>Ga0326726_10004921_pt1 | contig 12150 bp, 8 predicted proteins | sample MHFenrmetagenome_2_FD_207603 | JGI IMG/M metagenome (GOLD analysis project Ga0326726, IMG submission 207603) | Lab enriched peat soil microbial communities from Michigan Hollow, Ithaca, NY, United States - MHF15MN | ecosystem: Environmental > Terrestrial > Soil > Wetlands > Peat | place: USA...
GGTGGCGTCCGATGGTACTGCGGACCGAATCGCCGCCCGCATCTTGTTCAAAGTGCTGCGAGCAGGTTCTGGAACCCCGGCCAGGTATTCATCAATGCTTTTCGGAGCGCTGTCACCTTTCGCCATAGAAGCGCGAGTCCCAGATTTTGTCGTTTTCATGCGGGCCATGTTACGAGAGCCGCGATTTCGAGTCCACTGCAATACGTTCGTTTTGCAACATTCCACACTTTCCCGTGTGATGTGACACCAGGGAAAATCACTGTCGTAGACAGCGTTTACACCAACTACCCGCAAAAAACGCGGCATGTAGGCTGGCCCACCGGGGCGAGCTACACCTTCACAGCTCCAGGGACCCCGACAATCCACGCCCCCATGGGATTCGGTCCACCACAGTCCAAGCAACTCGTCACGGTATACCGAGCCGCACAATGCGGGCAGGCTGCCTGGGTTTGGAACGTATCGAATGGCTGTCCACACCTCCCACATTTCCAGAACTCCCCCAGCGGAGGCGCCGTGTTGCATCGTGGGCAGGCAAAACCATTGCGGCGCGGCAACTTTGCCAAACGCGACAATGCTTGCGCTTGTTTCAGCCCCCTCCAGCAGTTCATCAGCATGAACGCAGCAATCGCTCCATACCAGACAGAGCGCGTCCATAGGGCCAGACCGATGAAGGCGGCCACGCCGGCGAGGCCGATGATCGCCGCCACCATCAGACTGCGGGCGCGCCCCAGCACATACCAGAGCAAGGACCGAAGAATCTGCCCGCCATCCAGGGGATAAATGGGCAGCATGTTGAAAATCAGCAATGCGAAGTTTATGAACCAGACCGCCCTCAACAGCGCTTGGAAATCTGGAACTGCCGTCGCCCATCCCAGTGAGCGGCTAAGTATGCCGAGCAGGGACAAGACAGGAACCAACACGACATTCACCAGCGGCCCCGCAGCGATGCTCCACAGCGTGGCACCTGGCCGGGGAGGAGGATTCACATACGCCACGCCGCCCAGTGGCCACAGGACAATCCGGTCCGCTGTGCCCCCAACCTGACGGCAGGCCAGTGCATGACCGTACTCATGAAGCAACACGATGAAAAACAGCGCGAGGTACTCGAACACATTGAAGGCGAGAGAGGAGTAGGTTCTTGCTCGGCCGTTGATTTCAAACACTGCTACGACAAACCACGACCAGTGCAGGAAAACATCAATCCCCGCGACACGGAACAGGCGAATCGCTCCTTGGCGGGCGCTCGGCATGAGCGATTTATAGCACACCCAGCCGGCAATAATTCTGAAAGGGGACCGATGGAGGCCCGCCGTCAGCCCATGAATTCGACCACGTCACCCGTCGAATCGAGGGTGCACGCATCGAGGTAGGACCCATCCTGACCAATAGGTGCGAGCCGAAAAGTTGCTCTGGCAAAAAGGCAACTAGGAGTCCCAAAAAAATTTGCGCGCGCCGAGAAATTTCGCCATTTTACAAATGTGCTCCAGCCCTGGAACATGTTCGCCGAAATGCGCCGCATCGTGCCCGAACGATTCACTCTGAGTAGCAACGCGTTTGAGTCGGCCCGCAGGTAGCGACTCTTAGAAGCTACTTGGCCCGGAAATCGGAAGCACCCACACTGGCGGCATAGCAGAAGAGTTAAATCCAACAGGAGGAAACAATGGCGCCGTCTTCAGAAGACGGGTATAAGACTTGGCAGAAACGATTTACAACTTGTGTTTCTTCCGCAGAGAACCTCCCGACAGGGCGAGCCTTTAAGGCGCTGTGCGCGGCCGGCTGCGATTCAGCGGAGCTTTACCAGGTTTTGTGGGACTATTCGCGCTTAAAGATTGACCGCAAGCAGCGCGAACAGAAAAGCAAAGACGTAAAACGCGGGACTAAAAGATACCTAAACTTGGCCCGCTTGCTCAACCGTGTGGCAACTGAGTTTGCTGATCTCGTGCGGTTTGAGGAGGCCAATGGTTTTCCGGTGATCGCCAGGGTGCTTTGGGGCCGAGATTTTGAACAGCGTGTAAACCTTTCGGCAGCTCTCATAAGGGTCGCTGCCCGACAATGGGCGCGTTGGTCCACGCCGAGAAAGCTGGCCGCCAATGACTTTCCCCTCGCATATCTCTGCGAGTATGTGAAGTGCGCCACGGGGCGCCCTCAGCACAAGCAGATCGCGCTCCTGTTGGACGCTGCGTGGATCGCTCACGGTAAGTCGAAGGACTGGAATGCAGACATGCTGCAAGCCAAACTGCGTCGGATTCCGGCGTCAATGAAGAAACTTGCCGCCGAAGCCGCTCTCAAGAACGCCAAAAACCGACGCCAAAATCACCCAAAAAAATAGAGTTTCGCGTTTGTTGGCCCGGCCCCTCTCGGGAGCACTATGGCCTGAGGGATGCCCATGCCTGGTCGGTCGGATGATCCAAGCCCAATTGAGTCACGGGAACGCTGGAAACCTCCCTTCATGCCGTGGTTCGAGGGCGATTTTTCCGGCTCTTTCAATGTGCGGAGGATGGAGCCGCTGGCACGGCTCATGTACCGCTCCCTGCTACAGCAGGGTTGGCATAGCGACAATCCGCCTTATCTCCCGAACAACGAGGTGGACCTCATGCTGATGGCCGACGCACCGATGCCCGAAGCATGGGCCGAGCACCGGGAATCCATCCTGGCCCGGTTCCAGACGACGGAAGATGGTCAACGCCTTTTCCATCCCAAGGCCGTCCGTGAATACGAGCGGGCACGCCAGGAGCACGACCGCAAAGCGAAAGCCGGCGCGCTGCGGTGGAGTGGTGCTGGACAGCAAGACCAGGGCGACAGCGCAGCTAAAGCACAGCAGGAGCTGCGCAGCAGCACCGCTCAAGCACAGCATCAGCAGGCTGACACAGCTCCGCTTAGCCCCCACAACCACAGCCACAACCACAGCCACAACCAACCCACATCCACAACCACAACCACAACCAAGAAAACCAGCGCGCACGCCGGCTTTGATCGCAAGGACTACACAGCCGGGCTGAAGCAAAAGCCTGACGGATCGTTTGGATTCTGACGAGAGGTGAACTTGGATGAAGCAGGCGATGGCAGGACTGGAGCTGCATCGGGAAGAGCGAAGCGAGACCTGCCCGCAGCATGGAGAATTCACCGCACGGAATTATTCGTTCGGAGGAAAGGATTACGGATGGAGTACCTGTCCGAAGTGTTCCGACGAGAGGCGGGAAACCGAGGCAAAGTTGGAAGCGCAGCGGCATCGAGATGCCGTCATCGCGCAACTTATAGAAAAAGCCGATATTCCGGTGCGTTTCAAAACCAAGACTCTGGACAACTTCGAGGTCTCGGATGAGGACCAACGGATCGGCTTGGCAGTGGCGCAGAGCTACGTCGCCGATTTTCCGGCAAACCTTCAAGGTGGGCGGTGTCTCGTACTTTGTGGCACCACGGGCAGGGGCAAGACCCATCTTGGGTGCGGCATTGCCCGCGCGGTAGCGGCGACCGGACGCAAGGTTCGATATACGACGGGCCGAGACCTGATCCGCGCACTCCGCGACACCTGGCGGCGCGACTCTGCCACCACCGAGACTGAGTTACTGACCCAATTCCGCGCTCTCGACCTTTTAGTTTTGGACGAAATCGGAATTCAGTTCGGTAGTGACGCAGAGCGAGTGCAATTGTTCGATGTGATTAACGCACGTTACGGCGCCCAGCGGCCGACCCTGGTCATCAGCAACCTGGACCTGGCCGGACTGCGGGAGAGCTTGGGGGAACGAGTGCTAGACCGGCTCCGCGAGAACGATGGCCGGATGCTTGTATTCAAGGGCGAGAGCTGGAGGGCGAAGTAGACGCGATCAGCAGCCAGCTACATGGAAAGACTTCCACTTCAATCTCGATTGATTGTGGGAACTCCGGGACGATGAAAACAGATCAACAACTCGGGCAGCCAATCACTCCAGGCGAGACGGTCACGAAACGCAGCCCGAACGGTGCAGGCTCGTTGAACATCATGGGCGCTGTCGATGCGATCCTAGAAGTGGGTCGCCAGCGGAATATCATTCTGAATCAAATGCGAGCGGCCTTACAATCGGGAGACGATTCCCGAGCGCTCAACCTGGCACGGCAACTATGCGGACTACAAAAATGATGAAAGTAATCGAGTTAATCCGCGTTTCAACTGAAGCGCAGGCATCAACCGAGCGCGCCTCAGTTCCAGCCCAAAGGGCGGTTAACCGTCGTACGTGCGCGCAATACGGCCTTGAGATTGTCAAGTCGATCGAGATCACCGACGTATCTGGTGCCTGCGTGCTGCTCGCTCCCGAGATGCAACAACTCGTTCAAGCAATGCGATCAGCCGACATTCATGGAGTTGTCGCGCGCGAGTTCAGCCGGCTGATGCGACCAGAAAACTTTGAGGATTTTGCATTGCTTCAGGTATTTGTCGATTCCAAGACCGTCCTGTATCTTCCCGAGGGGCCGCTCGACCTGAACAGCAAAACCGGACGGCTCATGGGAACAATCAGGGCTGCAATTGCGGGGATGGAACGGACCGAAATCTTGGAGCGAATTTGGACGGCGAAGGAAGAAAAACGGCGCCGAGGAGACCTGGCTCAGAGCCATATCGTGCTGCCTTTTGGAGTTGGCCACGACCCAGTTCGCGGATTTTATTACAAGCCTGAAACCGAGCGCGTTCGGGAAGCGTTCCGGCAATTTCTTGCTGGGAACCATAGCTACAGTCAGCTCTCGAAGTTGGTTGGCGTAACACCGCGAGGCATGCACCTCATCATGCGTAACCCGATTTGGACCGGATGGCGGGTGATAGACAAGAAACGTGACACCTCGTCTGCCGGCCGCTATGCCGGCATCAACGGCCGGCAAGCCGACCGGCGAAAGATAGCAAGAGCGCCAGAGGAAGTCATCCGAGTGAAAGTAATCGCCGAACCCTTAATCACCGAGGAAGAGTTCCAGGTCGTGCAGAGAATTATGGACTTGAAACAGGCGAAGCACTGGCGCACTCAAGCCGACATCGAGCACCGATTCACCTACAACGGATTCCTGACGTGCTCTGCTTGCGGCGAGCCGGTGCATACCGCCTACGCGAGGCGGGACTACTACGCATGCAGGGGGCGGAAGACGCGGCATAGATGCACGACGAAGTACATGGGACGGGAAAAGCTGGAGTCGCGGCTAGATTCTCTTTTCGGAGCCTATCTGGCAAGCCCTCCGTTTTTGCAGCGCTGTGTAGGCGAACTGAAGCGGCGCCACGACCAGGATGATACTGTCGCGCATGTTCAAAGGCTCACTGCCTTGGCAGCCAGCCTAAGAGAGAAGCGCACGCGAGTGGTGGACGCATTTTTCGAGGGAATTATCCACAGGGAGGAGAGAGATTCGCGGTTGGCCGCAATTGATCGCGACATCCTAGCAGCCCAAGAAGCCCTAAGGCGCGGCAGCGCAAGTGGCCTCATTGACCTGAATGCGCTAGTTAGAGCCTTTGCCCCGCTCATAGAATGGGAGTATTGGAGCCGTGAACAAAAACGTTCCGTACTCGCGACGATCGTGCCCAACATTCGGGTTGCAGACTATCAGATCGAAGCGTTGGGCCTTAGCCCAACAGTTTTCAGCAATGAGAATACCCACGGGGACAGGGATTCATGGCTGCGGCGAGCATGAATCGCGCGGGGAAAGTCAGAGACATGGAGGCGCGGGCGATGCACACCGTGCCATCCTCCAAGGGTTGCCGCATCACCTCCAAAACATTGCGGGGAAATTCGGGAAGTTCATCCAGAAAGAGCACTCCGTTGTGGGCCAGCGAGACCTCGCCCGGGCGAGGCACGGCGCCTCCCCCGATCAAGCCGGCGTCGGAGATAGTGTGGTGGGGCGAGCGGAATGGCCGGACGCCTACCAACCCGGCGCCGGCATCGAGCACGCCGGCCACGCTGTGGATCTTGGTGGTTTCGAGCGCTTCCTCGAAGCTGAACGGGGGAAGGATGGTAGGCATGCGTTTGGCCAGCATGGTCTTCCCTGAACCGGGAGGGCCGATCATCAGGATGTTATGGCCGCCGGCACAGGCCACTTCGAGGGCGCGCTTGGCAGTCTGCTGGCCGCGCACATCCTTGAAGTCAACCACATAGTGTTGGGCCTCACTTAGCAGTGTGTCGCTATCCACCTTAAGGGGCAGGATGCCATTGCCGGTATTCACAAACCGGATGACATCGAGCAGCGACTTCACGGGATAGACTTCGACGCCGCCGACCATGGCAGCCTCTCGGGCATTCAACTCCGGCACGATCAGGCGAGGGATCTTCTTGCCGCGGGCCTCAATGGCAATGGGTAGCGCTCCCCGCACGCCCCGAATGCCTCCGTCAAGCGAGAGTTCGCCGACGAACAGACAGTCCGCTACCTCCTTCTTGTTAAGCCCTCCGTAGGCGCCCAGAATTCCCAGGGCCATGGGCAGGTCGAATCCTGAAACCTCTTTGCGGATGTCGGCGGGCGCCAGGTTGATGGTGATGTGGGTGGGAGGAATGTCGTAGCCACAGTTCTTGAGGGCGGCGCGCACGCGGTCACGGCTTTCGCGCACCGCCGCATCGGGTAGTCCTACGGTGTGAAAATAATCTTCATTGGTCTTAATGCCGGAGACGTCAACCTCAACCTCAATGATGCTGGCATCAATGCCATACACCGCTGCGCTCAAGGTCTTATAGAGCATGAGGCTGTGCGCTCGCAGACTGACGGTTCATCTCCGAGCCACCATGACCAATGAAGATCGGCCGCTGACCTGCACTTGACCTCCACGATACAGGGCCGTGCGAAAAACAGCCGTGACGGTCGTCACAAGAGCAGGTGACGGACGAACCATAGGCAAAGAACCTGTATCTGCCAGAACCAAGGTGCCTAACAAGCCTCCATTGTCTGGGCTCTGGCTGTGAACTAGGATTCAGCTAACCACCTTAGAAACCTGCGACTCCCAGCGGGGGCCTAGGAACAGTGTCGGCAGTTATGGACAAAGAGGAAGACCAACCTAAACGCCCGTCTCGCGCTCCAGGACATCTGGAAAAAGAAGAAGCCCGGCTTTGGCGGATGGCCCTTGCCTTTCTGGTGTTGCTGGCCACCGGCCTGGCCGCACTTTCCTGGGAACGTCTGCAGGACCTTCCCTATCACCTGGGGGCTGTATCCATTGGCCTGCTGGTGCTGTCGATTTTGTTCGCGGCATATGTTTACGGACGGCGCCGCGAAGTCTCGGAACTGAAGCATCTGCTGCATGATCTGCACGACCGCGCGGGCGTCACTCCTTCCGACGAACAGCTCGACCAACTGACCCAGGTCATCCAGCGCTCCCAGCGAAGTTTCAAGGAACTCATTGACTCGTTTGACGACGTGGCTTTTGCCTGCTCACTCGACGGTACCCTGAGGACGGTGAATCGCCGCGTCACCCAGTTGCTGGGTCTCGCCTATACCGACGTGGTGGGCCACAAGATCGATGATTTTCTGGACGAACCCCTGCGGCGGGAGGTTGAGACTGGTCTTCCGCGCTTTTTGGAAAAACGCCGCTGGTCAGGGCTGGTGCGGGTCCAGGTCAAGAGCGGCACGCGTGCGCTCTACTTCGACTGCGTATTGAATGCGATCGTCAAGAGCGACGAAGTAGTGGGCATCAGCGCTCTCGCGCGGGACGTGACCGAAGAACGCGAGAAAGAGCGCCGCTTCACCGAACTCTTTGAGACCCTGCAGGAGGGCGTGTACTTCAGCACTCCAGAAGGCAAACTGCTTGACGCCAATCCCGCACTGATCCAAATGCTCGGCTGTAGCAGCCGGGAGGACCTTCTGTCTCTCGAGCCTAGTGCGCTCAATCTGGATCCTGCCCAAGGCCCGGTGCTGGGCAGGAACGCGGACGATCGCGGGAGCGAGCGCAGCCGGGAACTCACGCTGCGGCGAAAGGACGGAACGACCGGCGTCTTTCTCGATACCTCACGCGCGGTCTGGGACGGGACCGGCAAGATCATCCGGTACCAGGGCACGCTGGTGGATGTCACCGAGCGGCGCAAGATGGAAAAGGCGCTGCGCCAGCAGGAAGAGTTTCAACGGTATCTGCTGGAAAGTTTCCCCGATCTGATTCTGGTCGTTGGCCTAGATGGGCGTTATAGCTTTGTCAGTTCACGCATCCGCGATCTGCTTGGCCGCGCCCCCTCGGAGATGATGGGTAAGAAAGTGGATGATGCTGAGCAGGAGCAATCGGCCGAATTTGTGGCTCTGTACCACGACGTGAGCACAGGCGCGAAGAAGTTCGGCTTCTGCGAGTTCGGGGCGCGCCACCGCGATGGCAGCTGGCGCACCATGCGCGCCAACGCCAGCCCGCTGTTCGACGCCGAAGGCAAGGCCAGCGGGGTGATCGTTTCGGTGCGGGACATTACCGTTGAGAGAAAGCTGGAACAGCAGATCATCCAAAGCGAGCGCCTGGCGGCCATGGGGCAGATGATCGGAGGCTTCGCCCACGAACTGAACAATCCTCTCACCAGCATCATGGGCGTGGCCGAGCTCTTGCAGGAAGGCGAACAGGCCGAAACCACGCGCAAGCAACTGGTGATGTTGCAGCAGCAGGCCCGGCGCGCGGCCGACATCGTGCAGAATCTCATGTACTTCTCGCGCCCGCCCGCTCCGGGCCGAGGTCCGATCAACCTGAGCGAACTGGTGCAGCGCACCCTGCACCTGCACACTTACTCGTTGCGCAAGAATAATATTACGGTGGACTATTTGCCGGAGCCCTCTTTGCCGGTTATTACCGGCGATTCACACCAACTGATGCAGATTTTCCTCAACCTCATTCTGAATGCCGAACAGGCCATGCGCGAGGCTCGCGATCGTGGCACCCTGCGGATCCGGCTGGAGAAGAGCAGTAAGTCGGTTGCGATCACCTTTCAGGATGACGGACCCGGCATCGCTGCCGATGTATTGCCCAACATCTTCGATCCCTTCTATACCACCAAGCGGCCGGGACGCGGCACGGGACTGGGCTTGAGTATCTGCAAAGCAATCTTGCGAGAGCATGGGGGAGAGATTGAGGCCAGCTCCGGACCGGGCGGCGGGGCAGTGTTCAAAGTCACGTTGCCGGTGCCGGATGCTTCTGCGACGGTTTAGGCAAAGTCAAAAACCGCAAAGGATGCCAAGAACTCCAAGGATGGCAAAGGGGTGCTGCCGGATCTCAGCCGGTTCGGACTATTAAACGTTCGACCGCCATCGCGACTGCATTCCCCCCACCCAGACAAAGTGCGGCAATGCCGCGATGGACGTCGCGGCGAGCCATCTCATAGATGAGGGTAACGAGCACACGGGCCCCGCTGGCGCCTATGGGATGCCCGATGGCAACTGCGCCGCCGTTGACGTTGACCTTGTTCGGATCAAGGCCAAGCTCGCGCATCACACCCAGCGCCTGCACCGAGAAAGCCTCATTGAGTTCGTACAGGTCCACATCTTCATTCTTCCAGCCGGTCTTTTCCCAGATCTTTCGGACAGCATCAACCGGCGCCATCATGACCCACTTGGGATCAACGCCGCTGGTGGCCTGGGCCACGATGCGCACCATGGTTTGCGCGCCCAGTTCCTTTGCGCGCTTCGCGCTGGTTACGACCAGCGCCGCGGCGCCATCGTTCACCCCCGGAGCATTCCCTGCTGTCACCGTGCCGTCCTTCTTAAACGCGGGCTTCAGTGAACGCAGAACTTCAATGGTGGTGTCTTCGCGGGGAGACTCGTCCTTGTCGAAGATCACGGGAGTCCCACCCTTTTTCTTGGGAGCCAGCTCAACCGGGACAATCTGGGACTTGAATCGACATTCCTTGATCGCAGCCAGCGCCTTGCGGTGAGAGTTGAGCGCGAACTCGTCCTGCTCCTCGCGCGTTATGCCATATTTTTCCGCTACGTTCTCGCCCGTGACGCCCATGTGGTAGTTGTTGTAAATGTCCCACAGCCCGTCGTTCACCATGGAATCGACAATCTGCGCATTGCCCAGGCGATATCCCTTGCGCGCCTGCGGCAGAAGATAGGGTGCATTGGTCATCGATTCCATGCCGCCGGCGACGACAATAGAACTGTTCTCCGTCTGGATCGCTTGCGCCGCGAGTGCGACTGCTTTCAGTCCTGAGCCACAAACTTTGTTGACGGTCATGGCACCCACTTCCGGCGGCAGTCCACCGAAGATTGCGGCTTGGCGCGCGGGATTTTGTCCCAATCCGGCAGAGACCACGTTGCCCATAATGCACTCGTCCACCTGTTTCGGATCGAGACTGGCGCGCTTTACCGCCTCGCGGACCACGATGGCGCCCAGTTGCGTGGCACTCAGATCGGACAGACTTCCCTGGAATTTTCCCACCGGCGTGCGACAGCCGGAAATGATGACGACCTCGTCGTAAGCAGCCATTTATGTGCCCCCGCGATGATTTCCTATTTTCAATTATAGATGCGAGCGGCGCGATAAAGATCGAAATTCGCGCCTCCACAACATTGCTGCAACGAAGCGATGAGCGCATCTTCCCCGACGCTGTCGAAACGCAGAACCGTGAGTGACGAGAGAACTTTCATGCCATAAAACTTCGATGACCATGCTTGCATTCGCGCAAATTTGTTCGCCGATGCTCTCTGGTGACTTTGGTTCACCGGTCGCATGCGCGAACCAGCATCATTTTTTTCTTGACATCACTTTTTAATGACTCTATACATTCAATTAGTTGCAACGGACGATCGTTGCTATAGCAAGTCCATGAAAAATGGAAAGGGAGAATAGAACCATGGCAACCAAGAAAAAGGCAAAGAAGAAAAAGAAGCACTAAGAGAAGAATCAGCAAGCAGCAAACCGGGGACGCGGAAGCGTCCCCTAAGTTTTTCTAGCGAAGGTTTTCCTCTGATAAACAATCCCTCCTGTCATTCTGAGCGGAGAAATGCGATTCGCTTGCGAATCGCATTACGCAGTCGAAGGATCCCTACCCGCTCCGTAATGCTCTCGCTCTTTGGGGGCTTTCCGATCGCGTAGGAAACTCCCGATCACGTCGGCCTCTCACTGACGATAGGGGTCCTTCTACTCCGCAGCCGCTTCGCTTCGCGAAGCAGCTACTCCGCTCAGGATGACAGCTATCGCGGATGACAACTATCTCTGCCGTGCGGTGGCGGCTTTGTTTTGCGGCGATTGTTGCTGCAGTTGTTTCTCGGTGGCGGGACACAGGTTGCGATAGGCGCAGAATTTGCAGTAGAAGCCAGGCTTGGGTAGGAATTTCCCGGCCGCGACGTTTTCCGAGACCTCCTGCACCCGGCTCTTCGCTGCCTCCAGCTCAAAGTCGCTGCGCCGGGTGACGACCGCGCTGTTCCCTTCCAGGTTATAAAGCACCAGGCGGTCGGCATGATATCCCCACTTCTCGCGCGCCGCCAGGGCGTAGATGGAAAGCTGCAGGCTTTCGTCAGAATCTTCCTGGGATTGGGCTCTGCCGGTTTTGTAATCGGTAATTATGACCCGGTTGTCCGCAACCTGATCGATACGATCGATGCGCCCCACCACGGTCACCTCGTCCAGCTTGATATCGAAGTATTCTTCGGTGTGAAGCACCTGGGGTGCGGGGGGGCGCCGGGATGCGGCCAGAAAATCTTTCAGCTGCTGCACTCCTTGCGTTTCGTAGAGGTCGTGCTGGTAACGGTCCTGCATACCAGCCTGGGCGAGATCGTCGCGGAAGAACTGGATCAGGTATTCGTCCGCAATCGGACGCTCCAGACGCACCGAGTCGTAGTAAGCGCGCAAAACACGATGCATGACCGCGCCATACTGCATGGCGGCGGGGACTTCGTCGGGAATTCTCCATTCCCGTTCCAGCTTGAACTGCAGGGGACAGGTCTCATAAGTCTGCACCGCGCTGGCGCTGAGGCGGGAGTGCAGATTGGCAGCCGGTGGCAGGGCCAGCCATTCGCTGGCGCGGGTCATCGTTGCCGGAGCCGCAGCCTCGGCAAACATGTCTGTCTGAAAACCGCAGGCGGGAGCTTGCACCAGCCAGCGGCGAAGGCTTGCGTCCTTCAGCAGATCACGCAGGAAACCGGCAGGAGTGAAATCTTTTTTCCCGGTTCCCTTCTTGGCGTAAATGGTGAGCGAGTCCCGCGCCCGGGTCATGGCAACATAAAACAGGCGTCGCTCTTCCTGTTGGCACAACTCCTTAT
>Ga0326726_10004922_pt1 | contig 12150 bp, 10 predicted proteins | sample MHFenrmetagenome_2_FD_207603 | JGI IMG/M metagenome (GOLD analysis project Ga0326726, IMG submission 207603) | Lab enriched peat soil microbial communities from Michigan Hollow, Ithaca, NY, United States - MHF15MN | ecosystem: Environmental > Terrestrial > Soil > Wetlands > Peat | place: USA...
ACCGAATGGTTCTGAGTGTAAACGCCTGTTTACAACAGTTGGATTTTCCCTCCGCAACAAACCGTTAGTGCGTGGGGGTTGGGGCAGGCTTCTTGAAGTTTTGAACACGAAGAGGCCTCGAACCAGCGATCCTAAGTGATTCCTTCACTTCCAGCTGTGGAGGCACCTAGTAGGTCACTGTCAGCGAGGCTGTAGTTTGCTGGCTCATCGTGCCCGACGTGCCGACCACAGTGATGGTGAACTTCTCCGTCTGTGACGGAGGAGGAGTACCGCCGCCACCACCTCCACAGGCGGCCAGCATTCCGAGTAACGTTACGATCAGAATCAGCGCGAGGAAGATACATGCTTTAGCGCTTCTCTGGCCGAACAAAATTCCTCCCGAAGCGAGCAGTACAAGCACAGGCACAGCCATGCAGAAAGCGAACAAGGGTCCCGGCTTATCGGGCATCTCAAACTGCGAGATGTTGGCGGTCGTTACGTTAAGCGTAATCGAAGCGGCGACAGCGCCAGGGGTAACGCTCCATTGAGAGAACTCGCAGGTGGGGCCGGCGGGCGCAACGCTGCACGAGAGCGCGATCGGATCGTTGAAGCTGCCGAATTGCGGCGTGACCGTAATCGTGTAGGCGGCTGGCGAACCCCGCGGCACAGTGTTGGTGGCCGGATTGGCCCCGAGCTTGAACCCAGGCCCCACATTCAGATTGAACACCAGGTCGCCGGTGGTTCCCATATCCCTTGTGGAGACCATGAAGTGGATGGGAGATGTCGTACTGACAGGGAAGATCAGAGGCCAGAGCATGTAGCTGCCGTCAGCGTTATAGGTACAGCCGAGGTGGACGAAGTTACCGGGCGATCCGGTCCATGCCGAAAGGTCGTGGCCGTAGTTACTGCCCAAAGTGTCCACGCTCACATAGCCGCCACCCGCGGGCGGGATGAAGCTGAACCAGACACTCTCCAGCACGTCTGGAGGAGTCTCAATGCAGGGCGGTTTCGGGTCCTGGGCGTCGACAGTCGCGCCAGGTGTTTTCTCGGTCAGCGTGAATGGGTAGGTGGGAATGACGTCGGCGTTAGCGAACTTGTCGTTCGCCGGCGGGGGAAAAATCGAAATCGTCCACGGATCTGAGCTTCCGCCGCCAGGCGCGGGATTGAACACGGTCACCTGCGCCGCGCCCAGCGATGCCACATCGCTGGCGGGAATAGCTGCGACCGCGCCAATACTACCGGATCTGGTCGGGCGATCGCTGCCGTTCCAGCGTACGACCGACGTGGGCGTGAAGCCGTTGCCGTAAATGTTCAGATTGAACGCAGGAGCGCCAGCACCGACGAAGCGAGGAGCGCTGGAAATCACCGGGACAGGGTTGACAACGCTGACCGCCAGCACATTCGAAGTGCCTCCGCCAGGCGCGGGGTTGGAAACGGTGACCTGAGCCGTTCCCACGGCCATGACGGTGTTCGGCACGGTGGCCCGCAACTGGGTGCTGCTGATTACCGAAGTGGCAAGGTTGGCGCCATTCCAACTAGCGACCGAGCCGGCGACGAAATTGGTGCCGGTCAGAGTAACGATGATACTCGCGCGCGTTTCCATCCCTCCAATTGGAACTTGCAGGGGAACGGGGTTCGGGGCGATGTCGGTCAGCGTGGGCACCGGATAAGAAGAGTAGATCTGGAATGGCGCTGGAGCTGACTGGAAACCGCCGTTCGGCGGCGGGTTGAAAACGGTGATTTGCGCGGTAGAGGCAGCGCCGAGATCGCCGGCGGAAATGTTTGCCGTCAGCTCGCCGGCGTTCACCGACGTGGTCGGCAAATCCCCGCCGTTCCAGCGTATCACGGCACCGGGGAGAAAACTCCGGCCGGCCACATGGAGAGAAAACCCGGGGCTGCCGGCAAGCACACTGAAGGGCGAGAGTCGCGTGATGGCTGGCGTCAGCTGGCCAATTTGCCAAAGGATAGAAAAGTTGTTGCTCAAGCTGGGCATACCGAAGCTGAACTGGTTCGCCAGGGTGCTCATGGATTGCAGGCCGACGGTGGCGCCAGCGCCACCGTTTACCTCCTCGCCGCACCCCCGGAACAGATCAAGTGGGTCATATGAGCCGAGTATTACGTCCGCGTAGTTGAACAGGACATCGCTCGAGTTCTCGAAAAAGACAATCTGAAATGTCGCGTAATCCCGGGGCAATTCCGACCACATGCAGATCATGGCAAAGGCATGGGGCCACTCGATTACGAGTTCGCGGTTGGGTGCGGTTCCGGTCACGTCCCAGCGTACAGTGCCAGAAAGGTCGTCCCACAAAGGGGCGACTAGAGTCGCCGCGTCTGTGGCGGGGAGTGGCGTGTTCGCCCAGTCAATAAACCGGCCGAAGAAGGTAACGTTGCCGTTGCTGTTCACATTCAGAGTCGGAAAACTGACGCCACCGAACTGGATGGGGAACGGCGGGCGAATCGTGGCGCTGTCGTCATCTCGCAAATGCAGATCCGTTCCCGTGATGACACGGTAATTGAACGGCACGTCAGTGGAGAAGGCATAAGGAGGCAGTGAGGGGATGACGTGAACCATGACAACTTCATGATTCGGGAATGTCAGGGTGTGGTCCCCGACTTCCGAGGCGAACCATTGCCGCTGCGCCGTGTAGATGCCGTCGTTGGCTTCGAGATCGGGCCAGACGCCGTCGTCAGCGAGCGTGATGGTTTCCGGGCCGCCATCCACGGGCACTTCAATCGTGCCGTTCGGAGCCGCGCAGTTAATGTTCAGGACCGAGAACGTGAGCGAGTCACCGCCCCACACGTAGGCATCTGCGTCCAACGGCTGTAGCCGTAACTGCAACACGGAGTTTGAGCAAGTCATCGCGCCAGAGGCGCTCAGTCGCTTTTGCGCAATGGTGTTGGCGACCGAGGGGACGGTTTCGCCGCCCGCCAGAATCAGGTTCTTAATAGCCTTCCAGTCGCGCGTTGGGTCTTGAGCCTTTAGCAGCGCCGCAACGCCGGTGACATGCGGAGCCGCCATTGATGTTCCGCTGGCACTAAGGTACGGGTCCCCAAAGAGGCTCCCGGGCACGGTGCTCAGAATCTCTACCCCGGGCGCGCCGAGATGGACGGTATGGCGCCCGAAGTTGGAGAAGTCCGCTAGCGCATCGTTGCTGTCGGTGGCGGCCACGCTCATCATGTGAGGGAGGCCATAGTTGGCGGGATAGAAAGACCCGACATCGTTGTTGAAGGAAGAATTGCCTGCCGCGGCGATGAAGAGGATGCCGCGCTGGCGGTGAGAGTCGATGGCGTCCTTCTCGGCTTGCGAAAAAGTCCCACCACCGTAGCTATTGTTGGTGGCGACGAGGTTGACCCCGTTGTCCTTCATCAGTGCGAGATATTCCAGGCAAGTGATCATGTTCGAGGTCGTTCCGCTGCCGTTCGAATCCAGAAACTTGCAGGCCATTACCTGGACCTGCCAGTTGATGCCCACGACTCCTATGCCGTTGTTGCCCCGTGCGCCGATAGTGCCGGCAACGTGCGTGCCGTGACCGTTATCGTCCTTCGGATCGCAGGTCATTGTGATCGCGTTGAATCCGTGGGTACCAGCGCCGCACGTAACCGTTCCGCCGGGGAGCGCCACCGTGTAACTGCTGGAACTCGACCAGGCATTGGCGGCAAGATCCTCGTGCTTATAGTCAATTCCGGTATCGATGACAGCCACGACCACGTTCGAGCTGCCGGTGACGAGTCCCCATGCCTCGGGCGCATGGATGTCGGCCCCGGGAGTCCCGCCGGACTGGCCAGTGTTATGCAGATTCCACATCTCCGGATAGCGCGAGTCGTTAGGCGTAAGTATCGACTGCTCGGCGTGACGAATGTAATTTGGCTCGGCATACAGAACATCAGGGCGCGCGCGGTAATAGCGCACGGCCTTCTTAATCGAAATCCCCGCGGGCAGGCGGACGAGCTGCAGATTCTCGACGACACGGAATTCTTTCAGAACTGCGGCCCCGACCTGAGCATGATGGGCCTGAATTGCAGACTTGCCGATGCCGTGGCGGAAACGGACGACCAGTTGCCCCGGCACATACTTCTGGGCGGGTACCTGGCCTCGGGTCCAGAAAGTGGTCTGTTGGCTAGCACTGCGCTTGGGTTTGGCGTACGCGACCCCGGATAGCACTGACGTGCCGAGCAGGCTTGCTACCAGAGCGGAAAGCAAAACTAGCCGGAATAGTCTCCGCATGGCGAAACTCCTCTACGATTCCTACTTCCGATTGGCTGCTTGCCCCGTGGTAGAACGGCATCTTGTGAGTGGCCGGTATTGTGAACTCGCCTCAGGGGGTGCTGCGTCTCAACGGGCGGGAACCGCTCTTCGGAGAGGTGGGACGCCTTCATGCGAACAGGAGTGGGGGCGTCCTGTCAGTGAGAATGCTCACATCTTGGTGTGCGGTCGGCAGTTACAACCCAAAGCCAGTCATTGTTGTTGCAAGATCCGACGGAAGTATGTCTTTTACGCAAGGGCTGTGAAAACGCGATTTCGTGAACGCTCCGCACTCCCTTTTACTTCGGCCAACCTTCCGCTGGTTTTTTCTTTGACAGAGACTTCTTCATCAGGGCTTTCCAATCGCCCTTGAGTTTCAGTCTGTCTGCCTTGGGGCCGGGAGTAGCCTTTTTCTTAGAATGGTTCGAATTGTTCACCGCCTTCTTTCTGCTCACGGGTTTTAATATACTCCCGCTCCGCAAGTGGGTCTCTGTACATCAGACGCTTACCTTCGGCAGACTGTATCGCCGCAATCGTGCGCTCTCCATCGTTCATCTGACGGTTGTTCCACAGAAAATCAAACTGCCACAGATAGCGGTGCAAATATTCGCGGCTGATATTGTGATAGATGTCGATGTGACCACGCCGAATGAGCGCATGGCTGCTTTCCGCAGTGTTCACATGAACATCGCCCCGAGCGTATTCAAATGTGCGATGGCAGACTGTTTCGTGCATGCCAGTCCATCCCTTTTTCAGCCAACGGTAAGCGGAATATTCATCCGTCATCAGTCGAGCGCGGCTATCAACTTCTTCGCAGATCGCATCGCGCAATGTCTTAGCGGTAACGTCAGCCACAACGCGGCGGCGAAGCTGCCCGCCGCGTTCAACAGCGCAAAACACCGGAGTCTTGAGCGTAGACCGTCCCGGCCCACTGACTCCCTTGTAGCGCGGCTTTCGCGGCCCAATGTAAACCTCATCCAATTCGACTGTGCCAGTCAGCTTGGGAGCGTTGGGTGTTGGCGCCATCGCAAATCGGATGCGATTCATTAGGAACAGAGCCGACTTGTAGCTGATCTGACAGTGCCGCTTGATCTCCAATGCGCTGACACCCTTCTTGGAAGTGGACGCACGCCAGAACGCATAGCACCAGTGGGCAATTCGATGCGAGATTCTTCATAAACCGTCCCGATGCGACTGCCTCCAGTCTCAACCCCACGCCTAGCGCGGGCCGTTGACCGGTGCAGTTTCAGGAATCGTGGGCGACCATTTGCTGGGCGGAGTCTGGAGCCATGGCTCGGGTCACGGCGAGAGGCATTGAGCGGCAATTTCCGGCGGCACCGGGTTGTAGAAGAACCAGGATGCCCACTCGAACCCCGTCACGCGGACGATTTGCGGGAAGACTTGCATATGCCAGTGGAAGTCGTCTTCGATTGTGTTCCAATAGCCCGCTCTCGGGCGCAGAAAGGGTCTGTCCTGGAGCGATAAGTTGTAGGGTGGACCGCCCAGGGTGTGGTCCAGCTTCTGCAGGACATCACGTAGAATCCGTGCCAGATTTTCAATTTGCCCAGGACTGATTCGGCTGAACGTGCTGCTATGAGATTTGGGAAACACTCCCATCTCAAACGGAAAGCGCGAGGCGAATGGAGCAAACGCCACAAAATCAGCATTCTCGGCAATTAGCCGCCGGCCCTTGCGCTCTTGTTGGAGTATGTCACAGTAGATGCACCGCTCCTTCAAGGCAAAGTAGTCGCGAGCGACGATGAGCTTTGTCTTCAGGGAGCGCGGTGTTACCGACATGGCCATCAATTGCGAGATTGAATGACTGATGGTGTGCGCGCCGGCACCTTCGCCGTGATTCTTGAAGATGAGCACGTAGCGCAACCGCTTATCCCCCTCCAGATCGATGATGCGAGCGCTGTAAGCTCTGATGACGTCGGAGAGTTCGTGGACTTCCAATTCGTGTAGGCTACGGTCGTGTCGGGGTGTTTCCACGATGATCTCATGGGCGCCCACGCCGTTCATCAGATCGTGGAACCCTTCAGCGCGTCGTCCCAATTCCCCTTCGATCCGCAATAGCGGATTGGAATTGGAGACCACTCGCACGGACCACCCTGGCCCGTTGGGGGACGAGCCCGGATTTCGGATGGCGAAGACTTCCGGCGGGGTAGAAGCCTCGTTGGTTTCGCAGAATGGGCAGAACGTTGTTTCCCTCACGAATCTCTTGAAGTGAAAATCCGAGGGCCGTACCGTGTTGGTCTCGGCCACGATTACCCAGCCGCCAGTAACAATGTCTTTGCGCATTTGAGACATTGGGGCCTCACGGTGCTGAGTTCGGTCGCAACTTCCCTTTTATAGGGGTGACGGTCGCTTTTCTAGTCAAGCGGTTGTGCTCGAAAAGCGATTCATCGGCTTTCTTGCGCCAGATAGCGAATTCGACGTCGGCGATTCCGGGCCTCCTGCACCACAGCGGCCAAGTTGGCCAGCGTCCTGGCGGGCGAGGCCGCGCCGTCTGTGCAACGAAAAGGGTTTCAGCTTCGTTTTCGCTCAGCACGACGATTGAAATACTTGGCGAGCAAAAACCCGATTCCGGCTCCAATGAATCCACCGAGAAGTGTCCTGTTACGGGCAGGATCCGGTTCTTTGGCAGTGAGCAGTACTCCCGCAAACGCCACCAGTAAGGTCCACACTGCGGAGCGGAGGGTCCGCATTACTAGGGCGCGATTCATGGCGCTTCACCTCGCTGCAACGGCGCAGCCCTTCCATCCCCAAGCTTTTGCATGGAGCTGGCGGGACAACGCGGACCCTCTTTCCCTGATTCCTCCGAGACGCTGAGACGGGCTGCAATGCTTTTTGGGCCTGCGCTCAACGACGACGGAATCCAATCCAGGTTAACAAGCACCCTGCCAGGACTCCGACAGCAAAGGCAATGCCCATTGCCTGGAGTGGTCTCTGCTTGACCGTGTGCTTCGCTCCCTCGATTACGTCCTCCGCAGCATAGCGACCATGCCTGATCGCCTGGCTTGCCGACCGCACACCATCTTCCACCGCATCTTTGACCATAGACCGAATCTTGGAGACCTCGCGAAGAGCATCCTCAACCGTTGCCGGTTTTTCCAATACGTCTGCTGGCATAAGCTTTGTCTCCTTCGCTTGAGATTATTGCCGGAGTTCGTGTGGGGCCGCAGTGACAACGAGCCCACATCCATGTGATCGGTCCTTCTTCCACCTTTGGGGAGTGTTGGCTCAGATTGCCGCCGGTAGTTGTTGAAATATCGCGATTGCACTCATTGAGCCGATGAATCTTCGCCCTCGTCAAGACCATCTGCCGCATTTTTCGCGACAAGACCGAGCGCCCCTGTCACGACTGCAATAGCGATGCCGAACATTTCAGCGGAACTGCTCTTCGGGAGGCGACCCACGACCAGTCTAGTTCCATTTAATCGGTGACGGCTCAAGGGGGAAGCTGGACGAGAATCTTAACAGCTCTTCCTTCAGACCTAGCCCTCATCCGGAATGAGCGCAACCATCAAGCAGCCTGGTTTGTGGGCTGAGCGGGCACGACCGGCACGGCTAGGAAAAACACCTTCGCCACTCTGTTTCGTAGTTCTGGCGAAAGGCGGTTCAGGACTCCCGCGAGCGGCGGACCACCATCTTGAGCCAAAACAGGTGACTGCGAGCACATCTCACGAAGCTCCACAAAGCTGTCACGCATCCACTGTGCGGCCATCGCTCCGTGCATAAGGTTCTTCTTGTCAGTAGCGAAGCAATGTGACTTGATCACCGCGATCCAACCCTCACAAAACGGGTCAGTTGTAACCAGTTCCGGATTTTCTAGTGCTGCTCGGTTCACAGCCGTCAGGGCACCCTCGACAGGCGAAGGCAAGTCCACCAAAATACCGCCGACGGTAATTGTCATCAGCTTCTGCCCCTGTCGGACCCACCGATAAAGTCCAGCAAGGTCGATGTGTTCGATCCTGCCAAACAGGTTGACAGCGAATCTGTCCATCCCAACCCGGATCAGTTGCCATCCCTCGTCTACTGCCCACGTGTGGCAGGGATGGAAGCAGTACCCTTGGGGGACATCCATTCCGAACTTGCTTTCGATGAGGGGTCGAACGCGGCGCGCACTTTCCGTCGGAACTGTTGCGGAGGGCTGCTCCCCCCGCTTGAACAGGTGGCCGAGTATCATCACCAGCGCAAACATTAGTAGAACAAGCAGAACTGACATACACCCTCCTCCTGATCCCGCGATCTGGACTCGCTTCCCCGTTTGCTGGGCCTCGCGCATGCTAGAGCATTCATTCCTTAGCTGACGGCTCCATCCCTCCTAGTGTGCAAGAAATAGCGGCAGCCGCTTCGCGATCAAATTGAATGCGGCAACGCCCAAGGCAACAATGCTGTATGCAACCAGGAACTCGCTCCAGCCGGGCAAGTACTTCGAGTTCACGGCGGCTTCCACGGAAGTAATGCAGGTGTTCAGGCGGTTGGTAATGATTCCAGCTAGAACCATCCCGGAGCAGATGTAAACCATTCGCGGACTCTGCAGGTTCTTCTGGTTGACCAGCAGAACTATGGGTAGGAGGATCAGTCCCATTTCAAGCCCCAGAAGCACGTTTTCAGGACTGTTTTTCGAGACGAACAGCGGAATACCGCGATACGCGAAGTCTGCGATGCGCACGCCCAAATAGAGAAACAACAGCGCTGCAAGCACTTTACCCAGGCCCGCTACTCGTTCTGGAGACAACCCCTTGCCCGACGCGACGTTAATGTGCCAGGAAGCGAAGATGATCACCGCCAAGCCCGCACAGACGGCGGAGACAAAAAAGAAAAATGGTAGCTGTGGAGTCGACCAAAGCGGAGAAACCTTGTTGGGCAGAGATTGCAGAAGATCGGCCAGGCTGGTTTGGTACAGCACTGAGAAAACTACTGCTACAAACAACAAAGGCATGTTCAAGAAACGCGCCCAGTGCGGAGGCTCACGGCCACCGAAACGCTTCCACAGATCAGGAGCGAATTCCATAATCAGGACTGCACCAAAGGGAATGAACGCCCACGCGATTCCATAGAGAATCGAGTGCGAGTTCCACGTGCCCATCTGGAACGCGGTTCGCCCCGGCGACGAAACTATGCCCAGAACAGCCACCATGTAGCCGACGAAACTCACGGCAAGGCTGGCTCGCACAATAGAACGGTAGCCTTCGAGATTCAAAACATAAATGCTGGCTGCTACCGTGAACCCTCCTGCAGCAATTGCCATCCCGCAAAGCACATTCAGACCGGTGATCAGGCCCCAGGGGAACAGGTTACTAAGGGAGTGATCTATGCCGTGCACGAAGCGCACATAGGAGGCGTAGATTCCCCCCGTCATTAGCAGTGCGAAGCACCAGCCCCAAAAACTCCATCGAGGAAACTTGAGTGTCAGTTTCATAAATTCTCCTCCGCTCTGCCCGAGCGCAACGGCTTACTGATGTAGAACCTCCCGTAGAAAATGCAGAAACTTGTTTATCCCACGATCTTCTTCTTGTTCGGCGCGATGCCTCCAACGCTGGCACTCATCCTGTCGCGCACCATCTTGACCAGAACCGGGATGGCGGCGACAACTGCGGGGTGCATGTCTTCACCAACGGTGGAACAATTCGTCGCCTCCGCCGCCAGGATGAGCATCTCTTCCGCAGCCGGGAGGCGAAGATGCCTTGCCACGGCAAGAGCTTCGAACAGCCCAACGTAGTGTGGGGATCCTCCCGGAGGTGATCTCAGATCAGTATCGCGAAATTCGTAGATCGTTCCCGGCGGGGCAGACCCCGTGACTACAGTGTCCACGACGATGAGGCGACGAACGTTAAGTGCGTAGTCGAGCAGGTGAAAACCTGTCTCTGGAGTGCTAAGGACTTCCACGTTTGCCGGCGCAAATTGCCGGACGTGGGCAGCAACCATGCTGCCCAGCGAATCATCGCCCAGCAAGTCGTTTCCCAGGCAGAGGATTCGGGTGTCGTATTTCTGTGCGGTAGATCCCGACCGATCCACTCCGGAGTTCGAAGTGTTAATCACGATGCACACTCCCATCGAAGTCGCGTCGTAGCATGGCCAATGTCTGCCCGCTCCGATTGTGTACTCGAACCAGTAGCGGCATGCTCCCCGGAAGCGAGTGGGTAGCGCACCCATGACACGGGTCATAGGCTCGGAACGCCATCTCTACGCGGTTGAGCACACCCTCTGGAACGTCCGCGCCGAAGATTAGTCCCTTGGCAACTTTTTCCACGCTCATGGCCATTCGCGCTGCGTTGTTTTGCGTGGCAACGATCAGGTTGGCCTTTTGGATGAGTCCGTTTTCATCCGTCTGATAGTGATGTACCAGCGTTCCGCGCGGAGCTTCAACAACCCCGACGCCTTCCCGAGGCTTCTCTGTCGGCAAAACGCGTATTGCCGGGTCCGTCAGCTGCGGATCCGCCGCGAGTTCCTTCATTCGTTCTGTGGCATGGAGCAGTTCGACCAGACGCGCCCAATGGTTGGCGAGGGTGTGATGCACCGGCTTGCCACCGAGAACCGAAAAAAACTTCTCGTAAGCTTCCTGGGCGAGCGTGGTCGACATTCCGTCGCTCACATTGAGGCGCGCCAAAGGAGCGACGCTGTAGATGCCGCTCTCGAGGCCCTCTGTGAAGCCCTTCCATCCCACCTCCTTGAGATAGCAGAACTTGACGTAGCTCCAGGGCTCAACGTGTTCCGCGATATTGTCGAGATATTGATCAGGTTTGAATTTCTTCCACTCCTTGCCCTCCGGCGTAACAACACGAATCCAGCCGTCGTAGAAATTGACGCGATTCCGGTCGTCGACCATGCCCATGTAGTAGGTACGGTGCGTATACAGATCAGAGAGGATCAGGCTCACATAGTCCGTGTTCTTGAGGACCACCTGTTCGAAAAGCTCGAGTGTGAACTTGGCAAATTCCACTCCGTCCGCGGCCACCTCCTGAAACTGCTTTTGCATCTCAGGCATAACGCGCTTCGCCACGCCACCGGGCAAGCCGAAGACGGGATGCACAGCTTTCCCGGCAACGAGTGCGATCAGTTCGCGCCACCGCCGGCGCATTGCGACGATTTGTCTGCCGGTTTCGATTCCAACTTTTCCGATGACACCGAGCACATTTCGCTCGGCGGGAGGCGCGTCCGGACCCACAACAAAGTCGGGCCCACCGAGAAAGTAAAAGTGCAAAGCGTGATCCTCGGCCATAAATGTGTTGTAGACGAGTTCACGGATTTTCTTGGCAGCGGGTGGCGGATCCACCCGATACAGGCTGTCGAGAGCCTTGGTAGCAGCTATGTGGTGCGCGGTCGGACACACACCACAAATTCGCGAAGTGATTTGTGGCATGTCCTCCGCGGGGCGGCCTTGCACAAACTTTTCGAATCCGCGCAGTTCTGGCACTTGAAAGTAGGCTCGCTCGACTTGTCCCGCTTCATCTAAGAAGATGTCAATCTTGCCGTGGCCTTCGAGCCGCGTGATCGGGTCGATCGTGATCCGCCGCCGCACGTATTCCGCGTTTGCTTTTGCAGCGCCTTCTTGCCACGCCTGGTGCAGGGTTGGTTCCTTCTCCTCGGGCATAGCCACCTCACTTGGAAGCTTGCACCCCATTCAAATGTTTTCGCCGCAAGAGCGATCCTGGCAGGCCGTAGCGATAGAAGGTCCCTGCCGGATCCGGCATCGTGTTCAGGACGCGATCAATTTCGGCATCTTCCTTGCTCTCCACCAGGGACGCGAGGCAGGAAAGAATTTTTGCGCCCTGGTCGCGGACGCGGCTGGTGGGACCGCAGCATCCTGTGCATGGCATATTGCCCTGGATGCACGCGGCCTCGCAGCCGGAGCGCGTCGCTGGACCCATGCAAACCAGCCCCTGGGCCAGCAGGCAAGTCTGCTCGTCGATTATCAAATC
>Ga0326726_10004923_pt1 | contig 12149 bp, 13 predicted proteins | sample MHFenrmetagenome_2_FD_207603 | JGI IMG/M metagenome (GOLD analysis project Ga0326726, IMG submission 207603) | Lab enriched peat soil microbial communities from Michigan Hollow, Ithaca, NY, United States - MHF15MN | ecosystem: Environmental > Terrestrial > Soil > Wetlands > Peat | place: USA...
TTAATTTGTTGAAATCGTTTATTAGAAAGGAGGAAGAAATTATGTCGAATCATATCTCGAGAAGAAGGTTCCTAAAATACATGGGAGCCACCGCCCTCACGGCTGGGTCTCTTGGCGTGACTTCCAAAGCAATCGGCCAAGCAAAAAAACCCATTCCCACGACCCCAATTAAGATTGCAGCGGTGAGTTTCTTAACCGGCGCTGCAGCCGCTCCCTTTGGTATCCCGGGCGATAACACGTTTAAGATGTGTGCTGATGAAATTAATAAAGGAGGAGGAATACTCGGGCGGAAGATTGAACTGGTCAGCAAAGATGAGGCAGGCGGTGTGGATGCTCAGGTCAAGCTCGCCAGAAAATTGATTCTTGAAGACAAGGTGGATGTGGACCTAGGATATATTTCTTCAGCATCGTGCCTTGCTGTCCTTCCCCTTGCAGACGAGAGTGGTGGTTTGATCGTTGCCTATGACTGCGGAACGCATGAGTTAATGGAAGGGACAAAATCTCCTTATGAAGTCCCAAAGTTCAAGCTGGGATTTAGGAGTTCGGCGCATCTGGGAATCGATAACATTGGGTTAGCCCTCTTTATTAAGAAATATTATCCAAACATTAAAAAGATCGCCGGGATCAACCAGGACTACGCATGGGGCAGAGATAGCTGGCTCATTTTTGAAACAGCAATGAAAAAGCTGATGCCCCAGGTTCAGATCGTCAAGACCCTGTGGCCACCTCTCGGCAACACGGACTTCACTGCCCATATCAGCGCATTGTTGGGGGCAGAGCCTGAAATCGTCCATTCATCTCTCTGGGGTGGAGATGCCGTCACCTTTACGAAACAGGCTTTAGGGATGGGTTATTTTAAGAAAATTAAGATGGCTTATTCAAGAGGCGAGCCCTACCCACAAGAAGTGGGAAAGGATTATCCGGAAGAGCAGATCATCTGCTGTGCTGGAACTCACTATTTTCTGTTTACACCTCCTGACAAAACAAGCGCAGGTTTACAGAAGTGGTTCGTGGGAGAGTATCAAAAAAGATATGGCAAGTACCCGAGCTATCCCTGCTACCATGCCTACCAGGCCATTTATGCTTATAAGAATGCCGTAGAGAAGGCTGCCAAAACAGCGGGTGGCTGGCCAACCATTGATGAAATTGCAAAGGCAATGACCGGCCTGACATTCCCCTCCCCTTCCGGACCAATAACGATTAGAGAGGACCACAATGCCATCGAGGACGTCCTTGTTGGAATCTCAAAGTTGACGCCCAAGTATCCTTTCCCCATCCTTGATCCGAAAAGGATGGAAATCTTTCCGGCGGCCCAGGTGAATGCACCGGTGGGTATGAGAACAGTGGATTGGATCAATAGTTGGAAATAAACTTAAATTCTAATTCCCTCACCTCATCCCTCTCCCCTGAGGGGAGAGGGGGAGGGTGAGGGGCGTTTTGGTAATTTGGACATTGGGTAATTCCTGCCTGCCGGCCGGCAGGGGAATTTATTTGGAATTTGGTGTTTGGAATTTGATTTATTGGGGTGTCATTAGTTATGTGGGTTATCTACACACTGAATGGCTTATATTTCGCAGCCCTTTTATTTCTCACCTCCTTAGGGCTCAATATCATCTTAGGCGTCATGGGAATTCTCAACCTGGCCCACGGCTCTCTCTATGCAATCGGGGCTTTTATGGCTGCCTGGACCATCATCCAGATTGCGACGAAGGCTCCCGTATTCCTCCTCTATATATCGCTTCTCAGCGGGTTGGTGCTTGCGGGCATCGTTGGATTTCTGATGGAGAAGTCTTTGATCAGGGCCATGTATAAAAGGACACTGGAGTATCAACTCTTACTTACCTTTGGAGCCCTCCTTCTTCTCGAAGATGTGATCAAGATGATATGGGGAGGACAGGCCTATTATGCTTCTGCTCCTTTCGAGCTTTTAGGCAACGTAGATATTTTAGGACATGTTTATCCCATCTACTTTTTATTTGTGATGGTGATCACCTTTCTTGCAGGATTATTCATCTGGTTTTTTATGGGAAGAACAAAATTGGGAATCATGTTAAGAGCCATCTCTTTGGACAGAGAAATGGCAACAGGCCTGGGACTCGATATCGGGAGGCTCAGCACATTTGCCTTTGTGCTTGGATCCGGATTGGCAGGGCTGGCAGGGGCTCTGGTGGTCCCGACCACCCCCGCATTATTGGGTATCGGAATGGAACCTCTTATCCTCGCCTTTATTGTTGTGGTGGTGGGAGGACTCGGAAGCCTCAAGGGTGCTTTGGTAGGAGCTCTACTTGTGGGGTTTACAAGGTCTTTCGGTATCGCTGTATTCCCGGAAATCGAATTGCCCTTATTGTTCTTAATTGCCGGCATTATCCTGGTCGTTAAACCACAGGGTCTTTTTGGGAGATAGAAGGTGCGTTTCAAGGAAATGGCCAAATATCAGCGATGGATTGCCTATGCTGTGATCTTCATTATTTTACTATTTGTTCCTCGGCTCCTCTCTATTCATGACCTTATGCTCTTTGAATATGGACTGACCTTTGCCATTGTTGGACTGGGATTTAACCTCCTTTTAGGATATACAGGATTGCTCTCCTTTGGTCATGGCGCCTATTTTGCAGTAGGGGCCTACACGGTTGGAATGGTTGCCAAGTACTACCCGGGAGCCTATTCCCTCGAGATATTGATTCCCGCAGCCCTTCTCTTTTCGCTCATCCTCTCGGTGATCTTCGGATTTCTATGCGTGAGGCATACAAAAATCTTTTTCTCCATTCTTGCCCTCTCTCTTTCCATGCTCCTCTACGCATTGCTTTTTAAGCTCTACCACCTTACCGGAGGGTCAGATGGACTCCGTGTGCCCCTTCCCACCCTCCTCGGTATATCCTTTAAAGGAATCAGGAGGCCAGAGTTTCTTTCCGGAACATACTACTACTTTTTGTTGGTTTTGTTTGCCATCAGCTGCGTGATCATGAGAGCAATTGTCAACTCTCCCTTCGGGAAAGCCCTCCAGGCGATCAGAGATAATGAAGTAAGGGCGGAGCTGATCGGCATTCGGGTTCGTCGCTTTCGACTTTATGCCTTTATCCTCTCTGGAATGTTTGTCGGGTTAGGGGGTGCCCTCTGGTCTTTTGTAAACGGCCATGTCACGGCCGATCTGTCCCACTGGGTCTTTTCAGGCGAAATCGTCTATATGACCTTACTGGGTGGCTTCGGAATCTTTGAAGGACCTATTTTCGGAGCCATTATCTTCACTTATTTGAAATTATATGCCATGGGGAATACACAATACTGGATGTTCGTCATTGGTGCAACGCTGATTGTTCTTGTCCTTCTTCTTCCCAATGGGGTGGCTGGAGCTTTTGCAAGCTTATTTGCCAAAATAAAAAAGAAGAAAAATCTCTGAGGAAGCGTGATGTTAACTGTAAAAGATCTGACCAAACATTTTGGTGGATTCACCGCCGTTGAAGATGTCAATCTTGAAATCAAAGAAGGTGAAATTATCTCCATTATCGGCACAAACGGGGCCGGCAAGACAACCCTGGTGAACATGATCAGCGGATACTTAAAGCCCGATAGTGGAACGATTCTATTCTCTGACAAGGATATCACTTATGCGTCTCCTTACATCAGGATAAAGTTGGGCATAGGACGGAGCTTCCAATTGATTCAGCTCTTTGAAAACTCCACGGTCCTTGAAAATGTGAAAATCGCTCTCTTTTCAAAATACGGAATGATCCGTAGAGGCCTGCTGCCTGCTGACCGTTACACCTCCGTGACAGACGAGGCGACGGAGATTTTGAACAATTTCAACATCCTGGATAGAAAAAATTTAACTCCTAAGGCTCTTTCTGAAGGCGACATGAAGATCCTCGACGTGGCCATCGCCTTTGCATTGAAATCGAGACTTCTTCTGTTGGACGAACCCACGAGCGGCGTGGCCACTCAGGATAAATTCAAAGTGATGGATTCGATTGTCTCGGCCATTCGAAAAGAAGGGATCTCCACATTGATCATTGAACACGACATGGATATCGTTTCAGGGTATTCGGACAGAGTGATCGTCATGCACGAAGGCAAGATTATGGCGGAGGGGAAACCGGCTGAGGTTATGGAAAATAAAGAGGTCAAAGCGACCTTATTTGGTATTGTAGGTTAGGTCATATGCTGCTGAAAGTTGAAAATCTGGATATCTTTATCGGGGCCACCCAGATTTTGAGAAATATCTCCATCGGGATCAATGAAGGGGAGATCATCTGCCTCCTCGGGAGAAATGGCGCCGGAAAGAGTTCGATCATCAAGAGCATCATCGGCCTATATCCTTCCCGGTCTGGAAAAATTACATTCAAAGAGACAGACATCACCTCCCTTTCACCGAGAAAGAAGGTCCTGTCAGGCCTCGGATACTCTCCGGAGGATACAAGATTATTTTCAGAACTTACCGTAAAAGAAAATATCATCCTTTCGACATGGGTGAAGGGAAAGGGGGAAACGTTCAGTTTTGAGACCATCTTCAATATCTTCCCACGCATCAATATGCTTCTGGACAGAAAAGGGCTCAACCTCAGCGGAGGAGAGAAGAAGATGGTCTCCATTGCAAGGGCGTTGGCTCTCAATCCCTCCTTATTACTTCTCGACGAAGCCTTCGAAGGGTTAGCACCCCTGGTGGTAAAGAATTTTATCCAGGCCTTAAACCAGATCAGAGGGTTGGGTGTGACGATTCTCTTGGGGGAATCGAATGTTCGAATCGCCTCCCAGACCGTAGAGAGGTCCTATATCGTCGAACGCGGAGAGATCATCTTCGAGGGCCATCCCCGGGAAATTCTCGAAAACGAGAAACTCCTGACGCTTGTTGGCAGGTAACTTTAATACGGTTAGACCGTTATGACCGTTTGGAGCGATTTGATTTATGAAAGGTATAAATGGTCTCAACGATTTAAACGGATTTGAACATGACCGAGGAAAGCCTTCTTCCAGGAACAGCCCTTGCCGATGCTGGTGTCGATTTACTTTATACCTTTGCCTATTCCCATGAAGGGGAGTTCCATTTCGCCCACGGACTCACCCATACTTTGATGCCTCCTCCTTGGGTGATCAGTCCCCCGACTTATTGAGGAAAAGGAGGTGATTCAAGAGTTCTATATAAACCAATTTCCATTTCTAAAGAAAGGAGTGAAATTTTATATGAAAAGAATAATCATTATACTTCTGTGTGCCCTAATCTCGTTTCTCTCAATTGGGAAAGAGGCGTCCTCAAAGGAAGATCTGAAAATCGGTTTCCTATTTGATCTCACCGGACCATTTGCTCCGGCAGGCTCTTTGGCAGGCTATAGGGGATCGATCATTGCGAGCGATATGATTAACGACCGTGGAGGTATTTTGGGAAAGTATAATATTGTCCCCGTTGTATCCGATTCACAGAGCAGTCCGGACGTTGCTCTTCGTGAAGCGGAACGACTGATCACTCTTGAGAAGGTTCCAGTCGTTTTAGGCGTCTATTCAAGTGCTATCGCTGTTCCCCTCGCGCCAATCTGTGAGAAAAATAAGATCGTCTTCTGGGTGATCATTGCTATTTCGGATGCAGTGGTGAAGGGAAGAAATCAACACTATGTCTTCCGGGTTCAACCCATGGGCTCTCAGTGGGGCCAGAGCACTGTGGACTTTATCAGCGAAGAATATGGAAGATTGGGATACAAAAACCCTAAAGAGGTCAAGGCCGCTGTAATCTATGAAGACGGCCCTTACGGAGTCTCGGTCTCCACTGCCAATCTTGAAAGAGTCGAGAAGTATGGAATGAAGCTGGTGATGAAGGAAAGCTATTCTCATAAAGCGAAAGACCTCTCATCCCTTGTCCTGAAATTGAAGGCGGCTGACCCCGACGTAATCTTTCATACTGGGTATTTCCCGGATATCGTGATCCTGCTTCGCCAAGCCCGCGAATTGGGTTTGAAAACGAAGGCCATTCTCGGACATGGTGCGGGCTACGCCAACTTCCTTCTCCTCGAGGAATCTCTGGGAAGGGAGATCATGAACAATATTTATAATGTCGATCCAGCCCCTGCTCAGATCCTCGATCCCAAAAAGTTAAAATCAGGCTTGGGTGAACTCAATGCAGAATTTCTGAAGCGCTATAACGAAAAGTTCAAGGATCCAAACCCACCTACCCACGCCACTCAGGGCTTTGCTCACTCCTGGGTTCTTCTGAATGACGTCATTCCACTGGCTGTGAAAAAATATGGGGCTCCAACAGCAGATAATATTCGAAAGGCTGCCCTTGAAGTGGATATTCCAGAAGGAGCAACACCGGCAGGTTATGGTGTTAAGTTTGCATCCTCAGACCATCTTTACGCCGGCCAGGATCTCCGTTCCTATCCTGTAGTCATGCAGTGGATCAATGGTAAGATTCAGATCGTGTGGCCGAAGGCAATGAAGACTGCCGATCCGAAACTTCCATTTCCTCCGGATTCCGTGTTTGCAAAATAATCTCCTTTTTGCCAGGGCTGAGGTAGTTTGCTCAGCTCTGGCTATTTCTTTTATCTTGGAGAAAGAGATGTTGGAGACGATCAATGTCACTAAAAATTTCGGAGGCTTCACAGCACTCAAAGAGGTTTCATTAAAATTAGAGGAGGGAGAACTCCGGGGACTGATCGGACCCAACGGCTCTGGGAAGACCACTCTTTTCAATGTGATCTCTGGCGTATTGAAGCCTAATAAAGGAGTAATTAAATTTCAGGGACACGATATTTCCTCACTTCCACCCGATAAAATTTGTCATTTGGGCATTGCCCGGACATTCCAAATTCCAAGGCCGTTCAGGAATATGACAGCTGTTGAAAATGTGATGCTGGGTGTTATATTCGGAGAACGAATCAGAGGAAAGGATATTCGCGATCCTTATGGGGAAGCTCACAATTACCTGCAATTGGTCAGACTCAATATCAAGGATCGAACCACACCGAATGAGTTGACCGCAGCAGGACTTAAAAAGCTTGAATTGGCCCGTGCCATTGCAACAAAACCAAAACTCCTTTTAGCAGACGAGTTTCTCAGCGGATTGAATCGAGAAGAGATCGGCCAATCTTCTAATATCCTTCGAAAAATCAGAGACGAAATGGGAATAACCATCATCTGGATTGAACATATTATGAGTGCATTAATGAATCTTGTAGACCGAGTGACCGTTTTGAATTACGGAGAGAAGATTGCCGAAGGGACTCCCCAAGAGGTTGCTACAAATATTGATGTGATCGAAGCCTACTTGGGCAAGGAAACCTCACATGTTGCTACAGGTTGAAGGGGTCAGCGCTTTTTATGGTAAATTCCAAGCCCTGGACCAAATCTCTTTAACGATCCAGGAAAGGGAAACAACGATTATGGTAGGCCCTAATGGTGCTGGAAAAACTACCCTTCTTCGAACCATCTCTGGATTTCTGCATCCTGCCTCAGGAAATATCCTCTTTAATGGAGAGAAAATCGATGACCTTGACCCATATCGAATTGTTGAAATCGGAATTTCACAAGTACCCGAAGGGGGAAGGCTTTTCCCATACCTATCCGTCAAAGACAATCTAAAGATCGGATCTTTCCCCAAACAGGCCCGATCCAAATTCAAGAAATCTTTGGAGGAGGTTTATGAACTCTTCCCTATTCTGAAAGAACGAGCAAATCAACTGGCGGGGACGATGAGCGGTGGAGAGCGTCAAATGTTGGCCATCGCCCGAAGCTTAATGGCAAAACCGATCCTCGTCCTTCTCGATGAGCCTTCTACAGGGCTGGCACCCTTGGTGGTGACCCACGTCATAAATCTTGTCAATGACATTAAGAAAAGAGGATATTCAATCCTGATGGTGGAGCAGAATGCGAGAAAGGCGTTGGAAGTCGCTGATCGAGCCTTCCTCTTAGAATCGGGCAGAGTCCAAAAGGAGGGAGATCGGGAGGCTTTTCTTGGCGATGACCACATAAAGAGGGCTTACCTGGGCATCTAACCTCAAGGAAGGAGAAGATGGAACAACTCATCCTAAGTGCGACACTCAATGGGATCCTCCTGGGGGGTGTATTGGCCTTGTTGGTTTTCGGGCTAAATCTCATTTTTGGAGTCGTTAAGATTATCCATTTAGCCTACGGCCAATTTGTCATGTTAGGAATGTATATCATCTTTCTCCTCATGACCACCTATAAGATGAACATCTTCATCGCCTCCCTCATCTCCTGCATCATCCTTGGCCTGTTAGGAATTCTCCTTCAGATGATTGTCATCAATCCATTATTGAAATCGCCTCGACTCAATCAACTCTTGGCCTTGGCCGGACTTATTATCATCTTTGAGAATATGGCCATGGTGCTTTGGGGTGCAGATTATCGAGGGATAAAACTCTTTTTGCCTGTGATTCACCTTGGGTCCCTTTTCATTAGAACTTCTTATTTGGTGGCTTTCATCGGGGCCATTATTACACTCTTAGGGCTCAATCTCTTTTTAAATAAAACCTATGTGGGTCTCGCGATTCGGGCCACAGCCCAGGATCTTGACAGCACCCAATTGATGGGAATTAATCCCAAATGGGTCTATCTCATTACACAAGCGACAGGAGGGATCCTTTCCGGCATCGTCGCTTCTTTCTTCATGCCTATATACACCGTCCATCCCCATTTTGGGTCTGCCTTCACCTTGATGGCATTTATTATTGTCATTCTCGGGGGGATGGGAAATTTTTTGGGTGGGTTCATCAGTGCTTTTATCATCGGAGTCGTCACCTCCATTTCAGCTGTCCTCACCTCTACAGAGATCGCAGATAGTATTGCCTTGATCATATTCATCCTGATCATGTTAGTTCGACCTCAAGGCCTTCTTGGAATAAGGGAGAGCAGATGAACGCCACATCATTTTTAAAAAGAAAATTTCCTCTTGCGATCCTCCTGTTGGGCATTTTAATCCTCCCTTTATTATCTCCGCCTCCTTATTTAATTCACATTATTACATTCATCTTTATCTGGTCTTACATCACGACTGTATGGTCCTATATGGGTCGATTCCACCTGGTCTCATTAGGCCATGGGGCCTTCTTGGGGATCGGGGCTTATATTTCCATACTCCTCTTCAATTATTACAATATTTCTCCATGGATTGGGATGCTTTTAGGAGGGATGGGAGCCGCCTTGCTCGCCTTGATCCTTGGCTATGCCTGCTTCCGGTTTGGTGTCATCGGCGACTATTTTGCTCTGGTCACATTGGCCCTTGGGGAAGTGATTGCCTTAATTATTAATGCCTTTCGGGATGTAACGGGTGGCTCCTTAGGGATGACGTTAAAAGGTGTGGGAACCTCTTTCTACTATTTTCAATTTGAGAAAAAGATTTATTATTACTATGTTTCTCTTCTCTTCCTCATGTTCGCTCTTTTTCTCTGGCAGATAATAGATCGGTCTCGAATACAGAAGGCCCTGCATGCCATTGGAGAAGATGAAATTGCTGCTGCATCTATCGGAATTCGAATCATTCGCTACAAACTTTTTATCACCCTGATCAGTGCATTTTTAACGGCAACCGGTGGAGTCCTCTATACCCAATTCATGACCTATGTTAACCCAGAAACCCTATCCGGTGTGGGTGTGTCCCTTGCCATTCCATTTAAGGCCATACTGGGAGGGATGTTCCATCTATGGGGGTCCACTATTGGAACAGCGATGATCGTATCCTTAGAAGAATATATTCGCATCATGTACGGTGCAAGATTCATAGGAATTTCTCAGGTCTTTTATGGAATCCTTCTGGTGGCTCTTATCATCTTTTTGCCAAAAGGATTATATGGAACTATTTCCGATTATTGGCAGGAGCGAAAAAGAATATCAGAAGAACAGCCAAAAATGAAGTTAGGTTTTTTTGGAAAGTAGAGAAGGGGGCTAATATGGATCAGAAAATTCATTCTTTTTTTTCCCCAAATAAAATTCTTTTGGGAATCGGAGCAACTCAAGAGATAGGTAAAGAAACAAAGGCCTTGGGAGGGACGAAGGTTTTGATTGTCACCGATTCGGGGGTGGTGAACTCCGGGCTCGTCGACTCATTACGAACGAATTTGGAAGAAGCGGGACTGAAGGTTTTTCTTTTCGATCGAGTAGAACCTGAACCTTCAGCATCTCTCGTAGATGAAAGTGCCCAATTTATAAAAGAGAAGGGAGTTGATATCGTCATTGGGGTGGGGGGCGGAAGTTCTTTAGATGTGGCTAAAGGAGCCTCACTGTTAGCGTGCAATCCTGGCAATGTGCTCGACTATTGCGGTATCGATCTGATTCCTAAAAGGGGGCTTCCCAAAATCCTCGTCCCAACTACAGCCGGCACAGGTAGCGAAGTCACTCGTGTCTTTGTGATCACTGACAAAAGAGATAATATGAAAAAGGTGGTCTACAGTAATTACGCCATCTCTGATCTCGCTATTGTTGATCCGTTGCTCACTCTTTCTATGCCAGGCAAGGTGACTGCAGATACTGGAATGGATGCCTTAGTTCATGCAATTGAAACCTATGTTTCGGTGAACGCCACCCCCTTCTCAGACCTCTTAGCTTCTAAAGCAATTGAGCTGATTGCCAAATATCTTCCAATGGCCTTCGCTAAAAGTGAAAATATCGAGGCACGTTATCATATGTCCCTCGCTTCCCTTTTAGCAGGCTTAGCTTTTGCTAGCGGGGGATTAGGGGCTGTCCATGCACTTGCCTACCCGTTGGGGACGGAGTACCACCTTCCTCATGGTCGAACCAATGCTATCATGCTTCCGCATGTCATGGAATTCAATTTAATTGGTAATCGCTCTCGGTATGCGTTGATTGCAGAAATGATGGGAAAAGGGGGAAACATAATTGATTTAAAGACAAGGGGTGCCAAAGCGGTTGAAGTCGTGATTGAACTCCTCGACGATGTTCAAATTCCTTATCATTTGAGAGATTATGGCATCCCAAGGGAGGCGATCCCAAGACTCGTTGATGGGGGAATGAAGCAGGCCCGTCTCTTCGTGCCCAATCCGAGAAATCTGAGTGAAACAGACGTTAAAACAATTTACGAAAGGGCCTGGTAAAGAAAAAAATAGCCTTCAACCAGAAATTTTATGAGGAGATTTCAGAGTCGTGGCTTGAAGCAGTCTTGGAGAGTTTGAAAACCATTCATGGAGTGGATGAGCATCTTGAAATCGTCAACCGGATCATTCTCACCCTCAACGACCCTATGGGCGACATCAAGAAGATGTGGGGATGGATCGTAGAAAATCTGGGAAAGGATACTCCCCCTTCACTTTGCCCTTTTTTCGCCCTCTTATAAAATGACTCCATTCCCTTATACCTCTATGAACACACTTGAAGAAGCCAGATTGAAAGCGATGAGAGTAGGGATAAACGGCGTCTCTATCGGAAATCTGGTCGACCATCCTGCCGGTAGCACCTATCCCCCGATGAGGGAGAAAGTTGGTTGAAAGAACGCACTTTATCGTGTTAAAAAAAGAGAGTAAAGGTGGACGCTGTCCGAGTTGCCATGGGAAAATCTCTGAAATCTAAATCTGATTCAGAAAGAGAAGGTACTCAAATGTTTTATTCAAGGTGTCCTAAAGGAATTAAATCCAGAGACGAATTGGAGAAACCGAATGGATAAACGATCTCACTTGGTTCTGCACCGAACTCCAAAGAAAGAAATTGAAAAGGGAATTACCGTCATCACCCGAGGAGAAGGAGTTCGGGTTTTCGATGAAGACGGAAAAAGTTACCTTGACCTCGTGGCTGGGGTGACCCGCCCAGTCCATGTGGGCTATGGGCGAAAGGAGATTGCCCAGGCGGTTTATGATCAGATCTGTGAACTCTGTTATTTTACTCCAATGCAATTTGCCAACCTTCCGGCAATCAAATTAGCTGAGACCTTGGCCGGGATCACCCCCAAGCCCGTTAACCAATTCACTTTCGTCTGCGATGGTTCCGAAGCGGTCGAGGCAGCCATCAAATTCGCAAGGCATTATCACTCTGCCAAAGGAGACAAAAGACGCTATAAGATCATCTCCCGGAGAGGGGCTTATCACGGGGTGACAGAGGGTGCCCTCAGAGCGTTAGGGGTTGTTTTACCAATGCGCCAGATCATGGAACCTCTTGCCCCCGGAGCCGTCTTTGTCGAATCCCCTTACTGCTATCGCTGC
>Ga0326726_10004924_pt1 | contig 12149 bp, 9 predicted proteins | sample MHFenrmetagenome_2_FD_207603 | JGI IMG/M metagenome (GOLD analysis project Ga0326726, IMG submission 207603) | Lab enriched peat soil microbial communities from Michigan Hollow, Ithaca, NY, United States - MHF15MN | ecosystem: Environmental > Terrestrial > Soil > Wetlands > Peat | place: USA...
CGAAGTGAAGGGTCTCATGATTAAAAAAAGACCGGGATGCTTCGCTAAGGATGACGGTCTTTTTCGAAGTCTGGAAACAATTGATCGTGCCGGCATGAACCACATGCCGTGAAATTGTCGCGCAGGCCGAGAGCGTGCCATACGGCACACATCAGACCCACGACCGGGACGTTTTCAAGACTGGGCTGCCGGGAAAAAGAGGCGGCCTTTGTTGTCTCAAGAGGATAGAACAATGGAAGAAAAACTCGAAGGAATACTCGCGCGGTACCAGGAAAACGAAGGGAACCTGATCTCGATCCTGCAGGACATCGAGAACGAATTCGGTTATCTGCGCGAGGATGCGATCTATTGGGTCTCCGAACGTCTCGATGTACCGCCGGCGAAGTTCTACGGCATCGCGACGTTCTACGCACAGTTCCATCTCAAGCCCAAGGGCAAGAACGTGATCACCGCATGCTGCGGCACCGCGTGCCATGTCAAGGGTTCGGAGCGACTGATCAACAGTTTGGTAAAAGAACTGGCCATTCCCGATGGCGAGGACACATCCGAAGATCTCAAGTTTACCGTGGAGAAGGTCAACTGCGTGGGCGCCTGCAGCATTGCGCCGGTCATCATCGTCAATAAGACCGTGCACGGCAAGATGACACCCGACAGGCTCATGAAAGAGATGAAGACCCTTAAGGAGGGGAAGCGGGAGTACATTGATTATATCTAATGCTATATGACGAGGGAAACCGTTTTGCTTCTTCTCGCGCAATGCAAGGTGAAGAATCAGGCCTCACGCCTGACCTTTCGGAGTAATCATGAATAAAGAAGTCTCGATAAAAGTCTGCATGGGTACGGGCGGGATCGCCGCCGGCGGCGTGGAAGTAATGTCCTCCTTCGAGAAGGCCTTCGCTGCCGCCGGTATCCGGGCGACGGTGGAGAAGAACTGCTCCATGCACAAGGTCGGATGCCGGGGCTTCTGCGCACGCGATGTTCTCGTGGATGTGACCATTAATGGGATCAAATCCACGTATCAGTACATCAAGCCTGACATGGTCGAGCGGATCGTGAGCGAGCATATCCTCAGCGGGACGCCGGTAGGCGACTGGCTCGTTACGGACGACTATCACACGTTCCACGACAAGCAGGTCAAGGTCGTTCTTTCCGATTGCGGTGAAGTAGACCCCGAGGATATCGAGTCCTATATCAACCGCGGCGGATACGAGGCGACGAAGAAGGTCCTCACGACCATGACTCCCCAGGAGACGATCGAGGTGATCAAGGCATCTGGCCTTCGGGGACGCGGTGGCGCGGGCTTCCCCACGGGCGTGAAGTGGGATATGGCGATCAAGGCCCCAGGCCCGGTCAAGTATCTCATCTGTAACGCCGACGAGGGTGACCCGGGCGCGTTCATGGACCGTTCCGTCGTCGAAGGAAACCCGCACGCGGTGATCGAGGGCATGATTATCGGCGCCTATGCGATCGGTGCGCCTTACGGATACGTGTACATCCGGGCAGAATACCCGCTCGCTGTTGAGCGCCTTCACCTTGCGATCAAACAGGCGAAGGAGTGGGGCTTCCTCGGCAAGAACATCCTGGGAACAGGGTTGGATTTTTCCATTAAAGTCAAGCTCGGAGCCGGCGCCTTTGTGTGCGGCGAAGAGACGGCGCTCATCGCCTCGATCGAAGGCAAGCGCGGACAACCGAAGGCGAAACCGCCGTTCCCGGTCCAGAAAGGCCTCTGGGGCTATCCCACGATCATCAACAACGTGGAAACGCTCGCGAACGTGCCCTACATCATCCGCAAGGGAGCAGCCTGGTATGCCTCCATGGGCACGGAGAAAAGCAAGGGCACGAAGGTCTTCGCGCTGACCGGCAAGATCCAGAACTCGGGCCTTATCGAAGTACCGATGGGAATCCCGCTCAAAGAGGTCATCTACGATATCGGCGGAGGCATCGAAGGCGGCAAGAAGCTGAAAGCGGTCCAGACCGGCGGTCCCTCAGGCGGATGCATCCCCGCAAGCATAATTGAAACGACACTGGATTATGAATCGCTCGGCAAGGTTGGGTCGATCATGGGCTCAGGCGGCATGGTCGTGCTGGATGAGACGGACTGCATGGTGAACATGGCCAAGTATTTTCTGGAGTTTACGAAATCCGAGTCCTGCGGCAAATGCATTCCCTGCCGGATTGGGACGAAGAGGCTCCTCGAGATCCTGACGAGGATCACCGAAGGCAAGGGGAGGGAGGGCGACATCGAGCTCCTCGAAACCCTGAGCAGCGATGTGAAGACGTCATCGCTCTGCGGCCTCGGTCAGAGCGCTCCGAATCCGGTACTCTCCACGATCAGGTACTACCGCGACGAGTACGAGGCGCACATTTACGAAAAGCGCTGTCCCGCGGGCGTATGCAAGGACCTGCTTTCCTACAGCATCCTCGAGGAGTTCTGCAAGGGTTGCACCGCCTGCACGCGGGTCTGCCCGGCCGGCGCAATCATCGGAGAAAAAAAGAAGCCGCACAAGATCATTCAGGACATCTGCATCAAGTGCGGAGCCTGCTTCGAAACGTGCAAGTTCAAGGCGATCAAAAAAGGGTAAGCGATGGTAAATTTATCTATAAATGGCATGAAGATCATCGTCCCCGACGGAACGACCGTTCTCGATGCCGCGCGGCGGAACGACATCTATATTCCGACGCTTTGCGACGATCCAAGGCTCGAACCCCATGGCGGATGCAGGCTCTGCCTCATCCAGGCAAAGGGCATGCCCCGGCCGGTGACCGCGTGCACGACGCCGGTGACTGAAGGCATGGAGGTCGAGACCACGAACGAGCTGATCGAGCGTCAGCGCCGCACCATCGTCGAACTTCTGCTCTCCGACCATCCGAACGACTGCATGGTCTGCGAGCGGGCCGGTGATTGCACGCTCCAGGAGCTGGCGTATTTCTACGACATCCGTTCGAACCGCTTTACCGGAGAGCGCCGCCAGTATACGAAGAAAGATCTGAACCCATTTATCGAACGGGACATGGAGAAGTGCATCCTCTGCGGCAAGTGTGTGCGCGTGTGCGATGAGATCCAGGGTCTCGGCGCGATCGATGTTGCGGGGAGAGGGTTCACCGCCAAAATATCGCCGCCCTTCGGGAAGGATCTGAACTGCGAGTTCTGCGGCCAGTGCGTCAGCATCTGCCCCACCGGAGCGCTTATCGGCAAGCAATCCATGGGCAAGGGCAGACAGAAGGACGTGAAAGCGGTCGAGACCGTCTGCACCTACTGCGGATGCGGGTGCAACCTCACCCTGCATGTGAGCAGGAACGAAGTGGTACGCGTCACCTCGCGGCCTGACACGATCAACGAAGGTTGGCTCTGCGTCAAGGGGCGGTACGGATACAGTTTTATTAACAGCCCCGACCGGCTCACGACGCCGCTCATCAAGAAGGACGGCGCGTTTGTTCCCGCTTCCTGGGACGAGGCGTTCAGCCTTATTGCCAAGAAGCTGGGTTCCATCAAGCAGAAGCACGGCCCCGATGCCATCGGCGGGCTCTCCTCCGCGCGATGCACCAATGAGGAAAACTACCTCTTCCAGAAATTCATCCGCGCGGGGATCGGCACGAACAATGTCGATCATTGCGCACGCTACTGACATAGCTCGACTGTGGCCGGTCTGGCCACTGTATTCGGTTCCGGTGCGATGACGAACTCTATGGCCGAGATCGAGAACAACGACGTACTGTTCGTCATCGGTTCGAACACCAAGGAGAACCACCCCATCGTCGCGCTCAAGATGATCAAGGCCAAGCGAAAAGGCGCCAAGATCATCATCGCCGATCCGCGGCGGGTGCCCTTGGTCCGCTTCGCCGACATCTGGATGCAGCACAAGCCCGGCACGGACGTGCCGCTCCTGAACGGGATGATGCACGTGATCGTGAAAGAGGGCCTCGTCAAGCAGGACTTCATCGCGTCCATGACCGAGGGTTTCGACGAAGAGTTCAGGAAAAATCTCGAGGAGTATACGCCCGAAGCTGTTTCGGTGATCACTGGCGTCCCTGCTGATACGATCGTCAAGGCTGCGCGTTTGTACGGCGGATCGGACAAGGCCGGCATCTACTATACCATGGGGATCACCCAGCATGCCCACGGCACGGAAAATGTCTTCTCGATCGCCAACCTGGCGCTCATGACCGGGAACCTCGGCAAGGAAAGCGCGGGCGTGAATCCCCTGCGCGGCCAGAACAACGTCCAGGGCTCCACCGATATGGGCTGCATCCCCAACAATTATCCGGGGTATCAGCGGGTCACCATCCCGGCGATCCGGGAGAAGTTCGAGGCCTTGTGGAACGCGAAGCTGTCGGACAAGGAAGGGATGACCGCCACTGAGATGCTTCCGGCCGCGGAAAAAGGCATCCTCAAGGCCCTGTACATCATGGGAGAAAACCCGGTCATCAGCGATCCTGATGTGGCCCATACCACCAAGGCGCTCAAGGCGCTCGACTTCCTCGTCGTGCAGGATATTTTCATGACCGAGACGGCGGAGCTGGCGCATGTGGTGCTCCCGGCCTCGTCGTTCGCCGAAAAGGTCGGCACCTTCACGAACACCGAACGGCGGGTCCAGCGGGTCAGAAGGGCCGTCAATTCTCCCGGATTAGCGATGAAAGACTCGCTCATCATCATGGAGCTCTCGAAACGCATGGGCTACGACATGCCCTATAATCATACCAATGAAATATTCCGCGAGATGGGACAGGCCTGGCCTGCGATGGCCGGCATGAGCTATGCTAGGCTCGAAGACGGCGGCCTGCAATGGCCCTGCCCCACGCCGGACCATCCGGGCACGCAGTACCTGTTTAAAGGAGGATTCCCTCGCGGCAAGGGCAGGTTCTCACTCGTCAAATACAAGCCGTCAGCGGAGTTGACGGACAAGGACTTTCCCTTCCTGCTTACAACCGGCAGGCAGCTGTTTCAATATCACACCGGCAGCATGACGCGAAGGGTCAAACCCATCCACGCCGTATCGCCGGAGGCGTATATCGAGATCAACCCGGCCGACGCGCAGAGACTTGCGATCGAGGATGGGACAAGCGTGAAGGTTAGCTCGCGCAGAGGCTCTATCCTCGTAAGGGCCAGGGTGTCTAAGTGGCCCGGAGCGGGAGTGGTTTTTATTCCCTTCCATTTCAAGGAAGCGGCGGCAAATACGCTGACGAGCAGCAAGTCGCTCGACCCGCTGTCCAAGATCCCGTCGTTCAAGGTTTCTGCGGTGCGGATAGAGAAAGCATAAAATAAAATTTTACCACAGAGTACGCAGAGGATTTACGAACTCTAAGCTTGAAATCCTGAACGCCAAACAATTTCAAAGTATCGAATGCTCAAATTAAAAACAATTTGAATATTTCAATCTCGAATTGATTTAGGATTTAGGAATCAGAGTTTAGACTTATTACCTCTGCGCCCTCAGCAATCTCAGCGGTGAACATAACGGTTTTACAACGAGGAGGAAACGATGGCCGACAAATCGGAACTTAGGAGGCAGATACTTTTCAGCGATCTGAGCGACGCCGAGCTCGGCATGATCGCACAGAAGATCTCCGTCGAAAGCTTCACCAAAGGGAAGTCGATCTTTAAAGAAGGCGAGCCCACCAAGGGCATCTACCTCCTCAAGAAGGGGAAGGTGGAGATTTCGAAGACCACTCCCGACGGCTGGAAGCAGACGCTTGCCATCCTCTCGGAAAACCACATCTTTGGCGAGCTCTCCGTGATCGAAGACAAGAAGGCCCACGGCGCGGATGCCACGGCGATTGACGCCACCGAGGTCTACCGCCTTTCTACAGAAGATTTCAAGGCGTTTGAGCAGAGCGACAAGAACATGATGTACAAGATCATGAAGACGATCGCCCGCATTGCGAGCAGAAACGTACACGCGATGAACGAAAAGCTCCTGAAGCTCCTGATCAGCTATTAATACAAAATAGAAAAAAATATTTTTACTACAGGGGTCAAAGAGAACACAGAAGACCTTTCGTTTTTCTCCGTAAGCTCTCTGTGTTCCGTGGCTATTTTAAAAAATATTAAACAAGGGAGGTTCACAATGGCACTTGATCCAACGAAGCATGCGGACTGGGAAATCGCGGAAGACTCGGAAAAGAGAATGAAGCCGATCGCTGAGATCGCGGAAAAGATGGGGCTCAAGCCCGATGAGATTCTGCTGCATGGCCACCATGTTGCGAAGGTGGATTTCAAGAAGGTGCTTAAGCGGTACGAGGGCAAGCCGGACGGTAAGTACATCGATGTCACTGCCATCACACCGACGCCTCTCGGCGAGGGGAAGTCGACCTCGACCATCGGCCTCACCCAGGGCCTGGGCAAGCGCGGCAAGAACGTGATCGCCGCGATCCGTCAGCCGTCGGGTGGCCCGACCATGAACATCAAGGGCTCGGCAGCCGGTGGCGGTCTCTCGCAGGTTATCCCGCTCACTCCGTTCTCGCTCGGCCTCACGGGCGACATCAACGCCATCATGAACGCCCACAACCTCGCGATGGTGGCCCTCACGTCCCGCATGCAGCATGAGTTCAACTACACCGATGAGCAGCTCTCAAAAAGAAAATTAAAAAGGCTGAACATCGACCCTCACAACGTAGAGATGAAGTGGATCATCGACTTCTGCGCCCAGTCACTCCGCGAGATTATTATCGGTATGGGCGGCAAGTCGCACGGCTTCACGATGAAGTCCGGTTTCGCCATTGCCGTGTCGTCGGAGGTCATGGCAATCCTCGCTGTTGCGAAGGACTTAAAAGACATGCGCGAGCGCATGGGCAGGATTGTTGTGGCCTACAGCAGGGACGGCAAGCCGGTGACGACCGCAGACCTCGAGGTGGACGGCGCCATGACCGCCTGGATGGTCGAGGCCCTGAACCCGAACCTGCTCCAGACCATCGAAGGCCAGCCCGTATTCGTCCATGCTGGCCCCTTTGCTAACATCGCCATCGGCCAGTCGTCCATCATCGCTGACCGCATCGGTCTCAAGCTAGGCGATTATCTCGTTACCGAGTCAGGCTTCGCCGCGGACATCGGCTTCGAGAAGTTTTGGAACCTCAAGTGCCGCATGTCGGGCCTCAAGCCGAACGCAGCCGTGATCGTGGCCACGATCCGCGCGCTCAAGTGCCACGGCGGCGCGCCCATCCCGGTGCCTGGCAAGCCCATGCCTGCCGAGTACAAGGGCGAGAACGTAGCCTGGGTAGAGAAGGGCTGCGAGAACTTGGTGCACCACATCAAGACCGTAAAGAAGGCGGGTATCAACCCCGTGGTCTGCATCAACGCCTTCTATACCGACACGGACAATGAGATCAAGATCGTCAGGAGACTCGCCGACGCAGCCGGAGCACGCGTTGCCTTGTCCCGCCATTGGGAAAAGGGTGGCGACGGCGCGCTTGAGTTCGCCGACGCGGTCATTGACGCCTGCAACGAGAAGAACGATTTCAAGCTCCTCTACGAGCTCAACACACCCCTTCGTCAGCGCATCGAGCTGATTGCGAAAGAGGTCTACGGTGCCGACGGTGTGGACTATACCCCGGAGGCGGAAGCCAAGGCCAAGAAGATGGAGGCCGACCCCGAGATTGCCAAGATGGGTACCTGCATGGTGAAGACCCACCTCTCGCTTACGGACAACCCGAACCTCAAAGGCGTTCCCAAGGGCTGGAGACTCCGGATCAGGGACATTCTTACTTACAAGGGTGCGGGCTTCGTGGTTCCCGTTGCCGGTACTATTACACTCATGCCCGGTACGTCATCTGATCCGGCCTACCGCCGCGTGGACGTGGACGTGGAGACCGGGAAGGTCAAAGGCGTGTTCTAAACTGTTTTTGGGTGAGTATGATACCAAAAGCCCATCCCGGGAAACCGGCATGGGCTTTTGTTTTTATCCATTTGCGTCATAAAACCCCGTCTCATCAGGGCGGGGACACAAGGCGCCGACCTAATATGGTTTGAAGGTCTCTGACAGGAAAAGGTCAACAGACCATACTCTACGACAAATTAAAGTCATGGTTTAACTTGCTCAACAAATCTCCCCTGATATTTGGCATGACCGTCGCATTTTTCAAATATAAATTGGCAAATCTTGGTGCCAGGATATAAGGCTAATGGGGCATGTCCTAAGTTAACTATTTCTAATACTTGATGGTTGGAAATGCCGGGATGCATAAATCCAGCAGTAACATGAACAGCAAGCCCAAATCGTGCAAATCTGCTTCTTCCTTCAAGTCGACCAGATATATTATCGGCAAGAGTAATTTTTTCTTTCGTGATTCCCAAAATCATCTCACCTGGTTTTATAATTATATAATCGCCATCTTTTACATGAACATCTTTGGTTATATCCTGAAAATGAGAATCATTTTTTACGTGATAGATCTTTGATTGTTTTTTAAAAATCCTGAAATCATTGCCAAGAGTAAGATCAATTGAACCGGGTCCGATCTGCGATTTTTTGAGTGGTTCGATATTGATCAATTTATTTTTTAAAGCTTTCTCGATTTCCTTCCCGATTAATACACTCATATTACTTTAGCCCCTCAATTAATTTTAATCTTATAATCTGCTGTTGATTTAAACATCCATCTAGCATTCTTGAGATATTCAGCTCGTAATGCATCTCCGGCCACAATTGTCGTTTTTGTAGGGTCTTTTTTTATAGAGTGTCCTATTTTGTGATTGTTGCATCGGGCCACGAGGTCTATCTGAAATATGCAATTTCTAAAAAAATGAAACTGCTGCGAAGTACGGAAAGTAATCGGCATCCGTCGTTCTATGTCTATTTTCACGTTAAGCTTATCATAAAACGAGGTGGAAATCAGGTAAAATATCAGTATATGTATGTTCAGGTTTCATGACGTAAATCATAGATTTAAACAGAGCCCCATGGTATCGTTTATTCAAAAAGGAGAACAACTATGGAACTGAGCCCAAGAACAAAAATAAATGATCTTCTGAACCTTTATCCCTTTCTTAAGGATTTCCTAGTCAACCTGAACCCGGAATTCAAGATGCTGGACAACCCGTTCATGCGAAAAACCGTGGGTAGAATCGCGTCTCTGGGTAAAGTCGCAATGATTGGCGGTATGGAGGTTAAGAAGCTAATCGACGGAATCGCTGCAGAGATCAAGAAAAAGACCAGTGAAACTGTTTTAATCGCTTACGGTGAAGCAGGCGTGGACGAGCAAGAAGTGAAGATCGACACGTTGAAGAACATCATTAAGGAACTCCACAATGGGAAGGACGCCGAATCTCAAAAAAAGAAATTTGAGGAATTAATAAAGGACGTTGCTCCCTGGGAGATCGCCCAGATGGAACAGCGACTTATTGCCGAGGGCATGCCCGAGACGGAGATCAAGAACCTCTGCGAGGTGCATGTGCAGGTCTTTAAAGAGGCGCTGGAGCACCAGACCGTGCCAGGCCTTCCCGCTGGCCACCCCGTGCATACGCTGATGCTCGAGAACCGTGTTGCTGAAGGTATCTTGAAAGAAGCAGAGGCAATAAAGGACTATGTGAAGGAGAAGGACAAACTCCTGGCTATCCTTGACCGGCTTAGCCAGATCGATAAGCATTTCGTACGCAAGGAAAACCAGCTCTTCCCGATCATCGAGACAAAAGGCATTACAGGTCCGTCAAAGGTCATGTGGGCGCTGCATGACGACATCCGGGCTTTCATTAAGGACGTGCGGAAGCGGGTTACGGACAACAAGATGGAAAAGGTGGCCGTCGATGCATTGGTGAAGATGGTGAATGACATGATATATAAGGAAGAGCACATCCTTTTCCCCATGACCCTTGAGACCCTGAGCGAGGAGGAGTGGGCGAAGGTCAGAAAAGGGGAAGAGGAGATCGGCTATGCCTGGATTAAACCCGAGGCCCAGTGGAAGCCCTCAACAGAGTCGTTCCAGCAGGCACTCCTTGGTGAGAAAGTGGGCAGCCTGAACCTCGACACAGGACAGCTCACAGCAGAGCAGGTGAATTTGATCCTGACGCACCTTCCAATCGATATATCTTTCGTAAACGAGAACGATGAGGTGGCTTACTACTCTGCATCGCCAGAGCGTATATTTCCCCGGAGTCCCGGCGTCATCGGCAGAACGGTGCAGAACTGCCATCCACCCAAGAGCGTGGGGATGGTTGAGAAGATCCTTTCTGAGTTCAAGGCAGGTACGAAGAGCGTGGCTGAGTTCTGGATCCAGATGAAAGGCAGGTTCATCCTCATCAAATACTTTGCAGTTCGCGATGCATCGGGCCAGTACCGCGGCTGCCTTGAAGTGAGCCAGGACGTGACGGAGATCAAAAAGCTCGAAGGACAGAAGAGGCTGCTCGACTGGAATTAGTTCTAAAAAATCAAATTCATCTCAAAAATGGTTAGATATTTTTTTACTGCGAGGACGCTAAGTACGCGAGAAAATTTTAGTCTTACATCATTTATGCATAAAAACGTCGTGGCCTTCGCGCCTTAGCAGTTAAAAGGTTTTTACTCGGGCTCGTCTGTTAGGATGTTTGAACGTGGGCATCAAATAAAAAAGCTTGGTCGCAGGGATCAAGCTTTTTTTAGTTTAACATGATCGATAGAATCAATGCGCCCTTTATCGTCCGCCTCTTAGGAAAGCCCGTGCATAGCCGGTCGATCATCATTTGGTATCTTAATGTGTTCTTGACCTGTTGCCGAGACTTCCTTCAAGAAGAGTATGGTTTCTGCCGCAGATCTTACTGTCGGAAGAGTACTCGGTCCATGTCGATGTTCCGACCGCCGACGCTCTGCTGGTTGTGCGAGCCTGTCAGCCTGGTCCCATCTTCGGACATGGTGAGGATATAGGTCTCAGTTTTCCAGTAACCCACGACGGACTTCATTTTCCACTTCATCTGGATCTTGAGATTCTTATCTTGTAATTCAAAAATATTGATCGTTGCTACACTGTCGGCAACGCGCTTCGGGGGGGTCAGGACCAGGTCGCCGTTCGCGTTCTTGCTTATCTCGAACGCGTGAATGGTGACATCTTCACCGCGCAGCACGTCCTTGAAGTACCAGTTCCCCACAAAATTTGGCGCCTTTAGCTTCTTGTCCTGAGACGGTGGGGGCATTTTTATTATCTTGAGTTGTTTCTCGGGCTCAATCTCGAGAGAAGGTTTGCCGGTTACGGCCAGTGATTTTCCCGTACCTGCGTCCGCCGGTGCCGGTGCATTTTTGCCCGCCTGCAGGTCCTCGACATCGACTTCCAATGCGTAAATCTTGTTTCTGACGTCGCGCGCGTTTTTTGCATCCGGAGCGGCGAGAAGGTAAAGCTTCAAATTCTGTATCGCTTCACTGTAAAGGGCGGCTTTTTCCTGGACTACGCCGAGATTGAAGTAGGCGAGTGCGAGCCACGGCGCCGAGTTCGCGGCTGCCTCAAATTCGGCTATTGCCTTCTTGTATCCGGTGATCTCCGTTGCCTTCTGCGCAAAAGCGGTCCCCCGTGCCATATTCCGCTCGGCATTTTCCGGGACCGTGGGTGTGGGCTTCATGGACAGAACAAGCTTGATGATCTTCTCACGCAGGGCGTCGTCGGCCGGGTTCCTTTTCAGGTCCTCGACATACTGTTGCAGGGTCTCCTGAAAATCAGAGGATTTTTTCCCTGCATGGGCTGCATAGGCGGGTATGATGAGCGAAAAAAAAAGAACAAGAGGTATCGCGGTTCGAACTACATATTTCATAAAGCTTCTCCTTGCTTGACTACAATACTGCCGGCTGCCCTCCATCCGGCGCCGGCTAAGAAGGGTGCAAGGCTAAACTTATAAGAAGCCCTTCACTTAAAAAATTGTGCATATGACACAAAATTTCTGCCACTCTGAAAACAGCTAAACCGAGAAATTTTTAGGGCGTGTTTCGCTTTATAGCATACTTATCGTTTATTCCCTGAAAAACTTTACTAGGATGCCGTGAGAATAGCGGTTTTTGATTCTTCCTCGTTCTTACTAGAAATCGAGGGGTTCCGGCTAAATCCTTCTCCGACATTCTGGCGAGTGCACCTAACGCTTTGATTGTTAAGCAAAATTAAGCAAAATGCACCAATATTATCTGAAAGTTATAGGCCAGTCAAAAAATGTTTTACACATTTCGCCTTGTCTTGTCCATATAATTACGTTATGATGTGCTGGA
>Ga0326726_10004925_pt1 | contig 12146 bp, 9 predicted proteins | sample MHFenrmetagenome_2_FD_207603 | JGI IMG/M metagenome (GOLD analysis project Ga0326726, IMG submission 207603) | Lab enriched peat soil microbial communities from Michigan Hollow, Ithaca, NY, United States - MHF15MN | ecosystem: Environmental > Terrestrial > Soil > Wetlands > Peat | place: USA...
GGCGCGGGCGCCCTGCCAGCTCCAACCAGGCCACCCGCGGCGCCGGCCCCTCGTGCCGCTCCGCCTCCCGCCGCCCGGCCGCCGGCGGTGCCGCCCCGGCCGGCCCCGCCGCCGGGCGAATTTACCGCGCTCTTCAGTGCCCAGACGCCTCCGCCGGTCTCGCAGCCCCCGGCCGCTCCACCGGCACCGCCCGCGCGGGCTCCGGTCCCTCCCGCTCCGCCTCCGACAGCGGCGAAGGAGCCGGGGGACTTCACCGCCATGTTCGTCGCACCGGCCAGACCAGCCGCGCCGGAACCCCCCGCGGCCCACGCCGCGCCCGCGGTGGTCCCGCCCGCGGTCCCTCCCGCGCCTCCACCGGCGGAGCGGGAGCCGGGCGACTTCACCGCGCTGTTCCAGGCGCCTGCAGCGCCCCCTCCTCCGCGGGCCGCGCCTCCTCCGCGCACTCCGCCGGCACCGCCGACTGCACCCGCCGCGCGCGACGCCAAGCCGGTCTTCACGCCCCCGGCGTTCCAGCCGCCCACGCCGCCGAAGCGGCCCCCGGAGCCTTCGCCGGTGCCGCCCACCACAGTGACTCCGGTTGTGCCGGTACCCCCACGGGTACAGCCGGGCCCACCCAAGGCGCCGCCTGCCCCGGTGGCCACGCCGGTGTTCACCCCACCGCCGTTCGCCGGACCGCCGGTCCCGGCCAGGGTGGAAGGACCGACTCCCGTGCCGCCCAGCGCCACGCCGGTCATCACGCCGGCGATGCCGCCCCGTCCGCCGCAGCCCCCCCGGGCGGCCCCTCCGAGGGCGCCGCGGCCCAAACCGGCCGACGAGCCGCTCAGCGCCACAGCCAGCTTCGCCACACCGGCTTCGCCGCCCCCGCAGGCGCCACCGCCGCCTCCGCCACCGCCCGCGGCCCAGGGGCCGGGGGACTTTACCCAGATGTTCTCCTCCACGACTCCGCCGCCGCGGAGCCAGCCCCGAGCTCCGGCGCCGCCACCGCAGGAGGAGGGGGGGAACTTCACCCAGCTCTTCAGCCCGCGGTACAAGGACGAGCCCGCCCCCGATGATCTCTCCCGCCGGCTCAATCGGGGGATGGAGCCGACACCGGGAATGGGCGGGGCAACGGGGACGTCCATGCCGTCACAGCGTCCGCCGGCCGCGCCAGCCCAGAAGCCGCCCGAGCCAGGCGACTTCACCCGCATGTTTTCGGCACCGGCCAAGCCGACGGGACCGGCGCCTGGTTCCGGTGCGGGCGACTACACGGACAGCCTGTACAGCCGGCCCGCGGAGGGCGGCACTGGCCTGCCTCCCAGCTCTGCTGGACCTTCCGCTCCCCCGCCGTCACCGGGCGGCAGCGAGTATACCCGCATGCTCAAGCGGGTGTCGTTCGGCGACATGAAGTCGTCGGGGAGCGCTCCTCCTGCGGCGGGCGCAGCTCCCGCCGCGGCCTCCGGCGGCAAGGAGGGGGTCGAACCCGAGAAGAAGCCGTCGTATCTGCCGCTGATCGTGACGGTGGTGGTGCTGATCCTGATCCTGGTGGTCGTGCTGGTGGTTTACAGCAGTATCTCGGGGCTCTGAAGCGCCCTCTCAATCCTTTGGCGGCAGCACGATGACCAGCTCGAGCTCCGGCGAGGGGAAGTCCTGCGGCACGTAGGCGGCCAGATTCCGCGCCAGGGCCATCGCCTCCCAGTCCGGGCCCGACTTGCTCAGCTGGAAGTAGTGGTGCTTCACCTTGACCGGGATAGCGCTCGGCGGATTGGGCACATGGGTCAGCCCTACCCCGGGAAGCGCCTGCTTGATCAGCCGGTCGATCTTGTCGGCGGAGCTGACCTTGACCAGCTGTGGCACCTTGCGGAGCAGGTCCGCGGGATTGAGCTCCGCACTGAACGCGAGGTAGAGCCCGGGGGCCTTGAAGTAGCGGTCCTGGTCCACCGCCGTCGCGTAGACCGAGGGCTGCACCTGGCGCAGTGGCAGAGACACGCAATTCGCCGGCACCACGGTTTCGAGCAGGGTGCGGAGCATCTGGTCCAGCGTGGTGAAGCAGGTGGTCAGGTCGGCGTGATCGTAGGCCGGCAGATCGCGCGGATGGACCGTGGTGGAGAAGGTGGTGAGGGCTCCCGCCAGGGCCGACATGGCCTCGAACAGCTGGGCCGGATGTCCCCGCCGGATTTCGAACAGGTGCCGCAGCTCCGGCGAATGGGTATTGATTGTATAGAGAAGCCAGAAGCTCGCCACATCCGAGATGCTGAACTCCGCCAGGCTCTGGTTCTTCTGCCGCCGGGTGCCGGAGAGGGTGGTACTCTTGGCCGAGAGGATCTCGACCAGTCGCCGGGCGATGGCGAGCAGGTAATCACTCGCGCCCAGGTCCAGCAGCGGGGGAACGAACTGGGAGTCCAGGGAAAGCTCTCCCGCCGCGCCGCGCCGGACCCGGGCTGCCCGGATCACTGAGTGACCCTCCAGCGTCTCGCCTTCCGCCAGCAGCCGCAGGTTCTTCCGGGCCACCTGGATCGGCTTTTCGGCCAGGCCGGTGTTCTCGTCCCGCCGCAGCTGCACCTCCGCCAGGTACCGGGTGTTGCGGTCCTTCTGCGCGGCCGACACGTTGGAGGCAGCTGGCCGGTGCTCCGGCACGGCCAGATACACGTCCAGCGAGGTCTGGTCCGGCTCCCACGCGGTGTCCAGCGGCTTGGGCGGAGGGGCGACGTCGGCGTCGGGAAAATCGAACAGCAGTCCATCCGGGAACCGACCCGCGCCGCGGGTCAGCGCCAGGGCGCCTCCAGACAGTGCTTCCCGGTTGATCTCGAGCTGGCTGAATCCCCAGGGGCAGAACGCGAGGGTGCTCAGCTGGAACTGCAGCTGGTCCTCGAGGAACCGATCCTGGGTCTGCAGATGTTGCGGGGTGAGCAGGGCGCCCTTGGTCCACAGGACCGGTTGCATTTGACGCATGGCACTATTCTAGTGCGACAAGAGGCGGGCGGCTATGGCTGGCCGGGTGTCAGCCGGCAGCCATCGGCCATCAGCCCAAGCGGAGCAACAGGCAAACCATGGCGTGCCGAGGGTTGAAGAGCCGCCCGCAACCCGGATATGGCTGACGGGTGAGGGGCTCACTGGTCACGGCTGACGGCTGATGGACGTCGGCCCACTGCTCACTGTTCACTGCTGACTGCCTACTGACATGTCCGACATCATTCTCGATATCAACGCCGGCCGAGGGGGCGGGGCTGCCGTGCCGTTGGACGATACCCCGTTCCGAATCGCACTGCTGGGCGACTTCAGCGGCCGGGCCAGTCGTGGCATCATCGAGCCGGGCGACGCTATCGCTCGGCGCTCGGCATGGCGGGTGGATCGCGACGACCTCGATGTGGTGATGGCCGAGCTGGCTCCCGCACTCCGCCTCAGGCTGGAGCCCGGCGGTTCGGGGCTGACCGTGCAGTTCCGCTCGCTGGATGACTTCCACCCCGACCGGATGTTCGAGCGTCTGCCGGTGTTCCAGGCCCTCAGAGATCTGCGGCAGCGGCTCTCCAACCCGGCAACGTTCAAGGCCGCGGCCGCTGAGCTGGCGGGCGAGGCGCCTTCCCCGGCCCGGTCGAGGCAGCCCAGCGGAGGGAGCATACTCGGTGACATCCTGGACGAGGCCTCCCCACCCAGCGCGGCGGAGGCGATGGCCGAGGCCGAGGGGGACCTGCATGCCTTCATTCAGAAGGTGCTCAAGCCGCACCTGGTGCCCAACCCTGATCCCCGGCAAGCCGAGCTGGTAGCGCAGGTGGAGGCGGCAGCCAGCGCAACCCTGCGCGCCATTCTCCATGCGCCCGAGTTCCAGGCGCTGGAGGGGCTGTGGCGGGCCACCGACGTGCTGGTGCGGGAGGTGGAGACCGGGGCCGAGCTCAAAATCCTGATCATCGACATGAGCGAGCCGGAGCTGCATTCGGTCCTGCTCTCTGGAGGCGATCCGGCGGCGAGCCCGCTCGCTCGGCTGCTGACCCGGCACGCCGACCCGGTGCCGTGGTCGCTGCTGGTGGGCGCCTACACCTTCGGGGGCGAGCCGGCGGACGTGGATCGGCTGGCGCAGCTGTCGGCTATAGGAATGGCGCTCAAGGCACCGTGGATCTCGGCTGCGACTCCCGGACTCGCGGGCGTCGGGCCCGATCGGGCCGAACTGTCCACCTGGACCGCGCCCAGCCGGGCGTGGCAACTGTTCCGAGGCACCAGTCTGGCACGGTCGGTCGGCCTGGTCTGGCCCCGGTTCCTGACCCGCCTGCCCTATGGCCGCGGACTCGAGGAATGCGAACGTCTCAAGTTCGAGGAGCTGGCACCGGGTGACTCGACCGACTGGCTCCCTTGGGGCAATCCGGCCATCTTGGTCGCCCTGATTCTCGGACGGAGCTTTGCCGACCACGGCTGGAGCCTGATGCGCGGGCTGGAGCCGGAGATCTCCGGTCTCCCCTTTGGGGTCCTGGGACGGGGTGAGGCCGCCAGGACGGTCGGACCGGGGGAAGGCCCCCTGACCGTCCGGGCGGCGGAGGCGCTGCTGGAGCGGGGCGTCATGCCCCTTGCGCCCCTCAAGGACACCGATCGGGTCCGGCTGATCCGGCTGCAGTCGTCCGCCGACCCGGTGGCCGCCCTGCTGGGGCGGTGGGAGACCTGAAAACAGGGCGGGAGGGCGGGAAAGGGGAAATGGGAAGCGAAATGGGGCGCGGAAGGCTGGTGTCCTGATCCCGTATGGCCGCCGTTTCGCCTTTTCGCCCACCCCGAGTGAGAATGTTGGCGGGATTGGTGCGTCTCAGACGATATCCGGGTGGAGCCTGACCGTCCGGAAGCCTCAACTGACCCCTTGTGGACCGCCGATTCCAAGTGCAGCATCATGTTTGACAATCATTTGGGCGGACCGTAGGTTGAGGAAATACTCTCCTTCCGGCGAACCCCATTGGCGACCCGCGAACGGTCGCGGCCCCTACCTTTTCACCTGAGGTTCAGCGGTATGGCCAAGGAAAGCACCCAGAAGAAACTCGAGCGCGTCCGCCCCCCGCGCGTGCAGATCAGCTACGACGTCGAGACCGGGGGCGCCATCGAGATGAAAGAACTGCCGTTCGTCATGGGCGTGCTGGGTGACTTCACCGGCCAGCCGGTGGAGCCGCTGGCCAAGCTCAAGGAACGCAAGTTCGTGGATGTGACGCTGGACAACTTCGACGAGGTGCTGGCCAGCATGAAGCCGCACCTGGCGATCAGCGTCGAGAACAAGCTGAGCGACGACCCCGATGCCGGGAAGCTCGCCCTGGACCTGAACTTCAAGAGCATGGACGACTTCTCCCCCGATGCGGTGGCCCGGCAGGTGAAGCCGCTCCGGGAGCTGCTGGAACTGCGCACCAAGCTGGCGGACCTGCGCGGGGCGATCGGCACCAACGAGAAACTGGACGAGGTGCTGCAGGCGACCCTGGGCGACGATGAGAAGATGAAGAAGCTCAAGGCGGAGCTGGAGGGAGGGAGCAATGGCTGAGGCCAAGGCTGAAGGGGCGGCCCCTGCCGCCCAGAGCCAGGAATTGTCCCTGCTCGACTCGATCGTCGAGCAGGGACGGGTAGGCAAGGACGCCGCCGCCAAGGCGCGGGGCAAGGACCTGATCAAGAGCTTCGTCTCCGAGGTGCTGACCGGGTCGGTGACCCAGGGCAAGAACACCGAGGTGATGATCAACGCCCGGATTGCCCAGATCGATCACCTGATCTCGCTGCAGCTGAACGAGATCATGCATCACCCCGACTTCCAGAAGCTGGAAGGCACCTGGCGTGGTCTGCGCTACCTGGTCAGCAACAGCGAGACCAGCGAAATGCTCCGGATCAAGGTGTTGAACGTCTCCAAGAAGGAGCTGCTGCGGGACCTGCAACGGGCTCCCGAGTTCGACCAGAGCGCCATGTTCAAGAAGGTGTACGAGGAAGAATTCGGGGTGTTCGGCGGCTCGCCGTTCGGCGCGCTGGTGGGAGACTACGAGTTCGACAAGTCGGGCCAGGACGTGGAGCTGCTGGAGAAGGTGGCCGAGGTGGCCGCCGCCTCGCACGCGCCGTTCCTCACGGCGGCGAGCGCCGACATGATGAGCCTGGAGAGCTTCACCCAGCTGGACCAGCCGCGCGACATGGCGAAGGTCTTCGATACCACCGACTACGCCCGGTGGAAGACCTTCCGCAACAGCGACGACGCGCGGTACGTGGCCCTCACGCTGCCGCGGGTGCTCATGCGGGAGCCCTACGGCAGCGCGACGGTACCGATCGAGGCGTTCAATTACGAGGAGCACGTCGACGGCACCGACCATTCGAAGTACCTGTGGGGCAACGCCGCTTGGGCGCTGGCCAGCAGGGTCACCCAGGCCTTTGCCCGCAGCGGCTGGTGCGCCACCATCCGGGGCGTGGAGAGCGGCGGTCTGGTCGAGGGGCTGCCCACCCACAACTTCAAGACCGAGTCGGGCGACACGGCCATGAAGTGCCCGACCGAAACCCCCATCACCGACCGGCGCGAGAAGGAGCTGGCCGACCTGGGCTTCGTGCCCCTGGTCCACCAGAAGGGGAGCTCCAACGCCTGCTTCTTCAGCGTGCAGTCGACGCAGAAGCCCAAGGTGTACAACACCGATGCGGCCACGGCCAACGCGCGGCTGTCGGCTCAGCTGCCCTACCTGTTCGCGGTCTCCCGCTTTGCGCACTACCTCAAGGCGATGATGCGCGACAAGATCGGGGGCTATTCCTCCAAGGGTGAGGTGGAGAGCTACCTGAACAAGTGGATCATCAACTACGTCGTGGCGAACGACGACGCCTCGGCGGGTGTCAAGGCCAAGCGGCCGCTCAAGGACGCCCGGGTCGAGGTGGTGGATGTGCCCGGCAAGCCCGGCGCTTACCGCGCCGTGGCCTTCCTCCGGCCGCACTTCCAGCTGGACGAATTGACAATGTCCATGCGGCTGGTCGCCGACCTGCCGCCCCCGGGCAAGTAACCAGTCCGGAGAGGTGAGAATCTCGGCTGTCTGGTCGCGTTACTCACACGGGAGCAGGTAGGCCCCCAGGCGACGCGGCGCTAACCGCAAAATTTCAAGGAGGGGTACAATGGCGTTCGATGCATTTCTGCAGCTTGCTGGTGTGACGGGCGAAGCGACGGCGAAGGGGATGGAAGGGTCGATCGAGATCCTGTCGTTCAGCTGGGGCGCATCGAACCCGATCAACGTGGCCGGCGGCGGCATGGGTTCCGGCAAGGTACAGGTCAGCGACTTCAACATCATGAAGAAGACTGACATCGCGAGCAACACTCTGTTCCAGAAGTGCTGCACTGGTAAGCACTTCGACACCGCCAAGGTGACCTTCCGGAAGGCCGGCGACGAGCAGGTGGTGTACCTGATCTATGAGTTCACCGAGGTGTTCGTGTCCTCCGTGCAGTGGAGCGGCTCGAGCGGCGGCGACGACGTCCCGACCGAATCCGCGTCGTTCGCGTTCAAGACCGTGAAGGTGACCTATCAGCCTCAGTCCAAGACCGGTGCGGCCACCAAGCCCTCGGTGTACGGCTGGGACGTGGCGGCTGTCGCTGCCCTCTAAGGCACCGGCATGAAGGCGCGCGCCCTCCTGGACGAGGGCCGACTGACCGAAGCCATCGAGTCGCTGGGCGTCGAACTCCGGAGCAATCCGGCCGACGCCCAGCGCCGCGCTTTTCTGTTCGAGCTGTTGTGCTTCGCCGGCGAGTACGACCGGGCCGAGAAGCACCTGGATGTGCTGGCCGGGGCCGGCGAGAAGGCCGCCATGGGCTCACTGTTGTACAAGAGCGCCCTGCACGCCGAACGCATCCGCCAGCGGATGTTCGACAACGGTGACTTCCCCCATCACACTTCGGAGCAGCTTCCCCCCGTGACTGGGACGTTCAACGGTCGCCCGTTCAAGACGCTAACCGACGCCGATCCACGGATCGGCCCCCGGCTGGAGCTGTTCGCCGCCGGGCAGTACACCTGGCTGCCGCTGGCGTCCGTCGCCACGGTGCGCATGGGGCCGCCGCAGAAGCTCAGGGACCTCCTCTGGGCTCCCGCCAAGATCCTCACCGCCCAGGGCTTCAAGGGGCAGGATCTGGGCGAGGTGCTGATCCCCGTGCTGGCCCCCCGTTCCGGCGAATCGGACGACCCCGCCGTCCGCCTCGGCCGGGCCACGGAGTGGGTCCGCTGGGGGGACGGCACCGAAGCGCCGCTGGGCCAGAAGCTGTTCCTGGTCGACGGCGAAGAGGTGCCCATACTCGAGCTCCGCGAGCTCGTCATCACGCCCGCCGACACCGCCGCCTGACGGGGGCAGCATGCCGTTGCGCGACGACCTGCTGAACCCCATCGCGGGGGCTAACCCCGCCGGGGCCGATCTCCGGTACGACCCCCTCTACGACAAGATCAAGGAAGCCCGCCGGGAGGAAGACAACATCCCGCAGGGCGAATGGGAGCGGCCGCGCAAGGTGGCGGACTGGCCCGCGGTCATCAAATTGACCGGCGATGCCATCGCCACCAAGAGCAAGGACCTGCAGCTCGCCGCCTGGCTCACCGAGGCGATGCTTCGGCGCGAGGGGTTCGGCGGCCTGGCCGCCTGCCTTACCATGCTCAAGGGAATGCTGACCCAGTTCTGGGACGGGCTCTACCCCGAGATCGAGGACGGCGACCTGGAACTCCGGGCCACTCCCCTCGACTGGATAGGCGGCCGGATGGAGCTGGCCGTGAAGGGAGTGCCGCTCAGCAAGGCCGGCCACAGCTACTGGCAGTACAAGGAATCTCAGACGATTCCCACCGAAAAGGACGCCGAGAAAGACAAGGAAAAATCGACCATCCGGAAGAAGGCCCTCGATGAGGGCAAGATCCCGGCGGACGTGTTCGAAAAGGGGTTCGAGGGCACCCCCAAGCTGTGGTATCGCCAGCTGGCAGGCGACCTCAATGCTTCCCTGGCAGCCCTCGAGGCGCTCGGCTCGACCTGCGCCGAGAAGTACGCCGATGCCGCGCCGGGGTTCGGGCCGCTCAAGGAGCATCTGGAAGAGGTGCTCCGGGTGGTGAGCCAGTTCCTGGAGCGGAAGCTGCAGCTCGAGCCCGATCCGGTGGAGCCCACGGCGGACGCTGGGGCGATGGCCACAGAGGGGGGCCCGGCGAGCAACGTGCCTCTGGCGGCCGAGCCGGTGGATCGCAACGATGCCTCCGGCCGGATTCTGGTGGCGGCCCGGTTCCTCCGGCGCACCGAGCCAACCAGTCCGGTGAGCTACCTGATGCTCCGGGCGCTCCGATGGGGCGAGCTCCGGGCGGAAGCGCCGAATCCCGATCCCCGGCTGCTGGAGGCGCCCTCGGCACAAACCCGCACGCAGCTGAAGACCATGCTGCTCGACCAGGACTTTGCCCAGCTGCTGGAGCTGGCGGAGACGGTTATGGGATCCAGGGCGGGCCGGGGCTGGCTGGACCTGCAACGCTACGTGCTGAATGCCCTCGACGGCCTGGGGCAGGAGTACGGAGCCGCCGGCCGGGCGGTGCGCCGTGAGCTGCGGGCACTCCTCGCGGAGATCCCGACCCTGCCGGTCATGACCCTCATGGACGACCTGCCGACGGCAGGACCGGCGACGGTGCAGTGGCTGGCCAGCGAGGGCCTGGTGGGCGAGGATGGAGTGGCCGAGGGGGGCGATGCCGCGCCACGCGCGGCCCCCGCGATGGCGGTGGCGGGAGCCCGGGACCAGTTGCTCGAACGGTCGCTGGCCGACGTCCGGATCGGGCAGGCGAGCCGGGCGATCGATCGAGTCAAGGCGGCACTGGACCGGGAGACCAGCGAACGGGGCCGCTTCCTGCGCCAATCGCAGCTGGCCCGGGTGATGATGGAGGCGGGGCTGTACCCGGTGGCCATGCCGCTGCTCAAGCAGCTGGTGGCCAAGGTGGACGAGAACAAGCTCGAGGCCTGGGAGGCCGGTCCGCTCATCGCCGAGCCGATGGTCCTGCTCCACCAGTGCTATGAGAAGTCCGAGGACGAGCCGCGAGCCCGCCAGGAACTCTACCTCCGGATCTGCCGGCTCGACCCGGTCCAGGCCCTGACCCTCGGCGCGGGAGCGACCGGTGGCACGGGCTGATTTCGAGCTGCTGATCGAGGCCTCGCTGCTCGATCGGCTGGTCGACGACGAGCCAGGCCTGGCCGGCGACCGCCCCATCAACCGGGCCGATTCGATCCGGGCCTACAAGGCCGCCCTGCAGCGGGACCTCGACTGGCTGCTCAACACCCGCCGCAGCGAGGATCCCGACCCCGGGCGGCTGCCCGAGCTTGCCCGATCGGCCTTCCACTACGGTCTCCCCGATATCACCTCGCTGAGCCGTGATTCGGGGGAAAGCCTGGCCAAGCTCGCCACCTATGTTGAACACGCCCTGGCGACGTTCGAGCCACGGCTTACTAATGTGAAGGTGACGGTGACACCCCGGGACAACCAGCCCTTTGCCGACGTGCGTTTCCTGGTGGACGCGGTGCTCCGGCTGGAGCCCAGCCCGGAGCGGATCACCTTCGATACCGTGCTCCACAAGGGGAACGGCGACCTCGAGGTCGGCGGAGTCCGTGATGCGTGACGATCTGTTGTACCACTACGAGCGCGAGCTGACCTACCTCCGCCGCCTGGGCGCCGAATTCGGCAAGAAGTACCCCAAGGTGGCGGCGCGGCTACAGCTCGAGCCCGGCAAGTGCGAGGATCCCCACGTCGAGCGTCTGCTGGAGGGGTTCGCCTTCCTGACCGCACGAGTCCAGCTGCGGCTGGAGGACGACTTCTCCGAGGTGAGCGAGGCCCTGCTCGGCGTGGTGAACCCGAACTACGTGCGGCCGGTGCCTTCGATGTCGATCGTGCAGTTCGAGCTGGACCCGGACCAGGGGAAGCTCGGCACCGGATTCCCGCTCCCGCGCGGCACGCCGCTCAACTCCCGGCCGGTCGGCGGGGTGCCGTGCAGGTTCCGCACATGCTACGACACCACGCTCTGGCCGCTCACGGTGGCCGAGGCCCAGTGGACCACGCCGGACCGGCTCAAGCCCGCGGTCAAGTCTGCCGAAGCCGTCGCCGCCATCCGGCTCGAGCTTCGCTGCCTCCCGGACGTGAGCTTCGACAAGCTGGAGCTCAACACCCTGCGCTTCTACCTGAATGGAGAAGCCAACCTGGTGTCGACGCTGTACGAGATCCTGGGCAACAACTGCGTGCAGGTGCTGGTGCGCGATCCGAGTTCGGGGACCCGCCGCCGTCCGCTGGCCCTGCCGGCTTCGGTGCTGCAGCCTGCGGGGTTCGGCCCCGACGAGATGATGCTGCCGGTCTCCCGCCGGTCCTTCTCGGCGTACGGGCTGCTGCAGGAGTACTTCACCTTCCCCGAGAAGTTCATGTTCTTCGACCTCGGGGGGTTCGATCAGGTGCGCGCCGCCGGATTCGGCCCGGTGGCCGAGGTGGTCATCCTGGTGAGCCAATTCGAGCGCTCGGAACGGCGTCAGCTGCTGGAGACCTCGATCAACGCGTCCAGCTTCGGTCTGGGCTGCTCGCCGGTGGTGAATCTCTTCGCCCAGACCTCGGAGCCGGTGTCGCTGACCCAGGAGAAGCACGAGTACCTGATCGTACCCGACGCCCGCCGGCGCAGCTCCACCGAAGTGTTTTCGGTGGACGATGTGCAGGGCACCGCCGCCACCGGGGGCACCCTGCTCCGGTTCGAACCGCTGTACTCCTACCGCCACGCCCATGGCGCGGGGCAGGAGCTGTTCTGGAACGCAGTGCGGCGACCGAGCGGCTGGCGGCTCGATGCCGGCTCGGATGTGTACATCGCCTTCGCCGATCTCGAGGGCCGCACTCGGCAGCCAGGCGTCCCCGCGATCACCTGCCGGCTTACCTGTTTCAACGCCGACCTGCCGGCCCGGCTGCCGTTCGGATTGGACGAAGGTGACTTCGAGCTGCCGGGGGGCGGCCCGATCCGCCGGATCACGACCTTGGTCAAGCCGACCAGCGTGATCCAGCCGCCGCTCGGCAAGCCCCAGCTGTGGCGGCTGGTGTCGATGTTCGCGCTCAAGTACATGGCCCTGCTGGAGTCCGGTACCGATGGGCTGCAGGAGCTGCTCCGGTTGTTCAACGCCGGCGACGGCGTGGTGGGCGAGCGGCAGATCCAGGGCATCAAGGGCGTGAAGGGCAGTCCCTGCTTCTC
>Ga0326726_10004926_pt1 | contig 12145 bp, 10 predicted proteins | sample MHFenrmetagenome_2_FD_207603 | JGI IMG/M metagenome (GOLD analysis project Ga0326726, IMG submission 207603) | Lab enriched peat soil microbial communities from Michigan Hollow, Ithaca, NY, United States - MHF15MN | ecosystem: Environmental > Terrestrial > Soil > Wetlands > Peat | place: USA...
AATTCCAAAAGAGATCAACGTGGAGGTCGTCGACATCTTCCGTAAATCAGAAGATGTCCCCCCGATCGTGGAGGAGGCCATCCGGCGAGGAGCCAAGACAGTCTGGATGCAGGAGGGAGTTATTCACAAAGAGGCAGGGGAAAAAGCCGAGAAAGCGGGGCTAAAGGTAGTCATGGATCGTTGCATGAAGAAAGAATACCAGAAGTTGATAAATCAATGACAAATGTCCAAGTTCAAAGTTCAAAGTTCAAATGAAAAAACTCCCATTGAGAAAATCCGCATGAGGCATTTTGAATTGAATCTAATATTTGAACTTTGACATTTCTTTGACATTTGAATTTTGAAATTTGACATTCATGAACCTAAGATACTTCTTCTTCCATTATATCGCTCTGTGTCATACTGAGTCCGGACATCCACGAGATTCAATTTTCCAACAGCTTCCTTTAACGAAACGGAAGTGATCCTTCCATTCCTGCAGCTGACCATCTTCCCAAAATCTTCTTTCGCGATCAGGTCAACGGCTGCTATCCCGAAATACCTTCCCATCCTGCGATCATACGCACAAGGGACTCCTCCACGCTGCAGGTGACTGAGCGTAATGCTTCGGGTCTCGATATTCGTCAACTGGGAAATCCATTTCGCCAGAAATTCTCCAATGCCGCCTAAAATCTTATGGCCGAAACTGTCGATGCCGTCCTCTTTGACCACCTCCGGATATCCAGCTGCCTTTGTGCCTTCTGCTACGACAATGATTTCATAACGGGCTCCCTTTCTCCTTCCTTCCGAAACCAGTTCGCTCACTCTCTCAATCTGAAAATCATATTCTGGAATGAGAATGATGTAAGCCCCGCTCGACTCCCCTCCTTCCAGCGCCAGCCATCCTGCGTGTCTCCCCATCGTTTCTACGACAAAAATCCTTCGATGAGAACCTGCCGTCGTCCTGAGACGATCGATCTCCTCAGTAATCACGCTCACGGCAGTTTCAAATCCCAGTGTGTAGTCCGTACCGGAGAGGTCTTTGTCGATGGTCTTAGGAATGCCTACCACCTGGACGCCATCGAGGGAGAGTTTGTCGGCCACTCCAAGGGTATCTTCTCCTCCGATTGCGACCAAGCAGTCGATCTGATATCGTTCGATATTTCCGAGGACAATCTTAGAACGATCATCCTTGGGATCATAGGGATTGGTTCTGGATGTGCCCAGGTTGGTACCTCCATACCGATCCCAGGTCCTAACCATCTCCTCAGTCAAGGTGCAAATCCTAGGAGCCGGAGCATCTTCATCCCCATCAGGCGAAATAAGGCCCTTCCAGCCATCGCGAATTCCGATCACCTCGTATTGGATTTTCCTCTCTTTTTGAAGTCGATCATCTAAAGCTGTCTTGACCACCCACTTGATCGCAGGATTCAATCCAGCGCAATCCCCTCCGCCGGTAAGAACGCCGATTCTTCTCTTTTCCATTTTACTCTCTCTTTCCTCTTCAGCCTTTATCGTCCACCTTCTTACAGAAGGTCACCCGGTCATTACCAGGATAATAATAATCCGGAACTCTCGCTACCTCTTTGAATCCATTTCTCAGGTAGAATCCCTGAGTCTTTTCATACTGAGGTATTGTTGAGGTGTCCGCGAGAATCAGTCGGCCCCCTTTCGCCTTAACGTCCTCTTCCAGAAAACTCAAAAGTCTTGAACCCGCCCCTTTTTCCTGGAAATCGGGATCTACAGCAATCCAATAGAGGTCAAAAGTCCCCTCCGTCATCGGGGTAGGACCATAGCAGAGATATCCGATGACCTGATCATGATCATCCACGAGACAATGAATCTGGTAATCGTCTTGCGTTGGATCCTTCAGCACACTGTCTATCAATTCCATCGCCACGTCGATTTCCGCAGAAGTGAAGGCCCGGGTCCTGATCAGCATCGAAAGCAGCCTCGCCCTATCCTTTTCAACCAATGACCGAACTTTCATCATCTCATCCACTCCACTCGATTTAGTTCTTATTGCTCAAAATCCCTTTCTTAACCATTCATCTCCGATGAAAGCTCGGTGACACGAACATTATACTATTAACATCACTTTCAACATACTAAAATTTTTCTGATTTTTCAAAAAGGAAAAGTGTAAGGGTTGGTTCCACAAGGATTGACTTCCTCATCCGTCTCCGTGAACTTGTCACAATCCATGCCAAAATTAGCATCCATACTACGTAAAGAAGAGAGGCGGTTAAGTAAAATGGAATGCGCTATTTGCGACGCTAACTTATTAAAGAGATGGGCAAATTTTACGAAGTTGGCAGTGCCTATTTTTTAGGCAAAATGGTCGGAATAGCTTCCTTCAAGAGAAGCAGAGTCGGATTCCACAACTATTCCACACCTCTTTGTGGATTGGGAAAAAAATCCTTTCGTAATAACCACTTCTGACTCACCCGTTTGAAGAAAGATGCAACCGGACATCCTCGAACACTTCGTTTCAGTCAAAAAAAGCCGCAGCCTTTTTCTGGAATGCTGAAGTGCTTGAATGAAATTATCATTGAGTAAGTCGATGATCCTACAATTATCGGACTTGCTATTTTTTATCATGGAAAAATCTGGGGAGAGGACTGGAAATTATTCTCCTTATGGAGTGACGGAATATTCTGGTGGTGATAATCAGGACGTAACTTATCATCCAGATAAAATATCAAGGTATCAGTAAAGAAAGTAAAGCCAGAAGAAATTTTTGAGCGATCAAAAGCGGGGCGGAGAGATCGATCGGTCTCAATAAGAAAAGATGACGCGGCCAACTACCTAACTACTTAAACCCTTATACATAGGATGGAGCCGGCGGGCGGATTTGAACCGTCGACCTAGTGATTACGAATCACTTGCTCTACCACTGAGCTACGCCGGCTTCCCTTCTAAAAAGATTATTTCCTTTTTTCTTACCATGTTTTAGAATAGTCGTCAACCGAGATTGGAAACGGGATCGAGTCACTGGACCTTGAGATAAACTCCCCCCTCACCTAAATTCTCTCCCGCGGAGGGGAGAGGAAGTATTGTAAGGTTATTTTCTGAGCAATTCTTTAGACTTTGGGAGTCGCCTTGTCAAAACGACTTATTCTCTCCATTCTCATCACTGCTGGAATTGTCCTCATTCTTCTCCTCCAGATTTCCCTCAGAGACCTTTATTATCTCTTGAGAACCATCGATCCCTTTTGGCTCGCTCTGGGATCAATCGCTTATCTCCTTGCCAATCTATTCCGGGCACTTCGCTTCAGATGGCTCATTCACTCCAAGAACGTACGTCTCTCTGACCTTTTTAGAATTACGTCCTTCTACCATTTATCCCTCATGGTCCTTCCCTCAAAATTGGGAGAACTTTCCTACCCCTATCTTCTAAACAGAATGAGCGGAAGTAGTGTAACCGAGGGATTGGCCTCGTTAGTCGTCTCAAGGGTTTATGATTTCTTCATCATTCTCTTGACCCTCTTGTCTGTTTCCATTGGCTACCAAACCCTCTTCAAAGTCAATCCATTTGTTCTTATTCCTTTCGTTATTTTATTGATCTTCCTTATTGTCTTCGTTTTTTTCTACATCAGTCGCCTTTTAAAATGGTTTTCAAATATCCTGGGGAAAATATCCAATCGGGCTGGGTCAAGACATGCCAGTTTTGTTTCGTGGACTCAGAAAAAGATGGATGAGATCGCAGAAGATTTTGATTCCATCAAGGCTCGCAAAACTTATCTCCCTGTCACGTTGACCAGCCTGGCCTCGTGGGCCATGATCTTCTTCACTTTCTACGCCTACATGATAGGATTTGGCATTGACGTCTCGTCCACGAAATTGATTTTGGGCTCCACCATCGCAGTCATCGGAAATGCCCTGCCGGTGAGCGGAATCGGAAATTGGGGAACCTTGGAGGCAGGATGGGCAGCTGGGTTTTTAATGGTCGGACTTTCCAAAGAGAAAGCCATTGCAACGGGGTTCGGGATTCATATCCTCGTCTTCGTCGTCTGCGCTCTCATCAGCTTCTTCTGTTGGGCCACTCTAAAAAAACAAAAAAACCCTTCTCCAATTGCTTCATCCTAGATTAGGCAGGAGAAGGGTTTTAATTTAAATGATGCCAAAGGTTGAGTTGTATTAAGCCTTTTGGCTCATGTTTCGCTTTGAGGCCTTCAGCGGGTTTAATTTGAAGGTATCTTCTTTCACTTCCTTCTTAACGTGAGTGGCGAAATTGCAGGGTCCTTTTGCCCACTTGATAGAGGGCTCACAATAGGTCTTGCAGTAGGAACCTGCTTCGTAAGCTACCACCCGGTCACACCCTTTGCAGGACTCGATGATGGGGTAACATGTCCCACCGTTATAGGAACAGCCGTTCTTCTTCATGAAGATACATTCTGTTCCCACCTTGACCGTTTGACAAACCATGGCGATCAACCTCCCTTCTTATGGATTTACTTTTTTAACTTATCGAAATAACTTACGTTTATCATTTCGAAAATGAGCACAAAAAAAAGAGCTACCAACTTTCGGTAACTCGATTTGGTACCAACCAAACGAGATTTATATTCTTAATATATTTTTATTCCTTTGTCAAGAAAATTTTTAAAATTTCTGAAAAAATTAGAAAGGAGCTTTCTCTTGACAGGCTATGCGAACTTGGTTATTGGTCAGTGGGCGGCGCAATCATATTATTTTTAGGAGATGCGACATGCTATCCCGATATATTAAAGGGGTCGTGATCATCTTATTTCTCCTCTTCATCATCCCCGAACATGTTTACGTTCCACAGGATAGTGCCGCTTCATCTCGCCTTCCTATCGTCAGCTCGGAGATGGAGAGACCTGAATTCTGGTTGAACAAGATTAAGAATCCAACGAATTCATTGTTAACTCCCGAAGAGGTGGAGAAGATGAATGAAGAAAACTTAAGGAAAAAGGACCTTTATCTCTGCAGGATAAAAGGCCTAAGCGAAGACTGGACGGGAGAGGAGATTCTTTCTTTTCTAAACGAAGATTGGGAAAATTACGGAAAAACCGGAGAGGTCGGATACGGCAGGAGCGAGCCATCCTTTGGAGAGTCCTTTGGGAAAGAACTAAGAAACGAGCTGAACCGAAAGTCGATAAAAGAAAGTAACCGGATGCTTTTTGGTCTCGTCGTCAAGAGGACGGACATTCGCGTCTTTCCTACCGATGAACCCTCGCCTCGTTCTGACGGATTTGATCGTTTCCAGCAATCCTCCATCTCGCCCGGATCTCCCATTGGGATTTACCATCTCAGTCAAGACAGAGGGTGGGCTTATGTCCAGGCGCAAATGATCCGTGGTTGGGTCCGCACCGATCATCTGGCCATTGCCAAAGAGAAAAGTGAAGTCGCCGAATATGAAGCGGCCAAGGACCGATTGGTGGTCACAGGAAATTTTATTCATGTTTTCAGCGACCCATCTTTCCAAAAATCGCTTTTTCTTTCTCAGATGGGAGACTCCTTCCCTCTCCTCGGTATTCAAGATGAAATGAAAATGGGAAACAGATTCTACATCATCTCCATCCCTTGGAGAGAGGGTGACGGACCATTGACTTTTCGGAAAGGATACATTCGACGGGATGAGGATGTTCATCGAGGCTTCCTTTCCTATACTCAATCCAATCTTGCCCATCAGGCCTTTAAAATGCTTAACCATCCCTACGGTTGGGGAGACAGGCTCGGCGGCAGGGACTGCTCCCGATTCATCATGGACCTCTTCAGAGTCTTCGGGATTCTGATGCCCCGAAATTCAAGAGAACAGGCAAGGGTTGGGGTGGATCTGGGCGGGGTAAAGGGAAACAGCAGCAGAGAAAAGAGAAAGGTTTTGGATGAAGCCATCCCGTTGGCCACGACCTTGCGGCTGCCGGGTCACATCATGCTCTACCTGGGCAAGGATAAAGGGAGGCACTATGTCATTCACAGCCTGTGGGGAATCCAGGGATCCGAGAAGGTTGAAACGATTGGAAAGGTCGTCGTCTCCGATCTAAGCCTGGGCATTAAAGGGCCAAACGGGTCGCTGTTAGACCGGATCACGGGTATGCGGACGATCGGACTAAGTCATCAGATTCAAAAAGAGAAATAGATGAGAAGATAAGTAATCCGCTATCATCCTTAGCCGAAACTCAACTCTTTTGAAATAAAGATGTTTAAGTTGAAAAACGTTTCCTCATCGGTTAACCTTCTGTAAAGTTATCGACTATCAATTCTCCTTGACAATTGGCCGAAAATATATAGAATTTTTAAGATTTAAGACAGCCAAGACGTGGAAGAACCGATTTGAAAGCTCTCGTGACAGGAGGTACAGGATTTATCGGAAGTCATCTCGTCGAAGCACTTCTTCAGCGCGGGATCCAAGTTCGCTGCCTTTTAAGGGAAAAAAGCGGCTTGAAGTGGCTGGCGGGGCTTCCGATCGAGGTGGCCTTTGGAGATTGTGGTGACAATACCTCTTTGGAAGAAGCGGTGAAAAAAGTCGATCAAATATTTCACCTCGCAGGCGTCACCAAGGCCGTGGCCGAAAATACGTATTTTGAGGTCAATGCTTTCGGGACGGAGAACCTGATCCGGGCGATTCTCAAAAATAATCCTCGAATCCAAAAATTTATTTATGTCTCGAGCCAGGCCGCCGCAGGTCCCTGTCGAAATGGCGATAAGAAAAGAGAGTCCGATTCGTGTGAACCCGTCTCCGCCTATGGCAGAAGCAAGCGGAGGGGGGAAGAGCTCGCCCTGGCGTTTGCGGATAAAATCCCTCTTGTCATCTTGCGGCCCTGCGCTGTATACGGACCGAGGGAAAAGGACATCTACACCTTTTTCAAGCTGCTCTCCAGAAAAATCAAACCCTGTCTTTCTGGAGAAGACCAGCATATGAGCCTTTGTTATGTAGAAGATATTATCCAGGCCATCTTGCTGGCTGCCGAGTCCCACGAACTAAGCGGAGAAATATTTTTCCTCTCAGATGGGCAAGATTATCCCATGGAAGAGGTCGGCGATGTCTTCGCACAGGCGATGGGAGTGAACGCCTTCTCCATCCGTATTCCGGAATGGACAATGTTGAGCGTGGCTTCTTTCTCAGAATATTTTTCCAAGCTTTCGAGGAGACCTCCCCTTCTCAACAGGGGAAAGGTAGAGGAAATCCTCCAAAAGAATTGGGTCTGCGATATCACAAAGGCGAGAAGAGCATTGGGTTTTGAACCCCGCATCTCACTGAAGCAAGGAGCAGAACGAACCTACCAGTGGTACAAAAAGCAAAAATGGATGTAGGAAAGGAAGAGGTCACTGATGGATGTTTTTGAAAAATGCTTAAAAATTTATGAAACAACCCAAGGGTTGAGAGCAAGCGGTCATTACTTTTTCTTCAGGAAGCTTGAATCAGCCCAGGACTCCGAAGTGGTAGTCAATGGGAAACGTGTGATCATGATCGGCTCTAACAACTACCTCGGTCTCACCAACCATCCTCGGGTAAAAGAAGCGGCCATCAAGGCCATTGAAAGATTTGGATGCGGGTGTGCCGGTTCACGATTTCTCAACGGGAACCTTGAGATGCATGAAGAATTGGAAATCAAATTGGCCCGTTTCTTTCGGAAGGAAGCAGCCCTTGTCTTCGCCACGGGTTATCAGACCAATCTTGGAAGCATCTCCGCTCTGCTTGGCCGTACCGACGTGGCTATTATCGATAAATACGATCACGCCAGCATCATCGATGGTTGTCGCCTCTCTTTCGGACAGGTGAAGAAATACCGTCACAATGACATGAAGGACCTGGAGCGCATCCTCGAAGCGACGAAAGACAAAGGAAAATTAATCATCGTCGATGGCATTTTCAGTATGGAAGGGGACATCGCTGACCTCCCCAACATTGTCAAATTAGCAAAGGCTTATGGGGCGAGGGTGATGGTGGATGACGCTCACTCAATAGGAGTCCTGGGAGCAGGCGGGAGAGGCACCGCGGAACACTTTGGTCTGGAGGATCAGGTGGACCTCATCATGGGGACGTATAGCAAATCCCTCGCAGCCATCGGGGGGTTTGTGGCAGGTTCAAAAGAGGTAATCGATTTTATCAAACACATTGGCCGCTCGATGATCTTCAGCGCCAGCCTTCCACCCCCTCTGGTGGCCTCTGTCAGTGCCGCTCTGGACATCATTCAGGAACAGCCCCAGCTCAGAACGCAGCTCTGGAAGAATACTCATAAAATGCTTAAGAGCTATAAAGAGATGGGGTATGATACCGGCGTCAGTGAAACGCCTGTGATCCCAATTATCATTAAAGACAATATGAAAGTTTATGCGATGTGTAAGCTCCTCTTTGAAAACGGCGTTTTCGTTAATCCCGTCGTCAGCCCTGCGGTGCCTCCGGGAAGAGAGCTGCTCAGGACAAGCTATATGGCGACCCATACCGAAGAGCAACTGGATAGGGTTCTGGATGCCTTCAAAAAATCAGGGAAGCAGTTGGGGCTGATTTAAGGGAATCGATGGGGACGACAGGGGAGGAACTCAACGTACGGGAAGTTAAGGATCAGAAAGACCTCACCACCTTCGTCCGGCTCCCCTGGGAGATCTATAAAGCCGATCGTCATTGGGTTCCACCTCTCGACAAGGACACGCTCCTCAAACTGAGCCCGAAGCATCCGTTCCGTTCCCACTCCGAGATGATCCTGTTCCTCGCTTATCGGGGAGAAAAGCCTGTAGGAAGGATTACAGGCATTATCGACCGCCACTATGTCGAGCTTCATCAAGAAAAAGTGGGGTTCTTCGGGTTCTTCGAATCCATTCCGGATGCAGAAATTGCAAGGGCTCTCCTTTCAACGGTCGCCGGTTGGCTGAAAGGACACGGAATGGATAAGATGGCTGGCCCCATGAATCCTTCAACCAATGACGAATGCGGCTTGCTCATCGAAGGATTCGATGCCCCTCCATGCCTGATGATGCCTTACAACCCTCGGCACTATGCGTCGTTGGTCGAGGAGGTTGGATTGAAGAAGAGGATGGATCTCTACGCTTACCTGCTGCAAGAAGCCTCTTTCCGTCTGGAACGTCTGGACCGTATCACCGAGAGGCTGAGAAAGAGGGAACCTCGACTTCGTGTCCGCCCTCTCAATTTGCGTAAGTTTGATGACGAATTAAGGATCATCAAAGAGATCTATAACCAGGCCTGGGTTAGAAATTGGGGGTTCGTTCCGATGACGGACGAGGAGATCAATCTTTTGGCCAAACAGCTCAGGCCCCTTGCCGTTCCCGAACTCGTCCTGTTCGCCTACTGGGAGGAAGAACCAGTCGGTTTCTCTGTTTCCCTCCCAGATTTCAATGACGTCCTGAAGCACCTGAACGGAAAGATCGGGCTGTTGGGTGTACTCAAGTTCCTTTATTATTCTAAAAAAATTAAAAAAATTCGGGTGATGCTCCTGGGGGTAAAGCAGACCTTTCAGAAGAAAGGGGTGGAAGGACTGCTCTACGTCGAGACATTCAGGAACGGAATCAAGAAGGGTTACCACCAAGCAGAATGCTCGTGGATCCTTGAAGAAAATGTCTTGATGCAGCACGGGATTGAGGCGATGGGCGGAAAGCGTTACAAAACTTACCGGATTTATGAAATGCCGCTTTGAGGTTCAGGGGATATTCGTAGGACCCACCATTCATAAAGTCGATGGCCGATAAGCGTACATCCGATCGCTAATCCACCTCCAACCAAAAGATCGATCACATAGTGATACCTCAAATAGACCGTCGAGAGAATGAGACCGCAGATGATTGGGAAGAGAACATAGAAGAGAAGCTTCTCATAACGATAGGCCATCCAGAGGACCATAAGGACGATCTGGGTATGGCCGCTCGGCATGCAATCCCTCTGATTATGCTCCAAAGCATTCAGGGTATCTCTGACAAAATCGGTGATAAAGCTTCCTTCGAGAGGAACTGAGAAGAGATGGGTAATTGCGTAACGTGGCCCGACGGCAGGAAAGAGAATGTAACCGATAAAGGAAACATAGTATCCAAAGACCAGGACAAACATGGCCCGATCGAATTCCGTCATACGATGCTTTAGATAGAGGACGACGGCTAAGACAACCGGGATGAAATAATAGCTGAAATAGGCTAAAGAGAGGATATCGGTGAGCCAGGGGACGATCCATTTCTGTATCCAGAGGGTGGGCTCAACTCCGAAAAGGGCTATGTCGATCCGGAGCAACCAGAGGTCGATGTCGGGCTGGAGGTGCTGGATCAAATTGCCGAGGGACTCATAGATGGAGATGACAAAGATGATGGGGGAGAAACGATAGAGAAACGTTCCCGCCTTTCTTGCCACTTTTTGGTCTGATGACCATTTGAAAACAAAGAGGAGACCGAGTAGGATAAAGTAATTCAGGAGGAGAGAACGCCAGAGTGGGATTTGGCGATGGAAGAGAAGAGTCAAAGCCACCAAGCCTATCAGGAAAAAAAGGGTTAATCCTTGAACGGGAGCAATTCTTTTCATTTGTGAGAAGTTTATATATATTAGATAGGAAGAAAAATCAAGGAATGTCCCTTCGCCCTGTTTGGAGGAAGGAGGAATCGGAATGCGATATTCACAATACCTCCTGCCGACATTGAAAGAGATTCCCTCTGAGGCAGAGGTACCCAGCCATCAATTGATGCTCCGCGCGGGAATGATCCGGAAACTGGCTTCCGGTATTTACTCCTACCTGCCCTTTGGCCTTCTAGCCATTCGAAAGGTGGAGGCCATCGTTCGCGAAGAGATGAACCGAGCCGGCGCCATCGAGGTGTTGCTCCCTTTTGTCCAACCCGCAGAGCTCTGGCAGGAGAGCCATCGATGGGAAGAATATGGAGGTGAACTGGCCAGGCTCAAGGACCGCCACAACAGAGATTGTTGTCTCGGGCCTACCCATGAGGAGGTCATCACGGATATTGCCCGGAAGGAGATTCGATCCTATCGGCAGATGCCCCTCAATCTCTATCAGATACAAACCAAATTCCGAGATGAGGTCCGACCCCGGTTCGGTATCATTCGTGCCCGGGAATTTATCATGAAGGACGCCTACAGTTTCGATGTGGATGAAAAGGGAAACGACGAAAGTTATCAAAAGATGGTGGAGGCCTACATGCGCATCTTCACCCGATGCGGCTTACGGTTCAGAGCGGTGGAAGCTTTGACCGGTCTGATCGGGGGATCCTACTCTCATGAATTCATGGTTCTGGCTGAAACCGGAGAGGAGACCATCGTCAGCTGCACCCGCTGTTCCTATGCCGCCAATATTGAAAAGGCCGAATTTCGAAGATCGTTAAAAGAAGGGCAGGCGCCCGATCAAGGAGTCCAGAAGTCGATTCAGAAAGTATTGACTCCTGAGAAGAGAACTGTAGAGGAGGTTACCGAATTTCTCAAGGTCTTGCCCCGCGATCTGGTCAAGACGCTCATATTTGAATCGGATAAAGGATCTTTTGCCGCTCTGGTCCGTGGAGACCATGAGATCAACGAAAAGAAGTTGGTACCCTTATGGGGCTCTGAAAACATTCAGTTGGCCAGCGAGGAGACCGTTGAAAAGATCACCCATGCACCCAAAGGATTTGCAGGGCCTATCGGTCTCTCCATTCCTATTCTCGCTGATCTGGACATTCAGGAGATGGCCAACTTCGTCGCCGGGGCCAACGAAAAGGATGTCCACTTCATCAACGTGAATATCGGCCGTGATTTTCAACCCTCTCGATTTGTGGACATCCGAGGATTTGCTCCAGGGGACCGCTGCCCTCGCTGTGGGGAGGAGACCAGGCTGGACAGAGGGATCGAGGTCGGTCAAACATTCAAGCTCGGAACCAAATATAGTAAAGCTATGGGAGCCACGTTCCTGGATGAACAGGGAAGAGAAAGAGAGATCGTCATGGGTTGCTACGGAATCGGGATTGGAAGGACCGTGGCCGCTGTCATCGAACAGTCCTATGACCAGAATGGAATCATCTTCCCCATGCCCGTGGCCCCTTTCCAGGCTCTCATCCTCCCCATCAACATCAAGATGGATTTGCTAAAGGAGACGGCCGCGCGGCTCTATCAAACCTTTCTCCAAAACGGAATCGAAGTCCTGTACGATGACCGGGAAGAAACCCCGGGAGTAAAATTCAAAGATGCTGACCTCATCGGGATTCCATTGAGGATCACTCT
>Ga0326726_10004927_pt1 | contig 12145 bp, 8 predicted proteins | sample MHFenrmetagenome_2_FD_207603 | JGI IMG/M metagenome (GOLD analysis project Ga0326726, IMG submission 207603) | Lab enriched peat soil microbial communities from Michigan Hollow, Ithaca, NY, United States - MHF15MN | ecosystem: Environmental > Terrestrial > Soil > Wetlands > Peat | place: USA...
TTTCACCATCTGCTTTTCGGTGATATCCGCACAGGCATTGTAATAGCTGTTGACTGTCTCCCTTGCCTGAAAATATACGTCCGGGTTCTGGGAAGTTCCACGGAGAATCGGAGCATCAGGGCTCATGCGGCGGTTGCGATGTGCTATAACGAGATCATCGCTGATCATTGCCTTGATGATGTCGTCCGCAATGACCTCGATTTTTGCGATCTCGTGCGAAGTTCTGAATCCATCAAAGAAATGCAGGAACGGAATTCTTGACTCAAGCGTTGCCGCTGCGGAAATAAGTGCCATATCCATGGCTTCCTGAACCGAACTGGATGCAAGCAGGGCAAAACCTGTTCCCCGGACCGACATGACATCGCCATGATCGCCGAAAATCGAAAGTGCCTGCCCGGCAAGCGCACGGGCCGATACGTGTATCACGCACGGGGTGAGCTCTCCGGCAATTTTATACATATTCGGAATCATCAGCAACAGTCCCTGTGACGCGGTGTAGGTAGTCGTCAAGGCGCCGGTCTGCAACGCACCGTGAACGGCTGCCGCAGCGCCGGCTTCACTCTGCAGTTCATCTATTTTAGGTGTCGTTCCCCAGATGTTTTTTCGACCTTCGGCAGCCCATGCATCGGAATATTCACCCATCGGCGAAGCCGGTGTTATAGGGTATATACAGATAACTTCACTGGTCCGATAAGAGATATGAGCTACAGCTTCATTTCCCTCCATTGTTTTATAATTCCGGCTCATACTGACAGTCAATGGATTTTATTGATAGAAAGGGACATACCGTATACCGCTATGGTACACAAATATTATGAACCCCGAAGGAGCTGAAAAAGTTACATCCGTGAATAGAATCGAGGCGATCAGAAAGATATTAAAAAAAACGATTTTTGATAAATTTAATTACATTCTCGTTCTCCCCGAATCAGCTTCAGGCATCTGTCGAACGGGAAAGGAACTGATACATACATTAACCTGCACAAAGGGATATGAGCTCATATGGACGTTGAACATTCCGAAAATATTGTCTATGGCCGCAACGCTGTACTTGAGCTTCTCCAGCAGAAGCCGGAAAGCATTGAGAAAATTTATTTCCAGTTCAATACTACTCATCCGAAGCTCAAGGAAATTATTATAGGCGCAAGGCGGCAGAAACTGGTAACCGGTAAAGCCCGGCTTGAAAAACTCTCCCTGATTGCCGGAACAACAAAGCACCAGGGTGTATGTGCGCTCATAAGTACGGTTACCTATTACTCTCTTGATGAGGTACTCGCCGCTCCCCGCAACAGCTTCCCGCTTCTGGTTGTTCTGCAGGGACTGGATGATCCTCACAATATCGGTGCCATCATCAGGACCGCCGAAGCTGTTGCGGCAGATGCCGTTGTTCTTGTTGAAGGAAAGGGCGCTCCGGTCAACGCTGTCGTTCACAAGGCATCGGCAGGAGCGCTCTCCCATATGAGGATCTGCAAGGTAAAAAGCCTTGTGCGCACTCTGGAGTATCTGCATGAAAAGAGTATCCAGGTTGTAGCTGCCGACATGGATGCCGAACTCAACTATACTGACGCTGACCTGAAACAGGCTACGGCCATAGTGCTTGGCATGGAGGGTAGCGGAATTGCGCCCGAAGCGCTTAATTTCTGTGATCATGTCGTCCGCATTCCAATGGCAGGATGCGTTGAATCCCTCAATGTCAGCGTAACTGCAGGCGTGCTGCTCTATGAATCGATGCGCCAGCGCCTCTCATAGCTGCCCATACAATCCATTAACCCGATTCAGTCGGGATTGGGTTCATAACGTGTTTTTCAAGGGTGATTTGAAGGCATTCTTCCTTCCGTTTGTTTCTGCACTTTAAAAAAAATATTACCTTGCTGATCATGATCAGTTACGGCCCTTGAAAACTCAAACAACACTCATACTCTCTATCATGACTATTCCTGAAGATCTTCGTTATACCAAAGACCATGAATGGATCAAACTGCTTGAAGACGGCAGTACCGCACTGGTCGGCATTACTGACTTTGCCCAGCATGAACTCGGCGATATCGTTTTTGTGGAGCTGAAAGCTGTCGGAACAGCTCTGAAAGAGCATGAAGTGTTCGGCACCGTTGAAGCCGTGAAAACTGTTGCAGATCTGTTCGCTCCGGTTGCCGGTGAGATTCTTGAGCTGAATTCGGAGCTCGACAGTGCTGAAATCGTCAATCAGGATGCATACGGCAAGGGATGGCTGATAAAGCTTAAAGTTGCGGGTCCTGCAGCACTTGAAGGACTTCTTGACGCGGCAGCATACCGTCAGTTGACCGGAGAGTAACCATGCCCTTCATTATCAATACCCCGGAAGAACGAGAGGAGATGCTCCGGGCTATCGGCGCCAGCTCCTTTGACGATCTTATCAAGGACATTCCCGAAGAGATCCGCCTGAAAAAAGCTCTTGACCTTTTTCCTGCCTCGGATGAACCTCAGGTACGAAAACTGCTTGAAGGTCTCGCCTCAGCCAACCGGAGCACTGCAGACTATGTCAGCTTTCTCGGCGGCGGAGCATACGATCATTTTATTCCTGCCGCCATCAAGACCATTGCTTCACGCAGTGAGTTCTACACGGCCTATACCCCTTATCAGGCAGAGGTTTCCCAGGGTACCCTGCAGGCGATTTACGAATATCAGAGCCTTATCTGCCGCCTCTATGAGATGGATGTAGCCAATGCTTCGATGTATGACGGAGCTACCGCACTTGCCGAAGCGGTATTGATGGCCATGAATGTCACAGGGCGCTCCCGGGTGGTTGTTGCCGGAAAACTGCATCCCTACAACAGTTCAGTTCTGAAAACCTATCTTGAAGCTGCCGGTCACAATGCCGTTATTCTCAATGAACTTGAAGATGGTGTCGGCTCGCTCTTTTCCCTTGGCGCACTTGTCGACGAGAGTGTTGCCGCCGTTATAGTTCAGCAGCCGAATTTTTACGGTTGCCTTGAAGATGTTGAAGCCATTGGCGGTATCGCTCATGAAAAAGGTGCACTCTTTGTTGTGTCGGCCGATCCGCTTTCGCTCGGTGTGCTTGCAGCCCCGGGCAGTTACGGTGCGGACATCGCAGTCGGCGAAGGTCAGCCGCTCGGCAGTCCCCAGAGTTTCGGGGGTCCCTATCTCGGAATTTTTACCGTCAAACAGGCGCTTGTACGCAAGATTCCAGGTCGTCTGGTCGGTATGACCAAGGACCGGGATGAAGAGGATGGCTTTATTCTAACGCTGCAGACCCGCGAGCAGCATATCCGTCGCGAAAAAGCAACGTCGAACATCTGCAGCAACCAGGCACTCAATGCCTTGCAGGCAGCGGTATACCTTTCACTGCTCGGCAAGCAGGGTATTCGCCATGTTGCCACCGCATCCGCGGAAAAGGCCCACTACCTGGCCGCTAAAATCGATGCAATTCCAGGATTTTCACTGAAGTACACGGCTCCATTTTTCAGGGAGTTTGTTGTTGAAACTCCTGTTCCTGCAGCAGAAGTAATCAGCAGTTTACTTGAGCAAAAAGTGTTTGCCGGCTACGATCTTGCTCTGCACGGTGAAACCGGCCTGCTCATAGCTGTAACAGAAAAGCGGACCCGAGAGGAGCTGGACAGCTTTGTGGAAAGCCTTGAGGCTTTTGTAGAAGAAGAGTAGCGGGGAGTTTTTAAGAATAGGACTTATAGGAGTTATAGGTCGAATGGGTCGTATAAGTCAAAAGAGCTGCCGGTAACCGGCAGCTCTTTTGATTAGAAAGAGTTAAATCAGGCCTAATGTTTCCAATTCCTGATCGATAATCGCTTTGTTTTCCGCTGAAAGCGGTACAAGCGGCAGTCGGTAGGTCTCTTCAATTATTTCCATGCGGGACAGGGCATATTTAACCGGTACCGGATTACTCTCGATAAAATTCAGCTTGAAGAGTCTGCGGTAGGTGCGGTTCAGTGCACGGGCCTCTTCAAGATTCCCTTCACTTACCGCATTGACCAGACGTTTTACCTGAGAAGGAACCTGGTTGGCTGCAACGGAGATTACACCGTCACCACCCATTGCCATGAAAGGCAGTATCATCGAATCCTCACCAGTCAGTACTGAAAAATCAGTCGGGCGCTCTTCCAGCAGCTCCATAATCTGGCTGATGTTTTCCGAAGCCTCCTTAACCGCGGCAATATTTTCAAAATCCCGGGCAAGTCTGAGAATCGTGGAGGCAGAAACGTTGCAGCCTGTTCTTCCCGGTACGTTGTAGATGATGATCGGAACGGAAACAGCCAGAGCTATATGGCGGTAATGCTGATAGATACCCTCCTGCGAAGGCTTGTTGTAATAGGGCGCGACAGAGAGAATGGCTTCAGCGCCGGCTTTCTCGGCATGTTTTGCAAGTTCGACAGCCTCTGTCGTTGAGTTTGTACCTGCACCTGCGGCCACAATGATTTTGTTGCCCGCCTCTTCTTTTACCGTACGAATGATTTCAAACTGCTCCGCTCCGGAAAGGGTCGGTGACTCACCGGTTGTGCCGCAGGGTATGATGATATCGGTTCCGGCCTCAATGTGAAACTGAACAAGCCGCCGCAACGCATCGGTATCGACAGACCTGTCCTGCCTGAATGGAGTGACCAGCGCAACGGCAGATCCTGAAAGGTATCTTGTGGACATACTATTTAAATCCCCTGGTTATTGATCTCAAGTCTGGTGTAAGCCGGCCAACTCATTTTATTCTATCGATACAGCAGAGTGTTGGCGGCCTTAATACGGTTTCAATTTTACAGGTTATCGGACGATTTTCATCAAAGAACCCCGTAGCCTGTACTGTTCAGAAAGATAGAAGATAAATAAAGAAAGCAAATTTGCTCTTCCCGAAAATTTTTGAACCATTTTATATCTCCATGAGCCATCATACAGCCAACGCTACCATATAAAAAAGCTTCGAAGTACTCCCCCTCCTCAATTTAAGGCGCACTTTTCAGAGGCAAACGGAACGCCGTTTAAAAATGAGTGACGTATCGGCGAATATCTCAATGTCAGTGAACAGATCAAAGGGTTAAAACGTTGAAATCGTAGAAGTGTAGAAAGCCAATATCATGCACATGGGGAGTCAGAGTGGTTCACTGATCATGACTTGCTGATGTTTTTGTCAGATAAGATGAATTAAAACAAACGGATGAAATTCGACATCACACTATACCCTCAGGATTATGAAGCGGTTCTGTTTGATCTTGATGGTGTGCTGACCAAGACAGCGCAAGTACATGCGGCAGCGTGGAAAAAACTGTTCGACAGTTTTCTTGAAGAGCAGGCCAGGCTGTCAGGCAGGCAATTCGTCCCCTTTGATATTGATACAGACTATCCGCTCTATGTGGACGGCAAACCGCGTTACGATGGCGTGACAGATTTTCTCAAGTCACGCGGAATCGATCTACCCTGGGGATCACCCGAAGATGATCCGGAAAAGCAGAGTGTCTGTGCGCTGGGCAATCTAAAGGACAAGTATTTCCTGTTGCTTGTAAATCAGGATGGCGTTGAGCCGTATGAGTCATCGGTTGCGCTGGTGCGCAAACTTCATGAACAGAATATCAGAACGGCGGTCATCTCTTCCAGTAATCACAGCCTCTCTGTACTTGAGGCCGCCGGTATTTCGCAGCTTTTTGATGTGCGTGTGGACGGCATGGACATCACTCGTCTCAATATCAAGGGTAAACCTGCACCGGACAGCTACCTTGAAGCTGCACGTCGTATCGGAGTTGAGCCCGCACGTGCCGTTGTCGTGGAGGATGCGATTGCCGGTATCGAGGCCGGACGTGCAGGTTTATTCGGCTGTGTAATTGGTGTTGATCGTCACGGTCACAGCGAAGCCTTACGGGAAGCCGGTGCTGATGTGGTCGTAACCGATCTGGCACAGGTAGATGTTGCAGAGGAGTCATCGTCTGCATGGTCACTGTCGTTTGAAGGGTTCAGTTCTGCAGAGGAGGGTATCCGTGAAGCTTTGTGCTCTCTTGGAAACGGCTATGTCACCATGCGTGGTGCGGCCGTCGGCGCAGTAGCCGATGCAATTCACTATCCTGGTACCTATTTTGCAGGAGGCTACAATCGGCTGGTTACCGATATCGCCAGTCGCAGTGTCGAAAATGAAGATCTTGTGAATTTTCCCAACTGGCTGATGCTCGAGTTTCGTATCGGCAAATCGGAGTGGTTCGATCTGAGAAGCTGCAAGCTGCTGATGTACCGCCAGGAACTTGATTTGCGGCGAGGCATTTTGTCGTGCAGGATCTGTTTCGAGGATAGTCAGGGCCGACGAACTTCGCTTGAGGAGAGGCGCCTTGTTTCGATGAGCGGGATGCATCTGTCTGCACTGGAACTGGTGTTTCACGCTGAAAACTGGTCGGATAGAGTTACGGTGCGATCGGCAATCGACGGACGTATTATCAATGCAGGAGCGAAGCTCTACCGCAAGTTCAATAACAGGCACCTGGAGATGCTTGATGGTTCATGTGTTGGCGAAGATGGTGTCTACATGCTGGTTCATACCAATCAGTCGGATATTCATGTTGCTCAGGTAGCCAGAACGCAGGCATTCCTCAATGGAAAGCTTCTCGAAGTACGGCGCCGGCTTATCGAAGAATCGGATTACATCGGTCAGGAACTCGTCACCGACCTCAGAGAGGGCGAAACGCTGATTCTTGAAAAACTGGCAGCCTTTTACACCTCCCGAGACCCTGCCATTTCGGAGTGCGGCTTTGAGACACGCAAGGCGATTACTCGTGTTGCTCGTTTCGGTACCCTTCTCGATGAGCATGTATTAGCATGGAAGCACCTTTGGCGTCGGTTTGACATACATATACAGGCAGCTTCAACGTTAACGCTGAACGTCCAGATGCTGCTTCGCCTGAACATGTTTCATCTGCTGCAGGCGGTATCGCCCAATTCCATCGGGCTCGATATCGGCATACCCGCGCGAGGCTGGACCGGGGAAGCCTATCAGGGGCATGTGTTCTGGGATGAACTGTTCATCTTCCCATTTTTCAATTATCGCATGCCTGAAATCACCCGTTCGCTTCTGATGTACCGTTATCGGCGAATGAAAGAGGCTCGTGCCGCTGCCGCTGAGGCTGGATTTGAGGGCTCGATGTTCCCCTGGCAAAGCGGCAGCGATGGGCGGGAAGAGACTCAGAAATTCAACCTGAACCCGCGATCACAGCACTGGGTGCCCGACAACTCCTTCCTGCAGCGTCACGTGGGCAGTGCAATTGCCTATAATGTGTGGCAGTACTACCAGGTTACAAATGATGTCGAATTTCTCTATTCATACGGTGCAGAGCTGATCCTTGATATTGCCAACTTCTGGTCGAGCAAGGCAATCTTCAACCAGGAGAGGGAGCGTTACGAGATTCATGGCGTCATGGGACCGGACGAGTTTCACGATGCCTATCCGGATTCAGCAATGCCGGGTATCAACAACAATGCCTACACCAACATCATGGCCGTATGGGTATTGTGCCGGGCATTGGAGGTGCTTGATCTGCTTTCCGATGTCCGCCGTGTTGAGCTTACGACAAAGCTTGGTTTAACGTCAGACAAAATTGCCCGCTGGGATGATATCAGCCGCAGGATCTTTGTGCCGTTCCAGGATAACGGAATAATCAGTCAGTTTGAGGGTTATGAAGCACTGCAGGAGTTTGACTGGAGTGACTACCGTACACGGTACGGAAATATTCAGCGCCTCGATCTCATCCTTGAAATGGAGCACGATACTGCAAATCGCTACAAGGTTTCAAAACAGCCGGACGTGCTGATGCTCTTCTACCTTTTTTCTGCCGAGGAGATCGGGGAATTGTTCCTGCGTCTGGGCTATCCTTTCGCATACGAAACCATTCCACGTAACATCGCCTACTACGTCGATCGTTCTACCCAGGGTTCAACGCTTTCCCGTGTTGTTTCTTCCTGGGTGCTGGCCCGCTCTGACAGGCCTCGTGCGACAGAGTTTTTTGCAGAGGCGCTGCAGAGCGACGTGCGCGATCTTCAGCAGGGGACCACGGCAGAGGGAGTTCATCTGGGTGCCATGGCCGGCAGCGTTGATCTTATGCTGCGCGTATCGACAGGTATCGAAGCAAGAGGTAATGTACTTCGTCTTCATCCTGAATTACCGCAGGAAATAGAGCGCCTCGACATGCGCATCCGCTACCGCGGTCATTCACTCAACTTGAGGCTTACGCGTGACTCGATTACAATCCGGGGAAGTGACAGTGCAGCGCCGCCTATCTCTTTGTGCATTGATGAAGAGGTATGCGAATTCGTCACCAACACTACCCATGTGTTTCAATTGAAATCCGCAGTAAAGAACGGGATTGCCCATAAAGAGCCCTGAGCGAGCTGAATGCGAACGAAAACATGAACACCCGCATGCTCGATTCGGCTCCGGATACTCATTCAGGCTCCCATACCATATTGCTCTGAAAAGGTTGGAACCAATAAGGCATAAAGCCGATCATCCGCTTTCATTTTCTTGACTTCAAAGCCGTTTTGATCTGTTGTTCAATGGTTGCACAGTCAGCGGCATTAAACCCCAAATGCTCAGAGATGATTCTGCCATGACGATCGATGAGAAATCCTGTCGGCATCCCCTTCAATTCATAGTTCATTGGAGTCAAGCCATCCGAATCAAATGCGATGGTGAATTTGGCCGGAATCTGTGCCAGAAATTTTTTAGCATTTTCATGCTTACCGTCAAGGTTGATCCCGATGATCTTCAGCCCTTGAGCGCGATATTTTTCCTGAATGGTATTCATCCACGGAAAAGACTCTCTGCAGGGAGTGCACCATGATGCCCAGAAATTTACATAGACTACAGAACCTTTTTTGTCCGAGAGTTTAACTGAACGCTTCTCTCCCTGCAAATCAAAATCCGGCGCCTGATTTCCGGTCACAAGCGCATACGTGGTTGTAGTGAAATTCAGGAAAATGAGACCTGCAAGAATGATCATCCTGAATGGTTTTCGTAGAATAATCGCCATATAAGTAATGTTTAAGGTAAGAAAAGCAGCATCTGAAAAAGTCATGGCCGGCATTATCGTTCTTTGGCCGGAAATTGTCAGATGGACGGATACGGCAGCCGACTCCATCGTAACAATCTGTATTTATTCGTAATTATATTTAAAGTATTATATTATAAATATTTATAATGTTCAAGTCCTTCCTGCAGGATCCAGTTACAGTTATTGCATAGTGGTAGTCGCTCTGTTTATTCGTATGTAGAGATGAAACCTGAAAAAGTGCAAACATGAGAAAGCAATTATTTTTCCAGGTATCGCGATCAGGTTTAAAATTATTACGGCTATGGAATCGACTCTAACAAAAGGCAGGAAACATGTTCGATTGGGTAATTAAAAAAGGCAAACAGTTACTGAATAAGGTCTTGACTGGCAATATTGAAAATGAAATAAAGACTGAACCAACAAAAATCGCACCGGTAGTCACTCCTAAAAAAAGCACTGAACCGATTAAGTGGCCTCTTCCGACTAAAAAATAGAGTTAAGTACCTCAAAGACGCACGACACTGCTTATAAGGCAGAGGCGTGCGCCTTATGTCGAAAAAAAAACAGTATTGATGAAGGCTGACGCTTGAATATGTTAGTGACATGATGAGCAGCTGGCCGTTGTTCTGCGATGCAATTCATCGTCAGGAGCCTGAGAGGCGTTCATTTTCGTGCTGTTATTGTCATAAACTGAGCTGTAGGACCTTTCAGTTCCACTATTTATGTCCTCCTGGCGGAATGCAAGTTCCCGAGAAGCCTCCGTCACCCCGAATTCCTCTGTTATTTGCTGCCGGTTTTTGTGATCGTCATCCTCATGCCGCCGAGCTTGACGCCCACTTTCACGCGAAGCGATAATTTCATAGACTTTTTCCGGATTCAGGCCATTTATCGCAGCTATTTCAGCAACAGTCTGTTTTGGTGAGTCCACCTGTAAACCCGCATCCAGCAGCTTTATTTCCAGAGATTCCGGATTGCCCCCAACACCGGGCTGCTCCGAAAGCTCAACAAGCGTCAAAAGCGCAGCATGCGGCTCCTGAGTTTGTATTTCGTTTTGTTCCCAGGATTTTGAAATCCCCCTGCCAAACTCAAGAATTCCCGAAAAAGGCTGAATCCCGGCATAAGTACCTATGCCGACAAAAGATGAGAGTATTATTATTGTCAACATTTCTGTACGTCGATTCATCCCCTGGGCTGTTTTTGTTTTCAGATAGGAGAAAAATGCGTTCCAGTTAATAAAAAACAGATGGCCGAGTGAGAGCAGAGAAAAAGCAAATCCGAAAATAATGTGCTGGTGCTGCCAGGCCGGTTTTGTCAGCCCCCCCATTTCCCAGATAAATCCGCCACCTCTTCCTCCCGGGAAAATGTAGAGGATCACGCCGGAGACGAGAATCATGATAAAAGAGATGAAAAGGCCGAAACTTGTAAAAATGCGCCAACTGAAAGAGTTTTTCATAGTGCCAGTCGTTAAGAATCGTTAATCGTGTTTCATATAACTTCTGACGCTATTTATTCGTACTTCTGGCGCGGGGCACTGTAAATAAATGAGTTAGGGCGGATTTGATGGATTGCGGGGTGCGAACACGGGACAGTGGCGGATGTGCCATTCAGCAGTGACAGCTAGATGGATTCTGCTCCCGCCACAAGCTCAGCCGCAAGAGAGAGTGAGGAGGGTGATATCTGGTTGCCGCTGATGAGTGCGGCAATGGCCCGGAGGCGATGTTCACCTTCAAGAACGGTCACGTCCGTAACGGTTCGTTCTCCATGAACGGATTTTTCTACGGAGAGGTGCAGATCGGCCATAGCGGCTATCTGCGGGAGGTGGGTGATGGCTATGATCTGGTGAAGGTGTGAAAGGGTTTTGAGGCTTTTTCCGACGGCTTCGGCAATCCTGCCGCTTATACCGGTATCAATTTCATCGAAAACAAGGATCGGCAGTTTTGCCGACTCTGCCAGCGCGCTTTTCAAAGCAAGCATGATTCTTGATATCTCTCCGCCGGATGCCACTTTTACAAGCGGTCTGGGTTTTTCGCCCGGGTTGGTTGAAATCAGGAATTCAATACGGTCGTAGCCGTTAGGCAGTGCTGAAAATGTTTTCCCGTCGATGGTGATCTCACCGTCGCGATTTTCATCATGCGTCATGCTGACGATGAAGGTGGCGTTCGGTATGCCGAGATGTGCAAGATGGCCCTGTATGACGCGTTCCAGACGTCGGGCACCTTCCCGGCGTTTGAGCGAGAGCTGCTCAGCCTGCCCGGAGAGTTTCGATTTCTGTAATGCGATTTCACGCTCAATTCGGGCTATTTCTTCCTGAAGGTTGTCTTCAAGTGCGATTCTTGCGTCAAGTTCGTCGCGCAGTTCTATGAGTTCAGGGATGGACCGGGAGTATTTTTTGCCGATGCGCTGGAGCTGAAGCTGGCGTTCACGCAGCGTTTCGAGCCTGACGGGATTGAAATCGATGTCAGAGGAGTAGCTGCGGCTGAAGCGGGCGAGTTCATCGACACTGCTTTTCGCCGTCCGGGTCTCTTCAAGATGAATTTCAAAGCGTTTATCAATACCGGCAAGCTTTTCAAGTGTGTGAAGCGCCGTGCTGATGGAGGAGTATACCGAGTGCTCGCTGTCATAGAGCAGGTCGCTGAGAGCGGTACTGAGCGTGAAAAGGGTTTCAGCGTTTTCCAGCAGCGTTATCTCGGTCTCTGTAGCCTCTTCTTCACCGCTTTTAAGGTCAAGGGCATTGAGTTCGTTGAGCTGGAAATCAAGCAGCTCTTTTTTGTCGCGGATATCAGCCACCTCTTTATTGATGCGGCTGATATCTTGCTGAAGCTCCTGGAGTTCCGAACGGACAGAGCGGAATGCCGTTATTTCAGACTGGGTTGCCGCAAAATCGTCAAGAAGGGTTTCGTGTGTGTCGGCATGCAGGAGAAGCTGATGTTCATGCTGTCCGTGCAGGTCGATCAGCAGTTCGCCGATTCGCTTGAGAAGTGACGCTGTGCATGGGGTGTCATTGATGAAGCAGCGCGATTGTCCGCTTGAAGAGAGTTCCCTGCGCAGAATGAGTTCCGGAGCCGGTTCAATATCCGATTCATTCAGGAGAGTATCGATTTTTTCCGAGCAGACCTCTTTGA
>Ga0326726_10004928_pt1 | contig 12144 bp, 9 predicted proteins | sample MHFenrmetagenome_2_FD_207603 | JGI IMG/M metagenome (GOLD analysis project Ga0326726, IMG submission 207603) | Lab enriched peat soil microbial communities from Michigan Hollow, Ithaca, NY, United States - MHF15MN | ecosystem: Environmental > Terrestrial > Soil > Wetlands > Peat | place: USA...
CAGGAAAGAGCAGGCCATGCATTGACCGGCTCTTTCACGCTTGACGTATACGGTGGAAAGCCAGAGTGGACGGGCAATGTTGAAGCCGCACGAAAAGCAGGTCTAGCAATCCAGCAGTTAGTAGCAAAGGTTCAAGAACCCGAGCCATTTGTCGGCTTAACTGCAATCAAAGAAGAAAAGCTTCCGATGATGAAATCGGAAGCCCTTATGAATCAATAAGTTCCTTGGTTGCGGGGGGTGGATTTGAACCACCGACCTTTGGGTTATGAGCCCAACGAGCTACCAGACTGCTCCACCCCGCGCATTCATCATAGCAATGTCGCTAACTAGCGGTCAAACTCTCTGGTTGGTTTGCCTAAGGGTTGGCAAACAAGTACATTCGTTTTAGAGATCTGATCCGTTTTTTCGCGAATGAGCCTGCGCACAATTAACGATGTGTTCTTTGCTGTGGTCGAGCGCCAGCATGCCAAGGCGATGTTGCAGCGGCTGGGGGATGAGTGGGTCCCGATATCTTCGGACACGCTTCGCCGCCGAGTCGCGGCCGTGGCGGGCGGGTTGCGAAGGTGGGGCATCGGTCGCGGTGACCGGGTTGCCATTCTGAGTGAAAATCGGCCGGAGTGGACGATTGCAGACTTCGCTTCCCTGCTGCTGGGCGCGGTCACGGTCCCGATCTATGCCACGCTCACAGCGGAACAGACGGCCTACATCCTGCGGGATTCGGGGGCGCGCGTTATTTTTGTCTCCAGCGAAATGCAGCTGCAGAAAGTTCTCTCCATTCGGGACCAGACCGCGCTGGAGAAGCTCATCGTGATGGACGCTGTCGAAGGCGCGGGCGGGGTGCGCATGTCGGAGATGGAGTCCGACGGGTCAGCCAGCCACGATCCGGCGCTCGAAGCGATGGCCCGTGCGGTTTCACCGGACGATCTGGCCACCATTATCTATACCTCGGGAACGACCGGCACCCCTAAGGGGGTCATGCTCACTCATGGCAATATGGCGTCGAATCTTAGCTGCTCGCTGGCGGAGTTCTCGCTGCAATCGGACGATATCAGCATTTCGTTCCTGCCGCTCTCCCATGTCACTGCCCGCCATGTGGATTTCGCCATGCTGTATCGCGGGGTCACGCTGGCGCATCTGGCCTTTGTGAACCAGTTGCCGCAGGCGCTGCTGGAAGTGAAGCCTACATTTTTTGTTGCGGTGCCGCGAGTGTACGAAAAAATCCACTTTCAAACGGAGCAGAAGGCGCAGGGGTTCCCCAATTCAACGTTTTATAACTGGGCAATGTCGGTGGGGAAAGAAAATCGGGCGGATGTCCTGGCTGGCCGGACGCCGACGTCAAGGGCCTGGAGGGTGGCAGAGCGTCTGGTGTATTCGAAAGTGCGCGCCGCTATGGGCGGCCGCGTTGAGGTTTTCATTGCCGGCGGAGCGCCCCTGGGTCGTGAACTTGCAGAGTGGTATGCCGCCATCGGGATCCGCATTCATGAGGGTTATGGGCTGACGGAAACTTCTCCCGTGATCGCCGTCAATACGCCGCGGGCACACAAGATGGGTACGGTGGGAAAGCCGCTCCCGAACGTGGAGGTGCGTATCGCGGAAGATGGCGAGGTCCTGGTGCGCGGCCCTTCTGTCTTCAAGCAATACTGGAACAAACCAAAAGAAACCCAGGATGCTTTTGTGGATGGCTGGTTCAAGACCGGCGACATCGGCAACCTGGATACAGATGGATTTCTCTCCATCACCGATCGCAAGAAGGACCTGATCAAGACCTCGGGTGGAAAGTTCATCGCGCCCCAGCCGATTGAGAATTCACTCAAACACAATGCGCTGATCGCAGAAGCGGTGGTGCTGGGCGAGAAGCGCAAGTTCCCTGCGGTACTGATTTCACCGAATTTTTCGTTGCTCGAAGAATGGGCCCGCGACAACAAAGTAACTTTCGCCTCGCGGCAGGAACTGGTGGCCTCTTCCGAAGTACGCGTTCTGTATGAGGGCATCGTGGAAGACCTAAACGGAAATTTGGCCCGGTTTGAAAAGCTGAAGAAAGTTCTGCTGGTGGCGGATGAATTTTCTACTGAGAACGGAACCCTGACGGCGAGCCTGAAGCTGCGACGGCATAGGGTTGAGGAGCGCTACCGGCAGCAAATAGAAGAGATGTATCAACTGTCGGAAGCGGCCGGACGGGTGACGACGGGCGAGTAAGAATCCCACGGCTCGAAACCGCGAGACGTGGGGCGACCGGCCGAGAAAAAAGCCCCGCCCAAGCAAAGCTTGAACGGGGCACCTGTGATCTTTCAAGACGTTGTCCATTCGAACGGAACCAGAGAAGCTGATTGTGACGAGCAATCCAGTTTCCGAGGTGCGATCGAATGGACATTCACAAGAATGCCCGACTCAGCTTCCGCAGTCGAGAGGCTTTAGTTCAACACGTGGTCGAACGAGCTCTGACCCTGAAGGCGGCCGCGGCCGCCTTCAGCGTCACGGTCAAGACCGCCACCAAGTGGGTGCAGCGCTATCGGGCCCTGGGCCATGCCGGTCAGTGCTGGAGTTCGGGGAATCCACGTCTCGAAAAGCGCGAGACGTGGGGTACCCGCTTGGGACGCTGCCAAAAATGCATAGGTCCTTCGTCGTCAGGTCTTCGCTTTGCGAAGACCTGGCTCCTCAGGATGACAGGCGTGGGGCCCACCATGTGGGGACTTACCTGCCGGGCTTTGCTCGGCTGGGCGGACGAGGGCGTCCGCCCCTACGTGGGTTCAGCGGGGTTATAATCCCTCGTAAATCCTATCTCGGGCAGGATCGCGATCGCTGCGATCGGCCTTCGGGAGATTTACCAATGAAACTCAGTGAGGCAATTTTATTGGGTAGTACGGTCTTGACGCCCAGGGCGGGCGGGCAGCATTTTGCGGAGACGCAATCGGGCTGCGCTCTGGGCATGGCGGCCATTGCCAATGGCTGCAGCTTTCACACGGTTAAGAATTTTGACGAACGCGACCGGCGAACGCTTGGCACCGAAGGTGTCTGGGGAAACTGGGTGCTACAAAAGGTGGTGCGCCCGTGCGATTGCTGGCGTTTCTGGATACGGCGCGAGATGAGGATCAAGGACATCATCACCCACCTCTTCGACTGGCATGTCATGGTCAAAAAGAATTGGACTCTGGAGCGCTTGGTGGCGTGGGTGGAAACGGTGGAGCCAAAGGAGCCAAAGACCTTCGGCCCTTCCGAGAACACGAGCCTGGAGATTCTCGAGAGGCGCTCACAAATGCACATCGTGGGCCGGTCGCGGGACGAGGAGGAGTGGCGGGATGCGGACGACTGGCAGGCGCGGGTCACTGCCTTCGCGGTCCGGCATAAATCACGACCGAGACGTGACGCTCTCTGAGGAAGTTTGTTCACCTGCCAAAAACCCTCGCCCAAGCAGAGCTTGGACGGGCACCCCTCAGAGTGAATGCGGACGATATCCTTCCACCGTGAGAACTCCGGGCGATCCGCCCGACGCCCATTTAGATCTCTAACTGGACTCATGAATCGATTCCTGAGCGTGGGAATTCTGGGAGCCGTGATGCTCGCCGGCGGGACAGTGCCCGCACTGCATGCCGACAGCGGGCAGAACGCCTGGTTGCGTTATGCGCCCCCCGGAACCGTGGCCCGCGCAAAATATGAAGCCCTCCCCGCGGCGCTGGTTGTGCTAGGGGATTCGGCCGTGCTCACGGCGGCGCGGGACGAGATGGACCGTGGTGTGATGGGGATGATAGGGCGGACTTTGCGCCACGACGCAGATATCCAGGACAAGACGATCATTCTTGGGACGGTCACCGCGATTCGGAAAATAGCTCCGGGATTCGAAGTCCCCGACCCGATCGAGGGCGATGGTTTCCTGCTCGCCAGCAGGCAAGTTCGCGGTTTCGATTGCCTCATTATTACTTCGACGACCGAGCGGGGCGTTCTGTATGGCGTGTTCGCGTTTTTGAGCAAGATGGCGCGGGTGGCAAACGTCGCCGCTCTCAATGAAGTGAGCCAACCCTCTGTCCCAATCCGCTGGATCGATCAATGGGACAACTTGAATGGCACGATCGAACGCGGGTACGCGGGCCCATCCATCTTCTTTGATAGTGGAGGTGTGCGCGCGGATTTGACGCGCGCCGGGCAATACGCGCGCCTGCTTGCCTCGGTCGGCATCAACGGGTGCACCATCAACAATGTGAATGCCGACCTGCGGATTTTGGACGACAGCTTTCTTCCACAGCTGGCGCGTATCGCGGATGTTTTTCGTCCCTGGGGAGTGCGACTGGCAGTATCGGTCGATCTGAGCAGTCCGAAGACCGCGGGAGGTCTGGACACTTTTGATCCGTTGGATCCTCGTGTCGTCGAATGGTGGAAGACCAAGGTGGACAAACTTTACCGGCAGATTCCTGACTTCGGCGGGTTTGTGGTCAAGGCGGATTCGGAGGGCCGTACAGGTCCGTCATCCTACGGGCGGACGCCGGCTGATGCGGCCAACGTGATTGCGCGCGCCCTACGGCCACATGGAGGCGTACTTTTTTATCGCGCTTTCGTTTACGACCATCATCTGGATTGGCGAAACCTGAAGAACGATCGAGCCCGCGCCGCCTACGATATTTTCCATCCGCTGGATGGAAGATTCGATGACAACGTGATCATCCAGATCAAGTATGGCTCCATAGATTTTCAAGCCCGCGAACCGGTGTCGCCGCTGTTTGGCGGACTGGAGAAGACGAACCAGGGCATCGAGCTGCAAATCACGCAGGAGTACACCGGGCAGCAGCGGCATTTATGTTTTCTTCCGCCGATGTGGAAAGAAGTTCTGGATTTCGATCTGCGAGTGAACGGCGGTGGGACTCCGGTCAAGGTGCTGGTTGCGGGGGAGACTTTTCACCGCCCGGCAGGCGCAGTCGTGGGCGTGGCGAATGTCGGCATGGACGCGGACTGGCTGGGGCATCCGCTGGCCATGGCCAACCTCTACGGGTTCGGCCGCCTGGCATGGAACCCTGATCTCAGCGCGGAAACGATCGCGGAGGAGTGGACCCGCCTGACCTTTGGCAATGACGCGGCAGTGGTGAAGACCATCACCGCGATGCAAATGGCATCATGGCACGCGTACGAGAGTTATACCGGACCCTTGGGAGCGCAAACCCTTACCGACATTCTGGGCAGCCACTACGGACCAGGAATCGAATCCTCGGAGCGCAATGGCTGGGGGCAATGGCATCGCGCCGACCACGAAGGCATCGGCATGGATCGAACCATAGCGACCGGTACCGGTTACGTCGGGCAATACCCTGCTGCGATTCAAAGTTTGTATGAGTCGGAGAAAACGACTCCCGATGACCTGCTTTTATTTTTTCATCACGTTCCGTACACCTACGTGCTGCATTCGGGCAAGACCGTGATACAGCATGTCTATGACTCGCACTACGACGGCGAGGAACAGGCGGCGGATTTCGTCCGGCAATGGAAGTCGCTGCAGCACTCCGTCGATGACGAACTGTATGCTGCGGTACTGGCCCGTCTGGAATATCAGGCTGGGCACGCTATCGTCTGGCGGGACGCCATCTGCAACTGGTTTTTTCGCACCTCCGGGATTGCTGATGAAAAAGGCCGGGTGGGAAACCATCCCGACCGCATCGAGGCTGAGGCCATGCAGCTCCGGGACTTCGTGCCTATTGACGTTGATCCCTGGGAAAACGCTTCCGGGGGTAAAGCGGTTGAGTGCGGAAAAGCGTCTGGCTGCGTGGCTACATTCCGCTTTGACCGCGCCCCGGGGCGATATGAAATGGATGTGCAGTATTTCGATCAGAACAACGGCGCATCGAAGTTTCGCGTTCTGGTCGGCAATCAACTGGTGGATGAGTGGATTGCCAGCGATCACCTTCCTGCCGGTAAGCCGGGCGGGGACTCTTCCACCCGCCGGAGAATTCCAGCGCTGCTGCTTCATCGCGGAGATGAGATCCGCATCGAGGGAGTTCCAGATGGAGAGGAACATGCGCCTCTGGATTACATAGAACTGCACATATCAAAATGAAAGGGTGCCCCACCCTCGGGTTAGCGGAAGTTGCTGATGAGGATTACATCGCTGGTTACGTTGCCCTTGATCAGGAGCAGCTGTTTTCCGTCGCGCGACCAGGCGAAGTTAAAGATCAGGTCGGAGGCGAAGTTCGTAATCTGGCGGGGTGGCCCGCCGGACAAAGGTTGCTCCCAGATGTTGGAGGCGCCGTTTCTCGTTAGCCCGTACTGCAGAGCTTTTCCGGAAGGCGACCAGGAAAGGCCACGCGTTCCGAGGGGCACCTGGCTTATGAACCGCATGGGGCCGCCTGCTGTCGCGACCATGGCAATTTTGGGTATGGGGACCGGGCTGCCTTCCTGGTATCCAAAGGCAAGCTGACTCCCGTCAGGTGAGACTTGAAGTGAATTGCCGCCCTCGGGCACGGTTACGAGTGTGACCGGGTCGCCACCTTCGGCCGGCATGCGATAGATCCTGTCCTTACCGCTGTAGAAGATCCATTTGCCATCCGGCGAACACTGGGAGTTCCCGGCTTGGGCGTCTTCATCGGCGACCTTCTTGCGGTTCGAACCATCAGCGTCAGCCCGCCAGAGTTCCAACTTGCCATTACGGTAGACGTCATACAGTATGTAGCGGTCGCCACAGGACGAGATGGAATTCGTGTTGTGCGCGTCCGGAATGAGAACCGCTGACTGGCTACCATCCGAATTCATTAACCAGACATCACCATTTCTACTGCTTGCCAGAACCTTGCCGGACGGGCCAGGCGCGATCTGATTGTAAGCTGGCTCACCCGAGGTAAGTTGGCGAGCTTGAGATGAATTCGCTGCGGGTGCGGTCCAGATGTTGGAGACACGGGCGCGCTGAATGGCGGCCAGAGTCCTGCCATCATGGGTGACATCCAGAGCCGCGGTATAGTCCGAGAGATCGTTGGTAAAGCGATGCAGCTCGCCCGTGGAATAGTCGACGCTTTGCAGCTGGCCCCGGCCCAGCGTCACTTCCGATACCGGGGCTATGAGAGAGTTGCCGTCCGGCATCCAGACCGCCCGTCCGATGCCTCTCCCGCCGCCGGAGAACAGCGTGCGTACGTGGCCGTCGGCGACGGTGATGACATTCAACAGCCAACTGGCGTCGCTGCCCACGCCGAGCGTAGGCGCCGCGAGGGTGTTGCCGTCCGGGGACCAGGTGGCGCCGAATATGAATCCAGCGTAAGCCGGGAGCGTGGCCAGCAGCCGTTCCCCACTGCCATCCGCCGTCTGCGCGATCCTGACTTCAATCACACTGCGGTCGGGAACTCCCCGCTCGAAGACGAAGCGGCTGCCATCGGGTGAGAAGTCGATGGGAGAATCGATATCACGAATGAGTTGGCGCGGCGAACCTCCGAGCACTGGCATTTGGTAGAGATAGCGGAAGTTTTCCGTGCTTTTGTCCGAACGCACGAAATAAATGTAGTTGCCGTCGGGAGAGAAACTCAGTCCCGGGATCTCTACCACATCGGGAGCGAGCACCTGAACGTCGCTTTTGGTGGCGACGTTGCGCACCCACAGGCTCTGCTTCTCCGCGTCGCGCATGGCGTACACGATGTAGCGTCCATCGGGCGCAATCGCCACCTGGTTGGCTTTGCCGTTTTCCGTCAGCTTCGTGATCTGCATATTTTGCAGATTGAAACCGCGCGGGCGGGTGAGCAATTTATAGCCACCGAACCCGGCCGCTGCGAGTACGACCGCCACCGCAGCAGCGATGGCCAGCTTCGGCAGACCTTTTTTCGCCGACGCAACCGGAACGGGCAGAGGTACTGACTTCGAAGACGAGGCGCCGGCTGGTTCCGCCGCAGCCACGCTCGGTGCCGAGTCATGGGCGGCGCGGACGCGTCCTGAGGTAGAGTCGCGCTTGAGGCGCTTCAGATCGGCGCCGATCTCGGCCGCGCTCTGGTAGCGCAGTTCACGGTCCTTTTCCAGAGCTTTGTTGATCACCTCTTCCAGCTTCGGGGAGAGATCGGTGTTGACGCGCACAGCGGGGGTCGGCTCGCGGTTCAGGATAGCGTCAAAGATAATGGCGGAAGTATCGCCGCGGAACGGCACCATGCCCGTCCCCATCTCGTACAGAACAGCCCCGAAGGAGAACAGGTCGCTGCGGGCGTCGAGTTCCTTGCCCTTGGCCTGCTCCGGGGACATGTAAGCCACCGTTCCGATGGCGGTACCGGGACTGGTCAAATACTCCAGGCTCACGCCGGTCGTGACCTCGGTGTGTGAGCCTACTGGCGCGGAGGCGCTGGCGGCGGGAGAAGTGACCTTCGCCAGACCGAAGTCGAGAATCTTGGCGTGTCCGCGCTTGGTGACGAAGATGTTGGCGGGCTTGATGTCGCGATGGACAATGCCCTCGCTATGCGCGGCGTCGAGCGCGTCAGCAATTTCGATCGCCAGCCCGAGCAGCACATCCATTTCCAGCGGCCGGCCAGCGATGCGATGCTTCAGGGTCAAGCCATCCAGATACTCCATGGCGATGAAGGCCTGGCCATTCTCTTCGCCAATGTCGTAAATGGTGCAGATGTTGGGATGGTTCAAGGCGGAAGCCGCTTTCGCCTCACGCCGAAAGCGCTCTAACGCCTGGCGGTCCTGGGCCACGTCTTGCGGGAGGAATTTCAGGGCCACGAAGCGATCGAGCCGGGTGTCTTCTGCCTTGTACACAACGCCCATGCCGCCACCACCCAGCTTTTCGACAATGCGGTAGTGCGAGATGGTTTGACCGATCATTATGGGCTGATCGTCAGGGCTCAAGTAGCGCAGTTCCAGCGCCCCATCTTAGGCGGACAGCGGGGGCAAGTCAACGCGCGAGGGTGTCGGTAGCGTCGATTCGTCAGGCCGCGGATGTTAGTTGGCGTCGCGTTGGTGTTAGCATATTGCCCTCGCTGAACCAAACAACAAAAATCACGGCTATCGGGCGAAGCACCGCGGGGCTGAAGCCCCGCTCATTTGAAGCACACTTATTGCAGGGCTAAAGCCCTGCTCCACCCTGATGAACATCAAAGTGTATGACGACAAGGCTTCACTTGGCCGGGCTGCCGCTCACCAGGCTGCTGAGGCAATTGGTCGCGCGATCCAGAAGAACGGCCGGGCCCGGATCATTGCTGCGACCGGCGCATCCCAGTTTGAATTGTTGGACTCTCTTACCAGACTGCCTGGCATTAGCTGGGAGCGAGTCGAACTTTTTCACCTTGATGAATATATTGGACTGTCGGCGACTCATCCCGCCAGTTTTAGAAACTATCTGCTGACCAGGTTGATCAATAAAGTTGGGATCACACATTACCATCTGCTCGATGGCGAACAGAAAACTGCAGAAGTCATCCGCAACGTCGGAAACGCTCTGCAGAAAGCGCCGATTGACGTTGCTCTTGTAGGGATAGGAGAAAACGGCCACCTTGCCTTCAATGACCCGCCGGCGGACTTTGAGACCGAGGAGCCGTACATAGTTGTCACGCTCGACGAAGCCTGCCGAAAGCAGCAGCTGGGCGAAGGCTGGTTCGCGAATCTCTCTGAGGTTCCCCGGCGGGCCATCTCCATGAGCGTCCGCCAGATTCTGCGGGCACGAGAAATCATCTGTGCCGTGTCGGACGCGCGAAAGGCGCGAGCGGTAGCAGCTTGCCTTGAGGGGGAGATCAGTCCGCTTGCGCCCGCCTCAATTCTGCGCACTCACCCCAACACCACTGTCTATCTGGACCGGAGCGCGGCGGCACTTCTTTCGCAAACCCCGGCATAGAGCCAAAACACCCGCGGGCGAGGTCGCCCGCGCCACACGGCCTCGGTTTTCATTACAATATGAGCATGTCTGATGCATTGATTATTGCGGGGCGCGAGTTCCGTTCCCGGCTCATTGTAGGCACGGGAAAATACAAGTCCTTTCAGGAAACGGCACGCGCGCTTGAAGCCAGCGGCGCGGACATGGTGACGGTCGCAGTGCGGCGGGTGAATCTGGACCGCAGCAAGGAATCGCTGCTCGACTATCTGGATCCGAAGAAATATTTTCTGCTGCCCAACACTGCCGGTTGTTACACCGCCGATGAGGCCATCCGGGCAGCGCGGCTGGGGCGCGAAGTCGGGCTCTCCGATTGGGTCAAGCTGGAAGTGATTGGCGACCAGGCGACACTCTATCCCGACGTGCAGGCCACGCTCGAGGCAACTCGTGTGTTGGTGAAGGAAGGGTTCACGGTTCTGCCCTACACCTCGGATGACATTGTGTTTGCCAAACGTCTGCTCGATGCAGGCGCTGCAACCATCATGCCGCTGGGGGCGCCGATTGGCAGCGGGCTGGGGATTCAGAATGCCGCCAATATTCGCATCCTGCGGGAGATGATTACCGGCGTGCCCCTGGTCCTGGATGCGGGAGTGGGCACGGCTTCCGATGCTGCCCTGGCGATGGAACTGGGGGCCGACGCGGTGCTGATGAATACGGGAATCGCCAATGCTCAAGACCCGGTGCTGATGGCAGAAGCCATGAAGCACGCCGTGCTAGCCGGACGTCAGGCGTATCTCGCCGGGCGTATGCCGCGCAGACTCTACGCGACGGCGAGCTCTCCGTTGGAGGGTGTGGTGCGGTAATTGCGAGCAGAAACACTCGCGGCGCCGCTAAATCGCGATATGACAAGACCGATGTCCGCAGATCACTGATACTGCAATTCCGTCCGTCGGCCCCAACAGACGATTGTCGAACTTTCCTCCTTGACAATCCTGCGTAGTCTCCAGAGAATGCGCTCGCGCAGTCTGCGCCAAATCATAGGGAGGTCCTCATGTTTAAGGTCCGTCTCGTCATCGCTGTGTTAGTGGCAGTGGCCTTTCTGCCAGGAAGACTAGGGGCACAACTCACGTCCAGCGACGCCGGTCAGTACGTCATCCTGAGCGCGCAGTACGGCACTGCCCGCCGGCACGTGGACGTTACCAACCGTTTAAAGGAACTGGCCCGCCAGGACCGCAGCTTCCGCATGGGCAACAGCGGTTTTGGCGTGGACCCCGACCCAGGGCAGGACAAGACGCTTCGCATCTATGCCCGTGGACCGAATGGGCAGGAGCGCATGTTTGAGTATCGCGAAGGCAGCACGATTGACGGCTCACTGTTCCGCAGCTGGGGTCGCGGGGACTGGGGCAACGGCGGCTGGAATGGCAACTGGGAAGGCGGCGGCTATGGTGGCGGCGACGACCGGGACTCCGGCCAGTACGTCATCCTGAGCGCGCAGTACGGCACCGCACGCCGGCACGTGGACGTGACCAGCCGTTTAAAGGAACTGGCCCGCCAGGACCGCAGCTTCCGTATGGGCAACAGCAGTTTTGGCGTGGACCCCGATCCAGGACAGGACAAGACGCTCCGCATCTATGCCCGTGGGCCGAATGGGCAGGAACGTATGTTTGAGTATCGCGAAGGCAGCACGGTTGACGGCTCGCAGTTTCGCAGCTGGGGTCGCGGCGACTGGGGCAACGGCGGCTGGAATGGCAGATGGGAAGGCGGCGGCCATGAACCACAACCCGAGATGACCGCGGCCCTCCAGAACCTGCGCGAAGCCCTGCGGAACCTGCAATCGGCTTCGCGCGACAAGGGCGGCCACCGGGCGACGGCCGTGAATCTTGTCAACCAGGCCATCGCGGAGGTCGAGGCCGGCATTCAATACGACAACAGGCATTGATAGACGCCATTGCCTGCAGGTCATACTTAGCGCCGGGGTCGTGCCCAGTTGCGGAAGGATCCGGCCATCAATCGAACCGCCAACACTTACGTGGAAGAGCGGCCCTTACGGGGCCGCGTTCTCGAAGCTCCACGTCATCGGCCTTCAGGCCCAGTGGCACCGCCGGGGCTGAAGCCCGGTGTCCTCTCCGCGACGCGGCGCTGGAAGCGCCGCTCTTCCACGGGCGCGATCCAGATATCGGTGAGTTGAGAATTCGAAGGTCTTATCCGCTCCCTCAGCCTCGCTTTAGCCGAAGCGTTCCGGCAGGTTTTCCCTTTTCAACAGAACATCTAAGGAATTCACAGCTTATCCACAGTCGAATCAGGGCTAAATTGCTCCTTGCAATAGAGAAGGGGAACACCGGTGCAAGGAAAGCAGAAGATTTTAGCCGCAGCCGCGCTGTGGGGTGGATGCGCCT
>Ga0326726_10004929_pt1 | contig 12144 bp, 11 predicted proteins | sample MHFenrmetagenome_2_FD_207603 | JGI IMG/M metagenome (GOLD analysis project Ga0326726, IMG submission 207603) | Lab enriched peat soil microbial communities from Michigan Hollow, Ithaca, NY, United States - MHF15MN | ecosystem: Environmental > Terrestrial > Soil > Wetlands > Peat | place: USA...
TATTCCACGAAACGGGAATTTCACTACCAGAGATGATTTCACGAAGCCTGTTCTGAACAAGAACTGGATGTTTCTGAGAACACCGAGGGACGAATGGTTCAGTCTTACGGACCGGCCCGGATACCTTGCGATGCGTCTCCAGCCGGCATCCTGTGCGGACTCCGCAAATCCCGCGTTCATCGGCCGCCGCCAGCAGCACGCCGAGGGTTCGGTGACTGCAAAGCTCGAGTTTGCACCGCAGGGTGAGAATGAAAAAGCCGGACTTCTTGTTTTTCAGAACGAACGGCATTTCTACTTCCTTTGCGTTTCAGATTCAAACGGATCACGCGTGGTTGAGCTGTATGCTTCGTCGCAGGATGAGCGACAGGCCAACCACATGGAGCGACTTGCTTCGGAAGAAATCGGCGGAGAGCAGAATGCCAGGCCGGTGCTCCTGAGGATAGAAGCGCACGGGAACACATACTCATTCTTTTTCGCTGACGATTCTGAAAGATGGACAGCCCTGAGAGAACACCTCGATGCAGCGTACTTGAGCACGAAGAAGGCCGCTGGCTTCGTCGGGTGCGTGTATGCGATGTACGCAACATCTCTTGGGCTGCAGAGCAATTCGGCGGCGTATTTCGACTGGTTCGGATATAAAGGAGATGATGAGGTGTATCGATGAGCCGTGAGATTGGGAAGAGCTCTCCGCAGTTCAACGTGATGGCAAGGATCGTGAGGGTCTGCAAGGGAGTCTTCGCGAATGTGCTATCCCATATCCTTCTCTGCGGGATCTCGTTCGCACAGCCGCCGAAACTCCCGGCGAATTATCCTCCGGGTCAGTATGATGAGTCGAAAGTCCCTCAGTACACGCTGCCTGATCCGCTGGTGCTCTCAAATGGAGCAAAGGTTTCCGATGCGGGCGCCTGGCGGCAACTGCGACGGAAGGAAATCCTCAGGCTCTTTGAAACTTACGTGTATGGTCGTGATCCCATCGGCCGGCCGCGTCAGATGGCCTGGGAGAAAAGCGCCGAAGCACGGAACGACACGCTCATCACCAGAACCATTCGGATTTTCTTTGCCGGAGCGAAATCCGGCCCCGGCATGAATCTCAGGTTGATCCTGCCTGTGAACGCTGTTAAACCGGTTCCTCTGTTCCTTGTCCCGGGGTGGATGCGCAATCAGGAACTGCTGTTCCAGCGGGGGTATGGTCTCGCGGTGTTCAACCCGTGGGAAGTCGAGCCGGACAGGAATGACACCGCATACGCCAACAGCATCCGCTCGGCATTTCCGGATCTGCCGAAAAATCTGCTGAGCAAAGATGCATGGGGTACCATCGGCGTGTGGGCGTGGGCGATGAGCCGGGCAATGGACTACCTGGAGACGGATCCGGACATCGATGCCGGAAAAATATGCATCATGGGCCTCTCTCGATACGGAAAGGTCGCCATGTGGGCGGGTGCTCAGGATGAGCGGTTTGCGATTGTATTTTCATGTGAGTCGGGATGTGGAGGAGCCGTGATCGTCCGGCGCGGCTTTGGCGAGACGGTGAAATCCATAAATGGGTATGCGCCTCACTGGTTTAACGCTGAGTTCAAGAAATACGGTGAGAGCGTTGCAGAACTTCCCGTTGACTGGCACATGCTCGTCGCACTCATGGCTCCGCGCCCCGTCTATATTGCAACGGCCGAAGAGGACTACTGGGGCGATCCGTACGGGTCGTTCCTTGCAGCACAGGGGGCAGAACCGGTGTACGCGCTCTTCGGGAAAGCTGGCCTCGGAGTATCTGGCATGCCTCCGGTGGAAGTTCCGGTAGGCAACACAATTGGTTATCATATGAGGAAGGGGGGACATGGCCTGAACGCATATGACTGGGAACGGTTTCTTGATTTTGCTGACCGCCATCTGGGATCCCACGACAGGAAGAATTGATAAGGCCGCCGTAGATCAGGAACTGTGGTAAGAGGAAGAACTCACCACGAAGGCACGAAGACACAAATCGAGAGAGAAAAATCACGAGACCCAATTCACAAATTCCAAACAAATTCAAATTCCTGAAAAGAAATATCCCTAGCGGCGGCAAGTGTTTGGAGCATTCCACCCTTTGGTGATTTGTGCTTGTTTGTGATTTGGTGCTTGAGATCTGGTAATTTTCACTCTCTTCGTGTCTTAGTGATAGTAATGGAAAGTCAATACCGTAGTGACCTTTCTATAATGAGTTCATACGAAGATCTGAAAAACAAAGCAGTCCTCATCACGGGAGGCGGAAGCGGCTTGGGATTCGCCATTGCCAGGGCGTTCGCTGCGAATGGATCGAAGATTGCGATCGTCGGAAGGGATGTTGGCCGGCTCGAGGAGGCAAGAAGGGCTCTGGACGGAAAAGCTGTTCCCATTGCGTTTGATCTTACACGGATTGAGTCACTCCCGCGCCTTGTTTCGCAGGTGCAGAAAGCCGTTGGAGAGATCGATATTCTTGTAAACAATGCAGGAGTGAATGCAAAAAAGGATGCGGTGTCGGTCACGGATGACGAGTTTGAATGTATCGTCCGGACGAATCAGTCGGCGGTGTTTGCGTTGACGAGGGAAGTGGGAAAAATTATGATACGCCGGGGTTCCGGGACTGTCATCATGATAGGTTCAATGGCGTCGCATTATGGCATCCCAAAGGTGATCTCGTACACCGCTTCCAAGGCTGCAATTGAAGGAATGACACGTGCCCTGGCTGTGGAGTGGGGTCCGTACGGTGTCAGGGTGAATTGCATTGCTCCCGGTTTCGTCAGCACGGCCATGTCATCGAAAGCGCTCGACGACGATCCGGAACGGAAGGAAAAAGTCCTCTCCCGAACCCCGTTGGGGAGGCTCGGCGAACCCGCAGATATAGCGGAGGCGGCGCTCTTTCTGGCATCGGCGAAGGCGAAGTACATCACGGGAGTCGTTCTGCCGGTAGACGGCGGCAATTCCATCGGATTCTGATGTTCGGAGAACCAGAATGGGGCGTGGACTGAACAACAGAATGATCCTTCCATTGACGTAATGTGCCGGGGTTTTCCGTGTCTGAGGGCAAAGTGGCGGCGATTCTCCTTCTGTCGTGCAGAGACAGGGTGGGTCTGGTGTCCCGGATTTCTCACTTCGTCTTTGAGCGGGGGGGGAATATCCTCGATCTCGACGAGCATGTCGACGTCGATGCCAACACGTTCTTTCTTCGTCTGGCGTGGGACATGAAGGGTTTTTCCCTGACGGAATCAGCCTTGATGAAGGCATTTGCGCCGCTTGCCGAGGAGTTTGATGCGACGTGGAGCATCAGATTCACGCACAGGCGGTTGCGCGTTGCCGTTTTCGTCTCCCGGCCCGATCACTGTCTGCAGGAAATCCTGTGGCGGCATCGACAGGGGGAATACAATATCGACATTCCGCTGATCGTTTCGAATCATCCCGACCTTCGACCATTGGCGGAAACGTATGGCATTCCGTTCCATGTTTTTGAAATCTCCGGCGCGGATAAGGAGGCACAGGAGCAAAAAGAGCTCGCCCTCCTGCGGGAACAGCGAATCGACAGCATTGTTCTTGCACGCTACATGCAGATCCTTACGCCGCAGTTCGTGGATGCGTTTCCGGACCAGATCATCAACATCCATCACTCGTTTCTCCCGGCGTTCGCCGGCAGCAATCCATACCGGCAGGCGCATGAGCGCGGTGTGAAGATCATCGGTGCGACGAGCCACTATGTGACTCGGGACCTGGACAACGGCCCCATCATCGCCCAGGATATCATCAGAATATCCCATAAAGACACGGTGGAAGACCTGATTCGCAAAGGGAGGGATCTCGAGCGGCTGATCCTGGCGCGCGCGCTCTATTATCATGCCGAGCACCGGATCCTGGTTCACGGAAAGAAAACGATCGTCTTTGACTGACCAACGCCGGCGCGTTGAGAAAGAACACATCCGAACATATCATCAGGGCATCTCATGAAGGCAGCGTGAGATGCCCGGGAACCGGGAAATCGTGAATCTCTGAAAGGGAGTGCGAGATGAAACCAGAGCAATGGGAAACGATGAAGAAGGCTGCGCGCCTGGAGAAACTCGATCGGGTTCCGATGGCCTTGATTATCGACAGCCCGTGGATTCCGGGCTATCTCGGCCTGAACCACATGGACTACTTTCTCGATCCGGAGTTGTGGTTCCAATCGAATCTCAGGATCCACCGCGAGTTTCCCGGCATCATTTTCGTACCCTCATGGTGGATGGAGTACGGCATGGCTGCGGAGCCGTCTGCTCTGGGCGCCAAGATTAAATTTTGGCAGGACAATACGCCCAGCGAGTACCATACACTGCACCATATTGAGGACATAGAACAATTTCCGGACTATGAAGTCGAAAGCGATGCGTTCATGGGATTGACCCTGCACCGGATCCGCATGCACCGTCAACGAATCCTGGATACTGGAGAAATCCTTCCGCTTGTGACATCGCGGGGGCCGCTGTGCACGGCGGGTTTTGTTCGCAGCACGACGGATTTCATGATCGATCTCGTTGAAAAGCCGGAATGGGCCCACAAACTGATATCGCTCTGCACGAATTTGATCATTGATTGGTTGAAGGCGCAGCAGAAGGCAATGGGAGACACCGTCGGCGGGATTTTCATTCTGGATGACATCGTGGGATTCATCAATGAAGAGCACTATCAGGAATTTGCCCATCCATACCTGAAGAAGATCTGCGATGCGTTCCCCGCGGATTGGGTGAAGATCTATCACAACGACGCGCAAATCGATGCGTGCCTCGATTATCTGCCGGATTGCGGTTTCAACATCCTCAATTGGGGAAAGCAGACGGACATCGCCGAAGTGAAACGCCGCGTCGGTGACCGGATGTGCCTGATGGGCAACGTGAACCCGCTTGAGATCGGCGTTCGGGGAACTCCCGAAGAAGTCCGGGAAGCGACGCTCGATGTGCTCGAAAAAAGCGGTGGAGAAGGAATTATCCTTTCCGTCGGCGGTGGCACAAGTCCCGGCATGCCGCGTGAGAATATCCGGGCAATGCTGGGTGCGCTTGAAGAGTTCAATGGAAAGCGAGTAACAGCGTGACCGGACGAACGGGGGTGGCGCAACAAGTCATGCACGTAATACCCGGCAGAGCACTATTAAATTCAGAGCTTGTGGCGAGTCTCTTACACTCAGGAACCATTGCATGCCCGACTACGCGTTGATGAATCAGTGCCTCTATGAAGGCAAGGCCAACGAGGTTGAAAAGATGACCCGTGATGCCCTCGCCGAGGGACGCTCTGTCCAGGAGGTTCTGACGGAAGGGCTCATCGCCGGCATGAGTGTGGTGGGGGAAGACTTCAAACACAACATCCTGTATGTACCGGAGGTGTTGATTGCAGCCCGAGCCATGAAGGCCGGGATGGCCGTCCTGAAACCCCTCCTGACAGCGAAAGACTCAACGGTCAAGCCGGCGGGGGTGCTGCTGATGGGGACGGTGAGGGGAGATTTGCACGACATCGGTAAAAATCTCGTCTGCATGATGGCTGAAGGTGCGGGATTTCAGGTGCATGACATCGGGGTGGACCAGAGCATCGAGAAATTCCTTGCCGCAGCCGAAAAGGTGAAGCCGGATATCATAGGCATGAGCGCTCTGCTCACCACAACGATGACGTACATGAAGGTAGTGATCGATGGCTTTGAAGAGCACGGCCTCGGCCATATCAAAATGGCGATCGGCGGAGCGCCGATAAGCCAGATGTTCGCGGATGAGATCGGTGCGGACGGATATGGCGCTGATGCTTCCAGCGCTGTCGATCTCTTTCTCAAGCTGGTCGGCACGCAATGAACCAATCCGGTCATCGGCTATGGCGTCATACCAAATACTCTTCTGGCAGAACATCCCGTCGCAGGTGAAGGCATGGGATGATTTTGACGAGGTCAAGGTCGAGCTTGCGCCGCGGTTTGTTGCACGCATCGACCAGGCCGCGCAGTCGCAGGGACTGACACAATCTGATGCGTATCTCGCGCAGTGGACCTGGAGCGAACCGCAGGAACGGAAGGGGAATCCGGCGGATGTGGCTGACGCGGTGAAGCGGGATTTGGAACGTCAATTTCCCTGAAAGAGGCACTGATGAACACGATGGTGAAAAAGTCCCTGCTGGAAGCTCTGCGCGAACGCAGACTGGTCGGCGACGGCGCGATGGGAACTCAACTCATGCTGGCAGGACTCGAGCCAGGAGGGTGTGGTGAGCTCTGGAATCTTGAGCACCCGGACCGGGTTCTGTCGATCCAACAGCGTTACGTGGAAGCCGGAGCGGACTGCCTTATCACCAACACGTTCGGTGCGAGCCGCGTCATGCTGAAACGGCACGGACATGAACACCAGGTTCGTGCGATCAACGGTGCTGGTGCCGAAATTGCCAGAAAGGCGTTTGGCAAACGATCCGGATATGTTCTGGGCGACATCGGCCCGGTGGGTTCGATTCTCGAGCCGTACGGCGATCTCCCCGAGGCCGAAGCCCGCTCTGCATATGAAGAGCAGGCGTCAGCTCTCGTCGAAGCCGGTGTGGACGCGATCATCATTGAAACTCAGACATCTCTCGAAGAGATCGGCATCGCGATTGAAGCCGCAACTGCAGCCGGCTCCCATTGTATCATTGCGTCGCTTTCATACGACCTGTCGGCTGACCGCACGTTTTATGTTACCATGATGGGAGTTCTCCCTGAAAAGGCTGCCGCCTTCGTGGAAGAGAAGGGCGCACACATTGTGGCGCTCAATTGTGGAACGGGAATGGACATGGCGGGAATGGCCCAGGTTGTGCGGGTGTATCGCGAACATTGCAGCCTGCCTGCCATGGGACAGCCGAACGCCGGTCTTCCCGTTCTGGAACGGGGAAAGGCCGTGTACAAACAAACTCCGGACGATATGGCGCGGGGTGTCCGCGACGCCCTCCTGGCAGGAACGAACATCGTCGGCTCCTGTTGCGGAAGCACTCCGGAACATACACGGGCAATCCGCCGCGTTGTTGATGAATTCAACCGCGAAGGATGAGCGGTTTCCTTCTTCCCTTCGGGTCGTGCGGGGGATGTGGTTATGAGATTGGTCATGAGCAATGCCGACACTTCACGAAATGCTCTTTCAGTCATCCGAATTTCTCGTCGGGGCTGAATTAGTTTCGATTCGCGGTTCAATGGCGGAGCGCAGCGCGGTGAAAGCCCGGACGCTTGCCAATGAGCTGGTGGATTGTCCGCTCATCCGCTGGGTGTCCATCACTGACAATGCCGGCGGAAACCCTCAACTTGCACCCCAGGCCCTCGGCAAGCCCATCCTCTATGCCGGCAAAGAAGTCGTCATCCATCTCACCTGCAAAGACCTCAACCGCAACGGGCTGGAAAGCGAGGCCTGGCTGCTCAACAGCGAAGGCTTCCACAACGTTCTGGCCATGACCGGCGACTATCCGAGGAGCGGAAACGGCGGAACTGCCAAGCCGGTATTCGATCTCGACTCTGTCGGATTGATTTCGATGCTGAGGAAAATGAACCGTGGCTTCGATGACCATCACGTCAAGACGAATTTCTGCATCGGTGCAGTCACGAACAATTACAAGCTGCTCGAGGGAGAGGTTATTCCACAGTACCTTAAGCTTGAGAAGAAAATCCGGTGCGGCGCTGATTACATCATCAATCAGGTGGGTTTCAACGCCCGAAAGGCCAGGGAACTGCGTGTGTACATGGACCGTCACGCCATGGCTCAGGTACCACTGATCGGCAACGTGTTCCTCCTGAGCCCCAGATCGGCTCAGGTCTTCTTTGAGGGGAGAATCCCCGGCATCGTGGTCACGCCTGAACTGCTCGAACTGTGCCAGAAACAGAGCAGGTCTCCGGACGGGGGTAAGGCATTTTTCTGCGAATTTGCCGCGAAGCAAATGGCAATTTTCCGCGGACTGGGGTACCGCGGAGCTTATCTCGGAGGGAGTTACACGGTCGCGACGATCCGGAAAATTGTGGAGACCGAACGGGGCTTTGGGAAAGATGATTGGATGCAGTTCGCAGGTGAAATCAGATTTGCACAACCAACGGAGTACCATTTTTATCCGGACGAGGATACTCCCGGGAGACCGGCTCTGACTCCGCAGGTAAGTTCTCCGCGCTCCTCCCGGTCGGCCATCCGATACCCTCTCTATCGTCTCTCCAAATGGACCCATGAGCTGATGTTTACGAAGGGAAAAGGACTCAGCCGGCTGGGAGCAAAGATCTACGCGCATTCTGCCCGTCCGCAGCAGGGGCCAGCTCCCATGCGATCAATAGAACGTCTCAGCAAAACCGTGCTCTTTGCCTGCAAAGACTGCGGCGACTGCTCGCTCCCCGACACCGCCTTCTTGTGCCCGGAGTCGCAATGCGCCAAGAACCAGCGGAACGGACCGTGTGGTGGGACACGCGACGGGCACTGCGAGGTGGAGGGCTTTGGAGAATGTATCTGGTTGCGTGCACATGAGCGGCTGAAGTGGGATGGCCGGCAGGACGAGCTTCTGAAGCATGATCCGATGGTCCAGAACCAGGGATTGCGTGGAACGTCGGCCTGGGCGAATTTCTGGCTGGATCGTGATCATGCGGCCCAGGAGGAGCCGCCGCGTTCATCGGAACCACCCCGCCCGCGATCAATCGAAAAAACCTGACGAAGCCGGAGAAGCACATGCGCATCATCGGTGATCTGATCAACAACGCGTACGCGCGGGCGCGAAAGGCGTTCCGGGAAAGAAGCCTGGAAGGATATCAGAATCTCGCGCTCCTGCAGGCAAACCTCGGCGTGGAGTATCTGGATCTCAACGTGGACGGCACGCAACAGATTCAGGTTCGTCCCGAAGAGATGCTCGCCTTTCTTCCCGAGGTCATCCCCGCCATTCAAGAGGTAACGCCGCTCCCGCTCTGCATCGACAATCCCTCGTTTGACTACCAGCGGGTTGCCCTGGAGCACTACGATCGGGCGCGGAGTGGTCCGCCGATTGTGAATTCCCTTGCTGCCTCCCGCCAGCGCCTTGATGACATGATCGCTCTCGTGTCGGAATACGATGCGCTGGTGATCGTGATGGCATCTGAAAGATTTGTCGGCACGCAGAGCGCGCAGAGCATGAACCCCCGGCACGTCCTCGAAACGGCGAAGCGATTTGTGGAAAGACTGGCGCGCGATGCAGGAAGGAGGAATGACCAGATCTTCATCGATCCGGGCCTGGCGCCCGTCGGAGCGGACACGTATGGACTCGTGAATATCGGCCTGGACGCTATGCGCCTCATCAGGCAGGATCCGGACCTGAAAGGGGTTCACCTGTCGGTAGGGCTTTCGAATTTTGCATGGGGAACGCCAAAACACATCCGGCACGATCTGGAAAAAGCGTACCTCACCATCGCCGGGGAGGCAGGGCTCGATTTCTCAATTGCAAACCCGGAGATCTCTCCTTCACCTTTGCCCCCAGGTCACCCGGTAGTCCGGGGTCTTCGTGAGGCTCTCCAGGAGGGGAGGGTGCGGGAAGGGGAGGATGCTGAGACTGCAGGGTTCCGACAGGCAGAAGCGGTGATGAAAATCTGGACAAGCGCAGAGGGAGAGGGATAGCAGGGAATGTCGGATTGCGGAATTCGGATTGTGGACTGTGTCATTCAATTGTCCTGATAATTGTCTACTGACAGCTGACTACTGACCGCTGAAAGCTCGGTACTGACCGCTGCTCTTTACACGACTTCTATTTCTTTCTCTCCGAGAATCAGCACAACTCCCGCATTCTTCGCTGCCTCTTCGAGAGCCCCCTTCAACATCACAACGGGGTCTTTGCTAACGTCGATCCGGCGCATCAGTCCTTCCCCTTTTTTGGTCCCCACCGTGAGCATGATCTTCAAACCCTTCCGCTTGCAGGAAACCCGCGTATCGTCCGCCAGCTTGGTGTTCATCGGCTTGATGTACGCGTCGATATAGTGGACGCCAATCCCGGACTTGTCACTTATCCTGGAAGGCAGTTTTTCGACCGCCTCGGGATTCACGTCGCAAAGCTTTGCCATGTGTTGTCTCCTGCTCTAATAGTTAAGGTTCTGTTCGGCGGTTGTTCGCAAGGGCGTAGTGAAGTACTTCCAGTACGATTCCCCACTTGTGATCCCTGCCTGTCCGGGTGCAATAACAGCCGGCAGGGTCGTTTGAACGGCGCCACGCGAATACCTCCTTCAGCGGTCTCCCCAGAAGTGGTTTTTCAGCCGAGATGGCGTCCATCAATGAATCGGAATTCTCGATGTACTCACACATCCGGGTGTGACCGGTATCGCCGGGTGCGGGGACGCAGTTCGCCTCGAGAATTCTGTATTCTCGTTCAGGAGAGCTAAGTCGTACATGATAGTCAAAGTGCAGGGGCATGCCCATGTTGGAACAGGTGGTGCCTTCGAGGTGAAACCGCGCCTTGATGGACCGGTCCTGCAGGATGTCCAGACGAAGACGCTCCTGCGACCATTTTCTCAGTGCCCGGGGGTTGAGCGAATACGGTGATGAAGGCGGCACGACGGCGAAATTCAGGGGCTTTGGCTGCAACAGGCGAACGTCTTCAAGGGACGGGCCGGAACGTTGATACGGGGTCCGACGGTATTGACACGAAGGCATCGGACAGCTCTCGCACGGTATCAGTTCCGATAACCGGCGCACGGATTCCAGTTGCCTGGTGAGCCCGAAGACGGCCAGTAGCGATTTCTTGGGCCGCAGCATGCCTGTATCCAGCACACTGATTGCTTCCGGAAAGGGCCGGGTTGAGTCTCGAAAAATCAGACTGAGCAAGAGTTCCTGGTCGCCGATCGTCCATCCGGGATATCCCGGACTCCAGTGCGGGAGCACCGCCAGCATGTTCTTGTCCCCCCACGCACACAACTGGTATCCCGTGGATGTCACGAGATGTTCGACGACCGCCGAACCGTACACTTCCAGGAAGAAATACTCGTCCGGTTTCTCCTGTCGCCAGAGTTCCTGTGCTGCCTCTTCGCAATTCTTTCCGGCGCAGACCGCTGCCAGAACGACCGAGTCTGCCGAGGCTTGTCTCAATTTTTTGGCCAGGGTCGTTGATGAGAAGACATTTCTCTCGATGATCACTTTTCCGTCCTGAACTTCCACCTGATCCGTGTGCCGGGCATAGATCCATGGTTTGCCGTTCTGATTGTACCATTCCCTGGTCTGCGTTGCGAGTTCCATCGCACGACCTTCAAGCAGGTGACCGGGAGGGTAGCCGAGAAGGCGCTTGTATTCGGAGTCCTGAACGGCAACGTCCGGACGGGTGTCAATGCGTTCAAATATGTTTGCGGAAGTGTCAGGCAAGTTCAGTCACGCCCCCGATATTCTCGCGGCGTTCAACGACATGACGGGGCGGAACTGGCAGCCCTCGACGAAGAAATCGAAGAATCCGGGATGAGTTTCCAGGCGGCAGTGCTGAACACGGCGCACAAGTTGTTCGAGCTCCTGACGTTTGCTTCGGGATAAGAGAGCGATGCAAGCACCTTCGATGGCGGCGTTTCCCACCTGGACGATTTTGCGGTCGTCAAGGTCAGGAATGAGTCCAATCCGCTTTGAAGAATTGACGTTCAGATGCCGTCCGAAACCGCCAGCGAGGTACAAGACGTCAAGATCTTCGAATCGGATGCCGTACCTGTTGAACACAATATGAAGCCCTGCAACATTTGCCCCTTTCGCCTGAGCGAGCTCGTTGACGTCGGACTCGCCGAACAGTATCTGGTTCTCCCCATTCCGGCTCAGAGGGATGGGTTCATCTCCGTCTTCGAAGCGCCCGAGCGCATTCATCCGGCCGGTCCGCAACAATTCGCTGAGAATATCGACCAGTCCTGAACCGCAAATCCCGGTCGGCGGAACATCGCCAATCGTGTCGAACGCAATGGAGCCGTCGGGAGCAATGGAAAAATGTTCGATAGCTCCGGGAAGACCTGGCATCCCGCACGCGATCCTTCCGCCCTCAAACGCTGGTCCTGCCGGGCTGGATGCCGCGAGGATCTTGTGTCTGTTGCCGACAATCAACTCGGTGTTGGTGCCAATGTCCATGATGGCAACCAAACGGTCTTCGTTCGCGAGGTTCACAGCAAGCATGCAGGCCGCGGCATCTGCCCCAACGTGTCCGCTGATGATCGGAAGAGCATAGATCCTCGCACGG
>Ga0326726_10004930_pt1 | contig 12144 bp, 15 predicted proteins | sample MHFenrmetagenome_2_FD_207603 | JGI IMG/M metagenome (GOLD analysis project Ga0326726, IMG submission 207603) | Lab enriched peat soil microbial communities from Michigan Hollow, Ithaca, NY, United States - MHF15MN | ecosystem: Environmental > Terrestrial > Soil > Wetlands > Peat | place: USA...
AGGGTGCGGTACATCTTAATGAACACCTCCTGGGTCAGATCCTGGGCGTCGTCGGAGGTCCCGGCAAAGCGGTAGCAGATGTTGTAAATGCGCCGGTGATAGCGCTGGACGATCTCCTCCCAAGCCGAGGCATCGCCCGAAACGCAGCGACGGACCAGCAATCCGACGACTTGGGCCTCGTCCAACCGGCACTCTCCGGAACTCCTGATTCGTCCTGTAAACCGTGTGTTTTGCCTGGAATGCGCTCCGGCTCAACAACACACTACAGATACGTCTATGTGCGGACGGAAGTTCCCTCGAATCATGGAGCTAGGCATTGTAGCAGGGCTTTCCAAACCTGGGGCGAATAAAGGGTGAACTTGGAGCGGCACATTTGAAAGTTCTGATCGCTGCTACGGAAATGGGTTTCTCACCGTCACGCCGAAATACTGCTGGCCTGCATCGAAATCCTCGGACCATATTTGCTGGCATCCCGCCCGTTCGGCGGCCGCGACGATCATGCCGTCGTAAAAATGGATCCCGTAAGATACATGGGCCTCGACGGCGCGGCGAATTAGTTCCTGGTCGGGAGTGATCGTTCGAATCGCGGTCAGTGCATCCAGACCTTTCATCACCGCATTGGCGCTTGCGCGCGGCGTGATTTTGTGCAGCAGTGCGGACGCAAACTCGGCCAATACTTGCGTTGAAATTACGGCCCTGCCGGCAATTCCGCTCTTCAGCAGCTCCCGCGACACTTTTTGCTTGTGTGGATTGCCGGTGTCGAACGCGTACACGACCACATTCGTGTCGAGGAAATCAGGACCGTTCATACAGGTCTTCTCGTTTCCACGTTCGCTTCCCAACATTGATCTGGAGTTCCTTGAAACTCTGTTCGAGAGCTTCCAGCTCCCTGCGTTTGCGGCCAGATTTCGCGTGCTCCGCCGCAATATCCTGAAGGTAGGTACGCACGAGGCCGGTCAGAGTCGTATCGCGCTCGACCGCGATCTTACGGACTTCCTTGACCAATTCATCATCCAGCGACAGCGTGACATTCATAGACCCATAATAAGGGAAAACCATAATAAGGGCAACCGGAGGATCAGGTGTCAGGTCTCAGGTCTCAGGAAAACCACGCCCCGGAGACTCCCTTCTGCCAGGGAGCTGCCGCTTGCAACCCCGTCACACTTGGACTTGAGACCTGACACCTGACACCTGAGACCTGCCCTACGCAAACCTGACTTTCACATCCGGCCCCTTCTCCAGATGAATGCTTTCGATGAAACGGACCTTCCCGGTACGCAGCGTCAGGATCACCGACGAGGTGCGGGTGCCTTCGCCGAAAAATCGGACGCCTTTGAGCAACGCACCTTCAGTCACGCCGGTGGCAGCGAAAATCAGTTGCTTGCCGGGCGCAAGATCTTCCGCCTCGTAAATCTTCTTCTTGTCCTTGATCCCCATCCTGGCGATGCGCTCTTCCAGTTCGGGCTTGTTGATGACCAGCCGGCCCTGCATGTATCCGTTCAGGCAGCGAATGGCGGCGGCGGTAATGACGCCCTCGGGCGCGCCGCCTGAGCCCATGACGGCGTGGACGCCGGTGCCGATCACGGCGGATGCGATGCCGGCCGAGAGATCGCCGTCGCCGATCAGCCTGATGCGCGCGCCCGCGTTGCGGATATCGGTGATCAGCTTTTCGTGCCGCGGGCGGTCAAGCACGATCACGACCAGATCCTCGACGTCGCGTTCCAGCCGCCGGGCGATGTTCTTCAGGTTGTCGACGACCGGAGCGTCCAGTTCAACTGCATTCTTGCAGGAAGGCCCGACGATAATCTTCTCCATATAGCAGTCGGGAGCATGCAGCAAGCCGCCTTTCTCCGAGGCGGCGAGCACGGTGATCGCGCCCGGGGCTCCGGTCGCACACAGGTTGGTACCCTCCAAGGGATCGACCGCGATGTCCACCGCAGGCACTTGGCTTCCGTCAGGGAAGGTGCCTCCCACCTGCTCGCCGATGTACAGCATGGGAGCCTCATCCCGTTCGCCTTCTCCGATCACGATGGTGCCGTGCATCGGAACCGTGTCCATGGTTTCGCGCATGGCTTCGGTGGCGACTCGGTCGGCCAGCTGACGGTCTCCCTGGCCCATGGTGCGGGCCGAAGCGATCGCCGCCTTTTCGACCACGCGCAGAAACTCCAACGCCAGATCGCTTTCGAGATTTTCCCCGAAACTTTTGGCGCGGGGCTCCGGGCGGTGTTGAGATGGCATGAATGCCTCCGTATGAACCGGCGACCTGCCTGGGGACGCCGGGAACTGCGGCTCACGACTATAAACCAACCGGGGAGGCAGCGGAAAGGACATGGAACGTTTCGGGTGTCAGTGTTGTGAATGGAAGCGGCGCATCGCGAATCCCATGCAAGCTGCGCTGAGACGGAGCTAACACTACTTTCCGGCAAGGTTCGTTGAGATTAAATTTTCAAAACCTTGCTCACCTCTGCTTCCTTTTTTCAAAGGTAGCCGTCCATATGCGCAAGACGGTCCGTGCACAACTATCGTCCCCCGGTTTGAAAACGTCGCAACAGGGAGTGTCACATGTGGGCATGGCATCGGACGACTGTGTTGTTGCTGCTCGCGAGTTCGCTGGTACGAGCGCAGCTGGTTCTGGAAAACCCCCGACATCTGGATGTGCCCGAGCAGCAAGTGCAAGTGCTGTTCCTGACCACCGCCCGCGTGATGGAAACGGAATTTCATTCTCCGGGAGCGCTGGAAAACACGTTTCGTATGAGACTCGTTCTCGGTGAGAAATCGGAGCGTTTCACCATTGATGACTCCTACGGAAACGGGTCCCTGTATATGGAACGCTGGAATGAGGGTAAGTTTACAGTCGCTGCCATGCGTCTTGCCATGCAGCACCTATTGGCTCCGGAACGGCAGCAGCGCATGCTCGAGGAAATCGTGCGGCGCACGCGCGAAATTGCGCCCGTCAAGGCTGCGCAACTGCGCAAGGAGCCTCGGCCGGCCGTCATCCCGGATGCTCCGGACGATTGCACGGGGCACATCATGAGTGCCGCCGTGCGCGGGGGCGACTGCCGGCCGGTTGGCAGCGTGCTCCGAAGGTGATGGGGACCGCGCGGTGCGGTTTATGATGCGCGTCCGCTTTGTTACTCTCTGTGCATGATCGAGCGCAGAGAACCGACCTATACCTATACCGACAAGCAGGTAGCCGAGAAGAGCGCGATCGCGCGCCGCTTTCTCGATACCCGCACGCGCTTGAACGAGAACGTCGACCGGGCTGACAATTTTCTCGTCAAGCGCTTCTACAACCTCGATCACAACACCTATCTCGAAGGCGCGCTGCCGGCGAAGTACAAAGAGCTGATGGGGCTGGCGGCCTCCGCCGTTTTGCGCTGCGACGATTGCATCCACTACCACATCATCCAGTCGTACCGGCTGGGCGTGACGAGGGCAGAGCAGGAAGAAGCGATCAACGTCGCGCTGGTGGTGGGCGGCAGCATCGTGATTCCGCATCTGCGGCGTGCGTATGAGCTGCTGGGGGAGTTGTACGGGTGAGAGTGGGGGTAGACACTCTGGTCCACCGCCGGGGGTCAGATATCACCCTCGAAATCGGCGTCACAGGCGGTTCGTAACGGCGCTATACTTGCCGAAAAGTGTGGTGGTATGAGCGTCCCCCGGTTACCCTGCGTCTTCCTGCTCGCGCTTGCGTGCGCGGGTGCACTGCCCGCCCAGGAAGCTCCGCTTCCGCAGCTTCTGCCAGGTTCCGCGCGCAAACCCGCGCCGGACGCTCTTAACCCAGGCCAGCCGGCAGCTCCCCAAGTGGTTCTCCTGACCGTGCCCAAGGGAACGTCGTTGCAGGTCGCTCTGGATCAGGAAGTCCGAGTGCGGAAGGTGGGGCAGCCGATCCATGGACGCGTCGTAGAACCCGTATATGCCTTGGATCGGCTGGTGGTGCCCGTTGGGTCTGAGATTACGGGGGAAGTAACGCAGATCGGCGCGCTCTCGGCTTCGAAGCGTACCTTGGCGGCCTTGAATGCGAACTTCACTCCGCAGCGCAACGTTGAGGTCGGCTTTAAGGAACTTATCTTACCCGATGGAAGGCATCTCCCGCTGCACACCAGCGTGACGCCGGACTCGGGCCAGCTCATCCAGTTCGTGACGGCGCCAGAAACGGAGAGCAAGAAAAATATCAAAGACAAAGCCGCCGAGAAAACCAGAGAAGCGAAGCAGCAAGCCCGCCAGCAATGGGACGCTGCCATGAAGCTACTCAAGACGCCGGGGAGAATGCACCGCCTGCAACGATATGCCGAATCCCAGTTGCCGGTGCATGCGCAGTACATCCCGGCCGGGACGGTGTACTTCGCAGAGTTGGACGATCCGCTCGCCTTCGGCAGCCAGGCCATGACGCCACAAATGGCCGCTTCCCTTGGCAGCGCGCTGCCGGAGGGTTGCGTGGTCCGCGCCCGGCTGCTTACGCCCTTGTCATCGGCCACGGCCCAGAAAGGGCAGGAGGTTGAGGCGGTCCTCTCGCGGCCCTTGTTTGATGGTGACCGGCTGATCCTGCCGCAGGGCAGCCGCCTGAAGGGCACGGTTCGGCAAGTGCAACCGGCGCGCCGCATGAAGAGGAACGGACAGTTGCGCATCGCATTTCTCGAACTCGTGCCCCCGGATGGCATCGAGCAAAAAGTCCACGCCACGCTGGAAGGCGTGCAGGCGGGAAAAGATGGAAACGTAAAACTTGACTCTGAAGGGGGAGCGGAGGCTACGACGTCGAAGTCTCGCTATGTGGCAACGACCGTGTCTCTCGGATTGGCGGCCGTGTCTGTGAGAGGGGACTCCGACGCCGTCGGAACTGGAACTGCCGGGAATACCAGCAACCGCGTTGCCGGCGGCGCCGCTGGATTCAAGCTCGTCGGCATGGCGCTGGGCGCGCTGGTGCGCTCCCGCGCTTTTGGCTACACCATGGGCGGCTATGGTGCGGGGATGTCGGTCTACTCTCACTTTATCGCGCGCGGACGCGAGGTCGTGTTCCCGAAAAATACCGCCATGGAAATTGGGATCGGAACGCGGCCCGAGGCGACTCCGCCACCGGGAAGTCCTTCCAATGCAGGCAGCCGAGAGAATTAGCGCACACCTGTTGCCCGATGGCGGTAATCGAGCCAATGATAAGATGTGCAGCAAGGCAGGAGCGTGACCATGAGCGGCGCAGGAGGCCACAGCAGCCAGTTTGGAAACCGTATTGTTCGTGACCCCCAAGTCTCGGGCGGTGAGCCTGTTTTCAGAGGGACGCGTGTACCATTACGCACCGTGCTTGCTAGTCTGGCTGCCGGCGACTCTGAGGAAGACATTCTGGCGGACTTTCCGAGCCTAAAGCCTGAAGACCTTCGCGCGGCAATCGCATTTGCTGCAGGATCTGCCGAGGAGGATCTCCCGGCCCCGGCAACTCCTGATATTCGATGAAAGCAAAGCTAGACGAGAACCTGCCGCTACAGATTGCGTCTCGCCTGCGCCAGCTTGGACACGACATTCAAACCACGAAGGATGAAGGTCTTTCGGGCTGTAACGATTTTGATCTTTGGAACGCCGCTCAACGCGAAGGGCGAGTCCTCCTTACACAAGATATGGATTTTTCGGATTCGCGACGCTTTGCGCCCGGGACTCATCACGGAATCGTGTTGATTCGACTTCACTCACCCAGCCGTCTGGGTTTGTTGGAACGTGTGGAGGAGGTATTTCGGCACGAGAGGGTCAGTGCGTGGCCTGGTTGCTTTGTGGTTGTGACCGAGCGAAAAGTCCGCGTGCGCCGTGCGCCAAGTGCGCCACATTGATTTCGCGCTAGAACGCGTCAATCCCGGTCACGCTCGACCCGATAATCAGAGTGTGAATGTCATGCGTCCCCTCGTAGGTCTTCACCGATTCCAGGTTCATCAGGTGCCGCATGATGGGATAGTCGTCGGCCACGCCGTTGGCGCCGAGAATATCGCGTGACATGCGCGCGCATTCCAGGGCCATCCAAACGTTGTTACGCTTAGCCATCGAGATGTGCTGGTGTTCGACTCTGCCGGCATCTTTCAGACGGCCGACTTGCAGGACGAGCAACTGCGCTTTGGTGATTTCGCTGATCATCCAGGCGAGCTTTTCCTGTACGAGCTGGTGCGACGCGATGGGTGAGTCGCGGAACTGCTTGCGCAGCAGAGAATATTGCAGCGCGCAGTCGTAGCACGACATGGCCGCGCCCACCGCGCCCCACGCGATCCCGTAGCGTGCCTGGTTCAGGCACATCAGCGGAGACTTCAGGCCGCCGCTTTTCGGAAGCAAATTCGATTCTGGAATGCGCACGTCCTGCAGCGACAGCCCAGAAGTGACCGACGCCCGCAGCGACCACTTGCCATGAATGTCGTCGGCTTTGAAGCCGGGACGGTCGGTTTCGACCAGGAAGCCGCGGATCTTGTCGTCTTCATCTTCCACTTTGGCCCAGATCACGGCGACGTCGGCGATGGAGCCGGAAGTGATCCACATCTTCTCGCCGTTCAGAACGTACTCTTTCCCAACTTTACGAGCGCGCGTGCGCATGCCGCCGGGGTTGGAGCCGAAGCCAGGCTCGGTCAGGCCGAAGCAGCCGAGCTTTTCGCCTTTCTGCAGAGCGGGCAGCCAGGTGTTTTTCTGCTCGTCGCTTCCGAAGGCGTAGATGGGATACATCACCAGCGCCGATTGCACGCTGACGAACGAGCGCACGCCCGAGTCGCCGCGCTCCAGTTCCTGCGTGACCAGTCCATATTCGACGTTCGACATACCGGCGCAGCTATAGCCCTGGAGCGAGGCGCCGAAGAATCCGAGATCGGCCATGGGCTTCACTAGTTCGCGCGGGAAGCGTCCGGCGCGGTTGCACTCTTCGATGATGGGGACGAGATTGTCCTCGATAAACTTGCGCGCCGTGTCGCGCACCAGGCGCTCGTCATCGTTGAGCAGAGTGTCGAAGGCGATGAAATCGACACCGCGGAATTTGATGGCTGGCATAGAGTCTCACCCCAGAATGCAGCGGTCAGGCAGTGGCAAACCATTCAAAGTAGCAGAGGGGAGGCTTCCCGCGCTAGGCGCAGTCGCTAAGCTCCGGATCAAGTTTAGGGGAGAGAATTTCAAAGGCAACTTACTTGAATCCCTTAAACCACGCCTTGAGGAACTCGCCGAATGGTATGTGGCAGGCGAAGAAATAAATCTCGCCCGGCTTCGGGTGAAACCGGTCACTGATGATCGGAAACTTGGTGGTCGGCCAAGGGTTCGTTTGCTCGGAGACACCATGCCCCAGAACCTCACTGGCGTCGTAATTTCCCGACGAGCATTCGTACCAATAACCCATCGACTTTCCCAGCCGGACCCTCACTCGGGAGGGTAGAGGATCGTCGAGGTGAAACGCAGCGGTTCCGTCTGGCATGATCTTCTCTCTTAACACTCGCGCATGATCCCGCGGCTGGCCCCACCTCATTTCGATATTTCCGCGGGGAATCGTGTTGCCTGTCTTTGCGTCCACGAGGTGAACGTATACGACGTGGTCGGATGCAACACTCTCGGAGCAAGGCATGCATGCGAAAGCCGCAGCCGCAGCAACAAAGTGGTATAGCCGAGTCACACTGTACGCCCGAGCAGATCGTAGCATGGTCCACGCCTGGAATTCGTTCGCATGACTCATACAGACCCAATCCGTCTCTATGCTTTCCGCTCGCGCTTTTCCGTAACGCAGGTAACTGTGGCCATCACTTACTGGGCCTACCGTCTGAACTTCGGTATCCAACGAGGCACCTGTTCCCGATAGCGCTCGTATTCTTCTCCAAATTGTCGGCGCAGTGTCGGTTCCTCATAGAAGAGGACGAAGAAGTGGGCAATCAGCCAGAAGCAGACCAGATAAATCGCGATGTGGCGTGAGTGGAATAGCCAGGCTTGTCCGGCGATGACGAGCGCGACTCCGAGGTACATTGGATTACGCACGTAGCGGTGCAGGCCTCTGACGACGAGAATTTTGGTCGGCGCGATGGGCGCGGGCGTTCCGCCGCCGATGAGCGCGAAGCCCCAAAAGGCGGTGTAGAGATAGATCGCAATCCCGACGGCGATGACGGCGATCGCCGCCCATTCTTCAACGCCGGTCACCGGCGCAGCGTCCCGCCTTAACCGCCACGGCACGTAGCCAGCCACAGTCCCGGGTACGAAGACGGTGAAGACGAAGGTCTTCAACAGGGGGCCGACGGATTTCATGACACCCATTGTTCGCCGGCAAACAGCGCTGGTCAACCCAGCCCGACGTGGGTCGTCGCTCCGGGACTTGGTTCTCCGCGCTGGCTTACCCCGCGCTGAAGCGCGGGGCTAAGCTGGCTCGCCCCTCCGGGGCTCGTTTCGTGCGGAGCTTCTAACAGTTTGCTGAAGAAGTCCTAATCAAAACCTCCGGGGCTGAACAGTTTGCTGAAAAAGTGTCTTCCCTGGGCGAAATTCCCCCAGCGGCTGGAAGCCGCCGCTGAGTTAGCTCGACTTACGGCACGAGTGGAACTCGTGCCCTTCCCCTTCATGCCAAATCTCAGAGTTTTTTCAGCCAACTCTGAAGCCCTCGACAAAAACAAGGCTGGCCGCAGCGGGTAAACCGCTGCGCCACCCCAAATCACAGTTTTTCAGCAGACTGCTAATAGGGGCCCGGGTCGTGGCGCACGGATCGTCGTGGCGGACTGAGATCAGGGTCGTCTCCTTCCGGGTTTCTCTGGCAACGTACAATGGCGGTATCCTGCGGAATGGATCCGTTGGTCGAGCTGCCTCATGAATGACATTGGACGTCTGTTCCAAGCTTTCCTGGCTCCGGCCATCCTGGTGTCGGCCACCGCCCTGCTGATTCTGTCCATCAATGTGCGCCTGATGGGAATCGTCAGCCGCCTGCGGCAGTTCGTGCATGCCAAGCACGACGCCGCCAAGAGCGACCGCGTGCAGGTCGCCGAGGCTTATACCGCCCAGATTGAATCGATCGAGAAGCGTGCCGAGCTCATCCGCCGCTGTTTCCTGCTGGCGCTGATTTCTCTCGCCGCGACCATCTCATCCTGCCTGCTGTTGGGGCTGGGACTCTACCTGAAGGACGCGGCGTTGGCGGCGGTGGTGGTCTTTGTGGCCGCGCTGGTCTGCTTGCTGGTGGCGACTCTCTACTACCTTCAGGAAGTGACGGTCTCGCTCAGTTCGGTTCACGACGAAGCACGGGATGAGCGCTTCATGGATCTCGGGGTTCCGCCTGAAACCGGGGGGCGCCACGCACTGTAGTTCATCAAGCCCGATCAGTAGGTAAACGACTGTGCCTCCCTCACTCCCGGATCGGGGCCGTCCACATAGCCGGTGCGATTGCTGGGATTGAGCGCGATGTGGGTACGCACGACGTTGAACGCATTCGAGAAATTAAAGCCGTCGAGCGATTCCACCAGATTTCCCTTGGTGTCGTACACGTGAATGCTGCTGCCCAGGCCCGTGCTCGAGACGGACTGGGCGACAAGAAACAGCTTGTTCACAGGATCGAACTCCACATCCGTTCCGCTTTGAATTTGGCTGGTCGCTCCGGGCAAAGTCTGGCTGAAGCCTGTCTTTTTCCTGAGATTGTAGAACTGCACGCTGAAGTCGAGTTCGGTGGTGGTGCAGGCAATGCCGTCGGCCGAATCGACTGCTAGCCCATTGATGAATCCCTGCCGAAACGGAGGCGGTCCTGGAATGCCCTGGAATTGAGTCACCGTACCGGTCGCAAGATCGACCAGAGCGATGACCGGCGGCGGACCGCCGACCGCTCCATCCGATGCCGCCACTACCGCCCGATTTTTCTTGCTGTCGTAAGCCACCAACGGGCCGTTTGAAAAGAAAAATGGGTCGTCTGGCAGAATTACTTTCGGCCCAAAAGTATTCGCTGCCACGTTCGATCCGAACACAAAAGTATGGTTGTCGCCGCCGTTCTCGAAGCCCAAAAACGCAGTGGTGCCGGTGCCTTGGCTGCGGCTTACGGAGGTGAGGATGTCGTCTTTCTCAAGCGGCGGCGTCCAGGTGCCGGTGAAGGCATTCGCAGAGAGTGGATTGAGGAGATTGTACTTGCGGGAGACCACAAAAATATCCTTGACGTGCTCGCGTTCCACCATCCCCACGCTCGTCCCGACAACTCCCCAGGTGATGAAGTCGTCCTTCGAGGTGATTTTCTTCACCACCTTCACGATCTGGCCGGTCGCCTGGTCGAAAGTTTCAACCGCCGCCAGCACTTTTCCTTTGTCCAAGGTCTGAGCTTCGGCCAACAAGCCTTCCGTGCCGTTCTGGTCAATATCGAACCCAAAGATCTGGCCTCCGAATTTGCTTTGCACGACGACGCTGCCCGGACCAATGTTGCCGCTGGCTTGTGCAACGGCTTGACCCGAGAACCAAGCGCAGGCCAGCGCCAGGATGAGAATCTGAATCAACGAAGGCTGTCTTCTGAGCGTGTTCATAAGCGTGGCTCCAAGAGCGCACAATACGCTACTCGCGCGTGATGTTTGCAATGTCACAGCCTGGTCAAGAATTTGTAAAAAGCTCTGCTCTCGGCAGCGATGTGCGCCCGCGCCGCAATCGTGTAAAATCGCATTGGCGAGTACAGCGCACCGCTCCGCGTGTGGCAATCCAGCCGGCGAGTCCGGCATAGTCTTGTTACTCCCGCAAATACCAGGTAGAACCCCGGTTCCAGCCGGCGGACCATTCCTGTCAGGAGACCTTAGATGAAGATCGCAAAGACAGCCGACCGCAAGAAGGTCATGGACACCTCGAAATCCACTTCCTGCCCCAAGTGCGGCAAGGAAACCCGCATCGTCAAGCGCATGAAAGACCGCGAGCGCGGCGTGCCGGGCGGGATTTACATCTCGTGCTCGGCCTGCGAGTTTTTTGAAAAACTGTAGGGAACCAGTTCTCAGTTCCCGGTTCTCAGTTCTCAGTAAAAGAGGCACGGCGCATCGGCCGTGCCTTTAGTCTTTCTGAGAACTGAGAACTGAGAACCGAGAACTGGGAACTGATCTACCCAATCTGTCCCAAGATCGCCCGGGCTTCTGCGGCGGGGTCAGTGGCTTCGGTGATCGGGCGCCCGACCACGATGTGGGTGGCGCCGGCGGCGATCGCTTCCGACGGGGTGACAACCCTTACTTGATCGCCGCGACTGCTGCCTGCTGGGCGAACGCCGGGGGTGACGATGACGAAATCCTGGCCCAGGTCATCTCGCAGGGCAAAGGCCTCGTGTGCCGACGCGACTACGCCTCGGCAGCCATTGGAGAGAGCCAGGGCCGCCAGGCGGAGTACCTGGTCCACCACGCTGCCGCGAACCCCGAGCGTGTTCAGGTCGCCGTCGTCCAGACTGGTCAGTACCGTTACCGCCAGCACCAATGGAGGATTCGCATTCGCCTCCGCAGCCTTGGCCGCTGCCCGCAACATGGGGCCTCCCCCGGAGGCATGCACGGTAAGCATGCTCACTCCAAGTTGCGCCGCTTGCTGGACTGCTGCTCCGACCGTGTTCGGGATGTCGTGATACTTCAGATCCAGAAAAACGCGGCGTCCCGAACTCACCAACTGGCGAACCAGCCCCGGCCCCTCAGCGGTATAGAGCTGCATTCCGACCTTGTAGGCGTAGGCGGTGTCGCCCACGGCCGCCACGATCTTCCGGGCGGCCGCGGCCGAGGACACATCCAAGGCAACAATCAGGCGATGGCGCGCATCCTGCATCGCTGCCGAGTTTATCGGGTTTACTCGAGGTTGGCTACGGTTTGCAGCCGCGCCATGGTGGTGGGGCGGATCAGGTCCAGGCGGACCCTTTGCAGGCCTCTGCCCTCGAAGCCGAGGACCCGAGCCGTGTTATAAGAGACGTCAATAATACGGCCCTCAACTACCGGACCCCGGTCATTGATTCGAACCACGACCGCTCGTCCGTTGCGCAGGTTGGTGACCCGCACAAACGTCCCCAGCGGCAACGTGGGATGGGCAGCTGTCAGAGCCTGCATGTCGAAGGGTTCGCCGCTGGCTGTCTCTTTCCCCTGAAAATATTCTCCGTACCAGGAGGCGGTTCCCACTTCGTATGGATTGTTCTTGGTTACTTTCGCGGATTGCCGGCTGACGGCTTTGACCGTCGGCTTAATTACTGTGGCGGCTTCC
>Ga0326726_10004931_pt1 | contig 12143 bp, 8 predicted proteins | sample MHFenrmetagenome_2_FD_207603 | JGI IMG/M metagenome (GOLD analysis project Ga0326726, IMG submission 207603) | Lab enriched peat soil microbial communities from Michigan Hollow, Ithaca, NY, United States - MHF15MN | ecosystem: Environmental > Terrestrial > Soil > Wetlands > Peat | place: USA...
TAATTGAGAATGTTTCATGCTCCTGAGTGGTAACAAGGATCTATCATCCTCTAATAGAAGGCCGTCTAAGGCCCTTCTTGAGAAACTCCCAAGAGAAACCGCCTCTTTCGTGCTTTCTGTTGGCCAAAATATCCCTTTTTGAAAACTTTTATTTGGACAAGAATGATCTATGGCAATCCTTTACGCGATCCTGGCGAAATTCAATTATCTCTTCTCTAATTCCTGAACTCTTTTCGCCAATTCCTTTATAGTGGCATGAAGCCAGCCAATATAGCCTATAAGGTCAATCCCCTTCTTTCCGGCCCCATCCACGGCGAGAATCCCATCCGGGATATTCGGGTCATCAATCATCATCCCTACGCGCGTAGCCTGAAACTTGGGCATTTGGGATTTTGCGGCAGAAAGTTGTTGCCTTCTCCTTTCCAACTCGGGAGCAGTAATGTCCTTGTCAAAAGGGCCCTTAATCTCTTCATCAGAGACAAGGGGTTTTCGTTTCCATTCATAAAGTTCGATTCCGAGAAGCTGATCTAATACTCCCGACTGATTCGGGAGGACGCGTATTATCTCCTTGGTTGTCCTATCGCAAGCATAGGTGGTCCAGGAGTCGGCTATCGGGTCAGAAGTGGATCCTTGCAGAACGGCTAACACGTTAGCAGGGCTATATGTTCCGACCCCCACGTTGCCGTCTGAGTTGCGAATGAAAATATCGGCCCACCTGGCACTGTTCGCTCTTAGGTGCAAACCTGCGGGTAATGCAAACATCCTTCCATATTCAGTTCCGGCAGAATTTTGAAAAACTATATCGCCCGGATCGTTTCCGTCATCTTTCAGGAGAATGTCACCACCACCGTAAACTTCCAATTTCGCTCCCGCATTCGCCGTCCCAATACCGATATTGCCATTTACAATCAGGTCGCCATCCGCAGCAAATAGATTGAACCCAACGAGCAAAAAGCCGATCATCAATGCCAAAGCTTTCTTTTTCATTGTTCCCTTCCTCCTCCTATACGCATTTAAGGTGGATAAACCGCTTCATTTGCTCACTGTGCCAAAACAAAATTCTCGATGATAATCTTTCCGCCACCTGTCGTGGTCGTTAATGTGCCTTTCATGCTTGTCGTATTTCCATAATTACTGCTAAATCCGCTGTCATACCCGCCCTCCAGAGTTACCGTGATGTCCCGATTCACCGTTAGGCTTTCGATCAACGTGATGGCTTGACACTTGATCGTCGATCCATCTGCCGCCGCATCATACGCAGCCTGGAGGGTCGTATAATTCGATTCCCCGACCTTGACCGGAGGGTTCGGAGGATCATTCCATAGGGCTATGGTATCCGAAAAAGGGGCCGACCAGTTCCAAGCCGTATCCCTGTATTTTACGTATACGGTCTTGGCCCCGTCCCACACAGTAAGGGTCCAAGCCGCACTGGTCGCATAGGCCTGGGGGGTTGAATAGGTAAGGTTGTCATTAGAGAACTGCATCTGAGAACAACCCACGCTATCGCTGCAGGTAAGGGTCAGGTTGACATTGGGGCTGGTGGTGGATTCCGCTCCCCCCTGGATGACAATGGTTCCCGTAGGAGGTTGGGTATCAATGGTGTAGACCTGGGTTTTTACTGTTTCGTTAACCCCCGCAGTGTCTCTGGCGAAATATTTCAGTGTCGTTGTGGCCGAAATCAGGATGGGAGAGGAATAGGTCGGTGAGGAGGTGGTGGGTGTTGAACCGTCAGTCGTGTAATAGATATTTGCACACCCCGGACCCTGAGGATCGGTGCAGGTTAGGGTTACGGATTGCGAGGTTCCATAAATCCCTCCCAGTGGATTAGCAGTTGTAATTGGAGGATGGGCTATACGCTCCGTTTCCCGGTTGCCCACATCGTCATAAGTATAATCGATGACCGTATCCCCATAATCGATACGTATCAGCCGGTTTAGATCGTCGTAGTAATAATTCACTGTCTGGCCGTGAGAAAAGGGGATCGAGATTGTGAGCAATATCATCATGGCCATCAAGATCAGCGATATTTTTCTTATTCTGGGACTCATTCCCATACCTCCGCAGAGTGGAGATGCTTATTCGAACTTGCCTTTGGAATTGAGTTATCATTCTACATCCACAGGAATTTCATAGTTGCAGGAGCTCCCCATTAAAAGCCTTTCTTACATTTTATCTGATATTCTTGTAGCGACCTTCCTCCGGGTGTTTATCCAGCTTCAGAAGCCGAAAATGTTTAGGGTCGGGCATCTGAACTATTTTAGAAGAGTCGTCTTTATAAATTTCAAGCTCATAGACAGTCCCTTCGACAACGTGCAAAAGCACATGGATTGTGACACCATCTGAATCTTCACATTCTGCCTCAATCGGAATGCGCTGTCTTACATCAGCCTTCACATTTATTTTGACATCAAACCTTAGACTCCCATCCTCGTCAATTTTCTTAACAAGGGAATTGTTTATTTGCGCCCTTATTTGATCACGCCCGAAAAACTCGCCTCCGAGTAAGCGCTCGATGATTCTCTTCTCGCTGTCGAGAGGCTTTCGATATGCAAGATTGTTAATCTCATCCATTTCTTTCGTCCCCTTCTGCACCCCAAAGTATTTCACAGGGTGCTTCGTTAAAAAGGATAATAGGTCCCCACATTAATTGTACCACTCCCTAATGTATGAGCTCTATATAAAATAATTTGCCCTTCAATTTGCACAGTCCCCCAAAAAGATCCGGTTTGTGACGCACTCTGAGCTATCGATTGAATAGCCTGTGTAATTGCATTTTCAACAACTTGCTGAGATAAACCAGTCCCTTCGAGATGCCGAGCTCCGTGCTTAAAGGTGACCTTAATTATATTGGTATGTGAGGGGGGACATGTAACTTGTGATGCGCCCTTCTTTGAAAATGCTAGTAATTGGTTCCAATATCTTAGCGCCAACTGGGTAACACGCTGACCAAACGGCGATGTCGCGATACGTTATCCAAATTGGACAAACGGTGCTAGAAAAGCGAACTCTCCAAACGGATCCACCAAATTAACCGGATTATTGCCCGCGTAGCGATATAGATTCACATCCCCGCCCGCAAACCCAATCGGGTCTTTGGTGAGGAATCTCCCAGCTTTGGAGTCATAATACCTGGCCCTGTAGAAATATACCCCACTCTCCGGATCATATTCCCTGCCGGTGAAGGTAAATGGCTGGACCAGGGTTCCAGTTTGCGAATAAATCTCCCCAAAACTCCTGTAGGTGTAGCCCTTTACGACATTCTAATGATAGCCCAATTATACGGCCCACCAGCCCCGCTGCTCACGGCCAAATCTTGGGTTCCGTTAAGGGAAATCTGCTTGGAGGTAAACTCAACTACCGGCGGGGGGCAGTTCTCGCAGGAAGTGCATTGGGACCAGGCGGGAAGAGCAAAAGCTAGAATAACGAGAGCACAGAAAACAAAAGAGGCCATCGCGCAAGAGAAGATAGCTCTGCTCTTAAGCGAATTAATCATTGCCGCTCCTTTGCGGAATGGAGAATTCCAGGCAAGGCGATCCGGTTTTTAAATCTATGCCTTCATACTCTGATCTGCAAAGCTTATGCCGGGGATTCAGAATCGGGGATAATAAGAATAATTGATGAAATCAATAGATATCTGAAATAAATGGATTAGGAATGGCCATCTTTGTGCGGTTCAATTCAAAAATGCGTCTATCCGCATAAAGTAAAGTTGTGACCATTCAAGGTATTTTAATCTTCTCCTTTATCCGGTATTTATTTTAGGAGAGCCGGCATAATTTTCTGCGCTTTAGCTTTTGGGTGATTGCAGATACTCCCTCCCCATTGGTTTGCCCAGACCTCATACGTCAAGATCGGACGCGGGTACGGTTTTACAGGCCGATTGCCTGGGTTAGGCCATGGGAAGTAACTGATATGGAATGCAAATATGTGATTTGTACCCTTAATCAGTGCGGGCCAGGGTTACTGATTGCGAGGTTCCGTAAACCCTTCCCAGTGGATTAGCGGTTGTGATGGGAGGGTGGGCTATACGCTCTGTTTCCCGGTTGCCCACATCGTCATAGGTATAATCAATCACCGTATCCCCATAATCGATCCGTATCAGCCGGTTCAGATCTTCGTAGTAATAATTCACTGACTGGCCATAGGAAATGAGGACCGACATTGATAGCAACAAGATCATGGCCGCAGCGATCAGCGATATTCTTCTTAATCTGGGGCTCATTCCCTACCTCCGCAGAGTGGAAATGCTTGCTTTTTCTAGCCTGGCTTAAAAAATAATTGCGTCTTCCAAATCACAAATTTATAATTCTCCAGCTGTCTCGGCTCCTCGCGCTAAATCGGAGGCAAACAAATACCCTTATCGAAGAGCGCACATTTTCAATTGCGTCCCCTTGATAAATGTACATTCTTGTGGGCCTCCTCCATTATTCCCGGATTGCCTTCATTCAACCGCATAGTTAATTTATTACTGAATCTCTTTAATGTAGCTTTTCCACGGGTTGACACCTATCTCATATCGGCTCTTCTCCCACCAGCCTTTATCAGGACTTGAAGAAACTATTTTTTCCCTTACTTCAAACACTACAAAATAATCCCGCCCCTCTTCCTTTGGTACAGCTTTCCAGGAAAGAAACTCCCAACCAAAGGATTTAGGCAATTCATAGAGTGCCTGCTCAGGAGCCTCATCGAACGTCGATACTGCGATGTATAACATTTGTTTTGGGCAAGTCTGCGGTTTACCGTCACATTCACCATGTTCCGCTAGGCGAATAATCCTGATTAATAAGGGGGGCTGCTTTACTTCAGAAATAATCTCAAAATTATTCAGCACATAGATTAAGTTTTTATCTGCTACTCGTTTCAAATCTTTTGCCGCTGCATTATTGCTTAAAAATAGTAAGGATGAAACGCACATAATTAAAAGCGCTTTCATATTTCACCTCTGTCCAGAACAGTGTATATGTGTTCGATGCCCTGCAGCTTGTTCGGGTCGCAGTGTGATTCTAGGAGGCAAAAGGGGAATTACCCAAGGTGCCTCTGTTTTTGTTTTGATAAACGGTCCAAAATTTTCTCGAATATTCGGCTCTCTATTGAGGGCTTCTTGGAACAGCCAAACTGCATAGTTATCCGATCCTACGCGCAACCCTCCGACTATACTTATATCAACCGCCATACCAAGAGGATGACGACTTGTTGGGCTATGTTCTCCCCCCGTAGTGCTATTAATATTGATACTTAACCGAGATTGAACTACCGCATTCTCTATCATTTGGGCGGTAGCGTCACTAACAGGCTGGTTTGGACTTGGTGCTAGGGGATTATCATTGACAAATGTTATTTGTGGCCCCCATATCCCTGCTGGATATGGATTAATTAATCTATCAAGGCCATATGGGTCAATATGGTTAATTGGATTATTGAAGATGTAACGGTACAGATTCACATCTCCGCCCGCAAACCCGATGGGGTCCTTGGTCAAGAACCTTCCCGCCCTTGGGTCATAATACCTGGCCCTATAGAAATACAACCCGCTCTCGGAATCATATTCCCTGCCGGTGAAGGTGAACGGCTGGAGCAGGCTTCCCGTTTCGGAGTAAATCTCCCCAAAACTCTTGTAAGTATAGCTCTTCACTACGCTCCCAGAGGCATCCGTCAGGTTCGCTATGCTTCCAAGCCCGTCCTTGTGGTAGTAGAAGGTGTTTGCCCCTTGGGTTACCGCCAAGGGGTCATCAACGTCCAGGGTGTGGATAAATTTTGCTGTCGCATTCCAAGTTCCGTCATACTCGGTGACGATATTGGGGCCATCGTAAAGATAGCGGGTTATCGTCCCATTCACGTTCCTCTCGATCCTTCGCCCAAAAGGATCATATTTGTACTGGGCTACCATACCGGTGTAATTCACCTCGATCAACCGGTTCTCGAAATCATAAACATACTCCGTGCTCATTCCAGAACCTGGAGCCTGTCCCTCCGAAGTCAGCCTATTCCCAACCTGGTCATAGGTGAATTGATCCAAAGGCATGTTGGGATGCGTAGCCTGGCTTAGCTGATAGGTGTTATCGTAAGTGTAATTGTGCACCCCCGCAAGGTCGGTCATGTTGGTCCGGTTGCCCATCCCGTCAGGGGTATAGGCAAAAGAATTGATGGTCGTCTGCCCGTTATAGCGGGTTAGAAGACTGGTGAGGAAGCCAGCCCGGTTGGGGGTGTAAGTCGTCGAAACCAAATTGGGATAGGTCAGGGTTTGTCTCCTGCCCGCAAGATCATACGTGATCGTGGCAACCGGGTCGGGCGACAATACTTGGTATAATCGGTTTCCGCTGTCATAGGAATAGTTTATGGTCCTCCCATCAGCGCCCATCTGGGTCCTCTGATTCAGGCTGTTGTACTGATAAGTTATGGTCTTCCCGTTCGAATCTGTAATGCTGGTCAATCGGTTATTCAAATCGTAGACCATCGGGCTGTAGCTGATATATTGGTTGGCCGCCGAGGTCATGTTTCCTCTGGCATCGTAGCCGAAGGTGGCGGTGGTGCTGTTGGGGTAGCTGATCTGGGTCAGGCGGTAGAGATCATCGTAAGAATATTCGATGGTTACGTTATCCTCATCGGTCCTCGTGATCTTATTCTGCGTGGCGTCGATGTAATAATTGTAGGCCTTGAATTTCCCCAGGTGATCCGTCTCTTTGAAGAGCCTGCCGTCCAAATAATACTCAAAAGTGGTCGTTTTGCCCCGGGCATCGGTCACCGAGGTAAGTTTTTCCACCCCCGTCCCGCAGGAGGGACATCCGGAACCATAGGCAAACTGGGTGATGTTGTTTAGGGCATCCGTGATCCTGGTGACCTGGCCTCGATAATTGTACTCATAGGAGGTGGTTTTCTGATTCGCGTCGGTCACAGAGGTCAGGTTGGCCATCAGATCATAATAGAAGTTGATGATATTGCCTTCAGGGTCGGTCACCTTCTTGACTTTGCTGAACCCGTTATACTCGAAGGTCGTATTATTCGTAGGGGTCATGGGGTCTTTGTGGACCGTTAGATTCCCCGCAGAATCGTATTCCAGCTGGACTACCGCGCCTGTCCGGTTGTCAGTTATCGTCCGCAGATAATTATACTGGTCATAGGTATTGGTGACATTTACCAAATTATTCCCGATGCTTTGGATGGTTGTGAGGTTCCCTCTCGAATCATACCCAAACTGGGTCTCGTTGCCCTCGGAATCCTTAAAATAGGTCAAATTTCCCTGGCCGTTGTAATCCAGCAGAACCACGGATGTGGGGTTTCCCGGATACTCGATCCTCCTCACCTGGTTCAGCGAGTTGTATATGGGATAGTTCGTGACCTGGCTCAGGGCATTCGTAATGGAGGTGATATTCCCGTTCCCCCCTGAATCATAGGCAAAATAGGTTCTCTTCCCCCTCTGGTCTTCGATGTACTCCAGCTTCCCGGTATCGACTCCGCTCTGGAAATACCCGTATTTTTCCTTTTTGCCATAGGGGTCCTCTTTTTCGGTCAGGACTCCCAATTGGGCATTATAGCTGAACTTCCAAACCCCTGCATCCTTTTCCGTCATTTGAGTGAGGGATTGGGCGGAGTCATAAGAAAAGCTTCTATTTTTGCTCTCCGGGTCCGTAGACTGGATCAGCCTGTGATCGCTGTCGTAATAATAGGTGGTCGTCTTGTTCAGGGGGTCGGTCTTGGTGTGCATGAAGCTGTTGTCATAATAAGTATAGGACCAGCTCGAAGTCCCCACCCCGGCGATCTGGGAAGAAACCTGGGTAAGGTCCTGGCCCGCATAGGAAAAGGTATGGGCGTTCCCGCTCGGGTCCGAAATAGTGTTGATTTTATTATTGGAATAGGTAAAAGTGACATTCCTTCCGTTTGGATCGGTTACGGATGTCAGATTATTCCCGGTGTAGGTAAAGCTGATCGTGTTCGAGTTCCGGTCGGAGATGGCGGTGATCTTCTTGTCCTGGTCGAAGGAATAGGTGATCCCGTCTTTATGCTGAACCGTGAAAGTCCCATTCGGGTTTACGATCAAAGCCGGAAAGTTCCAATTCTGGGGGCTGAAGTAGCCATCTTTGCTATAAAGGACGGTTTTTGCCCCATCCCCCTCTGTCAGGGTATAGGACCCGTCATTGTTGACCGCCAGCCTGAGGTTGTATGTGTGCGTCCACCCCATGCCCAGAATATCATTCTGGCTGCTCAAGCTGTTATAAGATAGGCTGAATTCGCCAAAGAATTTGGGGTTGGGCAGGGTAAATAGCGGCTGGGAATGATAAAGATTGCCAGTGGCAAAGTCGACGGTGGAATCACATTTGCCCTGCGTGCTGGGCATTGATCCGTAATTCTGGGGAAACCGGCAGGCGGAGAAGGGAGGAGTCGCCTTGACATTAATGTTGCTTGAAAGGCTCTTGAAATCACCGTCGTCGCCGCATGTGGCGCCGGTGTTCCGGGCAGCAAGAGAAATCCTGTAATTCCCCGCATCCACCAGCTTGCCAGATGAATTTTTTCCAGTCCACCCTTTGGAGACGGAGTTACCCGCGCCGTTTAAAGAATTTACGATCTCGAATCCCCTTCCTTCTAACAACCGCTCCACGATAACCGCCGAGCTGGTTGTCCCCCCTCCATTAGCATAAATGGTTCCCGAAACATTTGCCACTTCGCCAGATGTCAGATTTATTGTCGATTTGTCCGTGCTAAAGCTGTTTATGTTGAGGCAAGTAGAGACACTAGCCGGACAGCATCCGCTGTCGATCATGCCTGGCGTTCTTTTTTCGTGCGCTCCGATTTCGCAATTCACATCCACGCAATAACTCCAATCTCCGGAGGCACAAGGAGGAGCCGCAGAACATGCGGTCGTGCACTGGCGAAATCCGACATCTCCATTATTGCAGTAGTAATCCTGGATGCCGATGCTCTGAGGGTCTGGCCCAGGGTGACATTCAGCGACCCTGGAAGCTAGTTCTGGCCCCAGATAGGTATTCACTGCGAATTGTTGGGATGTCGTCCTGCCGCAAGAATCTGTAATCTGGATGGTTGGATTATTTCCGCATTCCGTAATTTGGTAAGAAGGAGCCGTTAAGACAACGGAAGTTCCGCTGCTCCCGGAAAGATTTCCGCCTCCGCTTACCTTTACCCAGCTGTAGGGGCCTATCCCTCCCGTTGCGGTGAGCGGCTGATTACTGCCAGTGTTCATTTGCTTCGATGTGAATGCTATGGACGGTGGAGGGCAATCCTCGCAGGAAGTGCATTGGGACCAGGCGGGAGGCGAAAGAGCTGGAATAACAAGGGCACAGAAACCTAAAAATGGCGTCAAGGAAGAGAAAATAACTCTGCTCTTAAGCGAATTAATCATTGCCGCCCCTTTACGAAATGGAGAGTTCCTGGCAAGACGATCCGGTTTTTAAATCTATGCTTTCATACTCTGATCTGCAAAGCTTATGCCGTTGATTGATAATCGGGGACAATATAAGTAATTGATGAAATAAGGTAATCAGTAGGTATCGTGGAGAAAATCAATTGGGAATGGCCATCTTTGTGCGGGTAAATCCAAAAATGGGGCCTTCCGAAAAGGATATTTTCGAGGACCTGTATTTTGGGATCAGCTGTTAAACGATGGTTTCAATTTCTTAAGTAATTCGGAATTCATTATTCTTGTATCATTTTTGGTATTAAAATTTAAGAGATAAAGGATTTTGGGGGGCGGACATCTTTAGGGAGATAAGGAGGTTCGAGGAGGCGGGAAACAGTAATACAAAGAAGAGGGTAGAGTAGAGAGCTGGCGTAGTGGCTAAGGGCTCTATCTCCAGCTCCCCCTCATCAAACCGTACATTCGGTTTTCCCGAGTACGGCTTTCCGATCATCTTCCTCCGACGGCTTTCGCAGCTTGGGTCCACGGGGCCTTCATCGGTATCTTGAAAAGTCCCAAGGTCTCATACAGGTAATTATAGGGATAAGCTTTATAGCCCCTGCCTTTCTTCTGATGTTTCCGCCTCAGGTAAATCCGCACGCGCTCCTCCAGAAAGTTCCGCAGAGCTGAAAAATCTTTACTACAATTCCCATAGTAAAAATATCCAGCCCATCCTCGCACTGCTTCATTGAGGCTCTGGATGACCACCTCGGTCGGCAGCGCCAAGGTTCTCCGGCAGGTGAGATTCTTACACTCCGCTTTGATGCGCGCCAGGGCTTTCCGGGAGGGCCGAATGTAGGGAAAGTTCCGTCTTGTGCGTGGACTCCTTCTCACCTCAACGGTGAATCCCAGGAAGTTAAATCCCTCCTGCCTTGAATCTAACACCCGGGTCTTCTCTGCATTGAGCGAGAGCCCGAGGTGCCCAAGGACATTTTGGATCCCCTGCACCAACCTCTCCGCATTCCCTTTGCACAGCACCACAAAATCATCCGCATAACGGATAAGCCTAGCCTCCATCCTCTCCTCGACCCTCTTCACTTTCCACACCTGATCCAGGACGTTGAGATAAATGTTAGCCAGAAGGGGAGAAATCACCCCACCCTGCGGTGTCCCTTGGTCACTACCCCTAAATCTCTTCTTGCCATCTTCCCCTTCCTCCACCACCGGAGCCTTCAGCCACATCCGGATTAACTTCAGGATATTCTTATCCACAATCCGTCGGGCCACCAACTCTAGCAGATGGTCCTGGGGGATGGTATCGAAGTACTTAGAGATGTCCGCCTCGATCACCTGAAACTTTCCCACCCGAAGGTGCAGGGATATATCATCCATCGCCTGATGGGCATCCCGCTTAGGCCGAAATCCGTAAGAATTCTCCTGGAAATCCGCCTCGAAGATCGGCTCGATGACAATCTTCACTGCCATCTGTACCACCCGATCTTTGACCGTCGGTATCCCCAACGGTCTGCGGCCCCCATCGGCTTTTGGTATATATACCCGCCGCACCGGCATGGGCTTGTAAATCTTCCCTCTAAGCTCCCTTGCGATCTCTTCGAGATACTTCCGCGCCCCTCCTTCCCTCTTCTCCAGGCTCTCAAAGGTGACCCCGTCTACTCCCGGCGCCCCTTTGTTCGCCCGCACCAGGTGATAGGCATGGTTCAGGATATCCTGCCGATACACCTTGTCATAGAGAAGGTAAAACCGAAACCCACTCTCCTGCTTGGCCTTCCGGTATAGTTTCCTCTGAAGTTCCCGGACCCTCTCTGGAGTTTCCAGCCCCAACGGCAATCTCCTTCCTTCCCTTCTTCAGAAACGTGACGAAAGCATTGCCCCTTCCCTCTCCCAAGGTTCTGCTGTCCTTGGAATGCAAACGGTACTATGGGCAACTCCGATTCCCTTACGGGCCAGATGGAACTTCGTTTCCTTATATCCATCCGTTGCTGCCCTGCACAGCACCCCTAAGGACCTCCCGTGCTACCCCATACGGCTTCCCCCGCGTGTCACCCCTGCTACCCCGGAAGTCCATCTGCCGGTTCCGGCAGTTCTCGTTAGGGCAGATGCACCGGCTTTCCCCCTCCGGTAAAAGGGTCAGCGACTTCTTCTTAAGTTTTCGAGGCTACATATGGGTTCGCTTGCGCTGCAACCCGCGGGTTTGCTCGACCCACTTCCTGGGCCTTTGTCAGAGAACCATGTGTTTCAGGTTACCCCTCACACCTCCCTCCAGCTACATGGGCGTACTGCCGAATTCCCACGGTCGGACTTTAACCAACTAGCCATATGTTATGCACGGCATACTACCGGACACATTTCATACTCCAAGTCCCCGAATTTGTTGAGGCAGAGGGATCATTCCTCGTCTTCCCCGCAAGGGTAGTGGGGATTCCCGTATATCCTTGGTATCTGTCCTCTCTGCCGTTATTGTCCAACTCTAAAATGGACTCAAGCATCCCCACCGCGGGGCTCCCAGCGCGGATGCAGCCGGGTCGCTTTGCTCATCAAATCCCGGTTGACCTCTGGCAATCCTTCGAACCATTCCGTCTTCTTCCAGGATAAAGGCCTTAATGGGGTATTCGATCCACCAAAGCCTCCTCATGAAAAGCGTTAAGAAAGAACCGACGAGGCAATTCAAAGAAACTGCTTCCTGCTCTGCCTTTTCTGTTAAAATAAAAGAGGGTCTTTTTACAATCCCCCAAGGCGGAGGGAGGGAGAGAATATGATGACCAAGGAGATTGTCTAT
>Ga0326726_10004932_pt1 | contig 12142 bp, 10 predicted proteins | sample MHFenrmetagenome_2_FD_207603 | JGI IMG/M metagenome (GOLD analysis project Ga0326726, IMG submission 207603) | Lab enriched peat soil microbial communities from Michigan Hollow, Ithaca, NY, United States - MHF15MN | ecosystem: Environmental > Terrestrial > Soil > Wetlands > Peat | place: USA...
AGGCCAGGATGATGAACAGGGCGACGACGAGCCCGCAGCCGATGAGCCCGAACTCCTCGCCGATGACCGCGAAGATGAAGTCGTTGCTGGCATTCGGCAGGAACAGCCCGCCGGCGCCCCGGCTCTGCCCCAGCCCGAGCCCCAACAGGCCGCCCGAGCCCAGCGCCAGCAGGCCCTGGACCGAGTCGAAGCCGATCCCGGCCGGGTCCGCCCACGGATCGATCCAGGCCCGGATCCGGTCGAGCTGGTAGCCGTGCAGGGCGAACATCACGACCCCCACGAAGCCGCCGGCCACGAGCAGCCCGAAGTGGACGAGGTTGGCGCCGGCCAGCACGAACAGCGTGATTCCTGTCACGGCCAGGACCATCGACGTCCCGAGGTCGGGCTCCTTGAGCACGAGGGCAACGAGCGGCAGGAAGATCACCAGGAACGGCAGTGTCCCGGTCAGCAGCCCGTCGATCCGCGCGCCGCGCTTGGCCAGCCAATGGGCGACGTAGACGACGAGGGCGAGCTTGGCGAACTCCGCTGGATGGACCGCCGGCAGCGGGCCGACCTTCAGCCAGCGCGCCGACCCACCGACGGTCTGGCCGAGGCTCGGCTCGAAGACGAGGAGCAGGAGGACGACCGCGATCCCGTACATCGGGATCGATACGAGCCGGAGTCGGCGGTAGTCGATCCGGGTCATCGCGAGCATCGCGAGGAGACCGGCGACGCCCCACGCGACCTGCGGCGCCACGGCCCCGAAGACGTCGCCGTCGCGGGCGTACTCCTTCATCGCCGACGACGAGAAGACCATCAGGATCCCGATCGCCGACAGGGCGACGACGGTGACGAGGATCACGTAGTCGGGCTGGTGGGTCTCCCGCCGGAGCACATTTGGTCCCGGGGTGGCCGGACGGCGCCGGACCTGGGCGTGGAGGGCGGCCGTCGGGGCGGTCATCGCGTCGCTTCCTCGGCCAGGGTCGCCACGGCATCCTTGAACGCCCGGCCGCGCTCCTCGTAGTCCTTGAACATGTCGAAGCTCGCCGCGGCCGGGCTGAGCAGGACGGTCGGCACGACGACCGCGCCCGGGCCAGCCGAGTCACGCAGCTCGGCGGCGATCGCGGCCGCCCGCCTGACGGCGGCCTCGAGCGTGCCCGCCCGCTCGGTCCGGGCGAGGCCGGCGGCGCGGAAGCGGTGTTCGAGCCCGGGCCCGCTCTCGCCGATGAGGACCGCGGCCGCGGCGCGTTCGGCGACGACCGGCCCGAGCCCGGACAGGTCGACGCCCTTGTCCCGGCCGCCGGCGATCAGCACGACGGGCGGGTCGAACGCCCGGAGCGCGGCGACGACCGCGTCGGGCTGCGTTCCCTGCGAGTCGTTGACGTAGCGGACCCCGTCGATGACGGCGACAGTCTCCAGGCGGTGCTCGACCCCGGCGAACGCGGCCGCGGCCGCCCGGATCGCGCCGGGCTCGACCCCGAACAGGAGCGCGACGGCGACCGCCGCCAGGGCGTTCGACTGGTTGTGCCGGCCCGGCAGCGCCAGCTCGTCGACCGGCAGGATCCGTCCGCCGGGTCCGGTCGCGGCGGGCCCACCGCTGGCTGAGGCGAGGCGCTCGACGCCGTCCGCGACGATCCAGCCGTCGACGATGCCGAACCCACCCGACTCGGGCCGGGCGAGCCGGTAGGTGACGACCCGGGCCCGGGCCAGCCCGACGTACCCGGCGACGACCGGGTCATCCAGGTTGACCACGAGCGCGCCGGCCGGGTCGACCGTCTCGGCGAAGCGCTGCTTGACGGCCCGGTAGGCCTCGAGCGTCCCGTGCCGGTCGAGGTGGTCCGAGGTCACGTTGGTGAAGACGGCGACGGTCGTCCCCCGCGACAGGGTCGGCAGCTGGAGCTCCGACAGCTCGATGACGACCCGGTCGCCGGGGCGGAGGTCGGGCAGCCGCTCGACGATCGGGCGGCCGATGTTGCCGCCGAGGATCGCCCGGTGGCCGGGATCGGCGGCGAGCAGCGCGTGGGTCAGTGCAGCCGTCGTCGTCTTGCCCTTCGTCCCGGTGACCCCGATCGTCGGCGCGGGACAGAGCCGCAGCACGAGGTCCGCCTCGGACACGATCGCCGGGGCGTTCGGATCCCCGGCGGCCCGGGCCGCGCGGAGGGCGGCGAGCGCGGCCCGTAGCCGGGGCTCCGTGGTCGGGTAGTCGGGGTTGATCGACGGGGACGTGGTCACCAGGGCCGCTCCGCGCCAGGCGTCCGCCGGTTCGACCCGGGGGCCGGCCAGGAGCCGGATCGATCGTCCGTCGAGCCGGCTGGTCGCGGCCCGGAGCTCGTCGGCCGGACGGGCGTCGTAGACGGTGACGATCGCCCCCGCGTCGACGAGGAACCGGGCGAGGGCGATCCCGCTCCGGGCGAACCCGAGGACGGTGACCAGCCGCCCGGCCAGGGCACCCGTGCGGATCCCCTCGAGCGTAAGCGCGTCCGGGTCGATCGTCGGCCCGATCGTCGGTGGCGGGGTCGTCGTCATCGTCGTCATCCGAGCGAGTTGATCGAGGCCATGAACAGGGTGACCCCGAGCAGGCCGGCGAAGACCGCCACGATCCAGAACCGGACGGTGATCTTCTCCTCGTCCCAGCCGAGCAGCTCGAAGTGGTGGTGGATCGGCGACATCCGGAAGATCCGCCGACCGCCCGTCGCCTTGAAGTAGGCGACCTGGAGGATCACCGAGCCCGTCTCGATCACGAAGACGAGGCCGATCAATGGGAGGACGATGATCTGGCCCGTGATCAGGGCGGTGACGGCCAGCGCCGCCCCCAACCCGAGCGAGCCAGAGTCACCCATGATCACCTGGGCCGGATGGACGTTGAACCACAGGAAGCCCATGGTCGCGCCGATGATGATCGCGCAGAGCAGGGCCAGGTTCGGCTGGTGGGGCACGTTGAGCAGGGCGATGATCATGTACGCCACGAAGCTGAATGCGAGCGTCCCGCCGGCCAGTCCGTCGAGCCCGTCGGTGATGTTCACCCCGTTGCTCGCAGCGACGATGGCGAAGGCGGCGAAGATCACGTAGAGCGCGGGGCCGATCGTCACCGGATCGTCGGCGAACGGTACCCGGATGGCCGTGATGTCGAAGTGGCGCTGGATGTAGAGCGCGGCGAGGACCGCCACGACCGTCTGCCAGACGAGCTTGCCGCGGACGCCGATCCCCGTCCCGGTCTTCGCGTTGCGCCAGTCGTCGAACGCGCCGAGTGCGCCCACGCCGACGAGGGCCGCCAGTGGCGAGTAGGTGTCCGGTGTGTCGCTGCCGATCGCGCCGAGGAGGAGGGCGATCCCGGCGACGACCAGGATCATCAGGATCCCGCCGCCGGTCGGCACGCCCTGCTTGACCTGGTGGCTGGCCGGCCCCTCCTCCCGGATGTTCTTGCCAAACCGGACGTAGCGCAGCAGCCGGATGAACGGCGGCATGAGGATGAGGACGATGATGAACGACAGGAGCAGGCCCTGGATCAGCTCGACCGTGCCGATCCTCACGGGCCCAGTTCCTCGCGGAGGGCGTCCACGAGCCGGTCGAGGGCGATCCCGCGGGACGCCTTGACGAGGACGACGTCACCGGGCCCGAGCCTCGGCCGGAGGACCTCGTGGGCGGCCTCGGCGTCCTCGACGTGGAGGATCCGGCCCGGGTCGAGACCCGACTCGATGGCCCCTTCGACGATCCCGCCCGCTTCGACGCCGACGACGACCAGGACGTCGGCGACCCGGCCCGCGACGCGGCCGACCTCGAGGTGGCTCGCCTCGCTCTCCTCGCCCAGCTCGAGCATCTCGCCGAGGACCGCGATCCGTCGCCCCGGCAGGTCGGCCAGAACGTCGAGCGCCGCCAGCATCGACGCCGGCGCCGCGTTGTAGCTGTCGTCGATGATCGTCACGTCGCCGAGACGGACGAGCTCACCGCGGTGCGCTGCGCCGGGACCGGCCGCCAGCCCGCGGCCGATGGTCTCGAGGTCGAGCCCGGCCGCCAGGCCCACGGCCGCGGCGGCGAGCGAGTTGTGGACGGCGTGGCGGCCCAGCGCCTGGATCGTGACCCAGCGGCGACCGGCCCGCGTCCGCAGGTCGAAGCGCATCCCGTCGGGGCCGAGCGACTCGACCCCCTCTGCGCTCACGTCGGCGTCCTCGGCGAACCCGTAGGTCAGCACCCGGGCGGCGGTCCGGCCGGCCATCCGCCGGACCCGCTCGTCGTCGGCGTTGAGGACCGCCGTCCCGCCGGGCGGGAGGGCCTCGACGAGGCGACCCTTCTCGGTCTCGATCGCCTCGATCGAGCCGATCCGGGCGAGGTGGACCGGCTGGACCGCCGTGACCACCCCGATCCGGGGACGGCCGATCCGGACGAGGTCGGCGATCTCGCCCTCGACGTACATCCCCATCTCGAGGACGAGGGCCTCGTCGGCCCGACCGAGCCGGAGGACGGTCAGGGGCAGGCCGATCTCGTTGTTCTCGTTGCCCTCGTTCTTGAGCGTCCGGAAGGTCGTCCCGAGGACGGCCGCGATGACCTCCTTGGTCGAAGTCTTGGCGATGCTGCCGGTGACCCCGACGGTCAGCGGGTCGAACCGGCGCCGCCAGGCCGCGGCGATGGCGTGGAGCGCCGGCAGCGGTCGGGCCACCCGGATGACGCTGACGTCGCCGATGGCCGCGGGCAGCGGACCGGGTCGGCTCACGAGCAGCCCGGCCGCGCCTTCCTGGACCGCCTCGACGAGATGCTCGTGACCGTCGGTGCGCTCGCCGACCAGGGCGACGAACAGGTTGCCCGGCTGGACCCGCCGCGAGTCCACGGCCGCGCCGCGGATCGGCCGGTCGGAGGCGCGCTCCAGCCGACCGCCGGTGAGCCGGGCGATCTCGGCCCCGTCGAATGCCTCGTCGGGCGGACGAGGGGGCGAGGGCGGCGGGGCGTCCATCACGGCCGCCAGTCTCCCATAGCCGGCGCTCACCGGTCGTCCCTGGCGGCCGGCTTGGGCAGGTCCAGCATCGTCATCGCGTCGGTCGCCAGGCGGCGGAACAGCTCGTATGACTCGACCGCGAGGGGCAGGTTGCCCTGGGCGATCGAGAGCGGCTTGGCCTCGTGGATCGTCACCGCGATGACCAGCTCGGGAGTACCCCGGCCGATGTAGCCGACGAAGGTGTGGTTGTAGCGGTTGGCCTTCCAGCCCCCCCGGCCGTGGTTCAGCTTCGGGTCCCAGATCTGGGCTGTGCCGGTCTTGCCGCCGACGTCGTAGCCCCGGACGAGGGTCTTCTCCGCGTACCACGGGACGGTATGGACGACGTGGCTCATGAGGTCGACGAGCGTCTTGCTCATCCCCGGCGACATCACCTGCCCGCGGTCACCCGGCTCGACGTCGCGGTCGCCGATCCCGAGCACGACGTGGGGGGTGACGAGCGTCCCGCCGTTGACCATCGCCCCGTAGGCGGTGACGAGCTGGAGCTGGGTGACCGCCACGCCCTGGCCGAACGACCCGTTCGCCAGGTCGACCTGACTCCAGTGCTTAAGCGCCGGATCGCGAACCATGCCCGATGCCTCACCGGCCAGGTCGACGCCGGTCTTCCGTCCGAACCCGAGGCGGATCCAGGTCGCGGCCAGGAGCTTGGAGGCCTTGGCGGTCGTGTTCGCCAGCCCAAGCGCGATCCGGGCCGCCCCGACGTTGCGCGAGTAGGCCACGATGTCGCGGGCTTCCATGAACCCCATCGCGTGCCGGTCGGCATCGTAGATCCGGCCCTGCCCGTGGTCGAGCGAGAGCGAGCCCGAGTCGAGGATCCGGGTCGACAGGCTGATCGTGCCCTTCTCGAGGGCTGCCAGCGCGGTGAACATCTTGAACACCGAGCCTGGCTCGTAGACCGACGACACGATCGGGTCGATGAACGCCTCGGGGTCCTCCTGGGCGACCGTCCGGTAGTCGTTCGCGTCGTACGACGGGTAGCTCGCCTCGGCCAGGATCGCCCCGCTGTAGGGGTCCATCACGATCGCCGTGACCGCGACCGCCTTGTCCGCGGTGAAGGCAGCCAGGACCTCCTGCTCGGCAGCCAGTTGCAGGTCCGTGTCGACCGTCAGGCGCAGATCCGTGCCTGGCACGCCCGGGCTCAGGACCTCGGCGGTGTCGGTGACCGGTTGACCGACGACGTCGCGATCGGCGAGGAGCTCCCGGGGCGTTCCCGCGAGCTCGGTCTGGTAGCGCTCCTCGATCCCGTACTGGCCCTCCCCGTCCCGGTTCACGAAGCCGAGCAGGTGCGCCGCCAGGGTCGTGCCCGCGGCCCCACCGGCCTGGGGATAGACCCGGACCGGCTCCGGCTCGAGCGAGACCGCCGGGAGCGTCCCGTCGGCGACCCCTTCACGGATCCGCTCGGCGGTCGAGTCCTCGATGCCATGGGCGAGGACGACATATGGTCGCGTCGTGGTGACCTTGTCGGTGAGCGCGATGGCGGTGTCGCCGTCGAGCCCGAGGATGGCAACGAGCGCCGCGGCGACGTCCTGGCGCTGGGTCGGCGAGAGCTGGTCCGGGGAGGCCGCCACAAGGTAGCGCTCGACGGTCGTCGCCAGGACGACCGTCCCGGTCCGGTCGTAGATCGTTCCGCGCCGGACGGGCTCCGCAACCTTGACGGTCGTCTGGCGCTGGGCCTTTGCGGCGAGGACGTCGTGCTGGACGACCTGCCACCAGACGAGCCGGCTGCCAAGCGATGCCCCGATGACGAGGAACACGACGAGGACGACGAGCAGGCGCCGACGCGAGTCGGTCCGTCCGAGCATCGTCAGTCCGTCGGGCATGTCGGGCGATCGCTAGCGGGCAGGCACGACGAGGGGCTCGGCCAGCTGGTCGAGACCGAGGTCGATGGCCTGCTTGCGGATGGCCGGTGCGCGACCGAGGCGGTTGAGGTCGGCGACGAGCTCCTGGCGCCGCGCGTCGAGCGACGAGTGCTCGTTCGACAGTCGGTCGATCTCGTAGCCGGTCGCGGACACCCGGACGCTCTGGACGAGCGAGAAGAACGCCAGCAGGAAGGCGAGCGCGATCCCGCCGAGCATGATCCCGACCCGACCCGGCCGGCGCCGGGCGCGGATGGTCGAACGCGCCCGACGACGGCTGAGTGTCGGCGCCTCGATCGACCGCGGCGGGAGGAGGGTCGGACGCAGGCGAGCGTCCTGGTAGACGGCCACTAGTCGCCGACCGCAAAGCTCAGCCGGCGGCCGGAGAGGTCGAGGTCGAACATGCCAAAACCGTCGCGCTCCGCCTCGGCGGGGCGACCGGTTTCGTCATCGATGATCTGGTGCTGGCGCTCGGTGCGCTCTCGGAGCTCGTGCTGCCGGCGGCCGTAGGAACGGCGGCGACTCGATTGGTGACGCTTGCTCATCGGGTCCTCTCATCCCTGCGCGAAGCTGGTCGGTCGGGTCGTGGTCCGGGCTCCGGTACGCCCGGTCGGCTCGTCGGGCGCTAGGCGGCGGTCCGTTCGGCAGCGCGGAGTCGGGCGCTCCGAGCGCGGGGGTTGAGGGCGACCTCGGTTGGAGTTGCGGTCAGCGACTTGGTGATGAGGCGGAGGCGCGGCTGGCGACCACAGACGCAGACCGGGAGCGATGGCGGGCAGATGCAGCCCTTCCGCTCGGCGTCCATGAACCGCTTGACGATCCGGTCCTCGAGCGAGTGGTAGCTCAGGACGACGAGCCGGCCGCCGGGGCGGAGGAGGGTGACCCCGGCGGCGAGGCCCGTCGCGAGTGCATCGAGCTCTTCGTTGACGGCGATGCGGAGCGCCTGGAAGACCCGGGTCGCAGGGTGGATCCGACGGCGGCCGGGCCGCCCGGGGGCGACTCGCTCGACGAGCGCCGCGAGCTCCTCGGCGGTCGATACGGGCGCGGTCCTGCGGGCGTCGACGATGGCTCGCGCGATCCGGCTCGCCTGGGGCTCCTCGCCGTACCGCTTGAACAGGGCGGCCAGCTCGCGGGCGTCGAGGGTCGCGAGGAGCTCGGAGGCGGGCACGCCCACGGTCGGGTCGAAGCGCATGTCGAGAGGGCCACCGGCCCGGATTCCGAAGCCGCGGCCGTCGTCGGCCAGCTGGAAGCTCGACAGGCCGAGGTCGAACAGCAGGCCGTCGACCGCACCGAAGCCGGCCGACGGGGCCACCGAGCCGAGATCGCGGAAGTTCGCCTGGCGGAGGACGAGCCGGTCGCCGAAGCGCGCGGCCAGCCGTTCGCGGACCCTGGCGATGGCCGCCCCATCGGCGTCCAGCCCGAGGAGGCGGCCATCAGGATCTGTCGCTCCCAGGATCCGCTCGGTGTGCCCACCGCCTCCGAGCGTGGCGTCGATCTGAAGGCTGCCGGAAGCTGGCGCGAGCAGCGTCAAGACCTCCTCTGCCAGCACCGGACGGTGCTCTACCTTCATCTCGTCTCCCGTGTTCCTTGACGGTCCCGAACGGACCCTGGAAGCGCATCTGGTGGGGCCGATCGCGGCCCGGTCCTGGTTGTCCGATCCGGTCCTCAGATCCCGAGGCCGGTGAGGTGGGCGGCGAGGGCGTCGGGCGCCTCCATCGCCTTGCGGTAGTCGTCCCAGGCGGCCGGTGCCCAGATCTCGGCGTGATCGCGAGCCCCGACGATGACCGCGTCACCGGCCAGGCCGAGCAGCTCGCGGAGCGACGACGGCACGACGATCCGGCCCTGCCGGTCGAGCTCGACCTCGTAGGCGCTGGCGAAGAGGGCCCGGCTGAAGGTTCGCGCCGAGGCATCGGCGATGCCGAGCCCGCCGACCTTGCCCGCGAGGGCCTCGAACTCGGCCTTCGGGAAGATCGCCAGGCAGGCGTCGACCCAGCGGGCCAGGTAGGCCCCGCCGTCGAGCTGCAGGCGGAACTTCGCCGGGACGGCGATCCGTCCCTTCTCGTCCACCGAATGCCGGTACTCGCCGGTGAACACCTGTCGGGCTTCCCCTTACGTCGGGCGCTGGTCGGGCTGCCTGCCCTGGTCGGGTCGCGTGGGTCGGTGCTTGCGGGCTGCTGCTGGGGCTGCGTTGCCGGGAGCGGTCCCGGGCGGGGGCCGTCAGGACGGTCCCCAGCCACTCGTGGTACTGCTCCCCACTTGACACCACTTCGTGCCACTTCGGCGCATTCTACACGCTCGACGACCCACGTCAATGCCGAAAACGACGAGGTCGGCGAAGGCAGGCGCGATCGGCCGAAGGCGGGCCGGCGTCGGGCGAGATCGGCGAGGCGGTCCGGGCGAAGGCGGCCGGCGGGGCGCGTCCGGCCGTCGGTGGTGCCCGTCTTCGACCTCGTCGGCACGGCCGAGGGCCTCGACGGGCGATCGGCCGACGATCACCGGATCCAGGGGTCCAGGCCGCCTGGCCGGGGCCAGGGAGGCCGGGCCCTGCCAGGCCGTCAGGACGGCGGGAGCGGGATCCGGATGACGTCGCCGACGTGGAGGAGGCTCGGGTCCGTGACCTCCGGGTTGGCCTTCTTGAGGGCGGCGAGGGTGATCCCGAACTTCGCCGCGATCCCGGTGAGGCTATCCCCGGACTTCACCCGGTAGCGGTAGCAGTCGGGCCGGTCGGGGCACGGCTTGAGCCCGGCAAACGCGGCCGGGATCGATGGGCTCGGTGACGGGGACGCGGTCGCGGTCGCCGTTGGGCTCGGGCTCGGGGTGGGCGACGGTGTCGCGGTCGGCGACGGACTCGGGCTCGGGCTGGACGTGGGCGTCGGGAGTGGGCTCGCGACGGTCGGGCTCGGGCTGGCCACCGCCACGGCGCTGGCGCTCGCCCCGGGCAGGGCGAGGCCGCCGCGGATGGACGTGAACGCCAGGGCGACGATGACCGCCACGACGAGAATCCCGACAGCCACGATGACCGGCGCGGGGCGGCTCCGCGCCGGCCGTGCTCCGCTCTTCCGTCGGCTTCGGGTGACGGGGCTGACGGGAACGACCGAGCCGGCGGTCCCGGAACCCGCGGCAGGGGCGGTGGACGCAGCGCCTGCCGCCGCGATCGCAGTCCCGGTGCCATGGGCCGGCGCTGGGGCTGTGGCGACCCCGGCCCCGGCTTGCCCGGCATCGGCTCGCATCGCCGCGGACGGCCCGCCGGTGCCGCCGGGCACGATCTGGACCGGGCCGGTCGTCCCGGCGCCCTCTGCCACGACCGCGGCTGCGGCTGCCACGGTCGCGCCCTCAGGCAACGAGCCGGCCTCCTTACCGGCCGTGGAGACGGGGGTCGCGACGCCTTCGCCGGATGCGGAGGCTGCAGGCGCGACGCCTTCGCCGGATGCGGAGGCTGCAGGCGCGTCGCCCTCGCCGGCCCGGGCGGCACCCGCTCCCTCCCTGGCTACGCCAGCCGTCGCACCGCCGCCTGCGACCGCTGCCGTCAGCGCTACCACGGGCTGGCCACCCGCCGGCCGGCTCGGCCGGCCAGCCCGTCCACCGCCCGGTCTGGCCGAAAACGTCGCCCGGACGAAGCGCGGGCAGTCGACGTGATCGGGCCCGAGGCAGGCGAGCCGCTGCTGGTCGAGGGAGACCGGAGCCTGCGGGCTCGAGGCGGCGCAGCGGTTGTCGGGATCCGGCACGTGTGGCCCGGCGGGCGTGGCGCCCAGCCCCGTGGCCGCGTCCGGAGGCACCGCCGAGGGCCTCGCCAGCACCAGGAGCGGGCAGATCACGCCCCGGCTGCCGGCGTCAGCGACGGCTCCGACGGGAGCCTGGGGGGCGTCTCCGGTGGGATCGACCACGGGTCCTCCTGGCGCCACCGGTGGCCTTCCGCCCGTCCGACGACGGCGGGAGTCTAGTACCTTTCGCCAATTGCCGGGCCTTGCAACCGGGTGTTAGGCTCCGCCACCGACGGTCGCCCGTCGAACGGCGAGCGATCGAATCCCCGCAGATCCGAGGGTCCGGACCCAGCCGCATGGCCATCCAGCTGCCGATCGCACCGACCGAGCACGAGGCCTACCACCTCGCCGAGCACCGCATCCGCCGCTGCACGTATCGCCGGCTCATCGCCGTCGACGCGACCCACGAGCGGATGTACGAGGCGGAGTGCCTCTATCCAAAGCGGGAGGTCCCGCTGCCACTCGGCGATCTCGACGCCGCCACCCCGATCTGCAACGCCTGCACGGCGGCCCACATCTTCCGACCCGACGAGGACTAGGCGTCCGCCGACGCACCGAACGGGGCCGCGTTCGCCCAGCGCGCGACCGATGCCGTACGCCTGAGCCCAGGAAACGTGCCAGCGAGGCGGTCTGTAAGCCGAGTTCTGTCCCGCGATCGCTCGCGGGGACGGTCATCCATCTCGACCGCCGGTCGCCCGGCGGCTCATGCGGCCGACCCGAGGGCTGGGCAGCGCACCTCTCCCCCGTCGGCACCTCGCGGCGCCGCCGGGTTGCGCCCTCCTATTTGGCCTTGCTCCGGGTAGAGTTTGCCGCGTTTCACCCCGGTCGCCGAAGCGGCCGGACTCGTCTCTGTGGCACTGGTCCTCGCCTCGCGGCGGACGGGCATTACCCGCTACCCTGCGCTGAGGAGCTCGGACTTTCCTCGAGCAGGGTCGGGGGACCGACCCGGCGCGCGACCGTCCGACCGCCTCGCTGGCCGACGGATTCTACCCCGCCGGAGCGCCGGGCCCGACAGGCAGCGATCCGCGCCCACGACCGGTCAGACGATGCTCCCGGTCGCGACGAGCTCGACGACCAGGGCGAGGACGTAGATCACCAGGAGGATCGGGGCCGCTCCCCACAGCACCGTCGGCAACCAGGCCCGCACGCTCCGGGCCCGTTGATCGCCCGACCCGGCGGCAAGCGCGAGCGGCGCCCGCCAGTCGCCGCCGAGGACGTAGCGCTGGCGGGCATCCTCGACGGCGAGCTGCCAGGCGGCGACCGAACGATCGACCGGATCATCGATCGCACCGAACGCACGACGCACCGGGCCCAGGTCGCCGGCGCCACCCCGCTCGAAGTCGACGATCGCCCAGAGGCGTGCCCGCTCGAACCGCTCGACCGGCCCGCTGGGATCGATCACCTCGATCGTCCGGGCCGCCTCGTCGTAGCGTCCGAGCCCGATGAGGAAGGTCGCCCGGATCGGGCGGGTCGCCGGCTCGTCGGGCGAATCCCGCACCCAGCGGGCCATCCCCCAGCGGGTCCGCGGCGGCAGCCGCCGCCCGGTCGCCCGCCGGTACCGCGCG
>Ga0326726_10004933_pt1 | contig 12141 bp, 11 predicted proteins | sample MHFenrmetagenome_2_FD_207603 | JGI IMG/M metagenome (GOLD analysis project Ga0326726, IMG submission 207603) | Lab enriched peat soil microbial communities from Michigan Hollow, Ithaca, NY, United States - MHF15MN | ecosystem: Environmental > Terrestrial > Soil > Wetlands > Peat | place: USA...
GCCCGTGACGAAATCGTCGCTGGACGCCGGGCGGCCGCCCTGCATGCGGACGTACACGACCTTGTAGCCGGTCGGCGCGCTGCGGTTCCACGAGCCGTGGAACGCGGCGAACGCGCCGCCGCGGTATGCCGACGGGAACTGCGTGCCGGTGTAGAAGGCGATCCCGAGCGGCGCCGAGTGCGCCTGGAACGCGATCGCCGGCGCCTCGACGCGGCTGCAGTCCGCCGTCGCGTACTCGGGGTTGGGCTTGCCCGGGAGATAGCACTGCGGCCAGCCGTAGTAGCCGCCCTGGTGCAGAATGTTGATCCGGTCCGGCGGCAGGTCGTCGCCCAGGTTGTCCCGGTCGTTGTTGGTACCCCACAGTTCGCCCGTCGCCGGGTTGAAGGCGATACCCACCGAGTTGCGCAGGCCGTGCGCGAAGATCTCCTCGCCGCTCCCGTCGAGGTCGTAGCGCAGCACGGCCGCGCGGCGCGGATCCGACTCGTCGCAGATGTTGCAGGAGGAGCCGACCGAGACGTACAACTTGCCGTCCGTGGGCCCGAACACGATCGTCCGCGTGAAGTGCCCGCCACGGCCCGGCAAATCGGCCACAACTACTTCGGGCGTCGCCGATCCAGGGCGGAAGCGCACGACCCGGTTGTTCTCCGCGACGTACAGCGTGTCGCCGCGGAAGGCGAGGCCGTGAGGCAGGTTGAGTCCCTCGGCGACGGTGACCACCGTGTCGGCGCGGCCGTCGCCATCGGCGTCGGGGAGCTTCACCACGCGGCCGGCCCGCGTGATCGAGAGATACGGCGTGCCGTCGGGCCCCAAGGCCATGAACCGGGCGCCCCGGAGCCCCTGGGAGTACACGTCCACGGCGAAACCCGGCGGCACCTGCACCGTCTGTCCGGCCACCTGGACCGACACCAGGTTGGCCGGCGCCTGCGCGGCCGCCACACCAGCCAACGACGGAGCTAGAATCAACGCGATCGCGACCTTACGACTCATAGACCCCCCGGTCTGCCGAGGCGGGCTCGGGCACGCTCGCCTCGCGGCTGGCCAGCGCCTCCGCTTCGGCCCTGGCGATCTCCTCCTCGACGCTGGCCTCCGCCTGCTCCAGCACCGCGGCTGCGACGCCGAGCCGCTTGAGGTGCTCCTCGTACAGCCCGATCGGGTCCCTCTTGCCCCATTCGGCGAACATCGTCTCGGGGAGAATGGCGCGCGCCTCGCGCTCGTCGTGCGTCGCGTGCCCTCCCATCCGGAACGTGTTGCCGATGAGCATCACCGGCCCCTCACCGGCGCGGCAACGTTCCGCGGCGAGCCGCGTCGCCGCGTAGGCGTCGAGCACGTTGTTGCCGTCGAACACCGCCCCCGCCATCCCGTAGGCGGCTGGCAGCTCCGCGAAGTCCTCGGGCAGGTGGTGTACCCCGAGGCGCGTGCCGAGGGCGATCTGGTTGTTGTGGATGACGAAGATGGCGGGGACCTTCCGCACTGCCGCGAAGTTCATCCCCTCGTGGGCGGTGCCCGTCTTGGTCGATCCGTCCCCGATCCAGGTGAGCACGACGCGCCCCTCGTTTCGCATCCGGCTCACCAGCGCCAGACCGGTGACGACCGGCACCACGTCTCCGACGTGCGAGATCGGCTGGAGCACGCCATGGGCGAGCGAGCCGGCGTGGAGGTCGCGCCCTCCGGACGGAGCGTCGCCGGTGCCGAGGTACGTGCGGAAGCCGTCGGCGATCGGCATCCCCATCTCCGCGCAGGCGCCGGCGTTGCGGATCATCGGCGCCACGATGTCGCGGGCGCGGTCGAGCGCGTGGACCGGGCCCACCGTCATGGCTTCTTCGCCCGTTCCCAGCCAGGCCTTCGAGATCACTCCGGTCATGACCCAGCGCTTCAGCGTGATGTCCTGGAGCCGCGTGCGGACCAGCGCCGCGTACAGCTCGAGCAGCGCGGCCTCGTCCAGGGCTTCAACGATGACCCAGCGCTCGGTGTCGGCGTGCAGCGTCTCGGCGAAGGTGGCCACGAGCCGGGCGTCGGGGACCCAGTTCACGTACTCCGGAGGATCGTAGGCGGGGTAGCGCTTCAATGAAGAAGCGGGTGTGGAGGTTAGGGTGTAGACGGTAGGGGAAGAACGACGTCCCCGCCCTTCATGACGAAGGCGGGGTGCTGCAGCACGGTGATGTCCGCCAACGGATCGCCCGGCACCGCGACGAGGTCGGCGAACTTGCCGGCTTCGACGGCGCCGACGTCGTGCTCCATCCCCAGGAGCGTGGCGGCGTTCATCGTGCCGGCCTGGATGGCCTGCATCGGCGACATCCCGCCGACGGTGACCAACAACTCGAACTCGCGCGCGTTCTGGCCGTGGGTGTCCACCCCGGCGTCCGTGCCGAGCGCGATCTTCACTCCGCCCTGGACCGCGAGGCGGATGGAGTGCTGCATCGCCTCCCAGGCGCTGCGGCCCTTCTCGGCCATCCATGCCGGCAGGCGCGCCGAAGCCTCGGGCGAGCCCACGGTCCAGCCGGCGAACAGCGTCGGCACCAGCCAGGTGCCGTGCTCGACCATCTGGCGCACGGCCTCGTCATCGAGGAACGAGCCGTGCTCGATGCTGGTCACGCCGGCGCGGATCGCCGCCTTGATGCCGGCGTTGCCGTGCGCGTGCGCCGCGACGCGCCGGCCGAGCATCTGCGCCGTCTCGACGGCCGCCCGCATCTCGTCCTCGGTCATCTGCTGGGCGCCGATCGCGTCGCCCTGCGAGAGCACGCCCCCGGTCGCGCAGATCTTGATCGCGGTCGCCCCGTACTTCACCTGCAGCCGCACCGCCTCACGCACCTGGTCCGCCCCGGCCGCGATCCCCTCGAGCGGGCCGCGCTCGGCCAGCGCCCCGGGCGCATAGCCGTCCAGATCGCAGTGTCCGCCGCTGATACCGATCAGGTGCCCGGCAGTCACCATCCGCGGCCCCGGGACCCGTCCCGCGTCGATCGCGCGCATCAGCGCCACGTTCGCGAAGCTGGAGGCGCCGAGCTCGCGGACCGTGGTGAACCCGGCCAGCAGCGTCACCCGCGCAGCGGCCGCGCCCCACAGAGCGTCGTCCCCTTCGTCGTCGGTGACGCCCCGGTGCACGAAGTCCCCGACTCCCAGCGGCCGGCTCGCCAGGTGCACGTGCGCATCGATGAAGCCCGGCAGGACGGCATAGCGCGACAGGTCGATGACGCGGGCCCCGGCCGGAACGCGCACGGCCGCTCCGACCGCCTCGATGCGGTCGCCGCGGATCACGATCACGGCATTCCGGACCGGCGCGCCGCCCGTCCCGTCGATCAACGTGCCGGCGCGGATCGCGACGACCGGGGCGGCGCTCTGGGCCGACGCCGTTCCCGACGCGGCCGCCAGGGCCGCCATTCCGAGTACCAGCCGAAGCGGCCGCACCTAGAAGAGCTTCTTCAGCTTGCCCATCATGCCGCCGCTGCCGCCGCTCCCGGCGGCCTCGACCAGGGCGGCGCCGAACTCCGCCGCCGTCTGGTAGCGGCCGGTGGGCTCCGCCTCGATGGCCTTCATCAGTGCCTTCTCGAACTGCGGCGTGAACTCGAGATCGGCGCGCGCCTTGCGGAGCGGCAGCGGCTGCCCCCGGAGCCGCGCGATCATCATGTCCTGCGCGCTCTTCCCCTCGAACGGGAGCTTGCCCGTGAACATCTCGAACGCGACCAGCCCCAGCGCGTAGATGTCGGAACGGCCGTCGAGCGTCTTGCCACGGATCTGCTCGGGGCTCATGAACTCCGGCGTGCCGAGGATGATCCCCGTCGCGGTCAGCTTCGCCATCCCGGGCTCGGCGCGCCGCTCCTTCGCGAGCCCGAAGTCGGTCACGACCGCGGTGATGCCGCCGTTGGGCGCCGGGCAGATGAAGATGTTCTCGGGCTTGAGATCGCGGTGGACGATCTGCTGCTGGTGGGCGAAGTTCAGCGCGTCGCACACCTCCCGCATGATCGGGACTCCGACCTCGATGGAGATCGGTCCCTCGCGGACCTCCTTGTCCGAGAGCAGCTCCCCCTTGAGCAGCGGCATCACCAGGTAGATCAGGCCGTCCTCGGTCTCGCCGAGGCGGATGATGCGGCAGATGTTGGGGTGGTCGAGCCGCATCGCCAGGCCGGCCTCGCGCCGGAGACGCTCGGCCGCCGTCCTGTCCTGGGCCAGCTTGGGCGTCATGATCTTGACCGCCACCAGTTCGCCGGTGGAGATGTCCTTCGCCTCATAGACGAACGACATCCCGCCCTCGCCCAGCTTCCGCTGCACCTGATAGCGCTGGTCGAGGACCTGGTCCCGCAGAGTCTTGGCGGGATCGGCACTCCCGGGCTTCGGCTTGACCGCCTGCCGTATCTGGGTCGAGCCGGCGGGCGCGGGCGCGGGTGCGGCCGCCACGTCGACGAGTTGGCTCCCGTCTTTCGGACAGAAGCGCGCATCCCCCGCGTAGAGCGAGTGGCACTTGGGACAACGGCGTTGGTTCACTGGCGCACCACGTTGCGGCCGTCCGCCTTGGCGCGATACAGCGCCGCGTCGGCCAGCGCGATGAAGGATTCGGGGGACTCGACCGCCCGGTCCGGGTAGCAGGCGACTCCCACGGATACGGTGATCCGCACTGGGCGACCCGGGTCGCCGAAAGCGTAGGCCGCAATCCGCTGGCGCATCCGGTCGGCGAAGATCATCGCCCCGTGCACCGCGGTTTCCGGCAGCAGGATCACGAACTCCTCGCCGCCGTACCGAGCCACCGCGTCCACGGAGCGCACCTCGCGGCGCAGCAGGTCGCTGAGCTGGCGCAGCACCATGTCACCCACCACGTGGCCCAGGGTATCGTTGATCCGCTTGAAGTGATCCAGGTCCACCATCAGCAGCGTGAGCACCAGGTTGTATCGGCGCGCCCGCTCCACCTCACGCTCCAGCGCCTCCAGCAGGGCCCGCCGGTTGAGACAGCCGGTCAGGGCGTCGGTGGACGCCAGGAACTCCAGGCGCTCCTTGTCGGAGACCACCGTCTCGAAGTCGTGCGCCTTCTCGATGGCCGCGACCGCCGCCTTGATCACGGTGTCGGCGAACTCGGCGTCGTCGTCGGCCAGCGGCGGCTCCCCCTTCACCGTTCGGAGGTACAGCACGCCGCACTGCTCCTCGCGCATCCGGAAGGGCAGCGCCACCACCGACTGGGTGGGCACCGGGATGCCGTTCTTCGCCCACATCTTGCGCACTTCGTCGAACAGCGGATCGGTCGAAACGTCGGTCACGATCACGAGCCGGTCGGTCTCGAGCGCGCGCACCATCTCGGGATAGCGGGACAGCTCGATCCGGAGATTCCGCAGCATCGGATTTTCATAGGCCGCCACTACCGTCCCGTACACGTCGCCCGGCTTGGCCAGCACCAGCGAGCAGCGCGAGATGTTGAGCGCCCGGGCGACCCGGCGCGCCAGGATGTGGTAGATCTCGTCCGGCTTCAGCGAGTCGGTGAGCTCGTGGAGGATGTCCACGATCGCCCCGCGCGCCCGTGCGTCCTCGCGCGCCGACCGCAGCTCCCGGCCGCGCTTCAGCTGCGCCTCGACCCTCGCCAGCAGCTCCTTCACCCGGAACGGCTTGGCCACGAAGTCGGACGCACCCAGGCCGAGCGCCTTCGCCGTGCCGTCCTCCGGATCCATCGAGGAGATCATCAGGATCGGGAGGTCCCGCCACCGCGGCTCGCTGCGGATCTTCTCCAGCAGCTGCAGGCCGTCCACCTTCGGCATCATGATGTCGAGCAGCACCAGATCCGGGTGCTCGTCGTCGAGACGCTCGAGCAGGCCAACGCCGTCGGGCACGGCCACGACGCGGCACCCCTGGCCCTTGAGGATCCACGTCAGGGTGCCCACCAGCGCCGTGTCGTCGTCGGCCACCAGCACGGTCGCACCGGTCAGCTGGTTGGCCGTCGTCACGCGCCACCAGCCAGGAGCGTCTGCAGTCCCTCCCACTCGATGTTGCCGCCCGAGAGCACCGCCACCACCGGACCGGCCAGCGCGCCGGCCGGCTGCGCGAGCAGCCATGCCAGGGTGGCCGCTCCCGAGGGCTCCAGCACCAGCTTCAGGCGGTCCACCGCATAGCGAACCGCCCGCAGGATCTCGGCGTCGGAGACCAGGCACGCGCGATCGGCATAGCGCGACAGGTGGGCGAACGTGAGAGTTCCAATGCGGAGTGGCAGCAGCCCATCCGCGATGCTACCCGTGTGCTCCAGGGTCACCGGCGAGCCCGCCGCCCGAGCCCGCTCGTACGTGGGAGCGCCCTCCGGCTCCACCGTCACGAGCTGCGCCTCGGGCACGAGTGACTTCACGGCGGTGGCGACCCCCGCTGCCAGCCCGCCCCCGCCCACCGGCACGGCGACCGTGCGCACGTCGGGGCAATCCTCCACCAGCTCGAGCCCCGCGGTGCCCTGCCCGGCGATGATCGCCGGATGATCGAACGGCGGCACCATCGCCAACCGGTCCCGCGCCGCGATCTCGACCGCCCGGTTGTACCGGTCCACCGAGGTGCGGCCCGCCAGCACCACCTCGCCTCCCCACCGCTCGACCCCGCGCTGCTTGGTGGACGGCGCGGTCTCAGGCATCACCACCACGGCCCGCAATCCGAAGCGGCGCGCCACGTACGCCACTGCCTGGCCGTGGTTGCCCGACGAGTAGGTGATCACGCCCCGTGTCCCCTCGGCCGCGAGCTGGCGCACCAGCGTGAACGCTCCCCGCAGCTTGAAGGCGCCCACTCGCTGCAGGCTCTCCGGCTTCACGAACACCGGAACGCCAAGTCGCTCGGCCAACTCGTCCACCGGGAGCAGCGGAGTGCGAACCGCGACGCCACGCAGATGCTGCGCAGCCGCGCGGATCGCATCCAAGGTGACCAACTCGGGGGGCGAGGCGACCGTCACGGGAACGACGACTCCTTTGAAGGCCGCAAACTACGGCTGGCCGGAGGCAGCGGCAAGGCTCTATCTCCGCCGCTTCGTGCGCCGCAGCAGCCAGTGCGTCGCCGCCAGATCGAGCACCATGATCGCGAACAGCACGATCGTGCCGGTCGTCCCGATCACGCCGAAATGGCGGAGCGCGCCGACGAGGAGCGAGTAGGCCAGAACCCCGCCCAGCACCAACGGCCGGTTCATGCCGCCGGGATCACGGGCGGCGCCCCGCCGCGCTCCAGCAGCGCAATGAACTCCCGCGCGGCCGGCCCCGGCAGAGCATCGGGGTGGGTCACGACGGCGAGGTAGCGGGCCAGATCGAGGCCAGCGACTCGGCGCGCGCGGAGCCGCCGGTGGGGGGACGGCTCCGCTACCGCCAGGGACGAAACCACCGACGCCCCCAGCCCCGCAGCCACCGCCTGCAGGATCGCCTCGGTGCTCTCCAGCTCGAACAGCACCTGCAGCGTGAATCCGGCGCGCGACATCCCGCGCTCCAGCGTCTCGCGAGTGCTCGATCCCCGCTCGCGCACGATGAGCTGGTGAGCGGCCAGCGCCTCCCCGTCGAGCCGCGCCACCGACGCGAGCGGGTGGGTGGGCGCCGCCACCACCACCAGCTCGTCCCGGTCGAAGGGCGTCACCGTGGCCGCGAGCGACTGCGGCACCTCGCCGATGACCCCGAGGTCCGCCTCTCCGGTGAGCACCCAGCGCTCGATCGCCCGGACGTCGCCCATCCTGAGCCGCAGCCCGACGTCGGCGTGGCGGGCCCGGAACTCCGCGAGCACCCGCGGCAACAGGTAGGGACCCGAAGTCGCGCCCCCGGCCACCACGAGGCTTCCCGCCTTCAGCTCCACCAGGTCCCGCGCCGCCTGCTCCGATTCCCCGACCAGGCGCAGGATGCGCCGCGCGTAGTCCACCACTCTGCGCGCCGGCTGGGTCAGTACGAGGCGACGACCAGAGCGCATCAGCAGCGGGAAGCCGTAGTGCCGTTCGATCGCCCGCAGGTTCTGCGAGAACGCCGGCTGGCTGATGCCCGCCGCCCTGGCGGCCGCAGTCACACTCCGAGCCTCCGACAGCGCCACCAGGAGCCGGAGGCGCTGAAGCGTGACCGGCGCTTCGCGGAGTCTTGCCATAAGTGAAAGTTATGATTCTGCTCTGACTATGGCAATCTTGGTTATGGCCTATTGCCGGCTCGGCGGTCTAGTCGGCGAGGAATCCCTGCGCCTGGAGGAGTTCGGCGTTGAGCAGGGCCGCGCCCGCCGCCCCGCGGATCGTATTGTGGCCGAGGACGATGAACTTCCACCCCAGCAGCTGGCAGGGGCGCAGGCGGCCCACCAGCGTCGCCATCCCGCGCTCGACGTTGAGATCGAGGCGCGGCTGCGGGCGGTCGGGCTCATCCAGCAGCACGGTCGGGTGCGCCGGGGCGCTCGGAAGGCCGAGCTGCTGCGGCGGACCGGTGAAGGTCCGGAGCGCTTCGCGCACGTCGTCGAGGCCGGCCTTCTTCTCGAGCGACACGAATACGGACGCGGTGTGCCCGTCCACCACCGGCACGCGCGTCGTCTGGGCGCTCACGATCATCGGATGGATCGCGATGGCGTCGCCGCTCCGCCTTCCGAGAATCTTCCGGGTCTCGCTCTCGATCTTCTCCTCCTCGCCGGCGATGAACGGCACGACGTTGCCGAGGATGTCGAGCGAAGGAACCCCCGGGTAGCCGGCACCGGACACCGCCTGGAGGGTGGTGACCGCGACCGCCTTGAGTCCGAACCGGCGCTCGAGCGGCGCCAGGGCGAGCGCGAGGGTGGCCGTCGAACAGTTGGGGTTCGTCACGATGAACCCCTTCCATCCGCGCCGCTTGCGCTGCACCGCGATCAGCGCCGCGTGATCGGCGTTGACCTCCGGGACGAGGAGCGGGACATCCTCGGCCATGCGATGGTTGCGCGCGTTGCTGAGCACGGGGTAGCCCGCCGACGCGAACGCTTCCTCGACCGGGCCGGCGACCGCCGCGTCGAGCGCCGAGAACACGATGTCGCATTCGAGGCCTGGCTCGGCCGGCTGGACCGGCAGGTCGCGCACGGCCGGGGGCATCGGGATGTCCAGACGCCAGGACACGGCCTCTGCGTAGCACTTGCCGGCCGAGCGCTCGGAGGCCGCGAGCGCGGTCAACTGGAACCATGGATGGTCGGCGAGCAGCTGTACGAAGCGCTGTCCCACCGCGCCGGTTGCGCCGAGGACACCGGCGCGGAGCCGCGGCACGGTGGTACTCGCGTCGGGGCCGGATCGAGCGGACGGCGCACGGACGACGGCGGGGTCTGGTCGACCTGCGTCCGGCACGCTCATCGGAGAGCCTCCTCGAGGGCCGTGGCGGCGCTCGTCTGCGCATCACGGTACTTCACGATGACCGGAGTGTAGAGGGACACGCCCCATTCCGCCGCCCGCGGACCAGCCGCGGCGCGGGCGCCCGGCACGACCACCGCATCGGCGGGGATCTCGAGCGGAGCCGACGCCGACCGGCGGTACACCTCGCCGCGCACCAGATCGTAGACCGGCGTGGCGCCGGTGAGGATGGTCCCCGGCGCGAGGACCGCGCCGCGGCGCACGATGGTGCCCTCGTAGACGCCGCACCCTCCGCCCACGAACGCGTCGTCCTCCACGATCACCGGCAGCGCACCGGCAGGTTCCAGCACTCCCCCGATCTGCGCCGCCGCGGACAGGTGCACTCGGCGGCCGATCTGCGCGCACGATCCGACGAGGGCATGGCTGTCGATCATCGTCCCCTCGTCCACGTATGCGCCGACGTTGACGTACATCGGCGGCATGCAGACCACGCCCGGCGCCACGTACGCTCCGTCCCGGATGGACGACCCACCGGGCACGACGCGCACGCCGTCCGCGAGCGCGAGCGGCTTCAGGGGATACGTGTCCTTGTCGAAGAACCGCAGCGTGCCGCCGTCCGACATGTCGGCGAGCGCGCCCATCCGGAAGCCGAGCAGGATGCCGCGCTTGACCCACGCATTGACGCGCCAGGTGCCGCGCTCGCTCTCCGCGGCCCGGATCTCGCCGCGGCCCAGTGCCCGCCGGAACTCGTCGAACAGCGCCCGGTCGGCGGACGAATATGGCCCAGCCTCCCGCGCCAGCAGCGCCTCCAACCGCTCACGCAGCGGCATTCGCCGCCTTCCCGAGGAGCGACAGCGCGGCCAGCACGTCCTTCATCCGGGCGCGCGTCGCGTCCTTGACCGGAACCAGCGGGAGCCGGAACTGCTCCTCGAGCAACCCCATCAAGGCCATCGCGGCCTTCACCGGGCCGGGGCTCGACTCGATGAAGTTCGCGTCCATCAGGGGGAGGAGCCGGTAGTGGGCGGCCCGCGCCTCGTCCCATTTTCCCGCGAGGGCCAGATCGGTCATCCGCACCATCAGGTCGGGGACCTCGTTCGAGACGACCGACACGATCCCGTCGGCGCCCAAGGCGATGAGCGGAAGCGTGACGGCGTCGTCGCCCGAGAAGACGCGGAAGCCCGCGGGCCGGTCCTTCAGGATCGTCATGATCAGGCCGAAGTTCCCCGAGGCTTCCTTGATCGCGACGATGTTCGGCACTTCGCGCGCCAGCTTCAGTGTGGTGGCGGCCTCGATCGTCGAGCTGGTGCGGCCGGGGACGTTGTACATCATCACCGGCAGCGGTGCGACCGCCTCGGCGACGGCGCGGAAATGCGCCAGCATCCCGTCCTGGGTCGGCTTGTTGTAGTACGGCGCCACGATCAGCACGGCGTCCGCTCCGAGGGCCGCCGCTTCCTTCGCCTGGTGGATGGCGTGCGCCGTGTTGTTGCTCCCCGCACCGGCGATGACGCGCGCGCGGCCCTTCGCGACTTCGACCGTCACCTCGATCACCCGCCGCCCCTCGCCGTCGTCCATCGTCGCACGCTCGCCCGTTGTCCCGCACGGCACGAGCAGCCTCACGCCGCCTGCGATCTGCCGCTCCACCAGGGCCTTCATCCGCTTCTCGTCCACCGCGCCGCCGGCCTTGAAGGGGGTGACCAGGGCCGTCGCGCATCCGCGCAGCCATTCGTGCGTCGTCGTCATCGTCCAGCCTCCTTCGCGGAGCCGAGAATCTCGTCGAGCACCTGGGTGAACTCGTAGACGCCCTTCCGGCCGACCACCCACTTCGCCGCGAGCAGCGCGCCGGCGGCGAACCCCTCGCGTGAGCGCGCGACGTGGGTGAGCGTGATCTGGTCGGCGATGCCGTCGAAGCCCACGCGGTGCGTGCCCGGAATGTTGCCGGCCCGCGTGCTGGCGACGGATACCCCGTCGCCGAATACCTTCGCCACGATCTCCTTCAACTTCAGCGCCGTGCCCGAGGGGGCATCCTTCTTACGGATGTGGTGCGCCTCCTCGATGAACGCGCCGTACGACGGGTCGCGGCCAAGCTGCTCGGCGGCCGTCGCGACGATCCGGTAGAACAGGTTCACGCCGATCGAGAAGTTGGCGCCGTACACCAGCGCCCCCCTTCCACTCTCGACCGTCTTGCGCACCTCGGCGAGTCGCGGCGCCCAGCCGGTCGTGCCCTCGACCAGCGGCACTCCCGCCTGCACACATGCCCGCACGTGGTCCGGGACCGCGGCGCCGGAGGAGAAATCAACCGCCACGTCCGCGCCCTGGAGCGCTGTGGCGATGTCGCCGACCGAGCGGCCGGCGTCGCGGTCAGTGAAGATCACGGCGATCTGGTGGCCCGCATCCCGCGCGCGGGCCTCGACCATGCTCCCCATGCCGCCCTGCCCGAACAGCGCCACCTTCACGCGCGCACCTCCGCGCCGGTCTTGTGCAGCAGAGCGCGGGCCAGCCGCACGAACTCCCCAACCGCCGCGCGCAACTCCGCCTTGGGCACCTTCTCCCGCTCGGTGTGGGCCTCGAGAATCGTGCCCGGGCCCAGCACGAGCGCCGAGCCCCAGCGCGAGAGATGGGGCGCGTCCGTGGTGTAGCGCACGACGCACGGGTCGAAGCCGTCGAGCTCCGTGAGTCGCACCGGCTCGGTCACGGTGTGCACCTCGATGGATGCCCGGCCCCGCACGACCTCCTGCAGGCGGCTGAGCACGCCGGCCGACGGGATGGAAAGACGGAAGTGCAGCTCGGTCTGCGCCTCTGCGGGCACCACGTTCGCGCGCGTGCCGCCGGCGATCGTCCCGACGTTGCAGCTCGTCACGCCGAAGAAGGGATCCGCAGGCCACTCCACG
>Ga0326726_10004934_pt1 | contig 12140 bp, 11 predicted proteins | sample MHFenrmetagenome_2_FD_207603 | JGI IMG/M metagenome (GOLD analysis project Ga0326726, IMG submission 207603) | Lab enriched peat soil microbial communities from Michigan Hollow, Ithaca, NY, United States - MHF15MN | ecosystem: Environmental > Terrestrial > Soil > Wetlands > Peat | place: USA...
GACAAAAATCATATGGGTTAATTTCTATAAATATTTTGTCCCTAAAGGGACATATTGGAATATAATTTTATGCCGCAGGCAAAAATTATTTGTAAAAGGGATTTCTCCGTGATATTTTATAATGCCGTAGGCATAGAATATTTGTAGAAAGAATTTCCCATGGTTTTTTGTGCCGTAGGCATAGAATATTTGTAGAAAGAATTTCCCATGGTTTTTTGTGCCGTAGTCATAGAATATTTGTAGAAAGAATTTCCATGGTTTTTTGTGCTGTAGGCATAGAATATTTGTAGAAAGAATTTCCCATGGTTTTTTGTGCCGTAGGCATAAAATATTTATAGGAAGGAATTTCCCCGCGATATTCTTTGTGCTACAGACATAAAATATTTATAGAAAGAATTTCCCATGGTTTTTTATGCCGTAGGCATAAAATATTTATAGAAAAATATATTACGTCAATTAATTTCCGTGCCGTAGGTACGATATAATTTCATGACTTTTTTTAAATTTGTTAATGTCTCGCAACCTTTAAATATTAAATTTTATGGCAAACACCTACACTCAAATTTACATCCATGGTGTCTTTTGTGTACAAGACAGATATTGTCTTATCTCAAAAACATGGAAAGATGAATTATTCAAATACATCACAGGAATAATTCAGAATAACGGACATAAATTGATTGCAATCAATGGGATGGCTGATCATCTTCATATTTTTATCGGGATGAAGCCATCGCAGTCTCTCTCTGACCTTATGCAGGATATTAAAGGGGATTCATCCAAATGGATTAATGGCAAAGGATTTTTAAGGGGTAGATTCTCCTGGCAGGAAGGATTTGGTGCATTCTCATATTCTTCATCTCAAATTGATAATGTTGTGAAATATATTAATAATCAGGAAGTTCATCATAAGAATAAGATATTTATTGATGAATACAAAGACATTTTAAAAAAATTCAACATCAATTTTGATGATAAATATTTATTTAAGATCGTTGATCAGACTGAATAATTATTTTGTCCCTATGGGACAATGAAATCAAGGGATCATTCTTTCTATAAATATTCTATCCCTGACGGGACAGGTGGCTTAATGTGTACATGTTTCTATAAATATTCTGTCCCTGACGGGACAGGTTGATTAATGTGTATATGTTTCTATAAATATTCTGTCCTTGACGGGACAGGTGGCTTAATGTGTACTTGTTTCTATAAATATCCTGTCCCTGACGGGACAACTGAATTTGTGGGTGTACTTGTTTCTATAAATATCCTGTCCCTGACGGGACAATTGAATTTGTGTGTGTACTTGTTTCTATAAATATTCTGTCCCTGACGGGACATAAAAAATTCATTGATTCAGTGCCAGAGGCACGAAATATTTATAGAACAACATTTAATAAAATTATATTTGTGCCGTAGGTACAAAATCATTGATAGCATTCTTCAGTAGGTACATGGTTTTATAAATATCCTGTCCCTGACGGGACATGGGGAATTGACCACATGCATTGTTCTACAAATATCCTGTCCCTGACGGGACATATTGAAATGTGTATGTACATGGTTCTACAAATATCCTGTCCCTGACGGGACAACTGAATTTGTGTGTGTACTTGTTTCTATAAATATCCTGTCCCTGACGGGACAACTGAATTTTTGTGTGACATGTTTCTACAAATATCCCATCCCTACGGGATAGCTGGACATATTTGAATCCATATATCTAAAAATATTTTCAAAAATGGGGCATAACATATTAGTTGGCTCTATACCTGACAGGTCATATCAAATTGGATAGTTTTGTGCCGTAGGCACAAAATATTTATAGAAAAAATCGATCAAATTCTTTTTCGTGCCGTAGGTACGAAATCGTTAATAGCATTCCCCAAATTCAGCTTCTTTGTTAAAAAACTTTAAATCCTCCTGAATCTTTGGTTTTTAAAATCTCTATATTTACATTTGGTTACAATCTGTATCCTTGAAAACCAGGTATTTTAAGTTCTTATAATCTAATCTGATCTAATATGAAAAAATCAAGTATCTCAAGACGTAATTTTCTTGGCAAGGCAGCAACTGTGGGGGTAGCAGGTGTTGTGGTTCCCACGATCATTACAAGTTGTGCCCGTGAAACAAAAAAAGTTGTTCCGGTTCCTACTTTCCTGGATCAGGCTCCAGACGGTCCGGTTCTTAAAGCCGGTGTTATCGGATGCGGCGGCCGCGGTTCAGGAGCAGCAATTAATTTTCTTAGTGCTGGCCCTAACCTGCAGATCACTGCCTTGGGTGATACCTTCCAGGACCGTGTTGACAGCTGCAGGGCTGGTATTCTGAAGCAGAAGAACCAGGAGGTTCCCATTGAGAATTGCTTTGTAGGATTCGATGCTTACCAGAAGGTTATTGATTCAGGTGTTGACATTATCATTCTGGCAACTCCTCCTTTCTTCCGCCCGGAGCATCTGGCAGCAGCAGTAGCAGCTAAAAAGCACATTTTTGCTGAAAAGCCGGTTTGTGTTGACCCTACTGGTGCAAGATCAGTCATGGCTACTGCAAAAAAAGCCGAAGGACTTGGACTGAATATTGCAACCGGCACGCAGCGCCGTCACCAGCGCGATTATATGGCTAACTGGCAGCAGGTTAAGCAGGGACTCATAGGTGAGCTTACCGGAGGTAATGTATGGTGGAACGGAGGCAAATTATGGCACCGTGACAATGATCCCAAATGGAGCGAAATGGAATGGATGATACGGAACTGGGTCAACTGGGCATGGCTGTCGGGTGACCATATCGTTGAACAGCATGTTCATAACCTTGATGTAATGAACTGGTTCTTTGGTGCACATCCTGTAAAAGCTGTAGGTTTTGGTTCGAGACTTCGCCGTGTAACAGGCGATCAGTATGATAATTTCAGCGTAGACTATTCATTCGAAAACGGCATGCATGTTCACAGTATGTGCCGCCAGATAAATGGATGCGCCAACAATGTTTCAGAAAGACTGCAGGGTGCAAAAGGTTCAACCGACTGCCATAGTACAGTGCTCGACCTTGCCGGGACAGAACTCTGGAAATATGAATATCCTCTTGATAAAGATGGAAAGCCAACAACACGTGTAAGTGTCGACCCATATGTTCAGGAGCATATTGACCTTGTTACTGCTATACGTACCGGCAAAGTATTCAACGAACTTGAAAATACTGCAATTTCAACTATGATCGGAATCATGGGACGCATTTCGGCCTATACCGGAAAAGAGACCACATACGAAGAGATGATGAACTCCGACCTGAAACTTGGCCCGACTGTATTTGCATTCGGTCCTGTTGATATTCCAAAAGATGTTCCGATTGCAGGAGAAGCTTACGTTCCTCCTACACCTGAACAGCTGGCAGAACAGGCTAAAAGAAGGGCTGAAAGAGAGGCTGCCCAGGCTGCTGCTGCTGCCAAAAAATAAGTTTAAAGGTAATTTTTATGAATAGCTCAAGAAGAGACTTTATTAAAAAGGCTACAACAGGTGCTGCGATAATGGCAGCACCTGCCATTATCGGATCGTCAAAAGCCTTCGGCCAAAAGAAAGCTGCAGATGCAGTAACTCCATTCAAGCTGAAATATGCTCCCGGTTTGGGAATGTTCCGCCAGAATGCCGGCGAGGATCCCATTGATAACATTAAGTTTTGTCATGATCAGGGGTTCCGTGCAGTATTTGATAACGGATTTATGAGAAGGGCTCCTGAGCTCCAGGAAAAAATCATGGGTGAACTGAAACGCCTCGGCATGGATTTCGGTCCTTTTGTTCTGAGAGCCGATTCTGGAAAACAGGACTTTGTGCTTAACAGCCAGGAAATTCGCGATATGCTGGTTGCGCAGATGAAAGAAGGAGTGGAAGTGTCTAAAAGAACAGGTGCAAAACAGGCACTTGTAGTCCTCGGGCGGTATGATGTCAAACTCCATATGGATTATCAGACAGCCAATGCTATAGATAACCTCAGATATTGCTGTGATGTTGTGGAACCGGAAGGCGTGACGATTGTACTTGAACCGTTGAACCATTACATTAATCATCCTGGTCTGTTTCTAACAGGGATACCACAGGCATATGCAATCTGCAGGGCTGTGAACAGACCTTCATGCAAGATTGTCGATGATCTTTACCACCAGCAAATAAGCGAGGGTAACCTGATCCCGAACATCGAAGCTGCCTGGAGCGAAATCGGAGCCTTCCATCTCGGTGATAGTCCCGGCAGGAATGAACCCACGACAGGAGAGATCAACTATAAGAATATCTTTAAGTACATCTATAATAAGAAATATGATGGCACTCTATGCATGGAGCATGGCATAAGCCAGAGAGGAACCAAAGAAGGAGAACTACGAGTTATTCAGGCCTACCGCGAATGTGATAGCTTTGAAGTGTGAAATACTTATGGTGGCTGTCTTAAAAGTCAACCACCTCCCCCCCTGACTGACATCAGCGGTACTCCTCCTTCAAAAGGAGGAGAAAGTTATAATACTATAGATCAATACTTTCCCCTCCTTTAAAAGGAGGGGTGTCATGCCTGAAGGGTCATGACAGGGTGGTTAAAATAGCTTTTGAGACAGCCTCTTTTTTATTTATTTCTTTTATTCACCACAGCGTTTCACGGAGTTTTTTCGGAGTTACACTGTTTTTACTCCGTATAACTCAGAGTAACTCAGTGGAACTCCGTGGTTAAACATAAAAATTACTAAACATTTAACTCGTTATGAATAACCATCTAAAACAAATCGCAGTTTATATAATTCTCATTTGTTTGACACTGACTTCCTGCAAAAAGGATTACAAACTCTTTGTCGGTGGTTTCACAACAAAGGAAGGTGAAAAAGGAATGTCAGTCTTTAACTTCAATACCAGCAATGGTAAACTGAAGCTTATTTCAGAATCTGATGTTGGTCCAAGCCCCTCTTATTTCTGTTTTTCTGAAAAAAATAAAATGTTCTATGTCCTGAATGAGGTAATGAAATTCAAGGACCAGTTCGGAGGTGGGCTGATTACCTTTAAATATGATGATAAAAACAGCCACTTTGAAAAGAAGAACGAATTATTGATTCCTTATGGCGGGCCCTGCTATATTTCAATGTCGGCCGACAGCGGATATCTTTTCATTGCAAATTACCCAAACGGTTCGGTAGCAGTTGTAAGACTGGATAATAGCGGAATACCTGAAACCATAACGGATACAATACTATATGTCAAAGAGGAGCCCGTAAGGTCACATGCTCACATGATCCTCCGCGATCCTGCTGGAAAACATGTTTATGTAACCGACCTTGGACTTAACAGAGTTGTTACGTATAATTTTGATACTAAGGAAGGGAAGCTTAGTCAGCTTGAAAATGGCATCGCAGATCTGCCGTTGCGGACAGGTCCGCGTCATTTTGCTTTTAGTGCTGATTGGTCCAGACTGTATGTGATCAATGAACTTGGTTCCTCTCTCGCAGTATTCAATGTTGATGTAAATAAGGGACTTACACTCTTACAAACTTTGCCGACTACCAGGAAAGATTTCAAAGAGAGTAATTCCTGTGCAGAAATTGACATTTCTAAAGATGGTAAATTTCTCTATGGCTCCAATCGCGGAGAAAATACGATAGTCACGTTCAAAATAGAAAATGACGGACTGTTAAGTCTGGCAGGTCATACGACATGCGGAGGAGACTGGCCAAGGAACTTTGTGATCGATCCTACGGGAAAATTCATTCTGGTCGGGAACCAGAAATCAAATTATATTTCGGTTTTCAGGATTAATAAGAAAACCGGGCTTCCATCAATTGTCCTGGATTCAGCCAAGGTAAAAATGCCAGCCTGTCTGAAGTTCTTTTAATTATTTTTTGTAACATTATTACCTGATAATTTGTTGATTTAATGGACCGGAATAAATTGATCCATATCCTTCTGAATAATCCTCAGAAGCAGTGGGACATAATTGTGATCGGTGGTGGTGCAACAGGTTTGGGCGTTGCCCTTGATGCAGTCACCCGTGGTTATAAAACAATTCTGCTCGAACAATCAGATTTTGCCAAAGGCACGTCATCGCGTAGTACAAAGCTTGTTCATGGCGGTGTCCGATATATGGCGCAGGGTGATATCCTGCTGGTAATTGAGGCTCTTCATGAACGCGGTCTGATGTTGAAAAACGCTCCGCATCTTACAGCCAATCAGGAATTTGTGATACCGGTTTATACTTTATGGGATGTTTTCCTGTACACTGTCGGTCTGAAGTTTTATGACCTGCTTGCAGGAAGATTAAGCATGGGCAAATCATATTTCATAAACCGTTCAAGGACTCTTGGCAGACTGCCGCTTTTAAAGTCTGAAGGATTGAAGGGAGGTATTGTTTACCACGATGGCCAGTTCGATGATTCAAGAATGGCTGTTACACTTGCAATGGCTTGTGAGGAAAAGGGAGGAATAGTCCTGAATTATTTCATTGTTAAGAATCTTCTGAAAAACGAAAATGGCAAAATTACCGGTGTTCAGGTTAAGGATATTGAATCGGGAATAGAATATCCGATCCATGCTAAACTTGTCATAAATGCCACTGGAATTTTTGCCGATGAAATACACAGAATGGATGATCCGGCGTCAAAACCAACTATCCGGCCAAGCCAGGGAGTTCATGTTGTCCTTGAAAATACATTTCTGCAGAGCAGCTCAGCCATAATGATACCAAAGACTGATGACGGGCGTGTGCTTTTTGCAATCCCATGGTACGGGAAGGTTGTAGTTGGGACAACGGATACTCCACTTAATATTATTACTCTCGAACCTAAAGCCCTTGACCAGGAAATTGATTTCATTCTCAGGACTGCCGGGAAATATCTTGCAAAGCCTCCAACAAGAGAAGATGTTAAGTGCATTTATGCCGGATTGCGGCCTCTTGCTGCAAATCCTGATAATCCCGAGGCAACCAGGGAAGTATCAAGAAGGCATAAGATTACCCTTTCCCGTTCAGGACTTCTTTCAATAATAGGTGGTAAATGGACCTCATACAGACGGATGGCTGAAGAAACAATAGACAAAGGGATAAAAGCCGGAATTATCGAAGCAAAAAAATGCATTACAAGAAATTTCAGCTTTTATTCTGACAGCAAACCTCTTGAATCGGACCGTCTGAAGATTTATGGGAACCAGGCTTTTGAAATTGAAAACATGATAAAAAGACAACCTGACCTGGGAGAACTTATACATCTGAAGCTTCCATACACAAAGGCTGAAATAGTCTGGATCTGCAGGAACGAATTGCCAAGAACTCTCGAGGATATGCTTGCCAGGAGAACGAGAGCTCTGTTCCTTGATGCCAGGGCAAGCGCAGAAGCGGGTCCCGTTGTGGCAGAAATAATGGCGAAAGAACTTGGATTCGGCAAGCCATGGAAGGATAGTGAGATTTCCCGATTCAATAACCTGGTAATGAACTACACATAATAAATATTACATAATACATAGTACATTATTATATGAATCAATTTATTCTGGCTTTAGATCAGGGGACAACCAGTTCCCGTGCAATAGTTTTTGACCATTCAGGCTTGCCAGTTGCCGCTGCGCAGAAGGAATTCACCCAGATATATCCCAAACCGGGCTGGGTGGAACATAATCCTGAGGAGATATGGTCTACTCAGATTGGTGTAGCAACAGAAGTCCTGGCAAAAGCCGGACTTAAAAGCACCGATATTGCAGGAATCGGAATCACGAATCAGCGCGAAACAACAATTGTCTGGGACAGAATAACTGGTAAGCCTGTCTATAACGCTATCGTATGGCAGGACAGGAGGACCGCTGATTTTTGTGACAGGCTGAAAGCTGAAGGAACCGACAGGACGATTCTGGAAAAGACAGGATTAATTGTTGATGCATATTTTTCAGCAACAAAAGTCTGCTGGATACTTGAAAATGTCAAGGATGCCAGATCTCTGGCAGAAAAGGGCCAGCTGGCATTTGGTACTGTCGACTCGTGGCTTGTCTGGAACCTTACCCGGGGGAAACTTCATATAACAGATGTTTCGAACGCATCACGGACAATGTTGTACAATATACATACGCTGGAATGGGATAAAGACCTGCTTAAGATATTTGATATTCCTGAAAGTATGCTCCCGGATGTAAGATCATCGAGCGAAGTTTATGGTCATACGGTCGGGCAGTTTTCATCGGAGATTCCCGTGGCAGGTATTGCAGGCGACCAGCAGGCTGCCCTTTTCGGGCAGATGTGCATCGAGCCGGGCATGGTAAAAAATACATACGGAACAGGATGCTTTATGATGATGAATATAGGGAACAAGCCCATTGAATCAAAAAGCAGGCTTTTAACAACCATTGCCTGGAAAATCGGGAACGAAACCCGCTATGCGCTTGAAGGCAGTATTTTCATTGCAGGCGCAGTTGTTCAATGGCTTCGCGATGGGTTGGGGATAATAGCAAAGTCAGGAGATGTTGAGGCACTTGCCGCTAAGGTCAAGGACAGTGAGGGAGTCTATTTTGTTCCTGCATTTGCGGGGCTTGGCGCCCCTTACTGGAATCAACATGCCAGAGGAACAATGGTCGGCATCACCCGCGGATCGACCTCTGCTCATATTGCACGTGCGGCACTGGACAGTATAGCCTTCCAGACCCTGGAGGTCCTCCAGGCAATGGAAAAGGATTCGGGAATCGAGATCAAAGAGCTGCGGGTTGACGGAGGTGCTACAGTCAACAATAATCTCATGCAGTTCCAGTCAGATCTGTTGCAGGCAAGTGTCATCAGGCCTAAAATTACGGAAACCACTGCACTTGGAGCAGCATACCTTGCAGGCATTGCTGTCAGATACTGGAAGAGTATGGACGAAATCATGAAGCAATGGCAGATCGATAAAACATTTGTACCTGTGATGGCTACTGAAGAGACAGAATTGCTTGTGAAGGGATGGAAACGGGCGGTCAGGGCAGCTGAATCCTGGGCGGAGGTATCAGATTAATACGAAAAAGATTGCTTCGTCCCGAATACTCGGGACTCGCAATGACACTACAGCCAATATAACTCATCATTAACGCAAAACCAACAACCAGTAACCAGCAACCAGTAACTAGTAACCAGTAACCAATCACTAATCACCATAAACCATGAGTCCATTTTTTGCAGAATTTTTCGGAACCGCTATAATAATTGTTTTTGGAGGCGGAGTAGTATCAAATGTTCTTCTAAGTAAAACAAAAGGAAATAACAGCGGCTGGATCGTTATAACCTTCGGGTGGGCGGTCGGGGTATTTACAGGTGTTCTGATCTCGGCTCCCTTCAGCGGAGCCCATTTGAATCCTGCCGTAACACTAGCTCTTGCAATAGCACACAAGTTTTCCTGGGCATCTGTACCTCTTTACGTCTGTGCCCAGGTCCTTGGAGCAATGTTCGGGGCAGGGCTGGTATGGCTGGCATATAAGAAGCATTTTGATGCAACTGATGATGCTGACGCCAAGCTGGCAGTATTCTGTACTGCTCCAAATATCAGGAGCTACTGGTATAATGTCGTTACAGAAATTATCGGAACTTATGTGCTTGCCCTGGCTGTACTTTATATGGCAAAACCTGAGGTAGGGCTTGGAGCCCTGAATGCTCTTCCGGTGGCTTTGGTTGTCCTGGGGATAGGATTATCGCTCGGAGGGCCGACAGGTTACGCGATAAATCCTGCAAGAGATATCGGACCGCGGATAATGCATTTTCTTCTGCCGATCCCAAATAAAAGGGACAGTGACTGGAGTTACTCCTGGGTACCGATTCTTGGCCCGGTCCTGGGTGCAGCATGTGCAGCTGCGATGTTTCTTATTTTTGGAGGATTGTAAAAAAAATCCCATATTTGATTAAATTTTTTAAAAAGATTAAACAAAACTCAAAAAACATTGTTATCTTATAAATTCAAATTATTGATTAAAATCTACGACTATGAAAAAACTTTTACTGGTTTTTATTGTCAGTTGTTTCACCTTAACACAACTGGTTGCCCAAGATCCTATTTTTGTAAAGGGGGACAAAGTTCTTAATCTGGGCATCGGACTTGGATCTACCTTGTATTCAGGTAGTTATTATAAAAGTGCGATACCTCCGATATCCGCTTCTCTTGAATTCGGAGTTGTTGACAACATCCTCGAAAAGGGATCGATAGGTGTTGGCCCTTACTTTGGATACTCTTCATATAAATATGATTATCTATCCTCAGGGTGGAAGTATTCCAATTTGATATTGGGCGCAAAGGGTAATTTTCATTATCCTTTGTTAAATAAGCTTGATACCTACACTGGGCTTTTGCTTGGTTATAATATTGTAACTTCCAAATGGACTGGAACAGGATCTGAAAACCTTACTGCTTCTTCGAGCGGTATCGCATGGTCATGGTTTGTTGGTGGCAGGTATTATTTCTCGGATAAATTCGCAGCAATGCTTGAATTAGGTTACGGGATTGCTTACCTTAACCTTGGCATAGCATTGAAATTTTAGTATTCTTCTCGATATTATTTGGCATTATTTACCAGACTTTATGAAACAGTTTGCTTTATCAAGCAAACTGTTTCTTATTTTACAATATTTATCAGATTATTATAAATTTGATAAGTTTTTTATCAATTGCTATGAAAAAGTTTTTAATGTCATGTATTACCATATATTTTGCAGTACTGCAACTTGTTGCTCAGGAGCCTGCATTCGTAAAAGGCAGTAAAGTAATTAATCTGGGGTTAGGAATTGGATCCAATTTGTACAGGGAAACATATTATCATACCATGGTTCCTCCGGTATCAGCCTCATTTGAGATTGGTGTTGCAGATCATATACTTGAAAAAGGTGTAATTGGAGTAGGCGGTTATCTGGCCGCTACTTCATATAAATACGAGTTTTCAAACAAAGGCTGGAAAACTTCAAATTTTATAATAAGCGCAAGAGGTAATTTCCATTATCCCCTTGTCGATAAGCTTGATACCTACTCGGGACTTATGCTTGGTTACGGAATTTTAAGCATAAAGTATTTCGGCGGTTATGGCGACGATGATTATACAGGATCATCGAGCGGACTTCAATGGGCCTGGTTTGTTGGCGGGAGGTATTATTTCACTGAGAATTTTGCTGCAATGCTTGAACTTGGTTATGGCGTAGCTTATCTGAATATTGGTGTTGCCCTGAAGTTCTGAATAGTCTTATTATGACGGGATATAATAAAGAAAGCCAGCACCCCGTTTTATCAGCATTAATCAATTATGTTAGTCAAATACAATTTCCAGAGCAGGAAAGTGTGAATGGGTGCTGGCCATTTCAAAATTAGAGATAGAGATTCTAAAATTCTACACGACTAAATAACAATTCAACAAAGTTATTAACAATTAGTTGGCTGGTTTTAAAGAACGAAACCTCCTTCAACCATCAGCAGTATTGAAGTCGTTGAGAAAATCCAAATCCAGTAACCGCAAAGTTCGCAAAGATTCTACGCCAAGTTCGCAAAGAGTATGTTACTAATGATTTAGCTTTGCGTGCTTTGCGAAAACTTAGCGTGCTTTGCGGTTAAAAAGAACCCTTTAAACAGCCTGAAAGCTTAAAATAGTATTGGGAATATAAAATTTATATATCCTGAGAGCTCAGGATTTAGGAATTAGGAAACTACTATATTATAACTTATTACTGCCAGTCACAGACAAAGCTTGTAATTTCCTGTTTCTGGTTTTCAATCTCTTTGTGCTGGCTTTGAACCTTCTGATAATGTTCTTTCAGCCTTTTAGCGTTTTCCTCCAATTGTTTTGCAAGGCTTATTTTGTAAGCGCTTACATTGATCCCCTTGTTTAATTCATGTGTTTCCATAGCTGTCATTTTTCCTCCATGGTACAAATTCTTCTACAGATACAATTATTAAACGCATTTTGAGTCGAAATAGTTTTGCCGGACGGCAATTTATTTCTGCTCAAAACGTTCATCAATTCTGGAAAGAAAGCCAGCACCCCGTTTGTTTAGTTGTTAATCAGTATTTTATTGTGCTAATTTCCAGAATTGGAAAGGTGAAAGGGCGCTGGCCGATATCAAAGGTAGGTATAGGATTGCCAGAATTCATTTTTAATAAATAACAAAAGGGGGGAAGTTATTAACATCTTATTCCTCAT
>Ga0326726_10004935_pt1 | contig 12140 bp, 7 predicted proteins | sample MHFenrmetagenome_2_FD_207603 | JGI IMG/M metagenome (GOLD analysis project Ga0326726, IMG submission 207603) | Lab enriched peat soil microbial communities from Michigan Hollow, Ithaca, NY, United States - MHF15MN | ecosystem: Environmental > Terrestrial > Soil > Wetlands > Peat | place: USA...
ACAACTATGGAACAATCAGCGGCCCCCGACACGGTATAACTGCTGATACAGAGCTCACTGTCACGAACTATGCCGGAGGGAACATCATCGGGCGAAACGGCTCCGGTGTGGGCAGCGACGGCACAGGTACGGTTACGAACTATGGAACCATCAGCGGACAGTATGCCGGTGCAGGAAATGCTTTCGAGCAGGCCGGCTATGTCAGCGGCAGCATTCCGCCAACCGCACCCTCCTCCGCCACAGTAAACAACGGCGATGGCGACGGTGTGGATATCGACGGCATCGGAACCGTCAACAACTACGGAACCATTCAGGGAACAGGCGCAGGCGGTTACGATTCCGGTGGAAACCCGAACGGTGCGGAAGGCATCGCAATGGGAGGCGGAACCATCAACAACTACGCAGGGGGGGGGATTTATGGAGTGCGTAACGGCATTCTTGTGGACGACGGAGCAGACGGAAGCGCAGGAAACAGTGCAACACCAGGCAGGGGCACCGCCACTACTCCCGGAGGTGCGGTATCGATCCTTAACGAAGGCACTATTACCGGCGTAACTGGTTACGCAATCAGGCTTGCAGGAAATTTCAATGATACCCTCATCAATACAGGAACGATCAACGGCAAGGTTGATATGGGTGACGGCAACGACTCCATGATCGTTCGCGGCGCTGCGGATATTTCCACAATACCCATACTCGATGGCGGTGCCGGCAGCAACGATACGCTTACCTTCGATGCATGGACCGGCAAACCTGGCACGAGCATCATCAACTGGGAGAAGATCAATCTCACCAACGCATCAACCGTCGATCTGCCGAACTCCACGGACAGTTCCAACCCCATGACCATCGCATTCACAACATTGACCATAGACTCGACATCGACGCTTCTCGCCGATGGAGACTCACCGGGCTACTACACTCTTGTCGGCGACGTCCGCAATAGCGGCACGATAAGCCTGAGTGACAAACTCGACGCCGAAGACCGGCTCACGATAACCGGTAACTTAGTCGGCAACTCTGGCACCATCAAGCTTGACATCAATGCATCAGCAGGCGCTTCGGACAAGGTAGCCATAAGCGGAACCGCTACCGGGACGACCAACGTTGTGCTTAATACCATCGGAGATGGCCTTGTCATAACCCCATCCAGCCCGATCACGCTGATTACCGTCGGGAACGCAGCCGCTTCCGATGCTCATGCTTTTTCATTTTCACTGGCGTCACCAAACATCGGGGCCGGGGTCTACGATCCACAGATCAGTTACGCGAACGGGGTGTACAGCTTCGCTTCATATCTCCTGAGCCATTACCGCGAAGAGGCTGCGCTCCTGCAGGCATTCACCTCGTCTGTGGAACGCCTCGATTTTGAATCCGTGACCGGATTCCACGAGCGTCATGCATACAACAAACTCGCCTGCGGAGCCGATGTCCAGTCACCAGCGCTGTGGGTCCGCGGTTATGGCAGCTCGTTCCGCCTTGGCCAGGAGGGTGATGCAGCCACCAGCACGAAGGGCTACAGCTTCGGTACCCAGTTCGGTGCCGACCTCTCCACAGCTCATAGCGGTAAATCGTCACAGTACCATATGGGCATTTTTGCAGGTAAGGGATACCAGAAAACGGATGTGAACGGCTTAAGAACCGATAAGGCAGGCGAAATCAGCCAGCAGATTTTCACCATGGGCATGTATGGCAGCATCGAACGCCCGGGATGCTTCTATCTTGAGGGTGTTCTGCAGGCCGGCTACCACGATCTGGAGATCAAAAGCCCCGATGAACCGGCGCCCCTCGATAAACATCTCTGGAGCTTCGTTGCTTCCGTGGAAACCGGCGTAACCGTTCCCTTAACAACCAGCATCGACATCGAGCCGAAACTGCAGGCAATCTACCGGCACACCGGAAGCCTGGAACTTGCAACCCAGATGGGAACGGTCACCATCCGGGATCATGACGGCTTGCGGACGCGACTGGGCGCTACCGGCACCCTCACAAAAACCGCACTTCCGTTTAACCCCTTCCTTGAGGTCGAACTGATCCGGGACTTCAGCAACGACTGCAAGTCATACTATGCGGACAGCGGAAAAACGCTCTCCTCGAATACTGAGGCAACCCACGTCGGAGGTGCGTTAGGCATTGCAAGCGGATACAACGGGAAAAACTCACTCGCTTATTTTGTGAAAGCCGGAGCCCAATATGGTGTCGACGGTGACGGATCTTATGACTGCGTTTTCACTGCGGGACTGACAAAATCCTTCTGAACAATCATCTCCCGTGAAAGCGTGGGGCGCGTCAGCAATACAGCACATTTCGCGTACGGTCGACGCGCCATGAAACCTTTCAACTGTTGATTTTCGATACTTCTGAACGTGAGATTTTTCAGGTTCATTCTGACAAACGGTACTGATCAAAACTTTGTCATACTCGACCAACCTGTTTCCCGATAGATTACAAGCTCCCCTGTGATAGTGTGATAGAGTCGATGTTAACATGCCCTGCCATCTATCGTTTCGTGAGCGATCCTGAGTCTTTACGGACGTCACCAACAGGTACTCTTTCCGACCTCTCCACGCTTATTGGCTGGCTCATCCGGACAATTTCATAGCTTCCAATACCCGATTCAGAAAAAAATCTCATGTCATATTCCGCCGATTGCCGTTATTAAAGTAACGACAACGGTGAATTGCTGATCCGGGTTATTCCGCCGATTCCACCATACCATCGACCTGAGCTGAAATGCAGCGTTGCAGTTTCTCCTCCGGAACGACAGGCCCCTGTCGTGCACCTCGGAATTGAAGCATTATCGACAAACGTCAGTACCTCTTCGTTATGAACACAGACCCGATCTACATCTTCCGTAAAACCTGGGGTACCTACCAGAAGGTAATCAGCCATAACCTTATGTATCACAGGGAAATAACAGCAGCCGTCAGGAAATTGTTCGAAACTCGACCCGAACCGCTGAACGTTATCGATCTGGGTTGCGGAGATGCCGCCCATATCGGCAAAATCCTGAAACCGGGGCAGGTCGCGGAGTACTGCGGATGTGACCTGTCGCCCTATGCACTCGATGTCGCCCGAATCAACCTGGAACCGTTCGGAGTCCGTGTAAACCTGCTCTGCAGGGATATGATCGCCGTGCTGAAAGAAGCGCCGTCGCACTATTTCGACATTGTATACTCCGGCTATGCCCTGCACCACCTGCCCGTCGAGACCAAACAGGTTTTTTTCACGGAGTGCCGTCGAATCCTGCGCGAGAACGGTTGTGTGATCCTGGTGGATGTCATGCGTGAGGAGGGACAAGCGCGACCGGAGTATCTCGACGATTACAACGACGCGGTGGCCAAGCAGTGGGACGCGCTGACCCGTGCCGAACGAGACGAAGTCCAGGAGCATATCAGGAACTGCGATTTCCCCGAAACACCGTCACTCCTGCAGTCGCTTGCGCAGAATGCAGGTCTGAAAAACTTCCGCAAGCTTGAGAAACGCACATGGCACGAGGTCTGGTGCTACCAGGAGTAGAACCGGGCCGTGACCCTTTTTATGCACAGACATGGCCATCAGGCGAAATCGACGACCACGATCTCCATCCGGTCAGACCGCTGGGCGCTTTGCAGGATATCTTGAAGGTTAGCATGCTCCCGGGCGTCCACCCGTCGCACGAAATCCAGGTATCCCGTCAACAGCCGTTCGAAAAGGGCCTCGTCCAGAGCCTGGCCGCCGGTAGCCACGGCTGACCGGTTGTGGAAAATGAGGACCTTCACTGACAGGTTCTGGTGAAACGCTTCATGGATTCCCAGGTGCCCCGAAGCAGTGAACGTCCAGTCCCCTATGATCGCCCAAGCCTTGCGGGCACCGGCGCTGATCGCTCCTGCCGCCATGGGAATGCTCCCTCCGTAATAGGTCGTAGCGTCGACAAGGCCGTAGGGCGGACAGACGAACAGGCTGCTGGTACCTGTGTCCCCCATGATGAAATCGATCTCCCCGCGAAAACTCTTAAAGGCATCGAAAACCGGCATATAGGAACGGATGGCTGCCTGGAATTTCTCCGGAAGGCCGTCCGGAATCACCGGCAAGCCGGGGCGTGGTATCACCCGCCAGTCGCGGCCGGCCAGTTTGGCCTGTGCGACTTCGTGAGGGTAATTACTGTTGCCGGGAAAAAGGGTGTGACGAAGCGGATCCCGCGGAGGAACGGCAACCGGACGGACAGGCTGGGGCGACTCTTGCGGCGCAGGGATGTGTCTGGCCAGGTCATCGTCTTCAACCAGAAGCACCATCGGCATGCCCATCGATTCGGAACGGCTATAGGCAGCAATGAGTCCGTCATACACTTCATCTGGCCCCAGATGCCGGAACGGCAGTTTCGTCCCTGCGACAAGACCGGCTGAATCGAAGATCGTATCTGAGGAGCGCCCCTCCCTGTCTGTAGCGACAATGATAATCAGCCCCCCTTCAGCCCCGAACGTCCAGGCATCGATTATAGCATTGCACGCCTTTGCAAAACCGTGCGCCTTGATGACCACCGCACTGCGCTGCCCGGTGAGTGATGCCCCCATAGTCATGCCCATGGCGACCTCTTCATGATAGTGATATGGCTTCTCGTTCCCGGAAAGCCTCTTCCAAGCCTCGAAAATCGAAGCCGCGCCCGTCGCGGGAACACAGTTCACGACGGCAACGCCGGCATCGACCAATGCCCGACCGGCTGCCTCAGCCACGGTCACCTGTCCATGGGCTGTTACTCGTTCAAACTGAGTAGTCATAATTGATGTTGACACCGGGGATTGTTAACTCAGAGCAACTAACTGTTCCATAAAGACTCGTTTTGAAAAGTCAAGGGAAAGCCCATCGCATTGATATCAATATTGGGATACTTCTGCAGAAGGTTCCTGAATTTTAACTCAAATGCGTTTCTCGAACTGACTGTTTGCAGAAGATACAGAATCATTGAAAGTACAAATTGCATACCCATTGAACGAGAGTCGAGCTGGCAGTTAGTATCGTACCGTCGTAATGATCAAACCAGAGTTACTCTATCAGCTTTTATTGAAGAACCTTATAAAACCGCCCAGAGATCTTGGTCACTTGCGTCCCCTTGTCGCAACATGACCGAACAGACCAGGATTCAGCGGCAGATCCTCAAGACACTCGACATTGCAATCATTGACCCGGCATAGTTATATTTTCCCGGGAATTCAGGTTACTATCCAAATTCTTTCCTTCATCCCTTTTCACTAATTTATCGCTTCGGACGTGCCCCCGTTTATCAGACCACTTGTTTTTGGAAACCATCCGATTCCCGAACACGAAATTCTTCAGGTGTCAAGCGACCGAGTCCGCTATGCGGTCTGATCGTATGGTAATCTATACGCCACGCCTCAATGACCTCACGAGCGTGATCCAGACTCATGAACCAATTCATATTCAGACATTCATCCCGTAATCTGCCATTGAAACTTTCAATGTAGGTGTTGTCGACCGGTTTGCCCGGCCGGTTGAACACCAGTTTCACTCCGTGTCGATAAGCCCAAGCGTCGAGTGCTTTGCCGATGAATTCGGGTCCATTATCAACGGTAATGATCTCAGGCATACCATTGAACCAGACCAGACGATCCAGAACACCGCAGACCCGTTTGCCTGTGATTGACGTGTCAACTTCATAGCCCAGAAAATCCCGACTGTAACTATCCACGACATTCAACACCCGGAACCGACGGCCATGATTCAGGTTGTCGCTCATGAAGTCCATTGCCCAACATTGGTTCCTGCGTTCCGGTGGAGGCGGCGCCACCCGGCTTTCAGCAGCTATTTTCCGACGCCGTTTGACCCGCAACATCAGGTTTTCTTCTCGATACAACCGTTCTGTCCGCTTATGGTTGATCAGGAAGCCTTCTCGCCGTAACAGGTAATGTAACCGCCGATAACCCCAGCGTTTCCGTTCATCGGCCAGTTCCCGTAACCTTTTTCTGATCGCTTCATCGGCATCCGGTTTTGGCTGGTAATGCCAGTTGGACCGGTTCATGCCGACCAGGATACAGAGTTTTCTTATGCTACGCCCGAAGCTTGCATGCAAGTGCTCAACTGCCTTGCGCTTGGCCTCAGGCGTTACCATTTTTTTGAGTTGATCTCCTTAAGCATCTGGATATCGAGCGCCTGATCTGCTACAAGTCTTTTCAGACGACGGTTCTCGTCTTCAAGCTCCTTGAGGCGTTGCGCTTCGCTGACCGACATGTTGCCATACTTCGATTTCCAATTGTAAATCGTCGCATCGCTGATACCGTACTTCCGACAGAGATCCTTGACGGGCATACCGGCGTCTCCCTCTTTCAGGATACCGATGATCTGTTCTGTGCTGTAACGCTTGGTTTTCATGCGTCATTCCTCCTTGGTTGAGTTTACTCATTTTTCTACAACCAAGTGGTCCGATTTTACGGGCTCACGTCCCTTCTGCACTTACGTTACTACCTCGCCAGATCTTCCAGAACAACGGCAAGCTGCGCATTTGCCACTGTGTGTAGAGTGGGATTTTAACATTCTGAATAATCACTGCACAACATAAAGCTGCATGACATGGTTGTGTGATGAGTTATATCGTCTTATTGAAAAGAAAGAAACGGAGATAATCGTATTGAGGATCTATCCTGTGATCTCTACGACACAGTCAGGAACGAGCCGCGTTTTATGTTGATGAATTCGCAAACGCCTTACAGGACATCGTCAACATTGTATAGTCATGGATCATGATCCTGAGCAAGACACAAATGATTCATAAATACTTTCAACTTTTTGAGGCACCACCAAAAGTCTCAAGTAAAATTCCCGACCTTTTCATATATTACATTCACATATACGCATCATTTACAACTCAGTGAATGTGGAATGGTAGAGTATGAGCAGCATGCCTCGCATAAGTCGGCTGATTTCGTGAATCGCATGTTAAAAATAAAATAACACGACAAAGGCACCGATTATGATTTTCTTATTATTGCCGGCGACTGATAACGGAGTCAATATTTGTACCAATAAAATATCAGAATTAATCAGTCTTTTGCACGAGCTGAAATTAGGAAGAAACCTGTTCATCATAGGCGCAGTATATTTTTTCATTTTATTTTTGAACAGGCGGAAACGTATCGCGGCTAACACAGCTCTTCTCATCGGCATAGTATGGCACTTTTTTTATGAGCCTGTCACTCAATTTATCACATCTTTAGGGGTAGACTCATTTTCAGAAGCTAAAACAGACTTTAGTTTAGCAGAGGCAGGCTTCTGGCTTTCGACATTAGGTCATGCCTTAACGCCAAAACCTGACGTTCCCACACTACTGCTCACCCTTGCATTGTCAGTCATCAGCTTTTATTGTTTAAGATGGATCCTGAACAGACATGAGATTGGACGGAGGTATTATTTTCTTATAACATCATCAATAGCAACCTTATTGATTGTATACTCTGTTCAGAAAATCATCTTTGATTCTATTATCATGTTTATAGATAATTCCGAAAGCTATGCAACAACAATTCGGAATTTTGATAATAAACCCCCGTCCTTCAAAAAAGAGAGCAGTAAAGTCAACTTGATCATTTATATCGGCGAGTCCACAACAACAATGAATATGGGACTCTATGGCTACCCCAGGAATACAACGCCAAACCTCAGTAGATTATCGAAGGATGATCGCAATTTCATCCAGTTCTATAACGTTTTTTCTACTCACACCCATACAAGCCCATCATTGCTGGAGGCGTTCTCACTCCCCGTTGACAGGAGTGATGATTTTCTTCCTATCAACCGAAGAAAAAGAGTGCCTATTGTTGACATGTTAAACAAAGCAGGCGTGTGTTCGCGCTTAATTAGCAACCAGGGCATGAGCGGGACATGGAATCAGGCATCCACAATCATATTCAGGAATGCAGAAAAGACTTTCAGTGTTGATAGTCATCGTTATGGGAATTCTGAGGATTTAGTTAAAAAGCCCATGGATGATGAGTTTTTCGAAAAACAGATTGTCGTGGATAAAGTTAATAAAATTAATAGCGGATCTTCTGTAACCTTCTTGCATTCCTATGCAGGACACGGCGCCTATCTCGATTTTATTCCTGAATCCTACCGACATCCGGTAGATAATTATTTATCCATCAATGGATTCAACATATTGACCAAGTCAAATATAATGAAGGATATTGAGGATTATGACTCGGCGATAAAATATATCGACTATAGTATTTCAAAGACTATTGACTATGTAAAAAGGTCAAATAAAGCGACCATATTTATATATTTTTCGGATCATGGAGAATCAGTCTTTACGGGAAGAGGACACGACTCATCTCGCTTTATTCATGAAATGGCCAGAGTGCCTTTTTTGATGTACTTTAATGATGCCGCAATCAAAGAGAATCCTGATTTATTCAATAAATATGTACGACTTTCGAAAAGCCGGGAAACAGCTACCTTGGCACAACTTCCTTCAGTAATTTTAGACCTTTGTAAAATCACAATTATTCCGAGTGCCCAAAACTCGGCTTATTCTAAACCATTAATAGGCGAAAGATGCTCGTATTGCTCACCTATTGTAGTTAGAGAAGTATCCGCTGGCATCACCTACGTGAATCTAAACAGGGAAAAACCATTAATCACCAATAGTCATGGCTATAGAATTACGGAAATGAGCGATGCCGCAACCTTGGAGTTTGTAGCATCAAGAAATGATATAAATAAATTTCATGAACATGGCAGAAAATCAGAGACCTCACTCGAAGAGGCGTGTCGCAAGAGATTAATCTATAGTTTTCCCGACCAAGGTTACACAGGCAAATAATTCAAGTCGCAACTTTACCGCAATAGTACTCGAGAACATTGTTCAGTAAGAGCAATAGCCTCATAAAACGAATTCACCTATTACGCTTCATCATATAGGCTATTGCATTGCTTGTTACGCCAAGTTGTCGCGCGGTTTCTGCCAGCGACAGGCCATATTCCGACACAAATTTTGCCGCAAGTTTTTTCCTCAGTTCAGGCAATGCCCCACTTCGGCTCCCTGAACGAATATGCAACCGATATTCCCGCGCCCAGGCATGTTTCTTCGATATCCTGCATACCTACACCTGTCGCACTCCCCCGGCAAGCTGCTTTTTGAGTCCCTCCGCTGCCTGCTCAACCAGAGAACTCACAAAATCACCGCTTCTCCGGGAATCCTTTCATCACCGACTTCCATCTTACCCTGTTTTCTCATCGACAGGACGTTCGACCACCCGCCATTGGACCGGACCAATACTCCTCAACGTCCTCTACCCCAGTTGTCAGCTGCGTCTCTCTGGAATTCTTGAAAGCAACGTCAATTCTCTGCTCTTTCACGGGTTTTAACGGCGCTTTCAGTACCTCCCTCATCCTCACAGGAACGATCACCCTGCAGCAACGGTTCACACGCATTGAACCGCTGTAATGTCTCGTCACGGCAGACGGCAAGACATAAACACATGGAGGCACCCATGTACCGAAACTACTTCCTGGAAGAGATCTGGTTAGCATTTATTCTTCTGTTCAGTGCATCGCTCTTCTTCCTGCCCCAGACATCCCGGGCCGCTACGCCCTATCCCGCTGGCAAATCGGGCGCTCCGGGGCCCACGAAAAACTTCTATCGATGGGTGAACCGGGAGTGGCTCGAGTCCACTCCTGTTCCGTCCGACAAGCCTGGCATCAGCAACTTCGAAGCCATCCAGGAAAAGGTAAACAAGAGGCTCGTCGAACTGCTGGAGCAACTGAAAAACGATCCCGGCAAGACCGAAGACGACAGGAAGCTGCTCACCCTGTACGAAGCGTACACCAACCTCGACCGGCGTGAAGCACAGGGATTGTCACCTCTGCGCCAGGAACTCGCTCAGATCGACCGGGCCACCTCTCTTCGTGATATCGCTCGCCTCTTCGCTCGATTCCAGAAGATCGGGGTAGCCGCCCCATTGATCTACGATGTCACGACGGACCTGAAAAACTCCGAACGAAACATCATTTTCGTCGGACAGTCCGGACTTGGGCTTGAACAGGAGGCATACATCAATGATGACGAACGCTCCCGCCGCCACAGAAACCTCTACCGGGATGCCATCCGCCAGCTTTTCGGCCTAGCGTCGGAAAGAGAGCCGGACCTGAAGGCCGACAAGGTGCTCGACATGGAGCGGGAACTCGCGAAAATCCAGTGGAGCAAGGTCGAAAACCGCGACCTCGCGCGGATAAGCAACCTCTCGGATTACGCATCCCTCAGGTCGAAAGCTCCCGGGACCTACATTGACGTCCAGTTCGCCGAACTCGGAATGCCGACCCGTTACCCGGTGAACATAACCCAGCCATCTTATGTCGAAGCGTTCGACCGGTTTTTCACTGCCCATGATGTCGAAAGCTGGAAATCCTACCTGAAAGCGCGTTTGCTCTACACCTACAGCAAACTGCTTGACGAAAGGTTCCGGAAAACCGTCGTGGACTTTGAGATCGGACGTGGCCTCTATGAAACCGAACAGCCGATGCCGCTTCAGGCCGTCAGCTACCTGAACGGCAACGCAGGCCTGCTCCTCGGGAAGTTCTATGTCGAACACACCTTCAAGGAGAGCGACAAGCGCAGGGTGACCGACCTGGTGCACTCGATCGTCGACGAATACAGGACCGCAGTGAGCGTCTCGACACGCATGACGGCCAATACGAAACGGAAAGCACTTGAAAAACTCGATGCGATGACCTTCCGGATCGGCTATCCGGAACACTGGAAGGACTACACCGCTCTCCACCCCCAACCCGGCAACTGCGCAGAAAACCACAAACTGCTCAGCAGGTTCGAATTCGAGCGTCATGTTGCCAGGCTCGGCAAGCCGGTGGACAACAGCGATTGGGACTACCCGCCTCAGGTCGTCAACGCGTTTTACGAACAGACCTCGAACTCGTTCGTTCTGCTCGCGTCCATCCTCAACCCGCCCTTCTATTCTGCTGACGCTTCCGATGCGGTGCTCTACGGCGGAATGGGCTTCGTCATAGGCCATGAGATCGGGCACGGGTTCGACGACCAGGGCAGCCGGTTCGACGCTCACGGCAACCTGGCGAACTGGTGGACGCAAGCTGACGCACAGGCATTCGATACCGTCAAACAGCGGCTGATCAGCCAGGCGAACGCTTATGAAATTCTTCCCGGCAAACACCTGAAGGGGGCGCTTGAAATCGGCGAGATCATCGGGGACCTCAGCGGATCGGAAATTGCTTATATGGCATACCGGAAAACCGCTGCGGCAAAAGGCCGTGTAAACGATGACGATCAACGGGAGTATTTCAGGCAACTCGCTGTGACCTGGCGTGCCAAATTCAGACCGCAGGTACAGATGCTTCTGCTTGACATCGATCCACATCCGCCATCGGAATATCGCGCCAACGGCACCGTGAAGAACTTCGACGAGTTCCACAAACTCTTCGGCACCAAACCTGGGGACCCGATGTACCTGGCGCCCTCGCAACGCGTAACCGTATGGTAAACGTTCGGAACATTTTGACAACCAGACAGAGCTGAATCGATGGTACCGCTGACTGGTTTTCCCGGACGCAATTCAGCCGCGTTTTCAAGGGCATGTACTATCGCTTTGCTGGCGCTGGCCCCGCTGTCGACAACGCTTCAAGACGCTGTGGCATCCCGGCCCTCCATCCGGTCGGAACGCGTCATCTTTGCCCGGGGCTCAAACACCGCAACCATAAGAGCTTCGATACGGGGCAGTAATTCGGTGAGTTATCTCGTCCACGCAAAAGCCGGCCAGAACATGAGGGCCCGGCTCGTCAGCGCCCACCGTGCTCTCTATTTCAACATTTATACGCCCGGCAAAGGCCCCGGTGACGAGGCGCTCTATATCAGCAGCCTCTCCGAAAACAGTTTCTCCGGTACCTTGCCGGAAAGCGGCGACTACACGGTTTCAGTCTACCTGTTCAGAAGCTCCGCGCGCAGGAACGAATCGGCAACATATCGCCTCGAAATCGATCTCGAAGACGGTCCCGGTGCCGCCACCCCATCTTCCGGGACACTGAAATGGCCTCCGTCGCATGACGCTTCGGGCAAGCTCCGCTGCACCAACATGCAGGAACAGTCCAATACCTGGTGCGACTTCCAGGTCAGGAGATCG
>Ga0326726_10004936_pt1 | contig 12136 bp, 9 predicted proteins | sample MHFenrmetagenome_2_FD_207603 | JGI IMG/M metagenome (GOLD analysis project Ga0326726, IMG submission 207603) | Lab enriched peat soil microbial communities from Michigan Hollow, Ithaca, NY, United States - MHF15MN | ecosystem: Environmental > Terrestrial > Soil > Wetlands > Peat | place: USA...
CGTCTTCGAGCCCGACGCGACCATCGGCTCGATCGGGTCCATCGCCAGCCGCTCGGCGCCGGTCTTCATGTCGCGAATCCAGAGCGCCGTACGCGGGCCGTACTTGTGGCCTTTGTACTCGAGGAGGCCGTCGGGAATCTGCCGCGCGAAGGCGAGCCACCGGCCGTCGGGGGAGATGTCGGGCGCGGCGCCGCCGCCGCTCGAGAAGCGTCCCGCCGCCGCGCCGCTCGACTCGCCCGCCGTGACGTCCACGGTCTCACCGGTCTTGAGCTCGAAGCGACGGAGCTGCAACGAGCCGGAGAGCGGCTCTTTGTCGGCGACGTTCATCGACACCTGGTAGTACAGGTAACGCCCGTCGCCCGACACGCTCGGCCACTGCGGAGCGCCGTTCGCCGCGGCGGCGCCGCGTCCACCCGCCGAGCCGATGATCTGTACGCCCTGACCGCCGTCCTTGTGGTACATCCAGATGCCGCCCGCGGGCGCGCCACCCTCGCCGCCGCCGCGACCGCCCTTGCGCACGACGATGTAATTGCCGTCCGGCATCCACGCCGGCTCGAGCGCGGTGGCATTGAGATCGGTGAAGACCGGACGCTGATTCGAGCCGTCGGCGTTCATCACCCACAGGTTGTACTGTCCGCGACGATCGCTGATGAACGCGATGGTCTTTCCGTCGGGCGAGATGCGCGGTTGGAAGTTGAGCGCGACGCCGCTGTTTTGCGTGAGGGCCGTGGCTTCGCCGCCGGCCGCCGGCATCCTATAGATGTGGCCGAGGAGATCGAAGACGATCCACGTGCGGTCGGGGGAGAGATCCGCCGACGTCCACGTGCCCTCGGACGTGGTGAAGTCGATGTCGCGCGTTTGGCCGCGCGCGAGCGTGACGTCCCATGTGGCGCGGCCGCCGGCATCCCCCTGGTTTCCGCCGCGTCCCTGCGCGGCGATGTGCGGTGCGGCGGCGAGAATGAGCGCGAATGGGGCGACAACCCCGAGAGCGAATCGAGACATGGGACCGAGGCTCCGTTGGGTGAGTCGATCCCGGATAACGTGCGTCGGCCGGGCCGATGGCGCGAGGGGCTACGGCTTCACCACGTCAGCCCGTGCGGCTGGAAGGCGAGTGACGTCGGTCACGCACGGCGGGTGTGATTTGGTACAATCGATTAACGCGGTGTAGGCGGCGCCGTCGAACTCGCAGCACGCGGCGCGTCCATTCAGCGCCGTCCACGCATCCGGGAGGATTCCATGAAGGCTCTCTTGTTGGCCGCCGGCATCGCCGGCTCACTTGCGTTCACGCCTGCCACCATCGAACCGCATCCGCACATCCGCAGCGCGCTCGTCGAGTTGACCGCCGCGCGGAAGGAGCTTCAGACCGCGGCACACGACTTCGGTGGCCACCGTGTCGAAGCGCTTCGCGCGGTCGATGCGGCGATCAAGCAGCTTCGGCTCGCGCAGCAGTACGACTCGAAGTAGCGGCGACGGGGTCTCGAGCTTCCTTAGCGCGGGTCGACGCCGGGCGACATGCCGAGCTTCTCGAGCAGCGCCGTGTAGCGCGGGTTGCCGCGCAGCGGCTCGAGATCGTAGGTGACACCGTCGCCCGGCAGCGCGCCCGACCGGAGCGCGACCCCGCGCTCGAGCCACGTCATCGCCGCGCCGAGCTCGCCCAGCCGGGCGTGCGCGCCGGCGATGAGCTCCGGGGGCACGTAGGTCTTCGGCCAGGTCGATTCGAGCTCGCGCAACAGCTTCTTCGCCTCATCACCGCGCCCGAGCGCGTGCAGTGTGATGATGTAGCCCGGGGTTGCATGACCAAGCGCCCGGCACGCTTGCTCATACTCGGCGAGGGCGTCCTCCAGCATGCCCTTCTGCCGGAGCGCTTCACCGAGTTGTGAGTCGTGCACCAGATAGCCGGGCGACAGCTCCTGCGTGCGTCGATGCTGCGCGATCGCTGAATCGGGTTCTCGCGCGGCAAGAAAGAGCCGCTCGACGAGACTGCTGTACGCGGCCGACAGCGGATCGAGCGCGAGCGCCCGCTGCGCATGCGCCAACGCGCGACGCGGGCGACCCATCGCCATCTCGTAGATGGCAAGGTCCTCATGCGCGTCGGCGTTCGACGGATCGAGTCGCAGCGTCGAGTCGAGCTCCGCCTTCGCCGCCGCCCAATCTCCGCTGAACTCCAGGAGGTCAATGCCGAGCAGCGCGTGCGCACCCGCGGACGTCGAGTCGAGGGCGAGCGCGTGTTTCGCGGCGGCGATCGCGTCGGGAAACGCGTCGTGTGGCAAGAGTGCGACGTCAGCGAGCTTCGTGTATGCCGTCGCGAGGCCGACGAACGCGCGGGCGTATTGCGAGTCCGCCGCAGCGGCTTGCTTGAAGTATTCGATCGCCTGACGGAGCCCGGCGTCGGACGCCTGACCCAGGAGCTCCTCACCGCGCAGCACGAGATCGTGCGCCGCCGCGGACGGCGTATGCGCGCGTCCCAACGAATCGGCGCCCGGGTGAAGCTCGAGGCGGAGCTCGCGAGCGATCGAGCGCGTGATGTCGTCCTGCACCGAGAAGAGATCGGCGGTCGTCCGGTCGAACGTCCGTGTCCACCTGCTGACGCCGTCGCTCGTCCGAATCAGCATCGCGTTGACGCGAAGTCCGGTGCCCGTTCTTCGGACCGATCCCTCGAGCAAGTCGGCGACGCCGAGCTGCTTGCCGACGTCGCGCGCGACGATGGGTCGGCCCTTCAGCGAAAAGACAGAGGTTCGCGGCGCGACGCGCAGTCCCGGAATTGCGGCGAGCGCGCTGATGAGATCGTCCGTGATGCCGTCGGAGAAATACTCCTGCGTCGTGTCGCCGCCGAGGTTCGCGAACGGAAGCACGGCGACGGACTTCGGCTCGTGCGAGCGCGGCCACACGGCGAATAGCGCGACGCCGATCGCGGCGACGGCCGTGGTGAGCGTCATGTACCACGCCCACGCCGGAATCCGCGCCCTCGCCGGCGCGCGGACGGCGACTTTCGCCGGCGCCACCGCGTCGCGCGCGGGCTGGCGCGGCGTGCGCAAGAACTCCACGAGATCGTCGGCTGACTGCGGGCGCTTCGCCGGATCTTTCTCCAGGCAGCGCATGACGAGTGCGGCGAGATTCGCGGGCAGATCGGCGCGGCGCGTTTTGATGTCGGCCGGCTGCTCGGCGATCTGCGCGTTGAGCACGAGGTGCGGCGGGCGGCCGGCGAAGGGCGGCGCGCCGGTGAGCAGTTCGTAGGCGAGACAACCGAACGCGTAGACGTCGACGCGCTGATCCATCGCGTCGTCACCGGCGACCTGCTCGGGCGCCATGTACGCCGGAGTCCCGATCGCGAGTCCCGTCTCGGTGAGTCGGCCATGCGCCGCGTGCGCCGGTGATCGCGACTGCGAGACGGCGCGCGCTATACCGAAGTCGGTGACCTGCGCGTAGCCGTCCGAGAGCAGGATGTTCTCGGGCTTGATGTCGCGATGAACGATGCCGCGCGCGTGGGCGTGGGCGAGCGCCGACGCGACGTCGCGGAGGACGCCGATCGCCTCCTCAACGGGCAATCGCTTGCGCTCGGTCAACCGGTCGCGAAGCGTCTGTCCGTCGACGAACGGCATTGTGTAGTACGGCACGCCGTGCGCCACGCCGGCCGTGAGCACGGGGACGATGCACGGATGCTGCAGCCCCGCGGCGAGCGTGATCTCGCGGGCGAAGCGCTCGGCGGACATGTCGATGCCGATGTTCGACGGCAGCGCCTTGAGCACGACTCGCCGTCCGAGGGCGTGTTCGGTGGCGACGAAGACGCGGGACATGCCTCCGCCGCCGAGCTCGCGCTCGATGGCGTAGGACGCGTCGAATCCGGTCTGGAGTTGGTCGCGGAGGTCGGTCACTCCGCTAACTACGACGGGACGCGCATAGCGTCACGAACGCGCCGAATGGGCGAGTCTCAGCCCATCTGACGGTGGTGGGGCTACCCGGCCGCCGCGGCTGCGGTTTCCACCTCGGTCTCGCGCCGCTTCTGCTCCGCCGCCGCGTCGGCGCTCATCGGGGCGCTCGGGGCGCGGTTCGAGGCAAGGCTGACGAGTCCTCGTCCGAGTCCTTTCAGCTTGTTGTGCCAGAGCGCTGCGCCGGTCTCCGGATCCAAGCGCGTCACCTCACCCCTCGTCGCGACGAAGAGCGCCTCGCCGTCCCAGTAGACCGTCATGTAGTCCGTGCCCAACGTCGCGCGCCAGACCTCGTCACCCGTGTCCCGGTCCAATGCGACGCAACACCCGTGGATTCCCACGTAGACGAGCGATCGTCGACTCCCCGCCACAGTGCCTCCCGCGAGCTGACTATCGCCGGCCCGCCGCGGGCCGACGACGGTGAACACGTTGAGTACTCTCACACATTCGCGAACCCCGGCGGATGCTCCCCGGCCACGCCAAACGCCTGCTCCATCGCGATGCCGGCGCGGACGATCGTGCCTTCGTCGAACATCCGCCCGACCAGCGTGACGCCGTGCGGCACGCGCCGCGGCGGCGAGAACTTGGGCAGCGGATGCTCCGGATCGGGCGCCCAGTCGCTGCGTGCCTCGGACACCTGCACGAAGCCAGCTCGGAGCGTCAGGGACGGATGTCCGGTGAAGTTCGTGATGACGAGCTGCTCGTCGCGCAGCGACGGTACGAGCAGCATGTCGACGTTCGAGAAGACGCGCGCCATCTCCGCGGCCACCTTCCGGCGGAACCGGTCGGCCTGCACGAAATCGACGGCCGACAAAAAGCGCGAGATGCGGAAGAGATTCGGCCAGGCGTCCGGCACCTGGACCTTCATTTGGCCGGCGCGTCCGCTCAGCGTCAGCTCCTCGAACGCCGCCGCGGCCTCGGCGAAGAGCACGAGCTGCAGGGAATCGTACGGCCAGTCGGGCAGTGTGACCTCGGTGGGCACCATGCCGAGCTTGCGTATGGTGTCGAGCGCGGCGCGGTCGACGTCCGTGGCGGGATTGTCCTTCATCCAGGCCGGCAGGTAGCCGACCTTCAGTCCCTTAACGCCGGCGTTCACGTCGAAGTCGAGGTGACTCGGCACGCTCGCGAGGTCGCCGGCGTCGGGGCCAGAGATCGCCTGCAACACGAGCATCGCGTCCTCGACGCCGCGCGTCATCGGCCCCAGCTTGTCGAGCGACCAGCAGAGCGTCATCGCACCGGTGCGCGGCACGCGGCCGTACGTGGGCCTGAGACCGGTCACGCCGCAGCGCATGGCCGGGCTCACGATGCTGCCGCCCGTCTCGCTGCCGATCGAGAAGCCGACGAGTCCCGCGGCCGTCGCCGCACCGGGACCGGCGCTCGATCCCGACGCACCCTCCTCGAGCAGCCACGGATTCACCGTCTGTCCACCGAACCAGATGTCGTTGAGCGCGAGCGCCCCGAGGCTGAGCTTCGCGATCAGCACCGCGCCCGCATCGCGCAAACGCGCGACCACGGCGGAGTCGGCGGTGGGGATGCGATCGCGGAAGGGTTCCGCGCCGTACGTCGTCGGAATACCCGCCGTGTCGAGCAGGTCTTTTCCGCCCCACGGAATTCCGTGCAGCGGTCCGCGATACTTGCCGGCGGCTATCTCGGCGTCCGCCTTCGTCGCCTGGGCCAGCGCCGTCTCGCGCGTGAGCGTGATGACGGCCCGCAGCTTGGAATCGTATCGTTCGATGCGGCCGAGGTAGATGTGGGTGAGCCGATCGGACGTGATCTTTCGCGTCTCGATCCATCGTGAGAGCTTCGTCAACGGCGCGAAGGCGATCTCGTCCTCGCTCACCGGCAGTGGCCCCGGATCGATCTTGCTGCGGACGAAGTTGTCGCGCGTCGGACCGGAGCTCTGGCCGGGCAGGACCGGGTTCCACTTCGTCGCCGGCGCCAGCGTGGGCTCGAGCGCGATCTTCTTCGGCCCCGTCCGCCGCTCGAGGAGCGCGGCCATCGACCGCCGCCAGCTCGCCGCGGCCATCGCCCGCTCCTGCGCCGACATCTGGACCTGTGCCAGCTTCTCGGCTTCAGCGAACGTCGCGGTCGACACCTCGGGTCCAACTTCCGGCGATGTGCCGAACGCCGGCGGCGCGCCGGCAGGGGGAGTCGCCTCGGCCTTCTGCGCCGGTTCGTCGCCGCGGCACGCGGCCACGGCGCCGAGCAGGCCGATGGGGGCACGGATCAAGAACTGTCGGCGTGTGTTCACGGACTCTCCTGAATCGCTCGAGCGTGTGCGTCGAAATCGACGGGCCTGCCGGCGTGGCCGGCATTGTTGCGGGGCATTGGCGTGCCCGATATTGTCTCTCGCGCCATGCGGCCTCGCCGCGAGTAAGAAAGGCGCTCAGCGCGCGGGGTCAAGAGCGTCGCGCGAACGACTCATCCTCAATCCCACGACTCGAGTGGATCACGTCGGCTTCATCGGCCTGGGCAAGATGGGACGCCCGATGGCCGCGAATCTCTGTCGCAAGGGTACCCGCGTCATCGTCTACGACGTCAATCCCGATCCGGTGCGCGACCTCGCGACGCTCGGCGCCGCCGCATCGACGGGCGTGTCGGACGTTGCCGGCCGGTCCGACATCCTCTTCACCATGCTCCCCGACTCCGCGATCGTCGAACGGGTGATTTCCGGCGCCGACGGCGTGCTCGCGCACGCGAAGCGCGGCAGCGTCGTGGTGGACATGAGCACGATCGACCCTCGAGTGACCGACCGGCTCGCCGAGGCCGCCATGGCGAAGGGCATCGGTTTCGTCGACGCGCCGGTCGGACGGTTGGCGAGTCACGCCGAGCGGGGCGAGTCGCTGTTCATGGTCGGCGCCGCGCCGGATGTCTTCGATCGCGTCAAGCCGTTGCTCGAGATGATGGGGACGACGATCCATCACTGCGGCGGCGTCGGGACCGGCATGCGGACGAAGCTGGTCAACAACTTCCTGGCGATCGTGTCGTGCGAGATGAACGCCGAAGCCATCGCGCTGTCGCAGCGCTTTGGGCTGTCGCTCGAGAAGACGCTCGACGTCATTCACGGCACCACGGCCACGAACGGCCAGCTCAAGCTGGCGTGGGCCACGAAGGTGCTGAAGGGCGACACGGAGCCCGGGTTCACAATCGACCTGGCGCACAAGGATCTGTCGCTGATCGTCGAGGCGGCAAACGCCGAGAAGGTGCCTGTGCCGATTGCCGCCGTGGCGCGCGAGGCGTACAGCGCCGCCCGCTCCCAAGGATACGGCGGCAAGGACTTCTCGGCGATGGTCGATGTGCTCTGCGAGACGGCATCGATCAGAAAGCCGCGGTTCTAGGCGACGCTAGGTTTCGTTCAAGGGCTGAGTGGTGCTGTTCTGCACTGACGAATGAGAGATGAGATTCCGATGACCGCGACATTCCCGAACTACATCAACGGCCGCACGATCGACTCGAGCGAGCGGAGCTCGGACATCAATCCGTCCAACGTGAGCGACGTGGTCGGCGAGTTCGCCCGAGCGACGACGGCGGAGCTCGATCAGGCGATCGCTTCGGCGCGCGACGCGTTCAAGAAATGGTCGCGCACCACGCCGCAGGAGCGGTTCGACATCCTCGACCGCGCCGCCACGGAGATCATCGCGCGCAAGGACGAGCTGGGGCGGCTTCTGTCGCGCGAGCAGGGCAAGCCGCTCGCCGACGCTATCGGCGAGGCCGGGCGCGCCGGGTACATCTTCAAGTTCTTCGCGGGCGAGACGCTGCGCCTCGCCGGCGAGAAGCTCGATTCGGTGCGGCCGGGCGTCGAGATCGAGGTGACGCGCGAGCCGATCGGCGTGATCGGCGCGATCACCCCGTGGAATTTTCCGCTGGCGATTCCCGCGTGGAAGATTGCCCCGGCGCTCGCCTACGGAAACTGCATGGTCCTCAAGCCGGCCGAGCTCGCGCCGGCGTCGCCGTGGATGCTCGCCGACATCATTCAGCGAGCAGGTCTCCCGGCGGGCGTGCTCAATCTGGTGATGGGTCCGGGCGCCCAGCTCGGCGCCGCGCTCGCGTCCGCGCCGGGCATCGACGCGGTGACGTTCACGGGGTCGCGCGACGTCGGGCCCGGCGTCGCCGCCGCGGCGCTGAAGTCGGGTGCGCGCGTGCAGCTGGAGATGGGCGGCAAGAACCCGCTCGTCGTGCTCGACGACGCCGACCTTGGAATCGCCGTCAACATCGCGGTGAATGGCGCGTTCTTCCAGGCTGGCCAGCGGTGCACGGCGTCGAGCCGCATCATCGTCACGGACGGCATCCACGATCGATTCGTCCAGGCGATGGTGGAGCGCACCAAGCGCCTCGTCGTGGACGACGCGCTCAAGGCGGGAACCGAGATTGGCCCGGTGATCGACGACCGGCAGCTCGCGAAGAACCTGAGCTACGTCGAGATCGGCAAGAAGGAAGGCGCGCGACTAGCCTGCGGCGGCGAGCGCCTGAAGCGAGACACCGACGGCTACTACATGGCGCCGGCGATCTTCACCGATACCGCGCAGGAGATGCGGATCAATCAGGAGGAGATCTTCGGCCCGGTGGCCGCGATCATCCGCGTGCGCGACTATGACGAGGCGCTTGCCGTCGCCAACGCGACGCCGTTCGGTCTCTCGGCGGGCATCGCGACGACGTCACTCAAGCACGCCAGTCACTTCAAGCGCAATTCAGAAAGCGGGCTCGTGATGATCAACCTGCCGACCGCCGGCCTGGACTATCACGTACCGTTCGGCGGCCGCAAGCTGTCGAGCTACGGACCGCGCGAACAGGGTGCGTACGCGAAGGAATTTTACACCATCGTGAAGACGACCTACATCGGGGCGTAAGCCGAGGCGGGACAGCGGGTTGGGGACCGCGATTCTGGCCTCTTCCCGGGCCGGAGTGGTCCTTTCTTTACATCGATTTGCGCGGTTGGCGCCACCACTGATATTGTGGTCGCATGAGTCCGCCGTCCACGTTCGCCACGTACTTCGCGCGGCTCATCGCGCAGCGCGTGCACGAGCCGAACAACATCGACGCGCATCGCGCCGCACTCGCCGACCTGCTCGCGGCGAATCAGGCCGACGTGACGCTGAGCTGGGACAACTGGCAGCTTCGGTCGGGAAGCGACGTGTTCGACGCGGCGTCGCCGGGCATGATCGACCTGTTGTCGCGGATGGCGGCGCACGGCGTGCGCGAGCTCTCGTTCGGCGCCGGCACCGAGCGCGCGCATCTGCTTGGCGTGGCGTGGATTCTCTGCCAGGATCCGGCGCTCGGCGACGGTGGAGCACGCGCGGTGTCGCGGCTGTCCATGCTCGGGGCGTCCGGCGTGAGGATGGTGCCGGTCGTTGCGCCGACGGTTTCCGCGACGCCGGAGACCGAAGCACGTGTGGTCGTGTCCGTCGAGCCCGCGCCACCGCCCGTCGCGGCAGCGCCGCCTCCCGTCGAGGCGACATCGACCCCCGTCGAACCTCCGCCGGCTCCCGCGCCGCGCGCCCCTCGCGAATCGGTCGCATTTCTCACGGCGCGCCGGCTCGAGCAGCGCGACACCGCCGACGTCCTCATCGCACGACTCGCCGAGGCCAAGACGCCGGAGCAGATCGCGCGCGCCCTCGACGCGCTCGCGGCGTTCACCGAGCTGCCGCGCAAGCGGATCACCGACGTGGTCGCGATCCTCACCGCGATGCTCGCCGAAGAGCCGCGGCTGACGCACGAGGAAGCGAAGCGGATGTTCGGCTTCGCGCTCAAGCGAATCGCGAAGTCGAGCACGTTCCGCGCGATGGCGGCGGCGCTGGCGGCGGCGCCGGAGAACCACGACGACTACGTGCGGATCTTCAAGTACTTCGGGGACGCCGCCGCCGATCAGGTCATCGAGCAGCTCGCGCACGCTGACTCGCTCAAGGAACGCCGCGTGCTGTTCGACACGCTCGTCGAGCTGCAGCGCGGCGTGCCGACGCTCATCTATCTGTTGGGCGACGGCCGCTGGTACGTCGTGCGAAACGCGGCCGAGCTCCTCGGGGAGATGCGCGCGCTCGAGGCGGAGCAGGGACTCGCGTGGTTGGTCAATCATCCCGACGAGCGCGTCCGACGTTCGGCCACGGCCGCGCTGGCGAAGCTCGACACGCCCGGCGCGCGCGCCGCGCTTCGTGAGGCGATCAAGGACACGTCGCCCGACGTGCGCATGAACGCGCTGCTGGCGCTCTCCAACGGCGACAAGAAGCGCGTGGCCACGCAGATCATCCGCGCGTTGCCCGAGGAGCGCGATCCGGACACCCAGAAAACGCTGATGATCATTCTTGCGCGACTGGGCACGCCGGAGGCGATTCAGTATCTGCTCAACGCCGCCGAGCCCGAGAAGGGGTTCTTCAAGAAGAAGCCGACGCCGACACGGGTGGCTGCCGTGGCTGCCCTCGCCGATGCGGCCGACCCCACTGCGCTCGCGGCGATCCGCGCGATGACGAAGGACAAGGAGCGCGAGGTTCGCGACGCCGCGGCGCGCGCGCTGCCGCCGGCCAAGGCGAAAGCGTCAACGATGACGCCGCCGGATCAGAGCTGGTAAAGCAGGGCCGCTACGCGAACCGTCGGCGCGCGCGCTCGCGCGCCTTGAGGATTTCCTCCTCCCGATTCCTCGGCGGGGCGTGCGTCTCGAGCGAGTGCACGAGTCGTTCGGCGGCCGCGGTGACTTCTTCCACCGCCTGATTGAACACGGCCTCGTTGGCGCGCGACGGGCGAGTCGTACCGCTCAACTTCCGAACGAATTGCAGGGCGGACGCACGAATCTCGTCGTCCGTGGCGGGCGGCTCGAAGTTGGCGAGCGTCTTGATGTTGCGGCACATCGGCGTGATCTCCTCCGGTCTCACGACAGGCCGCCCTCGGTGAAGCCCCCTCGGTGGAGCGAGCGCGGCCGCCCCGAAAGATGCAGCGCGCGCCGGCCGGCGGCTACGTTGGTTGACACTCCGTGATCAGTTCTGAGTCACACGCTGTCCCTGCACGGTCGTCGCCCACCGGGCCGCGTACTCGAGCACGGGGTCGATTCCGGCGTCGAAGTCGGCGGCCTTCGTCGGAACGACGATGCTCGGCGCGATGCCCTTCCACTCGACGATCTGCATCGCCGCGGTGTACTCGATCCATCGAGGCACGGAGTACTGCCAGCCGCCGCCTAGATCGAACATCGCCGGGTTGCCGGACCCGCCGCCCGTGGTGTCGCCGACGACCGTGACATTCGGAAGCTGGCTCATCGCCGCGATGAACTCCTCGTTGCTGCTGAAGCATCCGCGCCCGATGAGAAGGAGCACGGGCTTGCGAAACTGCCAGGCGCCTCGTGGCGAAACGCGGGCCGCCTGCAGCGCACCGAAGTCCGTGTGCATCGGACCGTTTCGATAGCGCACATACGTCGCGACGCGGGTGCTGTCGAAGAAGCGCGCCGCGATGGAGTCGGCCAGCGCGCTGTTGCCGCCGCCGTTCATTCGAACGTCGATGATCAGCGCCGGCGCGCTCTTGAACTGCTCGAGCGCGGCGTCAACCGCCGCCGCGTTGAACTGCGCTGGGTTCCACGAACCGAACACGAAGTATGGAACGCCCTCCACGCGTCCATAGCCCCAGTTGGTCTGTTGCTGTTGCCAGCCATACCCGCGGACGTACGACTGCCAGACGTCGCTGCGCCAGTTGACGAGCGTCGCGGGCGAGTACGTCGACACCGAGGAACCGTTTGGCGCGATCAACCAGGAATGAACGTCGCGGAGTTGGCCGAGCATGTCGCGAACGACATTGGCCAGTTCTTGCTCCGACGTTGCCGCCACGGCGCGCGCGCGATATACCGTGCGCAACGAGTCCCAGTTGACATGCTTGTAGTCGAAGTACGGATAGGTGCTGTCGTATTTCGACCACACGGCGTCGAATTGGCTCACGAAGTCGTTCTGCGATGGCGGCGCCGTGGTTTCAGAGGAGCACGAGCACACGAGCAGCGCTCCGACGAACGCGAGCGCGCGCGAACGAGAGGAAGAAAGAATGTGCATGATCAGAAGATCCAGGAGATTCCGGCGCTTGGGAGGCGACCGACCTGCGAGTTCGGGACGGGTCGCGAGATCACCTTTCCATTGATCACCGATATGGAGTAGTCGTCGTAGCGCGGATTCGTCGCGTTGAACACGTTGAAGAGATCCGCGAAGAAGGAGATCTGGCCGCGCGACGTCATGACGTCCCGCGTGTAT
>Ga0326726_10004937_pt1 | contig 12136 bp, 10 predicted proteins | sample MHFenrmetagenome_2_FD_207603 | JGI IMG/M metagenome (GOLD analysis project Ga0326726, IMG submission 207603) | Lab enriched peat soil microbial communities from Michigan Hollow, Ithaca, NY, United States - MHF15MN | ecosystem: Environmental > Terrestrial > Soil > Wetlands > Peat | place: USA...
TCCGCCCGTCCGGAGCAGGTGCAGGCGCTCTTCCCCAGCACGGTGCCGGTGGGGATCAAGTACGGCACGGTGGGGGTGCTCGACCGCGAGCGGGTGTTGCACGAGGTCACGACCTTCCGGCAGGATGTCCGCACCGACGGCCGGCACGCTGAGGTGGCGTACGGCGTATCGCTCGACGAGGACCTGGCGCGGCGAGACTTCACCATCAACGCCATTGCCTATCATCCGCTCCGCGGCGAGTGGCGCGATCCCTTTGGCGGCGCCGACGACCTCGAGCGCAAGCGACTGCGCGCCGTCGGCGATCCCGCCGCCCGATTCCGGGAGGACTACCTCCGGGTGCTCCGCGCCCTCCGGTTTGCGGCCCGCCTGGAATTTGCCGTCGACCCCGCCACGTGGGAGGCGCTCCGCGACGCGGCCGACGGGCTGGGCCAGCTCTCTGCGGAGCGGGTGCGCGACGAGTGGGTCAAGGGGCTGGCCACGACGCGTTCGCTCAGGCGGCTGCTCTCGCTCTGGCGGAGGTCCGGAGGCGCCGCAGTCTGGCTGCCGCAGCTGATGTCGGAGGAGGAGGCCGATGCCTGGCCGGGCGACGATGCGCCCGACGCGCGTGACCCGGTGGTGCTTACGGTGCTCTTTTGTCGCGATGCGGTGGCGACGATGGCCCGCCTCCGGATGTCCAACGTCGAGGTGGCGCGCGCCGCGGCGATGGCGGCGGGCCCCGCGGAGCCGGAAGGGCAGGCGACCCGCGATGTCCGGCGCTGGCTCGCCGCGGTGGATGGCGCCGCGGACGACCTGGTATCGCTGTGGCAACAGCGGCAGGGCCGGCCGTTCCCCTGGGCCGCGGCGGTGGAGGAAGTTCGCGCCTCCGGCGCCGCGCTCAGCCGTTCGGGGCTCGTCATTTCGGGACAGGACTTGATGGCCGCCGGGATTCCGGCAGGCCCGGCGATTGGCCAGGTCCTCGAGCGCCTGCTGGCGCTCGTGGTGGACGACCCCTCGCTCAACGTGCGCGACCGCCTGCTCTCGCGCGCCAAGGAGATCGCGTGCACGCCCTGACGCTGGCCCTCTTCGCCGCCGGTGCCAACGTCCTCGGCGCCTTCGTCGTGACGCGTCACTTGAAGCGGGAGCTTCGGTTCATCGAGGGATTGATCGCCTTCGGGGCCGGGTTCATGCTCGCGGTGGTCCTGATCGGCGTGCTGCCCGAGGTGTTTCACGACGGGGCGCTGCTGCCGGGGCTCTTCGTCTTCGTGGGCTATTTCGGGGTGCACCTGTCGCAGCACGTCTTCACCCAGCACTTCCACTACGGCGTGGAGACCCACCGCGTGGCGGCGCGCGCTGGCACCACGGCGCTGATCGGGTTGTCCATCCACAGTCTCTTCGACGGCGTGGCCATCGCCGCCGGGATGCTGGTCTCGCCGACGCTCGGCGTCCTGCTCTTCCTCGCGGTCTTCCTGCACAAGCTGCCCGAGGGCGTCACCATCGCCAGCCTGCTGATGGCCGCCGGGCAGCCCGCCCGTCGCGCGGTGAGCGCCTCCGCGGTGCTCGGCCTGGCCACGCTCCTCGGCGTCCTCCTCACCGAGCGGGTGGCGCCGCTGGCGGAGCATGGCCTGGCGCTGGCGGCGGGCGTCACGCTCTACGTGGCCGCCTCCGACCTGGTCCCGGAGTTCCAGGCCAAGCGCGGATGGAGCACCGCCCTTCCATTCTTCGGCGGCGCCGCCGCGTTCTTCCTGACGCACGCGCTGCTCGGCCGCTGGTTCGGCTAGGCGTCGACGCGTGTCGGAACCCTCCCTCTTTGCGCCCCCCGAGCCGCTCGCCGCACGGCTCCGCCCCCGCACGATCGACGAAGTGGTGGGCCAGTCGCACCTGCTGGCGCCGGGCCGCGCCCTCGGCGACGCGATCCGGCGAGGGGACGTCGGCAGCGTCATCCTCTGGGGCCCCCCGGGCTCCGGAAAGACCACCCTGGCCCGCGTGATCGCGAAGCACACCGAGCGGGAGTTCGTCACCTTCAGCGCCGTGACGGAGGGCGTCCAGCGGGTTCGGGAAATCCTGCGCGAGGCGGAGGACCGCCGCCGGCTCGGTCGCGAGACCATCTTTTTCTGCGACGAAATCCACCGCTTCAATCGCGGGCAGCAGGACGCCTTCCTACCCTCGGTCGAGTCGGGACTGATCACGCTGATCGGCGCGACCACCGAAAACCCGAGCTTCGAGCTGAACGCTGCGCTGCTCTCGCGCTGCCGGGTGTACGTCTTGGAGCCGCTCTCGGAGGCGGAGCTCGGCACCCTTCTACGCCTTGCCATCAGCGACCGCGATCGCGGGCTCGGCGCCATGGAGCTCCGGGTGGACGACGACGCCATCGCCTTCCTCGCGGAGCAGGCGGACGGTGACGCGCGGCGCGCGCTCACGGCGCTCGAGGCGGCGGCCCAGCAGGTGGGTCTCGGGGGGCAGGTCACCCGGAGCATCGCCGCGGACGTCCTTGCCAGACGGCTTCCCGCCTATGACAAGTCGGGCGAGGGGCACTACAACCTGATCTCGGCCCTGCACAAGGCGGTCCGGGGTAGCGACCCCCAGGGCGCGCTCTACTGGCTCGCGCGGATGATCGAGGGTGGCGAGGCGCCGCTCTACCTGGTGCGGCGGATGGTGCGGATGGCCACCGAGGACATCGGCCTCGCCGACCCGCAGGCGCTCACGATCACGCTGGCCGCCAAGGACGCCTTCGACTTCCTCGGCGCCCCGGAAGGCGAGCTCGCCCTCGCCGAGGCGGTGGTGTACCTGGCCACGGCACCCAAGTCGAACCGGGTATACGTGGCGTGGGGTGCGGCCCGCGAGGCGGCCCGGGAGTCGCCGGCGGCGCCGGTGCCCACCCACCTTCGGAACGCGGTGACGGGTCTGATGAAGGAGCTGGGGTACGGCAAGGGCTACCGCTACGCGCACGACGAGGCCGATGCCTACGCGCCGCAGGAGTACCTTCCGGCAGGGCTCGAAGGCGCCCGGTACTACGAGCCGGGGCCGATGGGGCTGGAAAAGCGGATTGCGGAGCGCATGGCGTGGTGGGCGCGCCGCAAGGGCGGCGAGGTGACGGAATCACCGATCGACAGTTCAGAGCAAGGACGGTAGCGCCATCAAGGACCTCATCGACATCCAGCCGCCGGCCGAGCGGGCCATCCTGGTCTCGGCGCCGCGCAAGGGCTCGCCCGACGCTCGCGCCATGCAGGAACACGTGGAAGAGCTGGCCAGCCTGGTGGATACCGCCGGCGCCGTGGTGGTCGGCCGCCTTTCGCAGCAGCTCGAGTCGCCGCACCCGGGAACACTGATCGGGGAAGGGAAGGTCGAGGAGCTCGCCGCCATGGCGGCGGCCTCCGAGGCCACGCTCGTCATTTTCGACGAGGAACTCTCGCCGATGCAGGGCGCCAACCTCGAGAAGGAGCTCAAGGTGCGCGTCATGGACCGCGCCGAGGTCATCCTCGACATCTTCTCGACGCGGGCGCGAAGTCACGAGGCCAAGCTGCAGGTGGAGCTGGCGCAGATGGAGTACCTGCTGCCGCGGCTGCGCCGGATGTGGACCCACCTTTCGCGCATCCGCGGCGGTATCGGTCTCCGGGGTCCCGGCGAAACCCAGCTGGAAACCGACCGCCGGATGATCCGGCACAAGATCCAGTACCTCAAGGGCAAGTTGCGGGACGTCGAACGCCACCGGGAGACCATCCGGGCGGGGCGGGTCCCGATGCTCAGCGTCAGTCTCGTCGGCTACACCAACGCCGGCAAGTCGAGCATCCTCCGCGCGCTCTCCGGGCAGCACGAGATCGTCGTCGAGGACCGCCTCTTCGCCACCCTCGACACACTCACCCGCGAAGTGGACCTCGGCGAAGGCTACCGGGCCCGCGTCACCGACACCGTCGGGTTCATCCGCAAGCTCCCGCACCACCTGGTGGCCAGCTTCCGGGCCACGCTGGAGGAGGCGCGCTACGCCGACGTGCTGCTGCACATCGTCGACGCGAGTCACCCTGAATGGGAAGAGCAGATGGCGGTGGTCGACCAGGTGCTCGCCGAGCTGGGGCTGCAGGACCGGCCGGTGCTGCAGGTGTTCAACAAGATGGACCGGGTGGCGGACCCGGTCGAGTTCGGCCGGCGGGTGCAGGCGCTCCATCCGGGGGCGGTGCTCACGAGCACGATGCGGACCGACGGCCTGGCCGGCCTCCGCGCGGCGCTCCGGGAACGGGAGCAGACCGTGCGCCCGCCGGTGTGGCTCCGGCTCCCGCTCACCGCGGGGGCCCGGTTGGCCGCACTCTACCGCCTCGGCGAGGTGATGGAACGCCGTGACACCGAATCCGGCTTCGAGTTGCGGGTCCGGCTGCCGGCGGACGAACTGGACCGCCTCCGGCGCGAGGGGGTCGAGGTGCTGGGGCCGAGCGTGGCGGGGGCCCCCGGTCGCGGCTAAGATACCAGCACATTCAACCTGAAGAGACGATGCCCGCATCCCGCGGTCCGATCCTGAAGCGGAAGATCCGATTTGCCCTCGTGGGGTGCGGCCGCATCGCGGGCAAGCACCTCGAGGCCATCGCCAGGCACGCCACCAACGGAGAACTCGTGGCGCTTTGTGACACCGATCCCGCCGCCCTGGAGCGGATGGTGGCCGTCGCGAAGGTGCCGGGGTTCGGATCGCTCACCGAGCTGCTGGCCGGCTCCGACGCCGACGCGGTCATCCTGGCCACGCCGAGCGGGCTGCATGCGGCGCAGACGATGGAGGTGGCCAGGGCCGGCCGTCACGTGGTCACGGAAAAGCCGATGGCCACCCGCTGGTCCGACGGGCAAACGATGGTGCAGGCCTGCGACCAGGCCGGTGTGCGGCTTTTCGTGGTGAAGCAGAACCGCCTCAATGCCACGATTCAGCTGGTCAAGCGCGCCATGGACAAGGGGCGCTTCGGCAAGATCTTCATGGTGAACGTGAACGTCTTCTGGAACCGGCCGCAGTCCTACTATGACAGCGCGCGGTGGCGGGGCACCTGGGAGTTCGACGGCGGGGCCTTCATGAACCAGGCCAGCCACTACGTGGACCTGCTCGACTGGCTGGTCGGGCCGGTGGAGTGCGTGCACGCCTTCACCGCCACGCTGGCCCGCCACATCGAGGTCGAGGACACCGGCGTGGCCAACATCCGCTGGCGGTCCGGGGCGCTCGGATCGATCAACGTCACGATGCTGACCTATCCCAAGAACCTCGAGGGGTCGATCACGATCATCGGGGAGCGGGGGACGGTGCGGGTGGGGGGCCTGGCGGTCAACCAGATCGAGCACTGGGAATTCGATGCGTCCGATCCGGACGACGCCCTCGCGAAGGACGCGAGCTACCAGACGAGCTCGGTATACGGATTCGGCCATCCGGCGTACTACGAAAACGTGGTGCAGACCCTGCGCGGCACCGCCGAGGCCAACACCGATGGCCGGGAAGGGCTGCGCTCCCTCGAGCTGTTGATCGGCATCTACCTGTCGGCGCGGGACGGCCGCCCAGTGCACCTGCCGCTCGAGTACTAGGCTCCCTTCGCCGCGCGGACTTCGCGCCAGAAGAGCAGCGTCTTCCGCGCAATGGCGTCATCGGCAAATTCGGCAATGACCCGCCGGCGCCCCTCCGCTCCCAGCCGTTCGCGCAGCGCCGCGTCTGCCATCAGGCGCCCCAGCGCCTCCGCCAACCCTTCCGCATGATCCTCCCGGAACACCAGTCCGGCCCCGCCCGTCGTTTCGCGGAGCGCGCCTGAGTCGCTCGTGACGAGGGCAACCCCGTTTCCCATCGCCTCGAACACCTGCATGGGATAGGTCTCCACCCACTGGGCGGTGGTGCGCGAGGGGACCGCGAGGCAGTCGAGTCGCGGCCACACCGAGGCGAGGTCCTGCCGCGCGATGGCGCCGAGCCACGTGACGCGGGAGGCCACGCCGAGCCGCTCCGCCAGCGCCTCGAGCTCCTCCTGCGCCGGACCGGTGCCCGCGACGGTGATGGTCCACGCGCCGTGCAGCTTGATGCAGGCGCGGAAGAGCAGGTCGAGTCCCTTCTCGGGCACCAGCCGGCCGACGAAGCCGATCGCGAGGGGCGGGTGCGGCTCCGGTGCCGGTGTGCGGGGCACCGGGATGCCGAGCTGGGGAATGACGGCCGAGCGGAGCGCGGGGAACTCCTGGAGGACGAGGCCCGTGGCGAGCGAGGTCCCGCCGATGACGCCGGCGGCCCCGCCCAGGGTGCGTCGGCGTCGCATGCGGGCCAGGAGGGAGTGCTTCAGCGCGAGGCTCTCGTTGGTGAATGCGACGACGGGAATGCCGAGCTGGCGCGCCATCCCTGGCATGGCAGCTGCGACCCGCGTCGTCGGCGCCTCCTCGATCTGGATGACGTCGGGGCGGAAGTCGGTGAGGAGGCGCCGGAGCGCGGTCGTGCGCCATGCGATCGGGGCGCCGGCTTCGGTCCGGCCGCGTGTCGCCGTCGGGACGATGCGGACTCCGCCGTCCTCGGCGAACGCGGTGACGACGTCACCGGAGACGCCGGCGGACGCGCGCCGCGCGGGGACGGCGACGGCGAGCGCCACGCCCTGGCCCGCAAGGGCCCTGAGCTTGCCCCGCTGGTCGCGGTCGGCGTAGGTATGGGAAATGATGACGGCACGCACGGCAGGAAAGATGGCTGTGACCGCTGTCACATCAAAGGCCGGCCGTCTCTCCGGTTTCGCTCGTGATATATTGCGGGATGCGCATCCTGCACCTGTCCCGCTACTACTGGCCCCGCTCCGGCGGGCGCGAGCGCGTGGTCGAAGACCTCGCCGAAGGTGCCGCCGCCCTCGGTCATGAGGTCGAGGTGGTGGCCGTCCAATCCACCGGCGAGTCCGACAAGGGTGGTCGGCATCGGTCCCGCGTCACGCGAGTCTTCTCGTTCGGCACCCTGGGATCCCAGGATTTCGCGCCCGGGTATCTCGCCGCCGCCTGGCACCGTGCCGACATCATTCACGTGCACCATCCCCACCCGCTCGCCGACCTCGCGGTCCTGCTCCGTGCAAGGCGGACGCCGCTCGTCGTCACTCAACACGCCGACCTGCGGCGGAGCCCGGAGCGGCTGCTGTCACGGATGACGCTGAAGCGGGCCAAGGCGATCGTGGTGCCGAGCCGCGCGCATATCGCGCTCTGCCAGGAACTCGAGGGGTTCGAAACCAAGGTCGAGGTAATTCCGTTCGGGATCGATGAGGCGCGGTGGGCCACCGTGCCCCCGGCTCCCACATCCGGCCCGATCAGGGCGCTCTTCATCGGCCGGCTGGTCAAGTACAAGGGTGTGGACGTGCTGCTCCGCGCGCTGGAACGGGTGCCCGACCTGCGGCTGGACATCGTCGGTGGCGGTCCCGAGGCGCCACGGCTCCGCACGCTGGCGCAGGCCCTCGCGGTGACCGACCGGGTGCGCTGGTACGGCGAGTACCCCGACGAAGACCTGACCCGGCGCATGGCCGAGGCGCACTTCCTGGTGCTGCCGTCGGTGTCGGTGGCGGAGATGTTCGGACTGGTGGCGGTGGAGGCGATGGCGGCCGCACGACCGGTCATTACCACCGACTTGCCCAGCGGACTGCGTGAGGTTAATTCTCACGGCCAGACGGGGTTGGTGGTGCCGCTCCGCGATCCTGACGCGCTGGCACAGGCCATGTCGCAGCTGGCGGGCGACGCCGGGCTGCGGGAGCGGTTGGGCGCGGCCGGTCGGGCCCGTGTGGCCGAGCGATTCACCCGGAAACAGATGGCCCAAGCACACATTGCGCTCTACGAGCGCATCCTGGCGGACCGGCGACAGCCGGAATCCTGATGACCCCCTTTCGGAGGCCCCTGATGTCCATCACTCGCCCCGCTGCCGCAGTCGCGCTCCTCACGGGGCTCACCCTGTTGGCCGCTCCCGCCCACGCGCAGTATTACACGCAATCCACCTGGATCACGCCCTTCGGCGGTATCTACCTCGGCGGCTCACTCAACAGCGTCAACAGCTCGCTGGCAAATTCCATCGACGTCGGCAGCTCTTTCACGTATGGCGCCCGGCTCGGCCACAAGTTCAACTCCGCGATCGGCCTGGTGTTCGAGTACGCGCACGCGGATCCGTCCGTCACGATCGCCGGCGGCACCGCCAACGGCGAGAAGCTGAGCGACGTCCACACCAACGTGTACGAAGGCACGTTCAACTTCTACTTCGGCAATGACCCGAACACCCAGGGCTACCTGGCCCTCGGCGGCGGCGCGGACAACATCAACAGCAGCGGCTCCGGCAGCAATCCCGGCGGCAGCAAGACCTACTTCGGCACCGTCTTCGGCCTCGGCGGCCAGAAGTTCTTCAACGAGAAGTGGGGCGCCACACTGGACGGGCGCTATCGCTGGGTCAACGTCAACGGGTCGGACTCGGTGTACTGCCAACCGTTCTTCCCGTACTACTGCTACGCCTATGACACGTCGTGGTACGGCAGCGGCGAAATCACCCTCGGCGTGACGTACAAGTTCAAGTAGGCCTGGGCCAACGGGCCCTTAGCTCAGGTGGTTAGAGCAGCGGACTCATAATCCGTAGGTCCCTGGTTCGAATCCAGGAGGGCCCACCACGGACGAGGACCGGGACGAAAGGACTGAGGACAGCGAGGGAGTTCCCTCGACGCCTCAGTCCTTTTGCTTCCGCCCACCCAACAGTTCCCGACTATGCAGGGGCGAATCGATGCTGCAGCGGCTGGGCCGAAATCTCCTGACATCGTTCAAGACGACCCGGTGGCGCGGGGCGCTGCTCGTCGCCGTCGTCTCGGACGCCCTCGGCTTCGGCGTGGTGCTCCTGCCGCCGGTGCAATGGACGCTTGACGCGATCACTGCCGCCGTGCTCTTCGGGGTGCTGGGCTTCCGTTGGCCGCTCCTGCCGGCGCTGGCCGTCGAGGTCATCCCCGGGCTCGAACTCTTTCCGACCTGGACCCTGGTCGTGTTGGCGCTGGCGGGTACGGACTCCCCACCCGATCCCGCAGGACATCACGTAGCCGGACTCGGTGGAGAAGCGAAGCGGTAGCACCCCACAGGTACGACGACAAAGCCCCGCCGGCCAGGAAGGCACGGCGGGGCTTCGCAATGTTCGGGATGGGCGATGAGGGGCTCGAACCCCCGACCTCGCGCATGTGAGGCGCGCGCTCTAACCAGCTGAGCTAATCGCCCGGTGTTTCGGGAGCGGGAGTCTAATGGGGCCGGCGGGGCGCGGCAACCCCGGGCGAGATTGCGTCGGCCACTGCGTGGCCTCGCAATGACAGAACAATCCCTTGTGTCATTGCGAGGAGGGCCCGAAGGGGGCCGACGAAGCAATCTCCGTCCTCAGATCAATCCGCTCCGCCGGAGCCGCCCGATCTGGTCGTAGCGTTCGTCGTGCATCGCCAGCACTTCCTCCGGCGACACCGTGGCGACGCCCACCTTTCCCACCTCGATGCCGGCCGCGATGTTGGCCAGTTGCGCCGCTTCCCGCACCGTCGCCCCCGCCGCCAGGCAGGTCCCCACCCAGGCCGTCACCGTGTCGCCGGCGCCGGAGACGTCGAACACCTCTCTCGCAAGCGACGGCAGGCGTGTCGTGGCGCCGTCGCGCGTCACCAACACCATCCCCTCAGCGCCCAGTGTGAGAAGGAGGTTGTCCACCTGGAGGCGCTTGAGCGCGTCCGGCAGGGCGTCGCGCTGCTCGAGATCCACCGCGGCGCCCAGCGCGGCCTCCATTTCCCGCCGGTTAGGCTTGAACACCGTGGCGCCGACGTAATCGAAGAACTGCCGGAACTTCGGGTCCACCACCACGGGGATTCCGCGCGTGCGGGCCACGGCCATCGCGGCCTTGATGAGCGCCGGGGCCAGCAGTCCCTTGTTGTAATCCTCGAGCAGCAGGGCGTCCGCATCGGCCAGCGCCTGTTCCGCCAGCTTCACGACGCGGGCGAGCTCCCCCTCCTCGAGCAACTGGTCCACTTCCTCGTCGATCCGCACCACCTGTTGCCCGCGAGCCAGTACGCGCGTCTTCGAGGTCGTCGGCCGTCCTGCCACGGTCGCCACGAACGCGTCGGTGAGTCGGAGCGTGGCCATCTCCGCCCGGAGCGCGCGCCCGGCGGTGTCGTCGCCGACTACGCCGACCAGCTGGCATGAGGCGCCCATCGCGGCCACATTCGCGGCGACGTTGGCGGCGCCGCCCAGCGCGGAGCGGTGCTCGCGCACCGTCACGACCGGCACCGGCGCCTCGGGGGAGAGCCGGTCGGTGTCGCCGATCATGTAGCGGTCGAGGATGAGGTCGCCCACCACCACGATGCGGCTCTTCGCCATCCGTTCGATGAGGGTCAGCACCCGGTCGCGGGGCATCGGGGGCGGCGGAGTCATGGGACGCACGGCAGATCCTCGGGCTCGTGGGGGTGCAACACGCCGAGAAACGTGCGTGCGGCATCGGCAAAGGGGAAGGGGCGGGAGCCCGGGAACCGAGGCGTTCCGCTATCTTTGGGCGCCATGACACCCGCACCCTTCTGCGTCGAAGCCACCCGCGGAGACCACCGCGAATCGCTGCACGGGGTCGAGGTCGCGGTCGTGGACGCCGAGGGCCGGCTGGTTGCTTCCTCTGGCGACCCCGACCTGGTGACCTTCTGGCGCTCGGCGGCGAAGCCGTTCCAGGCCATGCCGCTCGTGGCCGACGGCGGCGCCGATCGCTTCCATCTTGGCGCGGACGCCCTCGCGCTCGCCTGCGGATCGCACTCGAGCGAGCCGATGCATGTCGCCCTGGCGCTCCGGATGCTCGAGGCGATCGGGTGCCGGGAGTCCGACCTGGCCTGCGGCCCGCACACGCCGCTCTCGCCCGCGGTGCACGAGGCCGCGCTCCGTGCCGGGACGACGCTGACGCCCGCCTGGAGCAATTGCTCGGGGAAGCACGCGGGAATGCTGGCGCTCGCGCGGCACCACGGATGGGAGACGGCCGGCTACGAGCGCGCCGGCCACCCGGCGCAGGCACGCATCCTGGACGAGGTGTGCCGGTGGACCGGCCTCGGCTCCTCCGGGATCGTGCAGGCGGTGGACGGCTGTACGACCGTGTGTTTCGGCCTGCCGCTCCGATCGATGGCGCTGGCCTACGCCCGGTTCGGTGCGAGCCGGGAGCCCGCGGCCGTCCGCATCCGCGACGCGATGCAGGCGCATCCCGAACTGGTCGGTGGCACTGGCCGGCTCTGCTCGGACCTGATTCGAGAGTCCCGCGGGGCAATTATCGCGAAGGTGGGCGCGGAAGGGGTCTACTGTGCCGCGGTGCCTGCGCGGGGGCTCGGCATCGCGCTCAAGGTGGCCGACGGCGAGATGCGGAGCGCGCAGGTGGCGCTGCTCGGTGTTCTGGCGGAATTGGATCGGGCGGAATTCGGGCCGACGATCGTGGCGCTCGCCAGGTACGCCGAGCCGGTCCTCCGCAATACGCGGCGGGAACCGACCGGCGTCCTGCGCGCCGCCGGCGCGCTGCGTGTTCATGCACCGGCCGGCGGGCGTGCCGTACCACCCGGCGAAAGCCACGGACTATCCTGATGCCTGACCTCATGCCCCTCGATTCCCCGACGCTCGCGCTGGTGCGCCTGGCCGCGGCCATCGCCGTCGGCGAGGAGCCCGCCATGCGCCAGGCCTTCGCGGGGGCGGTGGAGGGGGGCGTCGATGCCACCTGGGTCGAGGAGCTCCTGCTCCAGTCCATCCTGATGGCCGGATATCCCCGCGCCATCGTGGCGTTCGGCCTCTGGCGCAAGGTGAGCGGCTTGCCCGCGCCGGTAGAAGACGCGGATTCGGCCTATGCCAACCTGCCCGAGTGGGAGGCGCGAGGGGAGCAGACCTGCGCGCGAGTCTATGGCGGCAACTACGCCCGGCTCCGGATGAACATCCGTGAGCTTCACCCCGCGGTGGACCAGTGGATGCTGGTCGAAGGATACGGCCGCACCTTGGGCCGGCCGGGGCTCGACCTGCTCCGGCGCGAGCTCTGCACCGTGGTGCAGACCGCGGTACTGCACACCAACCGGCAGCTCCACTCGCACCTGCGCGGCGCGCTGCACGGCGGGGCCAGCTTCGCGCAGATCGACGCGACGCTGGCGGTGGTCATTCCCCTCCTCAGCCACGAGGAGTGGAAGACGGTCAAGGAACTGTGGATGGTGGT
>Ga0326726_10004938_pt1 | contig 12136 bp, 9 predicted proteins | sample MHFenrmetagenome_2_FD_207603 | JGI IMG/M metagenome (GOLD analysis project Ga0326726, IMG submission 207603) | Lab enriched peat soil microbial communities from Michigan Hollow, Ithaca, NY, United States - MHF15MN | ecosystem: Environmental > Terrestrial > Soil > Wetlands > Peat | place: USA...
AGCTTTTCGGCCGGCCGGAGCCCGGTGTACTCGACCTCGATGTCGCCGTCCGGATGCTCCTCGTCACGCACGGTGAACCCCATGAGGTTCACCATGTGGCGCGCGAGGTGATCGATGCGTACGGGTTTGCCCATGTCGAGCAGGAACACATCACCGCCACTGCCCATCGCGCCTGCCTGAAGCACGAGCTGTGCAGCCTCAGGAATCGTCATGAAGTAGCGGATGACCTCGGGGTGCGTCACCGTCACTGGACCACCAGCCCGAATCTGCTCGCGAAACAGCGGCACCACGGAGCCCGAGGACTCGAGCACGTTGCCGAACCGCACCATGCAGAAGCGGGTCTTCGAGCCGCGGCGATGCAGGCCCTGAAGCACGAGCTCGGCCAGCCGCTTCGTTGCGCCAAGCACGTTGGTTGGATTCACGGCCTTGTCGGTCGAAATGAGCACGAACGTTTCGACACCCGTCTCCAGCGCCGCCTCCGCCGTGTGCCAGGTGCTGACGACATTGTTGTGAATGCCTTCGATCATATTCGTTTCGACGATCGGCACGTGTTTGTATGCGGCTGCGTGGTAGATGGTCTGCACCCCATAGGTCTGCAGTACTTCGCGCACGCGATACTTATGGTGTGCGTTGCCGATGAGCGGCACGATCTCTACCAGCAGCTCGCCGTGTTCCGCAAGCTGACGCAGCTCGCGATCGATCGAATAGAGGGCCAGCTCCGACATCTCAAAAAGAACGAGCCGGCTCGGACCAAGTCGCACAATCTGGCGGCAAAGCTCCGAGCCAATGGAGCCGCCCGCCCCTGTCACCATGACTGATTTACCGCGAATGCAGGCATCGAGCAGCGTCACATTCGGCGGCACCGCATCGCGCCCGAGAAGATCGGCGACATCCACGTCACGGATGTCATCGACTCTGGCGCGCCCCGCGACGACGTCGCTGATCTCTGGAACGGTCTGCAAATGCACATGGAGCGATTCGAGGCCGCGCAGGATCTCGCGACGACGGCGACGCGATGCTCGCGGCAAGGCCAAAAGGATGCGAGTGATCTCGAGGCGCTCGATCAGCGACGGGAGCTCGTCTGCATCGAACACTTCGATGCCGTCGACGTAGCTACCGTGGAGCTTGCGGTCATCGTCGATGTAAGCAACCGGAAGATAATCGCCGCGCGCCTTCAGTGACGATGCGAGCTGCGCGCCCGCTTCACCGGCTCCGTAAATCGCAACGCGCGTCGCGCGCCGACCATGGCCGTTAAGCAGATGGCGTACGAAAAATCGGCTGCCGCCGACGTAAAGGAGCGCGAGCGCCCAGTAGATTGCGAACGCCGACCAGGGTACATCGCGCGCGCCGATCGTTCGTTCAAAGAGACCGAGCAACACCACGGACAGGGTGACGCCGCTCGCAATCGACACCATCGCGGTCGGTCCCATGAATCGAATAACGGCCCGGTATAAACCGAGTCGCACAAAGACTGGAACAGCTGCGAGTACCGCAACTACGTATAGCCAACCGCTGTCGACAATGCCTGGCCGGAAGTGATCGAACTTAAGAACGAGTGCGCACCAGAGGGCAACGGGGATCATGATCGCGTCCGCGCAAACCATGATCAGACGTTTGGCGCTTCGCGGGAGCGCGGAGATTACCGGAAACAGGGAGCGTTTCCGTACCGTGCTTCTGTCGGGCGACACCTTATTCTCCTTTATTATCTACGGGTTACATGTCAGCACGTCGTGCGCAACATGTTCCCAATGCGTCGACCCACCGGAGTTCAAGCGCCCGGCCATGCTGGCGCTTGAACCGCGCGTAATCTTAACCAATTGTTGACGTGAAGGCGAAGCGAAGTTTGGTCGCCAGGTGGCGACACCCGACGCCTGGAAGATTCAACGTCGACCGGGTCCCGGCGTGCATCGGCGAAGAGTGACGAATACTTAAGGAGTCATTTCCTTCCCACGGAATCGTGGCCCAGTTCGCCTGGAAGGCCAGCACCGAAACGCCAGGCAAGAACTGCCAGCGGCAGCCACGCTGTAAGTGTGAGAGCAAATCCCCAAGACGGCCGGACCGTGGCAACCCAAGCGAGCGGCGCCAACCAGACCAAATTCACCACAAGGAAACCAAGTGTCACCTTGAGATGGCTTCCAAGGCGCCGGCTCAACCGCTGATACGCGTGGGTCCGATGCGCGGCGTGGAGTCGTTCACCACGCCTCCAACGTCTGTACAACGTCACTGTCGCGTCGCTGACGAAGGCACCAACGAGAATCAACCAGACCCAGACTGATAGTTGTCCGGAAACCACCGTCGCCCATGCGATCGCGCCGAGAGTGAATCCGAGAAAACCGCTTCCCGCGTCGCCCATAAAGATCCGGGCGGGCGGCCAATTCCAAATCAGGAAGCCACTAACTGCCGCTGCCAACACGAGCAAGAGCCAGATCGTTGACGGGTCACCACCGCGCGACGCGAGCAAGGCGGCGGCGATTCCGGCAACGCTGATGGCCTCGACACTCGCAATTCCGTCGATGCCGTCCATGAAGTTGTAGAGATTCAGAAACCAGACCAGAAAGACAACTGCGCACGTAGTACCCACAATGCTGAGATCCCAGATCGCGAGACCGAGATCAATCGCAGGTAGACGACCGAGCGACGACGCACACCAGGCAAATGCCGCAACGTGCACGGCGAGCCGCATCGACACAGCAACGTGCCGGTAATCGTCGACGAACCCTACGATTGCGACGGCCGCTCCGCCCACGAGCAGAGTGACCACGAGTCCGATTGGCGCGTCGCCGAACACCGCCGTCGCGGCGACCGCTACGAGCGTCGTTATGACGATGGCTACACCGCCCCCCCGTGGTGTTGATGTGTTGTGCGAACTGCGCTCGTTGGGCACGTCGACGACGCCGCGTGACTCTGCAATCGTTCGCATCACGCTCGTCAGCGAGGCCGAAATCACCAGTGCGGAAACTACCGTTACCGGTGTCTCAAGATCCACACAGTCGACCCTCAGAGCGATGCCAGCTAACGCGTCGAACGCGCACTCCATCGACCGTGACCGCCAGCGACGACTCGAACTCGCGGCGTGTCACGGGTACTCTACAACGAGAGAACTACGACGAGACCAATCTGTACCAGGGTCGTCGCGCGCCTCATCGACGTGACGGCCCAGGCTGCAGAAGGGAACAGTGGTCGCCTGACTCAATGACCGTGCTCGCGAAGATAACACTCAGTCATCGATTTGATGGCGCTTCGAAGACCGATCGTAGACTTCCAACAAAGTATCTCACGCACGCGATCGGCTCTCACACGCAAGGACGATGCCATGCGTTGGAGTTCCGCCTCCTTGCCAATGGCCCGCGCCGCTAGTCGTAGAGCCGGCAAGGGGACCGGTACGAGATGGACCGGTCGTCCGAGTCCGTCCGCAATGGAGCGCAGCAAGTCGGGCGTCGAAAGGTCCTCGGCATCCGCGGCAAGGAACAGTTCACCGCCCGCGCGCTCGTGCGCGACGCACAGAGCTAGTAACTTACAGAGATCGTCGAGCGCGATAAAGCTTCGCCGGTTTCGTATCGCGCCTAATGGCAATGGAAACCCAGAATCGACAAGCTTCACCAAGCGCTGCAGGTTTCCTTTGACGCCAGCGCCCAGTATCAAAGGCGAGCGCACCCGCGTAATTTCCATCCGTTCGCCGATCGCCAAAAGGCCTTGTTCCGCCTCCCACTTGGAGATCGCATACGGTTCGGATGGGTTAGGCTCGTCCGCTTCGCAGAACGCCCTATCCGCAGTCGACACGCCGTTCACACCAATTGAGCTTAGGAAAATGAATCGCCGCACGCCCGCACGAGCGGCCGCGCGCGCAAGCTGCAAAGTTGCAGCAACATTCACGCGCCGGAATCTCTCAAGCGAATCGCCGCCCACTTCGCGCAGAACATGTGCACGCGCTGCCAAGTGCACGACAACATCGACGCTCGCGAGTAGCGACGGCCATTCATGATACGACGCGATATCTCCTACTGCGATAGCGCCGTCATCGCCCCGCACTCGGACGACGCGAAGAACCGTGTGACCTGAAGCTACTAAGTGCTCGCTCATGGTTCTGCCGACGAAACCGTCAGCACCGGTCACGAGAATCTTTTTCACAGTCTGCCAACCTACCTCGTGGAATTCTGCACAACCGCGTTGAGCAAGCCAGCGTACTTCTGAAGACCTTTGGATCGGGATAGGTGGCTCTGGTAGTAGCGCGCCGCAGCCGCTCCCATAACGTCAAGCCGATCGCGACCAGCAATCAGAGATTGGATCCCGCAGGACAACGCCTCGGCATCACCATTGCGAAAACACAGGCCGCCGCCGGACTCGACAAGTATCTGCTCGACATCGCTGTACGGTCCGACGTAAATCGTTGGAATACCGCGGGCCATGTAGCCGAGCAGCTTACTCGGTACAACAAGGCCCTCGAATCCTTCGCGCAAGGTCACAAGCGCGACATGTGCAAGGCCCAGACTTTGTGGTAGTCGCGTAGCTGGAACCAAGGGTCGAAACTGGACTGCATGTAAGACCCCCGCATCGGAGGCCGCCCGTTTCGCATCCTCGAGTCTCGAGCCCTCTCCAATGAACACCAAGGTGACGTCTCGTGAATGTTTGAGCACGAGTCGAAGTGCTGCTATCGGTGTATCGAAGTCATGTGCGTTACCCATGTTGCCGGAGTAGAGAATCACGAAACGATTCTCCAAATTCCATTCTTTGCGCAACTCGTTTAGGTGGCCACGTTCTATTGATTCGTCTCCCGTTGCCCAATTCGATACAACCTCGATGCAATCGGTCTGCACGCCCTTCCGAAGCAGCCGTTGCGCCGCGATCTCCCCAAGCGCGACAACCTTCGCGGCGCGGCTATATGCCCAAGCAAAGAGACAAGCGAGGAGTCGTCCTGACATGCCGTCGGGCTTTGCCATTCCGTGCGCAAACATAACCTCCGGATAAATATCCTGCGCGATAACTACGAACGGTACGCGGCGGAGCCGCGCAACGAGCGCTGCAATCGGGACCAAGAGTGGCGGATTCGTTTGCGCGACGATGACAGATGGCCGTCCGCACGTTAACAGCACGGGACCTGCCAAAATATAGAACCACATTTGTCGCAGCAGTTTCCACGAACGGATGTTTCCCCCAAATAATCGAGGTAGCCGCAACACTCGTACTCCACGTGTCTGCGGATCCGGGCCTGGGTCGCCGCCGAGACTTGCGTATTGGTCCGACCCGCACACGACGCACACCTCGAATCCGGACTGTGCAAGGTGAATCGTGATGTCCCGCGGAATTTGTGTGCCGCCCCATCCATCGGGGTAGTAGAACTGCTCCGCGAATATTACCGACGCCTTGCTCAAGTGGTCTTCACACTCTTGGGATAGTTGGGCTGACCGATCAGCACGTTCACCTCGCAGCCAGCCTTCCATAATGCCTGCGCCACCTCGGTGATGCGAATGGTCACGAATTGGAAATGCTGGCTTGGTATCGGCACTCTCATCGCGATGCGGGTGGCGGGACCACACCGCCGCCGTGAGAGGATGTCGCGCCCACTGCCAGCGAGCGCGTGCAGATCCGCCGATACAGTTCTAGCATCTTCAAGGCGGAAACCCGGCTGTCGAAGCGAGTGAGCGCCATGCAACGCGCCCGCGCACCCATGGCACGCGCGGCATCGCGATCCCGTGCCATAGCTTCGATGGCATCGGCAATCGCCATTGGCGTAGGCTCGTCAATGCACAGCCCCGTTTCGCCAGGAATCACCACATCGCAGGTTGGGTTGCGCATTGCCACAATCGTGGGTCGGCCAAAAAGCGCCGCCTCGAACACCGGACGGCCCGGCGCATCGAGGTGCGAAGGGAAGCAAATCACATCAGTGCGACTGTAAATTGGGCCGATGTCCGCAACGAAGCCCGTGAACTCGACTAGGTCCTGCAGTGAATGTCTGACGACAAAAGCCTCAAGGTCGCCTCTCACATCGCGAGCAAGGTCGAACTTACGCAGTAGCCAGCCGCGAGCGCCAGAGAGCCGACGCACGTTCTCGCCGACCACTAGCACGCGCACTACAACACCACGATCGCGCAAAATGCGCGCCGCCTCAATAAGTTCGTAGATACCCTTCGAGCGGTGCAAGACACCGACAATCCCCACGCAAAACCGGTCGTCCCCCTCACGCGAAGGCAATCCAGTAGGTACGGCCATGCCGTTATAGATCACCTCCACCGGCTGATCCGCCGGCAGCGACCGACGTACAGCCTCGTCGATAGCAACGACCGCATCAGCTCGATTGCGGAGTAGTCTCTGCAAGAACGCGGACATGTGACTGCCGGCAGGACTTCGCTGCAATGAGCGAACGTGAACGAGTAACGGCGCACGGAGCATCCGCTTCGCGAGGACTCCGACCAATAGCGACGTGATTTCGTTGCAGTGGATCAAGTCATAGGGGCCGCGGCGCGCAGCTTCGCGAAGGCCCTTAATCGTAGCTGGCCAGTACGCCACTTCACGCAACAGGATCAGCCAGCGCCAGCCACGATAGTGTCCGAATCGAGTGTCGTCCCATTGAGCGATGCCCCGCACCGGTATGACTTCAAGACCGGCGCTCGCTAGCAGTTCTGCGGATGCGCCTGAGCTGACGACGGCGGTACCATGCATGCCGCCGTGCGGTAGGGCCGTAATCATTCCAACCAAGCTCTTGACCGAGCCACTGTGTGCGGCGAACGGATGAATGTAGAGCACGCGCAAAGCGCTTGTCATATGCGCTGGGGTTCTGCCGCAGGAATTCTGGCGGACACCGGAATTGTTCGTATTCCCACGCGACGCATGGCGGTCAAGATCAGCAGCGCACTGCTGAAATTAATCAATAATGAAATATGAAAGAGTTCTACGATCGTGCCCGAAATCAGCCATGCAAGAAGGTTGTAACAGAAATAGGTCGCCCCAAGTGCCGCGGAGACATCACGGCCGTCTCGCAAGGAGCGATCCAGGAATCTATACATCCAGCCTGTCAGCACGCCGGCGATTAGCGCGAAGACTGCCACCCCGCCGAGGCCACCCGCAATCAAGCCCTCTGCGAACGGTGTTGCGACAATGCTGTGTCCTTCTACGATTGCGTCCAGAGGCACGCCGGCGAGGTAGGTGATCATCCAATCGTAATGATATAGCATCCATTCATACGAGTCGGAGCGTGACACGCCAAACGCGCTCAGCAGTTTGTCTCCAACACCTGCAAGCAGTGTTGGCCAATAGTTTGGAAAATGTTGCCCTGCCGAATGCAGGTCCCAGATATACCACGCGACATCTCCCTGCAGAACCGTGAAACGCTGCAGCAAGAAGGTCTGAACATCGGTAGCCTCCGCGAGGCTGACGTCGAAGGTGAAAAAGAAAAGTATCAGGCTGGCTACAAACGCCAATGTCAGCGTGATGAGCACGATAGGACGGATCCGCCAATTGAGCAGCAGAAGCGCGGGCAGCACGCTGGCCATGCCAGTCGACTTGAAACCCCAGGATGCTCCGATCACGAACGCCAACATGAAGTTCGCGGCCAATCGCATCTTCAGTGCGGTAGTCCTGGAAGATCTCCGAAAGAGCATGCTGGCGTAGGCGACCAGCGCTGGCAGGATGAACTTCGACATCGAATTCGGAATGGCTCCGAACTGTCCAAAGCTCGTCCGAAACTCGCTCTTCTCTACACGCCCGAGCCACACGTTGATCGCGCCGAAACCAAATAGAAAAACAACCAGAAACCCAATCTCAAGTATGAGCAGGTTGTTCGAGAATCTGCGGAAAAGTGCGTTGGCTTCGCTAGCGCGTACCCTCACCTCAGCTGCACGGCGCCTTCCTGAAGTGCAAATCAGAGCAATGGTCACTACCGCGGTCGCGTAGATCGCATATGCAAAACTGGCGCCGTTAGGGTAACCCTGCACGCCGACCGAACCAGCGAACTCGCCGCCTTCGACCATCCAGATGCCGATCAAGGGCGTTAAGATTGCGACAGCGATGAGATACTTGTACACAGTGCAACGGGTCGGATTGGGTGATGCTCACCCACGCAGGCGGGTCCGGAGCTTCTTTGCTTTCTCGATGCGCCTGTAGTTGTTCTCGTAATCGAAAAAAGTCCTGGTCGGCAGCGCCATGATGGCGTTGAACTCAGCTTCCGTCAGCCCAAGTTTCTTGATCGCATAGGCGCGATCGTCCTTGAGGCCATTTTCGGTATAAACGGGTTCGTCCATCAATCGACACGCCTCGGCCCGGCTCATCTGGCCGGACATCACAAGGTTGGAATAGTGAGCGCGACGCTTGTCAATATTGAATTTGCACGGCAGCACGTTTGACTGAAAGAAGCGCGTGTAGATCGACTCGTAGTGCTTGCCGCCGTAGTACACCCAGCCGACAGCCTTCTGAATTTTCTCCATGGCGCTCTGTTTCTGGTAGTCGACATAGTCGAGGATCGGGACCAGCTCGATCCTCCGCACGAACATAAAGTTGAAGAGCTGCAACAGTGTGTAGCGCGGAAAGGTCTTTAGCGGCACCTTGCCAAACTGTCGGTGCACTGCACTGATGTAGCGGATATCGGAGTGACCGTAGCTCCACTTGACTGGCATGATAGCTTCGGAATTGACGTTGACGCCGAGCAGAATGTGTCTGACCCTGTGTTTGACGGCCTGCTGATATAACAACGCTACGATCGCATGATCGGTCGGCACTTCACCATCCGGCGTGGATGCCCGCAGGAATGAGAGCTGCAAATCGCGGAACTCAGGCCAGTCGACCACGAACGTGAACAGGTCAATGCTCAGCGTGTTGAGCATCTTTTCAATATTGGCCACCGCGAGCTCCGAATCCCAGCCGTTGTCAAAATGAACTGCCAAGGGGCGTAAGCCGAGTTCTCGCGTGAGATATGCGACATACGTGCTATCCACGCCGCCCGAGACGCCGATGATGCAGTCGTAATCCTTTCCTTGGCCATTGCGCTTGATCTTCTGCACTAGCGCAGCAAGCCGGGCCGGCCGCTCATCCAGCGGGATCAGTCGCTTGACGGCCAATGCATCAAAATAATGGCAATGGTTGCACACTCCCTGCGCATCGAACGTTATGTCCGGGTCGGTCGTATCCATGATGCAGCGAGTGCACGAGCGATGTTCCGATGTCACGCGCGAAATTGAAATGCTCATGGTAGTACGCGTTCGAGCTCTGAGCGGGAAGGGTAGCTTATGAGTACGGCGCGGTGCCTGCCATGAAACACGAACATGCTCCCGGCAGCCACGGCGGAAGCGTGCCCTTCGCTCACTGCCTCGCTGAAGTGAGTTACATTGCCTGCGCCTCCGCAAGCAATTACTGGCACAGGCACCGAGTCGGCGACGCTGCGCACAAGGGCAAGGTCATATCCGGATTGGGTTCCGTCGCGATCAATGGAGGTGATGAGAATCTCGCCGGCGCCCAACTCCACCATATGCACGGCATGGTCCGTGGGTTGCAGTCCGGTCTTTTCGGTGCCGCCAGCGCCCATTACCTCGTACCCGCCGAGCAATCGCTTCTGCGCATCGATGGATACCACGACCGCCTGCGCGCCGAATTCGCCGGCAAGCTCGGAAACGAGCTCTGACCTGCGCAGCGCCATTGTGTTGACGACGACCTTTTCGATGCCGAGCGCGAGCACCTCGCGGGCATCAGCCAACGAACGAATGCCTCCACCATAACCAACGGGCATGAAGCACTCGCTTGCAAAGTCGCGAATAGTTTGCAGCGCTGGGCCACGTCCCTCGCGCGAGGCGGTGATGTCCAGAAAGACTAACTCATCGACCTCCTTGTCGTTGAAAATTCTGATAGCGTTGGTCGGGTCCCCCACGTAAGTGGGCTCCCTAAACCTCGTAGTTTTCACCAAACCCTCACCGCGCAACAGCAGGCAGGGAATGACTCGAGTGCGCAAGGTCAACTCACTCGCGTTGCGAAGTTGCGCAGCAAGGCCGCGCCGAACGTGTGGCTCTTTTCCGGATGGAACTGCACGCCGAACACGTTGCGATGCTGGAATCCCGAATGAAACACGCTGCCGTAACGAGTCGTGACTACGACGTCGTCGGGGTCATGACAGCGTACGAAATACGAGTGCACGAAGTAGAAGCGGGGCTCCGCGGGTAGATCTTCGGTCAACGGAGATGGACGAACCTCGGTCACGCGATTCCATCCCATGTGTGGCACTTTCAACGTCACATCTGCCGGCTTGAAACGAATCGTCTCTGCGTCCACCCAGCCAAGTCCAGAGCGCTGACCCTCGGCACTCCCACGGGTCATGAGATGCATGCCCAAACAAATCCCCAAGATGGGCACTCCGTCCTCAAGCACGCGTTTGTTGAGCACTTGAATCAATCCTGAGCGCTCGAGATTTTCCATACCCGCATCGAACGCACCTACACCCGGTAGCACCAGCTTGCCGGCAGCGGCAATCCGTTCTGGATCGAGCGTAATCTGCGATTCGCAGCCAATCTTCTTGAGCATGTTCTGGATCGAGCCCAGATTCCCCATGTTGAAATCGACTATAGTGATCATGCGGGCGCGTTCTGTCCTCGCGCGCTCGGCAAGGGCGCAGAAAACGTAGTGTCAACTAGCGCCTGCAGGGATTGTCTATCGACAGTTTCCGGCTCGCTCGCCGACCGCTTGCGGGCTGCGAGACTCTTCGTTGCAGCGGCAATTGCACTTACATCATTCGCGTGCAGCACCACTCCGCGCCCAACCAAGCCGCTGTGCATCTCGGCGCCGTAGTCGCTCGTGACTACCGAAGGCACGCCCAGCTCGGCAGCCTCCCGTATCACTGTGGACGAATAGGTCAGTGTGAGATCCGCGGCACGCAAGAGTGCGAACAGAGGAAGATCGGTCGCTTGTCGCACTTGGCTGCCATCGAGCCCGTGCCGTTCGAGACGGCGGGCGAACTCGCCGCTCTGTCTCGCTAGTACCGGGTGCAGACGCCACCACCAGGCGATTGATGGTCCGCATAGCTTAGCGGCTTCGATCAACTTGACGGTCTCCTCATCGGGCACCCCCCAGGCCACACACACCAATGCCTGCGGCTGCGAGCCACGAAGCCCACGCGCTTGCTTGAGATAACGTGCGACCAGCGGATCGGACTCGTCACGCCATCGCTGCAGCCAGAAATTGCCGGAGATCCGTGGTACATGCGTTGTGCAGCTCGAACGCCAAGCATCGATTGCGGACGCTTCCTCGGCGCCCCAAACCCAGAATTCATCCGGCAATGTGGAATATCCGCAAGCCGGTGGCGAGAGCCAGCGCGCATAGGCCACGTGGTGCGGACCCTGTATACCGTGTTGCAAGTCGACCGAAAGCAGCCCCAGTCGCCGTGCCGCCTGGACAAACGCTAGGCCCTCGAGCGAGTAATAGGTGTTGACGAACGCGTGAGTGGCGCCGCTGCGCTCGAACACGCGACCGAACCACTTCGCCAAAGCATGCAGACGCGCAGCCTGAATTTGCAGCCAGCTCTGCGATGGCGCGATATCGAAGAATTCGCGCGCGGCCTTGTGAACTTTCTCAAATTCAGGTGTCTCCATCTCGGCTCTACCATACGTCGCACTCACCTTGATGCGATCGACTGCCAGCTGGATGAATCGCGAAGGCATGTACCGCGGTATGTGGACCTCGGACAGCGGTGTCAGTTTTAAGCCGTGTTGATCACGCGCCTCGAGCGCTTGCATCACCGGATCGATGACCCGATCGAACCAGGTATCACCAAGTTGAACAAACGATATGCCGTCGCTGAGAAACACGGCAGTCGTACCTCGGCGTACGGGCGCGTTCCGCCGCCAGTCGCGCAGCGTCGCGTACGGCACACGGCATAACGCGCGCGATATGCGAGTGGCAATTTCTCGAAGTCGAAGTGCGGGCAGCTTCACCGCGTCATTCAGCAGGATCCTATCCATGGCGTTTCCATGGAGCCGGATGCGGTACGTCGGCCACAGGTCGATGTCGCCGGACCGCCATGCTCTGACCGGAAAGCGCCGCTCGAGCGAGTTGATGGCGTCAAAGACGTCTGAGGAGGACTTCATGTTGCCGCTTTGGTGTGCGTGAACAGCGCCGCGGCCTGGTCGGGCCGGCATCGAAGCAGCCGTACTGCAGCGTCCGCAAG
>Ga0326726_10004939_pt1 | contig 12135 bp, 7 predicted proteins | sample MHFenrmetagenome_2_FD_207603 | JGI IMG/M metagenome (GOLD analysis project Ga0326726, IMG submission 207603) | Lab enriched peat soil microbial communities from Michigan Hollow, Ithaca, NY, United States - MHF15MN | ecosystem: Environmental > Terrestrial > Soil > Wetlands > Peat | place: USA...
TCATGGACCTGCTCGATGCGCGCCGCACCCTGCGCGCGATCCAGATCGATGCGGCATCGGCGAGAAACGATCATTCCAAGGCGCTCGCTGCCTGGCAGGCAGGAATCGGCCGTTTGGACGGAGAAGCTAACTAGCGATGCGGCGTCGCGAAACGATGTTGGGGGAAGGCATCAAGTTCGTGCAATGGCGGGCGGCGCTGGTGGCAGTCGTTCTCGGCGCGGCGGGATTGGTATCGGCGTGCGGCGACGGAGACGCCAAGCCCGACATCGCACGGCCGCGGCTGGAAAACGGCCAGATCGTGTTCCCCGAAGGAAGTCCCCAAGTGGCGTCGTTCGCCACCGATGCGGTCAAGGAGAGCGGGCCGCTGCAGCTGCGCTTGACGGGACGGCTCGTCTGGGACGAGAACCGCACCGTGCGTCTCTATCCTCCCTTTGCGGGCCGCGTGCTGCAAATTCTCGTGAAGACCGGCGAACGCGTGAGCCGGGGCCAGGCGCTCGCAACGCTCGCATCGCCCGATTTCGGACAGGCGCAGGCCGACGCGCGGCGGGCGCAATCCGACTTTGCATTGGCGGAAAAGAACCTGAATCGCCTGCGCGAGCTGCATGCGGCGGGGGTCTCGTCGCGCAAGGATCTCGCCACGGCGGAAGCGGACTACGCGCGCGCGGACGCGGAGCTCGCGCGAGCGATGGGCAAGGTCAAGCTCTACGGCGCGAGCCCCGACTCGGTGGACCAGAATTTCTCGCTGGCGAGTCCGATAGACGGCGTGGTCGTCGAGCGGAACATCAACCCGGGACAGGAATTGCGGACCGACCTGCAGCTCGCCAACACGCCGGCGATGTTCGTCATCACCGACCCCGCGCGCCTGTGGGTGCAGCTCGATGCGGGCGAAAGTCAGCTTGCGGGCCTCAGACCCGGAAAGAAAGTGCAGCTGCGCTCCGCGGCTTGGCCCGATCAGACGTTCACGGCGACCCTGGAAAACATCTCCGACTTCATCGACTCGGCCAGCCGAACCGTGAAGGTGCGCGGCTCGGTCGAGAACCGCGAGCGCAAGCTGAAAGGCGAGATGTTCGTCACCGCCGAACTCCTGGAGTCCCCGGGGGCCGACCTGCAGATACCGGAAAAGGCCTTGCTGCTCGCCGGGGACAACTATTACGTTTTCGTCGAGGAGAAGCCTGGCCGCTACTCGCGCCAGCAAGTGAAGGTCGACGTGGTGCGGGACGGCGTCGCGAGCGTAGCCTCGGGGGTGAAACTCGGCCAGAAAGTGGTCGTCGAAGGCAATCTGTTCCTGCAGCGCCTGCATCAGCAGCTGAGCGGCGGCGCCCCCGCGTAGGCAACGGCAGGCCCGATGATCAGACGCATCGTCGCGTTTGCGCTGCAAAAGCCGCTGTTCATCGTTCTCGGGACCATTCTGTTCGTCGCGGGTGGCTTCGCCGCGTTCAAGGCACTGCCGATCGAGGCGTTTCCCGACGTGACCGACACCCAGGTCAACGTCATCACACTCTATCCGGGCCGCGCTCCCGAGGAGGTTGAGAAGCAGGTCACGGTCCCGCTCGAAGTGTCGCTGTCGGGGCTGCCGAACGCCGTGCGCCTGTTCTCGCACACCCAGTTCGGCCTGTCTTTCATCATCATCACCTTCGACGATCGCGCCAACGCATACTTTGCCCGCCAGCAGGTAGTCGAGCGCTTGCGCGAAGTGGACTTGCCCGACGGCGCCCAACCCTCGCTCGCTCCGCTTTCCACGCCGATCGGAGAGATTTACCGCTATCGCCTGAAGTCCGACTCCTTGGGCGCGAGGGAGCTGCGCTCGATCGAGGACTGGGTTGTCGAGCGGCAGCTGCGCCTCATACCCGGAGTCGCGGATATCGTAACCTTCGGTGGACTGATAAAACAGTACGAGGTCAATCCCGACCTCGGCAAGCTACGCGATTACAAGGTGACGCTCCAGCAGCTCTTCTCGGCGCTGCAACGCGGCAACGCCAACGTGGGCGGAAGCTACCTGGAGCAGGGCCGGCAGCAATACCTCATCAGGGGCATCGGGCTGCTGCGAACGTCCGACGAGATCGGCAACATCGTGGTCGCCGAGCGAAACGGCGTTCCGATTCTCGTCAAGCACATCGCCCAGGTGACTGTCGGCTCGGTTCCCCGCCAGGGCATCGTCGGCCAGGACGACGATGATGACATCGTCACCGGCATCGTGCTGATGCGCAAGGGCGAGAATCCGTCGCAGGTCCTCAAGGCCGTGAAGGAGAAAGTCGATTCCCTGAACGAATCGATACTGCCGCGAGGCGTGAAGATCGCCCCCTTCTACGATCGCACCTGGCTGATCGACCGAACGCTGAAAACGGTGTTCACCAACCTGCTCGAGGGCGCGTCCCTGGTAACGCTGGTGCTGCTGCTGTTCCTCGGGAACCTGCGTGCGGCTTTCATCGTGGCGCTCGTGATTCCGCTGTCGTTGCTCGCGACTTTCCTGGGACTGACCTGGGTGGGGATACCGGCGAATCTGCTTTCTCTGGGCGCGATGGACTTCGGAATCATCGTCGACGGCGCCGTGATCGTGGTGGAGAATGTGTTCCGCAGGCTCACGGAGGAAGCGCACGACCGCACGCCGAGGCTGCAGAAGATCCTCGACGCCGCCGTGGAAGTCGGCCGCCCCACGCTGTTCTCCATGCTCATCATCATCGCGGCGCACATTCCGATCTTCACTCTGCAGCGTCACGAGGGACGGATCTTCGCTCCCATGGCCTGGTCGGTGACTTCCGCGCTGGTGGGCTCGCTCATCATGTCGCTCACGGTGGTGCCTTTGCTGTGCCTGTGGATGCTGCGCAAGAACCTGCCGGAGCGCGAGAATGCCCTGGTGCACGCTTGCAAGGGCGTTTACGAACCGGTGCTCGCGTGGGCAATTCACAACAAGAAGATGGTCTTTGGGATCGCGCTCGCGGTACTGGCCGCGAGTCTAGCCGTCGTGCCCAAGCTCGGCACCGAATTCCTTCCCGAGTTGAACGAAGGCTCCATCTGGATCAACGTAACGCTGCCTTCCTCGGTCTCGGTCACCGAGGCGCAGTCCATGACGGGCAAGTTCCGCGCGGCCATCGCGAGTGTGCCGGAGGTGGACAGCGTCATCTCGAAGGCCGGCAGGCCCGAAGACGGAACCGACCCGAAGCTCATCAACATGTGCGAGATCCTGGTGACCCTGAAGCCCGAGTCGCAGTGGCGGCAGGGCGTGGGCAAGCGGCGCATCACCGATGAAATGGACCGGGCGATGTCGCGCTTCCCGGGAGTCGAGCCGAGCTTCTCGCAGCCCATCCGCGACAACGTGCTCGAGTCGATTTCGCAGATCGACGGGCAGATCGTGATCAAGGTATTCGGCGAGGACCTCGACGTCCTGCGGGAGCAGTCGCAGCAGGTGCTCGCAGCGGTGAAGGACGTGCAAGGGGTGAAGCGCGCCTTCATCGACCGCCTGGGCGAGCTCCCGCAGCTGCTCATCCGCGTGGATCGAGAGTCGGCGGCGCGCTACGGCCTGAACGTCGCCGACATCCAGGATGTGATCGAGATGGTGCTCGGAGGCAGGGCCGCAACGCAGCTCTGGGAGGGAGAGCGCCATTTCGCGGTGACCGTACGGCTCAAGGAGTCCGAGCGCAACATCGCGAACCTGCGCTCGATCACGGTGAGCACGCCCTCGGGCGCCTACGTGCCGCTCTCCCAGGTGGCACAGTTCAGCACCATCGGCGGGGCGATGAACATCGCGCGCGAGAACGGCACGCGCGTCTATTCGATCGGCATTTTCATCGCCGACCGCGACATGGGCAGCGTGGTGGCGGACATGAAAGAGCGGGTCGCCAAGGCGGTGAGGCTGCCAACCGGCTACAGCGTCACCTGGTCGGGCGAGTTCGAGAACCAGGAACGCGCGATGGCGAGGCTCGCGATCATCGTCCCGGTGTCGGTGTTGCTCATTTTCATACTGCTGTTCGACGCGTTCAGCGCGATCCGCAGCGCGCTCCTCATCCTGCTCAACATCCCGTTCGCCCTGATCGGAGGGATCTTCGCCTTGCTCATCACCGGCATTCCACTGTCGGTGTCGGCCGCCATCGGCTTCATCGCGCTGTTCGGGCAGGCGGTGCTGAACGGTGTGGTCATGGTCGCGTATTTCAACCAGTTGCGGGATGCCGGCGCCTCCCCCGAGGAAGCGGTGATGCGCGGGTCGCTGGCCCGCATGCGCACGGTGCTGATGACCGGGCTGCTTGCCGCGCTCGGCCTTCTCCCGATGGCCATCTCGACGGGGATCGGCTCGGAGACCCAGAAACCTCTCGCGGTGGTAGTAATCGGGGGCCTGGCCACCGCTACGCTGCTCACCCTGGTGGTGCTGCCGACGCTATACCTCGTGTTTCAGCGCCTCAACCGCCCGCGTTGGCCGCGAAGAGCCGGGTCGTAATGACCGGGACAAGGTGTTTCTGCTACAATCCGCGTCCTTTCATCGCAGAAACCGACCGGCATGCCGACCGTACGCGTCAAGGAAAACGAGCCCTTCGAAGTGGCGCTGCGCCGCTTCAAGCGGACCGTGGAAAAAACCGGGCTTCTCACTGAGCTGCGCGCCCGGGAATTCTACGAGAAGCCCACGGCCTACCGTAAGAGAAAGCTCGCCGCGGCTGTGAAGCGCCATTACAAGCGCCTGCGCAACCAGACACTGCCTCCGAAACTCTACTAGGATCGAGGGCCAAGGAATCGAGGGCTGGACCGGGTGACCCGTCCAGCCCTTTCCGCTTGCGTGATGCCCGAACCCCACCCAGCCCCCTCCCTCCAATGTCCCTGAAGTCCAAGATCACTGAAGACATGAAAGCCGCGATGAAGGCGAAAGAAGCACAGCGCCTTTCGGCGATTCGCTTGCTGCTCGCCGCGATCAAGCAGCGCGAGGTCGACGAGCGAAAAGATCTCACCGAAGGCGAAATCACCGCGGTGATCGAGAAAATGATCAAGCAGCGCCGCGACTCCATTTCCCAGTTCCAGGCGGCCAACCGTCAGGACCTGGTCGACGTCGAGACCTTCGAGCTGAACCTCCTGTCGGGCTATCTGCCCAAGCAGTTGACGGACGCCGAAATCGCAGCAGAGATCTCAGCCGCACTTGCGCAGACGGGCGCGAAGGGCGTGCCGGACATGGGTAAAGTGATGGGGGTGCTGAAGAGCAAGCTGGCGGGACGAGCCGATCTTGGAAAGGTTTCGGCAATGGTGAGGGCGAAGCTTGCGGGCTAGTTCGAGGTGCGACTTGCGTTTCGCGAAATTTCGCTTATAAAGAGAAGATGGTGAGGAGGGACGGGCCCGGGCGGCCCATTCTGCACGGCGCGCTTGCTGGAGCGACGCTTCGTACCGCATTCCTGACGTGATCCCGGAGTCTTTCAAGCAAGAATTGCTCCATCGCGTCGATGTCGTCGACGTGATCGAGCGCTACGTGCCGCTGAAGAAGGGCGGCTCGAATTATCTTGCCTGCTGCCCTTTCCACTCCGAGAAGACGCCCTCGTTCACCGTCAGCCCGACCAAACAGTTCTATCACTGCTTCGGCTGCGGCGTGCACGGCAACGCCATCTCCTTTCTCATGGAGTATCAGGGTCTCGGCTACGTGGAAGCCGTGAAGGATCTCGCCGAATCGGTAGGGATGAAGATGCCGGAATTCGAGGCTCGGGAGAAGAAATCCGAGGCGGGTCCCGATCTGTACGCGATCATGGAGCAGGCTTGCGACTACTACCGCGAGCAGCTCAAGACCTCGCCGCGCGCCATCGAGTATCTCAAGGGCCGCGGGCTTACCGGAAAAATCGCGGCGCGCTTCGGCATCGGGTATGCCCCGGAGGGCTGGCAAAACCTCGAGCGGGTGTTCCCGAACTACGCGGACAAGGCCGTGAAGGACGCTGGCCTCGTAATCGACGCCGAAGGCGGGCGCCGCTACGACCGCTTTCGTGACCGCATCATGTTTCCGATCCTCAATCAGCGCGGTTCGGTGATCGCTTTCGGGGGCCGTGTTCTCGGCGAAGGGGAGCCCAAGTACCTCAATTCGCCGGAAACGCCGCTGTTCGAAAAAGGGCAGGAGCTCTACGGCCTCTCGCAGGCACGGCCCGCGATCAGAGCCGCAAGCCGCGTCATCGTGGTCGAGGGCTACATGGACGTGGTGGCCCTTGCCCAGCACGAGATCGAGTACGCGGTCGCGACGTTAGGCACCGCGACTTCACCGGTTCACGTTCAAAAGCTGCTGCGCCAGACCGATGAGGTGGTGTTCTGCTTCGACGGCGATGCCGCCGGCCGCAAGGCTGCGTGGCATGCGCTCGAAGTCAGCCTCCCTTATCTCGCCGACAACAAGGCCATGCGGTTTCTGTTTCTTTCCCCGGAGCATGATCCTGACAGCTTCGTGCGGGAGGAGGGGGGCAAGGCTTTCGAGAAGAAACTGGACGAGGCGCGGCCCCTGTCGGAGTTCCTTCTCGAGGAGCTGAAAGGGCGGGTAAATCCGAGTACGGCGGAAGGGCGCTCGCGGCTCGTGCACGAGGCGAAGCCCCTGCTGCAGAAACTGTCGGCACCGGCGCTGCGCCTGCAGCTCTTGAAGGCGCTGGCCGACGCAGCAGGAATGGGCCTGGAGGATGCGGCCCGGCTGACGGAGATCCGAGTTGCGCGAGGGTACGACACGAGGCCGGCCCCTGCGCAGGGGGCCCCGCGCGGCGCTCAGGTTCCGGCGCGAAGGCTCGAGCACAAGCTGCTTCAATGCCTGCTTGCGAAGCCCGCCCTCGCCGGGGGGTTGCCCCAGGCGATGCTCCACGCCGATTCGTTCGAGGGACGGATGATCATGGCGGTCGCCGACTTCTGCCGACTCAGCCCGCAGGCGCAGGGCGGAGAGCTGATCGAGCATTTCAAGGACAGTGAATTCTCTGCGGCGCTCGCTTCGAGCCAAGCCGCGCTACTTGAAACCAGGCTCGAAGCGGACCATATGGAGGAGGAATTCCACGGCGTAGTCGCGCTCTGGCGCCAGAGGCAGACGAAGCAAAGGCTGGCCGCGCTCTCCGCGAAACCCAATCCGACCACCGAAGAGCAGGCGGAGATGAGGGATCTAGTGGCTCAGCTGAGCGAGCTCAAGGGGTCGAGCGGAGCGGATCAAAAAAATGCTAGAATTTAAGGTTTCCGTTCGACACCGCGGAGGGCGGAGAAATCATGGCAAATCAGAAGCTTACTAAGGCAGCGAGAGCGTCAGCCAGGATCAAGGCCCAGAAGGCCCGAGCCGCAAACAAGCTGCGCCTGCAAGCGCAAAGCCTGAAGGCACGCAAGGCGCTGGAGATGGCACGCATACGGACGGCGAAGGAAAAGGAAAGGGTTCGCAGGATGAAATTGAAGGATGCAGCCCGGGCCAGGGCAGCACGGGACAAGGAAAAGGTCCGCAAGGCGCTCGAGGCGGCCCGAAACAAGGCGGCGAAGGAGAAGGAACGGGCGCGGCTCAAGATCGCAAAGGACAAGGAGCGCGCGCGCCTGAACGCGGCGAAGGAGAAGGAGCGGGCGCGCAAGGCGCTCGCCCTGCAGAAAGCGCGCGAGCGGGCGGCGAAGGAAAAGGAGCGCCTGAAGGCTGCCAAGGAAAAGCAGAAAGAGCGCGAGCGTATTGCCCGCGAAAAGGCGAAAGCCAGGGAGCTCGCCGCGCTCGAAAAGGCGAAGGCCAAGGAGGCTGCCCTCCTCGCTAAGCAGAAGGAAAAGGAGCTCAAGGCCCAGCTCAAGCAGCAGGCGCAGGAGTTCCTCAAGCTGCGCAAGGCAGGAAGGCCGCGGCGCAACAGCGAAGCCGAGCGCGCGCTGCTGCTGCGGGCCGAGAGCCGGCCCGAGGACGCGGAAGCCCGGCGCACGCGCCTGAAGAACCTCATCAAGCTCGGAAAGGAACGCGGCTTCCTCACCTACGCGGAGATCAACGACCACCTGCCAGACGACATGGTGGACGCCGAGCAGATCGAGTCCATCATCTCGACGTTCAACGACATGGGCATCCAGGTCTACGACGAGGCCCCGGATGCGGACGCGCTGCTCATTTCAGAGAGCGCCCCGGCAGGCGTGCCGGACGAGGACGCCGAGGAGGAGGCGGAGGCTGCGCTCTCCACGGTCGATCCAGAGTTCGGCCGCACCACCGACCCCGTGCGCATGTACATGCGCGAAATGGGCTCGGTTGAGCTCCTCACCCGAGAGGGCGAGATCGAGATCGCCAAGCGGATCGAGGACGGCCTGAAACACATGATCCAGGCGATCTCCGCCTGCCCGACGACCATCTCCGAGATCCTCGACCTGTCCGCCAAGGTCACCCGCGAGGAAATGCGCATTGACGAGCTGGTCGACGGCCTGATCGATCCCAACGCGAAGGACGAGCCGATCCAGGAGCTTGCCGACGACGTCGAGCCCGAGGAAGAAGAGGAGACCGACGGCGAGGACGAGAGTGCGGCCATTTCGGCGAGCCTGCTGCAGCTCAAGGAGGACGCGCTCGCGCGCTTCGCCAAGATCGGTCGCCTCTACGAGAAGATGAAGCGGGCCCTGGTCGAGCACGGCCACCGCAGCAAGGAATACATCCGGGTGCGCGATCAGATAGGGAATGAGCTGATGAACATCCGCTTCACCGCGCGCATCATCGAGAGGTTGTGTGACAGCCTGCGTGGCATGGTGGAAGAGGTCCGCAGCCACGAGCGCGAGATCATGAACTTGTGCGTCAACAAGGGCAGCATGCTGCGCCCGCACTTCATCAAGGAGTTTCCCGGCAGCGAGACGAACATGCGCTGGGTGAAGAACGAGATCGCTGCGGGAAAACCTTGGAGCAACCTGCTCTCGCGCTTCGAGCCGAACATTCTCGAGCAGCAGCAGAAGCTGCTTGCGATCCAGAAGCGGATCGGCATTCCCCTGAAAGACCTCAAGGACATTAACAAGCAGATGTCCACGGGCGAGGCCAAGGCCCGGCGCGCGAAACGCGAAATGACCGAAGCGAACCTGCGCCTGGTCATTTCAATCGCGAAGAAGTACACGAACCGCGGCCTTCAGTTTCTCGACCTGATCCAGGAGGGCAACATCGGCCTGATGAAGGCGGTGGACAAGTTCGAATACCGCCGCGGCTACAAGTTCTCGACCTACGCCACGTGGTGGATCCGGCAGGCGATCACGCGCTCGATCGCCGACCAGGCGCGCACCATCCGCATCCCGGTGCACATGATCGAGACGATCAACAAGATGAACCGGATCTCGCGCCAAATCCTACAGGAGACAGGGCAGGAGCCCGACCCGGCGACACTCGCCCAGAAGATGGAGATGCCCGAGGACAAGATCCGCAAGATCCTCAAGATCTCCAAGGAACCGATCTCGATGGAAACGCCCATCGGCGACGACGACGATTCGCATTTGGGCGATTTCATCGAAGACCAGGCGACGCTCGCTCCGAACGATGCGGCGATGTATGCCTCTTTGCGCGAGGTGACCAAGGACGTTCTGGACTCGCTGACGCCGCGCGAGGCGAAGGTACTGCGCATGCGCTTCGGCATCGAGATGAACACCGACCATACGCTCGAAGAGGTCGGAAAGCAGTTCGATGTCACGCGGGAGCGCATACGCCAGATCGAGGCGAAAGCGCTGCGCAAGCTGCGCCACCCGTCGCGCTCGGAGCGGCTGAAGAGCTTCCTGGACAATTCGTGATTCGCCAGGTACAGGTCGGGCCGCAACCGCGATGAGAAACGGGGCGCGGATGGTTTTCGCGGGCCTGTAGCTCAGCCGGTCAGAGCAGAGGACTCATAATCCTTTGGTCCCTGGTTCGAATCCAGGCGGGCCCACTAAAAACAGCAGGAAGTCTTGGAGGGAGGGAATGTTGAAGCGATTCTTGATATTGACCGCCCTGGCGATGGTCGCGACGCTGGCTCGCGCCTCGACCATGGAGGACGAAGTCCGCGCCGTATTCGACAAGTACATCGCCACCCAGAACGCGCACGACCTGAAGGGCATGCGGAACCTCCTGTCGGAATCGCCGGACATGCTCTGGATCAGCCGCGGCAAGCCCATCTGGGGCAGGGAAGCGGCGCTGAAGAGCCTGGAAGAGCGCTACAAGGGAACCTGGAAGATCGACGTCGACAAGAAGGAGCTGCGGGTCATCTCGGTCAGCAGGCGCGTGGCGCAGGTGTACGCGCCGACGGAGCTGAGCGTCGGCGAACCCGGGGCCGAGCCGGCGAGGAACCGCCTCTACATCAACCTGGTGATGGTCAAGAAGCCTGAAGGATGGCAGATCGTGAGCATCCTGCCGATCCTCGTTCTCCCGCAGTAGGGGTCGGTTCCGAAGGCGCAGCCGGAGTGCTTCGCTCCCCGGGCCCGGCGGGGGGATAATCCCGCATTCCCCCATCGAACAGGGACGGCATGAGCAGCGCAACCTTCGAACTGCACGGCCAATCGGCCGTGGTGAGCATGAATAACCCGCCCGTAAACGGCCTGGGTCTCGATCTTCGCCGGGAGATCGTCGAGGGACTTGCGCGCGCGGAGGCCGACGCGAACGTGAAGGCTCTGGTACTGATCGGCAGCCCACGCGCCTTTTCGGGCGGAGCGGATATCCGGGAGTTCGGCTCGCCCAAGTCGACGGCTGAACCTTCCCTCAACACCGTGATTCGCGCTCTCGAGAGCGCGGGGAAACCGGTCGTCGCGGCGATCGGAGGCGCCTGCATGGGCGGCGGACTGGAGCTGGCCATGGCTTGCCACTACCGCGTGGCCGTCAAGGGGGCGCAAATCGCCCTCCCCGAGGTCAAGTTGGGGCTGATGCCCGGTGCGGGCGGCACCCAGCGCCTGCCCAGGCTGATCGGCGCAGAGGCCGCCCTCAACATGATCGTGTCGGGCGAGGCCGTTCTCTCGGAGAAGCTCGCGGGCAGCGCGCTCTTCGACGAGATGATCGAGGGAGATCTTCTCGAGGGCGCGCTCGCGTTTGCCGGCAAGGTCGTCGCGGAAGCCCGGCCCTTGAAACGCGTGCGCGACATCAAGCTCAGCTTTCCCAACGCCGAAGGCTTCTTCCAATTCGCGCGCAACACTGTCGGCGCGGCGGCGAAGAATTTTCCCGCGCCCCTCAAATGTGTCGACGCCGTCGCCGCCGCGGTGAGCCTTCCGTTCGAGGAGGGCATGCGGCTCGAGCGGGAACTGTTTCTACAGCTGATGCAGTCCCCGGAATCCAAAGCGCTGCGCCATGCTTTCTTTGCCGAGCGGGCGGCGGCAAAGATTCCCGACGTGCCGGAAGGCACGGCCGTGCGCAAGGTCGGAAAGGTCGCGGTCATCGGCGCGGGCACGATGGGAAGCGGAATCACGGCGAACTTCCTGAGCGCCGGGATTCCCGTGACTCTGCTCGAGGCGAAGAAAGAGGCGCTCGACAAGGGGCAGGCCGTGATCCGCGGGATCTACGAGGCGAGCGTCAAGAAGGGGCGGCTTACGGCGCAGCAAGTCGCGGAGCGCATGGCGCTGCTGAAAGCCACACAGTCCTACGACGACCTCAAGGACGCCGACATGGTGATCGAGGCGGTTTTCGAGGAGATCGCGGTGAAGGAAGCGGTCTTCAGGAAGCTCGACGAGACGGTGAGACCCGGCGCCATCCTCGCATCGAACACCTCCACGCTGGATCTGAACCGGATCGCGGCGTTCACGAAACGGCCTGAGGACGTGGTCGGCACGCACTTCTTCAGTCCCGCCAACGTGATGAAGCTGCTCGAGGTGGTGCGCGGCGCGAAAACGGCGAAGGACGTGCTCGCCACGGTAATGGGCCTGGCGAAGAAGATAAGGAAAACCGCCGTGGTCTCGGGCGTCTGCGATGGTTTCATCGGCAATCGCATGGTCGAGCAGTACCTCCGGCAGGCCTTGTTCCTCCTTGAAGAGGGTGCCACTCCGCGGCAGGTGGACCGCGCAGTGGAGAAATGGGGGATGGCGATGGGGCCGTTCCGCATGTCCGATCTCGCGGGCAACGACATCGGCTGGGCGATCCGCAAGCGCCGCTACCGCGAACAACCCGGCATGAAGTACTCCAGGATCGCTGACCGGCTGTGCGAGCAGGGGCGCTTCGGCCAGAAGACCGGGCTCGGCTGGTATCGCTACGAGGCCGGCCGCCGCGATGCGATCCCTGACCCCGAGGTCGAGCGGATGATC
>Ga0326726_10004940_pt1 | contig 12135 bp, 9 predicted proteins | sample MHFenrmetagenome_2_FD_207603 | JGI IMG/M metagenome (GOLD analysis project Ga0326726, IMG submission 207603) | Lab enriched peat soil microbial communities from Michigan Hollow, Ithaca, NY, United States - MHF15MN | ecosystem: Environmental > Terrestrial > Soil > Wetlands > Peat | place: USA...
ATCTTCCACAGCCACGGCTGCGCGTTGCATCGCCTCGGCTTGTGACAGCTGCCCGACCGAATAGAGTGCCATTGCGAGATTCCGCTCCACCGTGCGCACGTCGTCATGCTCGGGCGGGAGGTGTTGCCGCACGACGTCGAGCGACGAACGGAACAACGCCACGGCTTCCACGAAGCGCCCCGCGTTGAAGAGCGCGCTGCCCCGGTCGTTCAATCGCTCGGCGATGGCGATCGGGTCGCTGTTCGGCGACCTCTTGTCGATCTCGGCCAACCGCGCGATCAGTTGCCGCGCGGCGACGGAATCGAACGTGACCGTCAGCAGATCGTTCGTCGCCGCGCGAACCTCGAGATGCGTGTCGCCGAGTAGCCGCCGAAGCTCGGTGAGTGAGGAGTCGAGCATCGGGCGGGCCGCCGCCTCGCCGCGATACGATGCCTCACCCATCGCGATCTCGTGATGGATTCGGGCCGCCTCGATGTCGTCCGGCCCGAACAGGCGGCGCCGCTGCTCGAATGCGTTCGTGAGCAGCGCGATCCCTCGCGCGTACTCGCCTCGAGCCATCCGCATGCCTCCGACGGCTCGCCAGAGCGCCGCCTGACGAGCCGGGTCGGCGCTCATGCGGGCGACTTCCTTTTCCGCGTCGTCGAGCAGGCTCGTGACGCGGAGCGTGTCCCCGCCCGGATGCTTGTTCGGATCACCTCGCTCCACGAGACCGGTGAGGATACGGAGCACTTGGTCGGCGGCCACGCGTTCGCGCTCCGCGCGATCCCGCTCTCGCGAGATTCTCCGTGCCTGCAAGGTCGCCGTCGCGCCGAAACCAACGAGCAAGAGCGTGATCGCCAGGCCGCCGGCGACCAGCGCGCGGTTGCGTCCTACGAACTTGCGGACGCGGTACCCCACCGAGTCGGGTCGAGCCACGACGGGCCGGCCGGCCAGATATCGTTCGACGTCGTCGCCGAACTGGCCGGCGGACACGTATCTCCGTTCCGGCTCCTTTCTGAGCGCCATGAGCACGATACGGTCGAGATCTCCACGCAATCGGCGCGGGCCAACTGGCGCGTCGGCGACGCTGCTTGGCGCGGGTGGAGGGGTCTCGAGAATCACCCGCTCCAACGCCGTCACCGTCCGCCCTGCTGCGGGAAACGGTTTGGATCCGGTCAGCATCTCGAACAGCAGGACGCCGAGCGCGTAGACGTCAGTCGCGGTGCTCGGCGGTTCGCCGCGGATTTGCTCGGGCGCGGCGTACTCCGGCGTGAGGAGGCGCGCCTCGGGGGTCGTGGCGATCGCGAGCGATGCATCCGCTTCGACATCGAGCAGTTTCGCGATGCCGAAGTCGAGGAGACGCGGCGCGCCGTCTGATTGCACGAGGATGTTCGACGGCTTGAGGTCGCGGTGGACCACGAGACGCCCGTGGGCGAACTGTACCGTGCTCGCGATGCGGAGAAAGAGCGCCAGCCGATCTCCGAGCGAGAGCGCCTGCTCCCGACAATAAGTTGTGACCGGCACGCCCTGGACGAACTCGAGGACGATGTACGGTCGCCCGTCGTCGAGCGCACCGCCGTCGAGGATCGTCGCGATCCCGGGGTGCGCGAGGCGGGCGAGCGCTTCTCGTTCGACGCGGAAGCGCCGCACCATCTCATGGGTGCGATAGCCGGGGCGCAGCACCTTGAGCGCGACCGTCTGCCGGTACGCACCGTCCGCGCGCTCGGCGCGATAGACATCGCCCATGCCGCCCGCGCCGATCGGACATTCGATACGATAGGGGCCGACGCGAACGCCGTTCGGCAGCACGCCGGCGGCGCGCTCGAATGTCGTGTCGCCGTCGCCGGTGACGAGGCGGCGCTCGGCGATCAGGCCGTGAGCACTCTCGTGCGCGTGCAGCATTCCCTCGACCTCTCGCCGGATCGTCTCGTCCGACCCGCAGAGTTGATCGAGCAGCGCGGGGCGCTCCACGTCGCGCACGCCGACCGCGCGATCGAAGATCGTCGAGATCCGATCCCAAAGCTGGCGGTCCAGGCCGGAACCCATGGATGTGCGCTCCCGTGCTACCTACGACAGCGACGAATCGCCGTCGCTCTGGACATCGGAGTCAGCGTCCACACCTCGATTCAAGGCCGTGGACGCGAGAACGCCCAAGTCTCGCGCGACTTCCTTTCGCAGCCAGGCACGCGCCGCGAGCCAGTCCCGTTGGACCGTCTTGGCAGACACGCCGAGGACCTCGGCCGTCTCGTCGAGCGTAAGTCCGCCGAAGAAGCGGTACTGCACCACCTCGCTGCCGCGCGGATTGATCTGCTCCAGTCGCGTGAGCGCTTCATCCAACACGACGAGCTCGTCGGCCTCGTCGTCGCTGAGCAACAATTCCACGTCCTCGAACGGGACGCGCTCCGGCTCCGCACCACGTTTCTGCCGGCGCCGGCTCCGCGCATGGTCGACGAGGACACGGCGCATCGTCGTGGCCGCGAGCGCGAAGAAGCGTGTCCGCTCGTCGACACCGATTCCCGCGAGGTTCGCGATGCGAAGATACGCCTCGTTCACCAGACCCGTGGTCTCGAGCGTGGCGTCCGATCGCTCGCGGCGCAGATAGCGGTGAGCAAGCCGGCGCAGCTCGTCGTAGTGCCGGGCGACCAGCTCGTCGACCGGCTGGTGATCGTCACCCATCGCGCAGCCCCCGGTGACGGCGATGTCCATTCGAGGCGCGCAACGACGCTATCAGCGGTGGAGCCGTCCGCAGCCACTCAAACGCTGGAGGTCGTTCATGCGCACGCATCGGCGGGTAGGTCTCACAGGAATCGCGATGCTCATCGTCGCGCTGGGCACGGTGCGCTGCGACCGGTCGAGCAGCGTCGCGCCGCCCCCAGTCGACGTGCCATCGGCGACTCCCAACCTCGATCGTGATGAGGGATCCGACGTCCACGGTGGGCACGACGCGGAAGCGACGACGCTCTACGTGTGGGCGAGCGATCAGGCGCGCGTCGCTCCCGACTTCCTGGCCGTCATCGACTTCGATCGACGGTCGCGCGACTACGGCAAGGTGCTCCGCACCGTGCCGATCCCACCGCCGGGCAACGTCGGGAACGAGGCGCATCACTGTCACACGTCCGTGGATCAGAGGATCCTCGCGTGCGGTGGTCTCCTGAGCGTGCTCAAGGCGCAGAACGACATCTTCTTCTTCGATATCTCGAATGCGCGATATCCGAAGTTCATGTTCTCGACGCGCGCGCCCAACTCGAGCATCACCGACGACTTCCTGCCATTGCCCGGCGGCGGGTTTCTCGTGACGAACATGGGGTCCGCGACCGGTGGAGCGGGAGGGCGCCTGGTCGAGTTCGATTCGCGGTTGCGGCTCGTGGCGGAGTATCCGGGCACGTCACCCGCCGACGGCGGCTTCAACCCGCACGGCATCGACGCCGACTTCTCGAAGAACCTGCTCGTCACGAGCGACTTCATCAACCCGGTGACGACGCTGAACGTGTTCGCGGGAGACGTGGAACTGCGGAGCTCGCTTCGATTCTGGAATCTCCGGGAGCGCCGAATCACGCGCACGGTCTTCCTGCCGGATCAGGCGGGGACGATGGACGTGAAGCTGATTCCCGGTGATCCGCACGGTCGCGCCGTCACGGCCAACATGTTCACGGGCCTCGTGTACACCGTCGACCCGACCGACGGGAGCTTCGTCCAGGCGTTCGATTGCGAGACGATCGTGCCGCACGTGGAGGTGCCCGTTCGCGGCGGGATGACGCAGCTCCTCGCGATGCCGCGGAGCGGGCGGCGGTTGATCTTCGGGTCGTTCCAGGCGGGTCAGGTCGGAATGCTCGACATCACGAATCCGAAGCAGTTCACGCAGGTGTCGGTCGTGAGCTTCGGCAAGGATACCGGCCCGCATTCGGTGCATCTCACGCACGACGACCAGCGGCTGGTCGTGACGGACTATTTCCTGAACGAGGACGACTTCGGGAAGATTCACTTCGAGGGGGATCACAAGGTCCACGTGCTGAACGTGAGCGATCGCGGGCTCACCGTGGATCCAGCGTTCCGAGTCATCGACTTCAATACGGCCTTTCCGACCGGCCCAGCGCGGCCTCACGGAATCGGGATGAAGTGATCTCGGCCTCTCGAACCATGATTGGAGTCACGATCCGTTCTATCGTTGACGATTGCCGGGCGCGGCCTGCGTGCACGAGGCGACGTCACCGACGGGCCATTCGCGGCGATTCTGATCCTAAGAGATTGATGGTGCGATCAAAGGGATGGGTCGGATTATGACAGATGAACTCCAGCTCCAAACACTCGAGAACCCCATCATCACAAATCCGAATCAATCCACGTGATCCTCAGCAAAGTCTTCTTACTTGCCGGTCGGGCGCGGCACTCGTGCAGGAGGCGACGTCACTAACGACCGTTCGCGGCGATTCGGGTCCTGAGAGATTGATGGAACGATCAAGGCGGATGCATCGGAATCTTGCGGATGAAATCCAGCTCCGAACACTCAAGACCCGCATCGTCGCAATCCGAGTCAATCCACCTTGTCCTCAACCAAAGTCTTCTTACTCGCCGTCAGCATCGAGTGCCCCAACGCAGTTCCGAGCACGATCACAAACCCGGTGAAAGCGAAGAGCGTGGGGACGTAGTAGTACCCGGGCATGTCCGTGACCGTCAGTGCCACTCCAACGGCGCTCTGAAGACCCAACCATCCAGCGGTTGGCCAGAGCCTGGCGCGCCGGCCCAATGCCCTCGGCCGCAACAGGGCGGCGATGCCGAACGCCTGCGCGGCGAGAACCAGCCATGTGAGGAACACGGCCGTCCACGGATATGGCACGAGATCCGGATTCCGAACGAGGCCGGGATTGCGGCCAGCGTCGAGGGTGTAGATCGCGAAGGCGAACCACCCAACGAGAATCACGAGCTTGCGAATTGTTGCAGCGCGCATGCGGGCTTGGAATCGGGTCAGTTCGGTTCGAGTGCCACTGGGCAGCGACGCCCGCAGGTCAGGCAGGTCGGGATCCTCCGCTGAGGATGACCCGCAGGTGTGTCACCGCCGTCTCGAAGTCAAAGCCGTGGCGAGCGAACGTTCGCGCGACCGGGCCATTCGTGTCGCGGAGCATGGCGAGCAACAGATGGTGCGGACCGAGAAACTCGTCCTTCCGCCGTCGACTCTCCGCAGTTGCTTGCTCCAGTATCCGTTGCTCGCCCGGCGTCGGCTGCAGCGCGACTTCTCCCGGCCGCGGCTGTTCTGGCGCGCCCAACTCTGCCTCGAGCTCGCGACGAGTCGCGCCGAGATCGACGCGTCCATAATGGAGCGCCGCGACTGCGGGGTTTTGTCCCTCGCCGAGCAGTCCGAGCGCGACATGCTCCGGCGATAGATCTTCGTCGCCGCGCGAGGCGGCGATTCCGCGGGCGATCGCCAGGGCGACTCGCGTACGCGTCGTCATTGGAAGGACACCGGTCTCAGTCATTGCAACAGAATCCTGGTTGCCAGCATAGGACCCAGCCCTGCTGCGGGCGAAACAAATAAAAGGGAATGCGACGCATTCGCAATCCTTAAAAGTGACGATCTGGTGGCGCGCGCTAGACCAGGGCGTCGAGCTCAGGAAGGAGCACGATACCCGCCTGGTCGTCCGCGGCCGTGTGCGCCACGAGGGCCCGGCATGGCGCGCCGGAGCGGTTGAGGACGAGATGCGGCATGTCCGGCGGGACGTAGACGTATTCGCCGCCGCGGGCGACGACGAATTCTTGCAGCGCGTCGCCGAAATACATCGTTGCCTCGCCGTCGATCACGTAGACGGCGGTTTCAATCGCGCGGTGAAGGTGGGTCTTCGCCCGGGCGCCGTCGGGGAGAGTCACGAGCGTCATCGAAATCCCGCGGGAGCCGACGGTGCTGCCGGTCAGGCCCGCGAGGTAGGTAAAGCCCTGTCGGCCGACGTAGGGGTCGCCGGAGCGAACGACCTTGCAGGTGGGGGACGTCATCGTGAAGGATCCTCGAGCGAGACGGTAACTGGTAGCTCGTCGCGGGCGATGGCGGCAAGAGCGGAAAGGCGCTGACACCGGCGCGGCTCGGGGCACGTACGTTCCGGCACGCGTCGTTGATACGTCCCGCGCACCCGCCAATACTCCGCGAATGAGCTCCCTCCTGCGCGACCTCCGGTACGCCCTCCGCCGCGCCCGCTCGCGCGCCGGCTTTACCTTCATCGCCATCCTGTCGCTGGGGCTCGGCATCGGCGTCAATACGGCCGCGTTCAGCCTGATCAACGCGATCATCCTGCGCAAAACGCCGATCGTCCGTGCGGAGCGCGTGGCTGAGCTCGACATGTACAACCAAAATGCCATCACGGGACCGCTGTCGTATCCCGACGTGAAGGATCTTCTCGAGGAGTCGCACGGCGTCTTCAGCCAACTCGGCTTGGCGAGCTTCGGCGTGTTCCCGCGCGACATGGGCGACCACGTCGAGACGCTCACCGGCGAGCTGGTGAACGGCGACTACTTCCCGCTCATCGGGCTCCAGCCGGTCGTCGGGCGGCTGTTGGGCCACGACGACGACGTGTCGCGCGGCGCGCATCCCGTCACGGTGCTGGGCTATGACTATTGGATGAGCGCCTTCGGCGGTGATCGCGGCGTCGTCGGACGCGACGTGCGGCTGGGCGGGCGCAACTACACCATCGTCGGAGTCGCGCCGAAGAGCATCGACGGACTCCTTCCGGGCCTCACGCCGTCGCTCTACGTGTCAATCCAGATGATCAATCTGCTCGAGCCGACCACGCGCGACGAGCTGGTGCAGCGGGGCAACCATTCATACTTCGTGAAGGTCCGGCTGGCCGACGGTCAGACGTTGGCTGCGGCGCGCACAGTCGCCGACCGGTTTACGGCGGACATGCAGCGGCAGCATCCCGACTACTGGCCGACGGGCGCGACGCTGCGGGTCATTCCGCTCTCGCAGATCGCCGTCAGCCCGCTGGTCGACAACGTGGTCGTGCCGGCGGCGACCGCGTTGATGGTGGTCGTGGGCCTCGTGCTGATCATCGCGTGCGCGAATCTGGCGAGCTTCCTCCTCGCGCAGGCGCGCGACCGCCGTCGTGAGATCGCGATTCGCCTCGCCCTCGGCGCGAGCCGTCGCGCGCTCGTGCGGCAGCTGTTGGTGGAGTCGCTCCTCGTGGCGACCGCCGGCGGAGTGCTCGGTGCCGCGCTGTCGAGCGCCGGACTCCACGCGCTGTTGAGCGCCGACCTTCCGATTCCCCTGCCGATCAATCTGGACGTCAGCGTCGACGTGCGGGTGCTGTCGTTCGTTCTGACCGCGTCCGTCGCCGCGGGGCTGCTGTTCGGGCTGTTGCCGGCGCTCCAGGCGACTCGGCCCGACGTCATCGAGACGATCAAGAACGAGAACGCGGGATCGCGGCCTGGCCGCCGGTTCAACATGCGGAGCGCGCTCGTCGTCGCGCAGACCGCGACGTCGCTCGTGCTCCTCGTGACCGCTGCGCTCTTTCTCCGGAGCTTCTCGGCGCAATCGAACGTGAACGCGGGCTTCGGATCGTCGCCGGCGGGCATGGTCTGGATGGCGCTGCCGGGCGACCGCTATCCGGCGGAGCGCCGGCAACAGGCGGTCGCGGATATCGAGCGCCGGATGCGAGGACTGGACGACGTGACCGGCGTCGGCGTGATCGAGTTCATGCTGCTGAACGCACTGGGCAACAACTCCAAGACCGTCAACGTCGACGGATTTCAGCCGCCCAAGGGCACCACGGGCTTCGACATCGACGCCACTACGGCGGATTCAGGATTCTTCGATGCTGCCGGGCTGACGCTCGTGCGCGGCCGCGTGTTCAACTCGAGCGACGTACCCGGGCGCGACCGCGTCGCGATCGTCAATCAGGTCATGGCGCAGAAGTTCTGGCCGGGACAGGACGCCGTGGGGCGCACCTTCCGCAGCGACTCGACGGTGTACCACGTGATCGGCGTCTTCAAAACGACCAAGGTGCGCTCGCTGGGCGAGACGCCGCGCCCGTTCATCTTCACCGCGATCGCGCAAGCACCGTCGCCGATCTTCATGCTCGTCGCCCGCTCCCGCGGCGACGCGGCGCGCACCGCGACGCACATGCTCGCGGCCCTTCGCGAGCTCGATCCGTCGCTCATGATCATTCAGGCGAAGACGATGCAGCAGCACCTCGCGGTGATGCTGCTCCCGGCGCGGCTGGGGGCGGTCGCCTTCGCGCTCTTCGCGGGACTCGCGCTCGTTCTGGCGACGATCGGCGTCTACGGCGTCGTGCGCTACGCGGTCGCGCGTCGCGCTCGAGAAGTCGCGATTCGGCTGGCGATCGGCGCGCGGCCCGAAGGCGTCGTGCGGCTTCTCATGCGCGAGGGCATCGTGCTCGTCTCGGCGGGCGCGGTGCTGGGGCTCGTGCTCGCCGCGCTCGCGTCCCGTGGACTCGAGAGTCTGCTCTTTGGAGTCGACGCGCTCGATCCCATCGCGTTCTTCGGTGCGCCGGTGTTGCTCATCGGGATCGGAGCGCTGGCCGCGTTCCTGCCGGCGCGGCGAGCCAGTCGCGTCGATCCGGCGAGCGCGCTGCGCGCGGAGTGACATTTACTTCCGGCGGAACGTGACCTCCGGAAACAGCGGGGACGGCGACGCGAGCAGCGGACTACGGCGGCCCTCGAGGTACTGATCGAAGAAGGCCAGGGTGTACGCCGAGATGATCTCGTGACCTCGGCGTCCGGCGAGCAGCGTCGTGTCCCGGAACAGCGCCAGGAAGAGCGGTAGATCTGAAAAGTGCCCGTGATTGGTCCTGGCGATCGTGACGTCGTACCAATCGGCGGAGGCACGAGCCCGGGCTGTGCTGTCATAGCCTCGGATGAGCGCCGCCTGCTGAAGAATCACCGGGCGGTTGGCTTCGGGCGCCGCCGCGAGGTCGTCGCCTCCGTGATGGAGCAGCATGAACGGGCGTCCGATCGGTTCGGTCATTGCCCCGCCGAACAGCCGCCCGTCGTGATTGACGGCAGCCTTCACGCGGGGGTCCGTGCGGAGCATCTCGATGGCCGTTGCACCGCCGAATGACCAGCCGAGCATTCCGATCCGATCCAGATCGAGCCGGCCGCGAAAAGGTCCAGGAGCGCGGTTCAGAGCCTCGATCTGATCCAGCACAAAACGCGAATCCTCGATCCAGATCGGGAAGGCCACCGCGTTCAGGAATTCCATTGACTGCGCGGCCGAGGCCCGCGGATCCTGCTTCGGATCGGGCGCGGGCCCGCGGAGCGTGTCGGCGGCGAACGCGGTTCCATCCGAGAATAGAACGGTGCGGTCCATTCCCGGATGATCGACACCGAACACTACGTAGCCATGGCTCGCCAGCATCTCGGTGACGAAGGTCGCGCTGAAGCGCGGCCACCCCGCGCCGTGATTGTAGATCAGCACGGGGTATTTTCGCTCGGCGTTGGCCACCGGCGCGGCGGTGACCGCGTTGGTCTTGACGTGCGCCAGCGCCTTGAACGGCGCGTTCGCGCCGAATTCCGCGGGCGTTCGGATGTATGGCGCGCCGGTCGAGTCGGCGACCGGCTCAGCCGGATACCAGACCTGCACCGGCAGCTTCCGCTTGTCGCCCGGGTCCTTCGTGTATCGCTCGGGGCGATGCTCGTCGACCCAGAGCCAATCGTAGGTGCCGATGGCGTACGGACCGGTGGGGCGCGCGAACAGATTGACGGGAATGTCGGAAGACATCTGCTGAGCGCCGAGCCGATCCGACATGAGCGCTGCCGTCAAAACGAGCGCACCAGCAATGCCGAGTTTCATGCGTGTCATCGCTCCATGTGCAACGGAAGCGGCGTCGAGACGCCAGGACAATCGGCGTCATATTGGCCCGCCCGCGGACGGCGCGCATCAATCGAAAGTTCTAACGTCTCGCGTCCTTTGGACGATGTGCGTCCGCGGGGAGCCGCCATAAGATGTTGGCGGCTCCACCAAGGCGATCATGACGACATCGACTGTTTCGCGGAGCCGAGGCGCAACGATTCTGCTGTGGACAGGCACGGTCATGGGTGCCACCATCGCGCTTTCGGGCCTCGGCAAATTCACTGGCCACTTCTGGCAGCCGCTTTTTGCCAGCTGGGGATATCCGGTCTGGTTCGCGTCCGTCGTCGGCGCCGCCGAAATAGTCGCCGGGATCTGTCTCTTTGTCCCGTGGCTCGCGGCATACGCGGCGGTCGTGTTGGGCACCATCATGACCGGTGCGTTCATCACCTTGTTCACCCATCCCAGTAAACTGATGGGTTGGGGCGCGACGCCGCTTTTCTATCTTGTGATCGTCACCTCGGTCGGCGTGGCCCGCTGGAACGACCGACGACGCGTCTTCAGCTCGTGAGAAGCGCCTCGGAGGCTCAGTTGCTCGGCCGCTGCGACGCTGCCCAACTGCGCGGCGCCTGTGAGCAGGCCGGCACTCGCATCGCGACTATGCGCGATCCGCCGCGTGCGAATGCCGGCGGATCGCGACGTCAGTCGGTGAATCCGTAGCTGCCTGGCTGCTTTCCGATCCGCGCCGCGGCGATGAGCTTGGGAACGTAGTCGCGCGTCTCACGAGGCAGGCGCGGCGCAATCCTATAGAAGTCGGCGTCGGTGCCGGTGCGGCGATTGGTCACTCGCTGGAGCGCACGGGCGACGGTGCCCGGTCCCGCGTTGTACGCGGCGGCCGCGAGATACCACGACCCGAATTGGTCGTGCAGCTCGTCGAGATACGCGAGCGCGGCGTCAGTGGCCTTCGCTGGATTCGTGCGCTCGTCGGCGTGGCTGCCCACGGAAAGTCCGAACCGGCGGGCGGTGCTCGCCATGAATTGCCAGAGACCGACGGCCGAGACGCGCGAGCGCGCCTTCGGCTTGAAGTCCGACTCGATCATCGCGAGATAGATCAGCTCGTCCGGCATCTGGCGAGCGGCCAACTTCGTGGAGATCATGTCCGAGTAGATCTTCTTGCGCGAGAGCGCGGCGGCGAAGTCGTTCTTTAGCGAAGTCATGAACCGGCTCACCCAGTGATCGACGCGCGGGTTGGCGATGTTGGCGAGATCCCACGCGGGCGAGGGCGGAGTGAACGGCCTTTCCGGCGACAAGACGGCCGTGGTCGGCGCGAACCTGACGAGTGAGAATGGGGAAGCCGCCTCGCGCGAAGCGACCACGACCGGCGTCGTCAACGCCAGTGCGGCAGGTCTGACGACCACATCAGGTGCGCGGGTCGTCGTCCGGAAAGTCACGAGGCCGGCAATCGCGAAAAGTCCGGCGCTCCCAGCGCGAGTGATCAGCGCAGGCAGACGGCGCCCGTCGCCAGGGTGCGATTTGAGCTTCGACATGGCTTGGGGAAACAGGAGGGATTGATCCGCGCGGTGTGCTCTCACGCGGCATGTGTAAGGTCCTACCCCCTCCCGCCGCGCGCCGGTCCACGAGATTCGTGTCCCGTGCCGGGAACATTTCCGGGACCCAGCAAAGCCCGGCTCCCGGTCTAGCCAACGCGTGAGCACCTCGACAACAAGCTCGTCCGTTCACCTTTGCGAGCTCTCGTCGCATACTTCACGTCGTCCGGCGACGGCAGTCATGACCTGGGTCGTCAACACCATCCGTCCTCCCACCCGCAACGTATGAACACGAAAAGGGCCGTGCGCCGCGCCGAGAGATGGCGTCCGATCATGCTGGCGCTCGGCGTGCTTTGCACGGTCTCCCTGTCATGCGCGGGCAGCGCCGACAAGCCCGCGCCTGCGTCCCAGACTCCGGCGCCGGATTCGTTCCGCGTGACCTTCGAGACGAGCCGCGGCACCTTCGTCGTCGAGTGCGTGCGCGCCTGGGCACCGCGTGGCGTCGACCGGTTCCACGATCTGGTGGAGCAGCACTTCTTCGACCAGACGCGATTCTTTCGCACCATGCCCGGGTTCGTCTCGCAGTTTGGTCTGAGCGCGGACCCCAAGGGGAACGGGCCGTGGGACACGAAGCCGATCCTGGACGACAGTGTGCGGCAGAGCAACACCCACGGCATGCTGACGTTCGCGAGCCAGGGGGCGAACACGCGGACGCACCAGCTGTTCTTCAATCTCGTCGACAATCCGCAATTGGACGGATTGGGCTTCGCGCCGATCGGACGGGTGGTCGAAGGCTTGAGCGTCGTCGACTCGCTGTACAGC
>Ga0326726_10004941_pt1 | contig 12132 bp, 10 predicted proteins | sample MHFenrmetagenome_2_FD_207603 | JGI IMG/M metagenome (GOLD analysis project Ga0326726, IMG submission 207603) | Lab enriched peat soil microbial communities from Michigan Hollow, Ithaca, NY, United States - MHF15MN | ecosystem: Environmental > Terrestrial > Soil > Wetlands > Peat | place: USA...
CAACTTCAACACCCTGACAATATTCATCGTGAGAAGTCTCAATACAAAGTCCAAAGCTGTTCTTCACCCGCGCAATGAGTAAAAAAGAATGGTTTCCCCTTATAAACAGAATCTCATCGTCGAGGGGATAGTTCATGCCTGAGCCACATCATCCGACTGGCAGCTGGGACAGATGGGTTTTTTGCCGATCCCTTTGAACCGCTCCCCACATTCTTTGCAGCGGTAATCCTTCCCTTGTACCCGATCCGGGGGAAGATCAATGTCTACGGGTCCACCAACAGTACACATATTCAGGTCACCTCACTACGAAATCTGTGCGACATTATTTAATTCTATCTCATACACGGTCTATTCTTATTTAGCCATGAGAATTTTTATCCGGGCCCGAACTATGCAAAATATGCAAAAGATGCGGGATGACCACATTCTTACGTGATAACTAATCTTCCTGAAATCATACTAAAAGGGAGGGGTCTTCCGGAGGATAAACCAAAAAATTCATTTTATATTGTTATTCCAAAAATATCAAGTAAAACAAGGATGCAGACACCAGGCAACCCGCCCAGAATACTGATAATTATTGTCGCAAGGCTGTAGCCAAGATCGGGTTTGCCGATCCATTGCATAACATGAAAGGTGTTAAGGAAGACCAATGCAGTAATTCCCAGAATTGCATTAACTATGAGAACTGTGAGATTTTTTACAAGATAGTAGGCGATCGCAATAACTGCAACAACAAGGAGTATTGTTATCAGGAGATCACTCAAGATTTTTTACCTCTTCTGCCTATTTTCCGATTATATGCTGCTTGTTTATTTTTACCGAGGGCAGAATCATCGATCCGATTGCCCTGGATTCTTTGCTCAATCCGGAAATTGTTTGATGCAGATCGAATACATTTCCTGAAAGCATTGCACTCCGGATAGGTACCTCAAACTCTCCTCCCTCCATCCAGAATGCATTGGAAAGTTCGACTGAAAATTCACCACTCATCGGGTTTGCAGTATGGGCACCGACTACATTGTGCACATAGATTACCCGTTCGTCGGCAACCTCGTTTCTTTTCCCGTCAACAACAAAATTATGATGTCCTATTGACGGTAAACCTCCAAAGCCTCCCCGTACAGCACTTGCGGTACTCCTTTTGCCGAACCGGTACGCGGTTTTGAGATCATAGGCAAAAGTTTCAAGAATTCCCTCTCTGATAAAATCCACCCGTCGTGTCGGTGTTCCCTCGGCATCCCACCGGACACTTCCGTTTGCCTTTTCCAGGAGCGGGTCATCATACATGGTGATCAGCGGATCAGTAACGATTTTACCAAGGGACTGTGCAAGCCGGGATCTTCCTGCATGCACATTTCTTCCGCTCAGCGCAGGAACAAATACATTCCCCAGAAGTTCTCCATAGGCAAGGGGTGAGAGGAGGATATCATACTCACCTGTTGCGATATCTTTCCCATTATCCGATTCCGTGGCGAAAAATGTCGCCCTCTCTCCTACAAAAACCGGATCCACCTTGTCAAAGAAACAGGAATGATCAAACTCGTAGCCGGTAGAATGCCCATGAATCGCTTCTAAAGAGAGAGAGACTCCAGTATGCTGGTTGGTATACCGGACACCCTTGCTGTTTGCAAGTGTCACTGTTGATGAAGAAAGTGAAGCGGATCCGGCAGCCACATCTGCAGAGTGCTCCGCTGCTCCTTCGAGCATCTTATCGATCAGATCAATTACTACGTCTGGTTCAACCCTGATTGAGTCATCAAACGAAAGCGATCTCTGGGAAAGTTGTACAATGGCGGGCAGTCCTTCCCAATCCTGCGGGGTTGCAAGTTTTCCACTGGCTATGGCAGCGTTCAGGCATTCCCGCCACTCTCCGATATTGTTTGTGCTCGAGGATCCTATTCTTCCGTTATGAATAGTGCGGATGCCAAGCCCGCAATCCTCTGACGTTGTGGCAAGATTCACCTTCTTCAGATTCAGGTCAGCAGAAATTGAGGTTCCCTCAACATAAAAGACCTCAACTTCATCGACGGTTTTTTCCGCTTCCTGTATCAGTTGATCAATCCACGCCACTGCCACCCACCACCGCATCATTCAGAAGTATATGGGGTGCTCCGTCGCTTACCGGAACGCTCTGGCCACCCTTCCCGCAATATCCCGGACTCATGACACGATTTTTTCCGCAGAGAGTGATTCCATGGAGCGTTATAAGGATTTCACCAGAGAGAGAGACATCCCTGACCATAGTCGTACACTCCCCATTTTCAATCAGGTACCCATACTCTGCATTAAACTGGAATATTCCCCGCCCGGGATCAACCTGACCCCCACGGGAACCTTTGAGAAAGATCCCGTTCCCGCATTCTTCAAAGATCTCCTGATCCTTCGTATCCCCGGCTTCGATGAAGGTATTACTCATCCGGACCAGCGGAGGTTCACCCGGCATGGCGCGGGCATGTCCTGCCACACCATTCCCCACAGAGTAAAGTGTTTCACGGTTGTGGAGAAATGCATTGATGACACCCTTTTTTATTATTTCTGTGCGGCATACTGCCACACCTTCGGCATCGACTGGATCAAAACCGAATTCGAAAATCCCGGGATCGTCAATAATGGTCAGGTTTTCATTCCCGATCTTCTGTCCTGTTTTTCCTTTAAGGACTGAGTTGCCTTCCTTGACCAGATCACCTTCGCTCGCATGGCCAACTGCTTCGTGGGCAAATACCCCCGCTAATTCCGGGTCAAGAACCGCTCGCATTTTCCCGGATTTTGCCGCCCCTGCATCAAGAAGGGCTACTGCTATTTCGGCTGCTTTTTTTCCCTGGGTCTGCTGGTGCCGGAGGTTGAATCCGTGAATCGAGTGCTCACGCTCGTATCCCATCTGGACGTTTCCGTTCCGTGAAGCAACTGCCATTACATTAAACCCGGACCGGCACATCTCATAAGCATATTCATTTTCAGAGCTGTCAGTGAACCGGACATGTTCGATTTTTTCTATGAAATTCGCTCTCCTGTTCACAATCAAAGGATGTTTTGCAGCTAGTTCTATTCCCGAAAGGAGTGAAGATTTCTCCTCTATACTTACCCCGCGGGGATCTTCTTTCATGGGCGGAACATCGAGCATCCCCCGGGGGGCATCTCCGAGGCTAACAGTTTCCTGGGTGATTCGGGCAAGCCTGCACGCGGATTCGAGAATTGCATCAAATTTTTTACCTGTAGAGGGGATGTAATTATCGATCTGGAGAACCCCCCAACCGGTTCCGCTGAGTACCCTGATCACGGCTTTGTTGAAAAATGAGGATCCGGCTGATTCCACGACACCATTATCGATATCAATGTGGGTAACCTCCCCGGTTACATGCCTCAGATCATAATATTGAACGCCGGGCATCAAGTTCAGGCCATCGTCTGCTTAATTGCAGGGAGTTCCGGAATTATTACAGTTGACCTGATCGCCATCTTTTTGAGTTTAGTCAGGAATCCATCCGCGTTTTCCGGAACCAGCGCAAACTTGAGGACATCATTAATAGTATCCATCGGAAGGATCGTAACAACGGATTTATACCGCTCTTCTATCAAAACATCTCCAATATTCATTCGGGGAATAAGCACCGTTTTGATTCCCGCTCTTGCAGCAGCTTCAATTTTATAGGTCACTCCACCAACCGGGAGTACATCTCCCCGCACCGACAGGGAGCCGGTCATGGCAATGTCCTGCCGTATCGGAATTCCCTCAATTGCACTGATTACAGCGGTGGCAATACTGACCGAGGCAGAATCTCCCTCTGCACCATAGGTACCAATAAACTGGATGTGAACATCCATGTTTTTGATATCTTTTCCTGTGAACTTTTTTATTAAAGCGCTGACATTTTTGATGGATTGCTGAGCAATTGACTCTTCATCTTTCAGCCAGGGTTCCTGACGCTTTCCTGAAACACCTGTGGCAATGATCTGGCCACTCTCTCCTTGTGCCGGGGTGACCTCCGCCATTATAGGAAGGACTGATCCCGCGTCGTTGCCTGTCACTGCTAGGCCGTTCACTCGTCCGATGCGGGTACCTTCAACAATGGTCATCTCATATTCCCTGAGATGTTCGGTAATTTCATCGGAAACCTGATCTTCAATGGATCGTGCTGTACCCTTCGCCGCTATAACATGGACGGATGTCGTCAGGATGGCATTTTCCTGCCGTGCAATATCTCCTGCAACACGGATCAGTCCTCCCATGTCACGAAGTTTTAATGTCAGGTGTCCCTTCCGGTTCGAGCGTCGTTTTGCTTCACGGAGGATTTCATCAATCGCACTTTGATCAAAATGGGGGATCTTCCCGTCATTTTTCACTTCCTGGGCAATAAAACGAATATATTTACGGCGATTGTCTTCATTATCCTCCATACTCTCTGCCATATACACTTCATACCCATACCCGCGGATACGGGATCGAAGTGCCGGGTGCATCCCCTTGATGGCATCAAGGTTTCCTGCAGCAACCATCACAAATTTGCAGGGCACCGGTTCGGTGCGGACCATTGCACCACTCGAGCGTTCACTCTGTCCGGTGATTGGGAACTCTCCTTCCTGGAGCGCGGTAAGAAGGTTCTGCTGGGAATGCGGGTCCAGCGTATTTATTTCATCTATGAAAAGCACGCCGCCATGTGCCCTGTGGATAGCCCCCACCTCAACCCGGTCATGGGCCGGAGTTTCAAGTCCTCCACTCTGGAAAGGATCATGCCGTACGTCACCTAGAAGAGCACCGGCGTGAGATCCGGTCCCGTCAACAAAAGGCGCAATATTTTTGGTATCGTTGGTAACGAGAAGTTTTGGCACCATTGCCTCCTCACGGGGGGTGGTGTACCGCAAAGCCATGAAAACAAATGCAGCGGCAATGATTCCCATCAGCCATTGATACGTAAGGAATGAATACCCAATGATACCGATGAGGAGGAGCATAAGCAGAGTGTTCCGGAACTGGATTTTTTTCTTTGCTTCTGCTTTATGAGCTGCAACAATCTGCTTCCCCCGCCCCCCGCTGACCGTTCTGATTATCGGGTTGTTGGGATCATCAGAATTCGGGTATGCAAGAATATCCTGAAGATCTTCTTTTGGTAATATCTCGGCCATTGCCTTACCCAGCATTGACTTTCCTGTCCCGGGGCTCCCGATCATCATGACATGCCGGCGCTGGATTGCTGCCTTTTTAATGACCTCAACCGCGTGCTCCTGACCGATTACCTGATCAATCAGCTTTTCTGGAACTTCGATCTGAGAGGAAGTGGCTATCACACTTTCAGTATGCGTATCTTCAGAAGTTGTCACCGGGGTTTCTGTTGCCACATTATCGGGGGAAGATTGTTCGGAACTTTCCATTGTGGAATATACCTCTTTATCACTTGTAGTTTTCATATCAATTGTTGCATGATAGTTTAAGTACTTTCAGCTGATTACATTGAACGGTTTTTTTGAGGGTTACTATGAAACATATAAAAAAATCAATAAAAACCAATGCGCATAAACTACAAGAGCAACAATTGTACAATAAATCCGCAAAAGAAAGAGACCCCCCACCAGGGTTAGGATAGATGCAATGAAAGTAATCTGTACTGAAAAATCCCAAATACTCGCTACAAGCCTTGCAAGGGCACTGAAGACCTCAGTTGTTGAAGTAAAATATTCCCGTTTTCCTGATGGGGAACAGTACCTGATTACCGGTGAACTTGATGATGAGACTGTTATTGTCGGAAGCGTCGTGGATAATGACTCACTTGTCCAGTTAATCCTGTTGATCGATGCCTGCGAGGGCTCTGATAATCAGCTTGTTTTACCCTATATGGGATACGCCCGACAGGACAAGCGATTCTTGCGGGGGGAGCCTGTAAGTGCACGTGCCATTGCTCAGGTACTCAGCAGAGGGGTTTTGGAAATTGTTACCGTCAATATCCATGAAAAAGAAGTGCTGAAGTATTTTGGAATACCCGCAAGAAATATCTCGCTTGCCCGGGACATCGGTTCCTATATAAAATCCTTAAATCTCGATAATCCCCTGATTCTTTCTCCTGATGAGGGAGCTCTCACGTTCGCAGAGCATGTTGCATCTGCGGGAGGATGGGATGTTGATCACCTCGTGAAGACCCGACTCAGTGGCCTTGACGTGAAGATGGCCCCAAAGCAGGTATGTGCTGCCTCAAGGTCGGTCGTTATAGTTGATGATATCATATCAACAGGAGGGACAATTGCCACCGCTTCGGGTATGCTCTACCAGCAGGGGGCAAAAGACGTATTCGCTGCATGTGTTCACGGGGTACTTACGGGAGGTGCATACGTCCACCTTATGACCGCGGGAATCCGTGATGTTGTCTGCAGTGATACCATCGAACGCGGGTGCAGTAAAATATCGGCAGCAGGCCGGATCGCCCAGACTATTAAAAAAACTGATTCTCAAGATCTTAAAAAATGAATTTAATGATGTAGATTCTCGTAGATTGCCTTATGAAAGCCATTCTTGATTCCAGTGTTTTTTTCTCAGACTGCTCAGTCACCGGGGACCTTTACACGACTCCTTCTGTCTGTGAAGAGCTGATTGATATCTGCTCAAAAGGGAAATTCGAAAAATTTTCCGCTGATGGCTTACGCGTTGTTTCTCCGAGTGCCCAGAGTAGAAAGATTGTGACAACTGCTGCCAAAAAAACCCGGGATACGTGCGTGATTTCTGAAACGGATTGCGATCTTCTGGCGCTTGCTCTCGATCTCGATGCAGTTCTCCATACCGATGATTTCGCTATCCAGAACATCGCATGTGTCCTTGGGGTGCAAACCATTCCTATCAACCAGCGAAAGGCAAAACGCATTCATTGGAAATACCGGTGTAGTGGCTGTGGCAGATATTCCGATCATGATGGGGAATGTCTTATCTGCGGTTCGATAATTAAAAGAAAACTTAAATAGATACCGGAGAATCTTTTTCCCATGTCTTCCCTTGACGATCTGATTGGCAGGGCAAAACTCCTCCTTGCGGAGGGACATAGTCCAGGTCAGATTGCTGATGAACTTTCCCTTTCTATGGAAACCGTGACGTGGTTGCTTACGCAGGGAAAAGGTACGACTGCCCCGAAAGATGTCCACATAGACTGGACTGCGGTCAGCAGTCAGGCAACTCTGCTCGAAGAAACTTCATTGATGCTCCTTCAAAGGTATTATGGGGACCAGTCTGATGAGAGCATTTCATCGCCATCTGCGGAGGTTTTTGTTGGTATTGCACTGTCTGGTATCCCGCTGGCAACCATCATTGCAGTTCAGGAGGCAGCAAAACTTGCAATCTATCACCCGGCTAAACAGAACCAGAGTGAGAGACCGATGGGATCAATCAGCGGAAATTTTGCCGCTATCGGAGGGGAGCGTTGTATAATCGTTGACGATACCATAACATCCGGTAATACCATGCGGGAAGTAGTGAAATATCTGAAGAAACATAACGCGATCCCGGTTGCAATCTGGGTAATATTTGATAAGCGCGGCATCAAGGATATTGATGGCGTGCCAATCTATTCTCTCTTTAAAATATCCCGCATCGACTGATATTTTCTATTTTTTTTGCACTAAACACAGACTATATATAGAAGTTCAATTCCACCTTTTACATCATCGGAGGATGCATTATGCAATCTGGACAGCAAATTATCATTTTAAAAGAGAATGTAGAGCGTAATTATGGGAAAGAAGCCCAGCGCTCGAATATAGCGGCAGCAAAGGCAATCGCCGGTGCCGTAAAGTCAACACTTGGTCCACGAGGAATGGACAAGATGCTTGTCGGATCAACCGGGGACATTGTGATCACCAACGATGGTGCAACCATCCTTGGAGAAATTGCTGTACAGCACCCGGGAGCAAAAATGGTGATTGAAGTCGCACGAACTCAGGATGATGAGGTCGGAGATGGAACAACCACCGCTGTTGTCATTGTCGGAGCACTTATGGAGCAGGCTGAGGGAATGCTCGAACAGGGTATTCATCCAACCGTAATTGCACAGGGATACCGCATGGGAATGGAAAAAGCGCTCGAGATCGTCAACAGCCTCTCTCTCAAAGTGGACCCCACGGATCGTAAAACCCTTTTTAAAATTGTGGACACAGCCATAACCGGGAAGTCGATCGAGTCCGTGAAAACCAAGCTTGACGGTATTATTGTTGATGCCGTAATGGCGGTTGCGGAAAAAACCAACGGAAAGATCAACGTCGATGAAGAAGACGTGATGATCAAGAAGCAGAAAGGAAAGGCAATGGACGATGCCGAACTGATCCGCGGTATCGTCATTGACAAGAAGCGCATAAGTGAAGGGATGCCTAAAAAGATTACAAAAGCCAAAGTCGCTCTGATTGCAACCCCGCTCGAGATCACAAAAACCCAGGTAAAAGCCAAGATCAAGATCACGAGTGCTGAGCAGATTAATGCCTTCTCTGAACAGGAACGCGATACCCTCAAAAAACTTGCCGATGCTATCATCGAAAGCGGTGCAAATGTTCTTCTGTGCCAGAAAGGTATTGCAGATCCGGTCCAGTTCTATCTGGCAAAGAACGGAATTTTTGCCATTGAGGATGTTCCGGAAAGCGATATGAAATATGCTGCACGATCACTTCATGCAACTATTGTAAACAAACCAGATGCACTTACGGCAAAGGATCTCGGGGCTGCAGACCTTGTCGAAGAGGATACCGAGGCTAACATCACCAGAATATCCGGGTGCAAGAACCCTAAGTCTATCACCATCCTGCTCCGTGGCTCAAGCGATTATCTCCTTGACGAACTCGAACGCGCTGTAGTAGACGGAACCCGCGTGGTTATGGACGCCATGGAAGATGGTACCTATGTGGTTGGGGGCGGGGCAGTAGAGACTGAACTCTTAATGAAAATCCGGGATTACGCCTCCACGGTCGGAGGACGCGTCCAGCTTGCTATCGAAGCATATGCAGCAGCATACGAATCCATTCCCCGCACTCTTGCAGAGAACTCAGGATACAATCCTATTGACAAACTGGTAGAACTCAAGAACGCCCATTCAAAAGGGAAGAAGAACGCAGGTCTGAACGTGTATGACGGCACTATTGTGGATATGCTTGCGGCAGGTGTACTTGAACCCCTGAGGTCAAAACGCCAGTCTATCCAGAGCGCTTCAGAGACTGCAGTCATGCTCATCCGCGTTGATGACATGATGGTCACCCAGTCAAAATCGCCAGGTTCTGGCGGTGCTCCTGCAGCATTTTAAAAAATATTTTTTTTTATCTATCAAAAATTAATAGGGATCATGTAACTCACATCCGGTTTCTTAAATTCCTGACCGGATGCATGTAATTCTCGAGAAGATTTGTAATGACTTCACCTTTCATTAGCGGATCCAATGTGGCCAATATCTGAAAGAATCGATCAGGACTATTTTGGCATCAGATAACTATTAGAGTGTTTGAGAGAAAAAATATCAGAACCGGTTGCCGAGGTAGTCTAGCCCGGGAAGGCGGTAGCCTCGAAAGCTACTGGCGCTTCGCGCCTCGGGAGTTCAAATCTCCCCCTCGGCGTATTACTATTTTGGTTTTTTTCACCTTTTATCATAGTCGAGTGTTGCGTTCCACCAAATCCATTTTTTTATAGAGGACCTTAAAATGTTAAAAGATGAAAATCCTCAAAAAACAATAAAATAACATTGCAACTCGATTGCGAAAAAACAAGTAATAAGCACTTATTTTCTCAAAAAAGCACTAAAAATTTGAACTTTTCTGTTTTTATAAAGAAAAATAAATTATATATAATACCACTCCATAGTATATCATACAACATCAGTTTGTCATACCCATATCAGTAACCGGGGCGCTAAAAACCGACAGGGAAAACCTGCAAAAAGGAGGAACCCACAATGATCCGTATCAAGAAAAATAAACCACAGATTTCTCCGGATACAAGATCATTTCGCCAGGTTCGAAGGCTTAATCTGAACCGGACCTACATTCCGCTGAAAATCGGAATAATAGTCGGATATATCCTTTTAGGGATGTTATCCGCATCTACATCCATGTTCGGAATTCTGCTTGGGGCGATGCTCCGAATCGCCGGGTTATAATTTTTTCGCAGATTTTTTTTCTCTTTTAAAGACCCTCATTTTTTTAAATATTTTATATTTGGAAAAGCATTACGTTCAAGAAATTCCGATACTACAAATTGACAGGATTACGAGTTTTTGATATCCATGGAAAATAGAAGATAAGATTCGTTTTTAGTCTCTTGCATTTTATGCCCCCAAAAAAACAGCCCGGATGGAAAATACCTGAGTACTGAATGGACAATTTCCAAAAAAAGGTGGTGTGCAATTCACCTGAAACTCCATTATTCCACGATTACGGTTCCCTGCATAGACGGGTGGATGGTACAGGCATAATCATAGATGCCGGCTCTGTCAAATTTCCTGCTCCAGGATTGCGAACCTGCGAGCACAGTTGAATCAGCGCCATCCGAAAATAATATCCTGTGTGGAACTGAATCCTGGTTCAACCAGCGCACTGTTGATCCCATCTTCACCGTTATACTTGCGGGATCAAATGCAAAATTTTTGATCCTGATAGTATTATCGGATACAGAAGAAGTTGTCTGGGGAACTTGAATTGTTGTAACTGTCGGTTGTTGGGTCGTTTGAAGCGGTACAGATACGGTGACCGGGGGTTGGGCCGGAGGTGTTGACTGAGTGCATCCACAGATACCAACCATGATGATGATAATAACAAGAAGAATAAGACCATTTTTCATAGATTAACTTCCAGCAGTCCCGTATAATAAATTGATGTCTCCAAAAAACGGGAGGACAGGATCACTTAATGATCATGAGAGGTTATACCTGGGATCTGCGTTTTCAGGATAAAAACTGGTTTATTCCTCATTGTGTCCATGAACTCCTCCACATGATAACGGTCAGAAAGGGAAAGATCAGAAAGGAGTGCATCCGGTAAAGCACGGGCAAATTTCCAGCCTTCTGCCTGAGGCAAAGGGAGGACTGCCCGAATTTTGTCTTTTCCCATTTTCCGGATTTCCTGTAATGAGTGCATCACCTTTTGATCGGTTCCTTCTTTACCAGCTCGCGTTACCCTTATAATAAAATCACTATACCGCACCTCGGCCTTGTCGCCAAGCTGATCCCGAAGCAGGAGGGTAAGCAACCGGTTAAACCTGCTACCGGAAAAAGAAAATATGAGAACCTCAACCCCTTTTGTCCCGGTTCGTTCGATAACATGCAACCCGTCCCTCCCAATACTTTCCGGAATCCGTGTCATAATGGATTGCATAACCTCCTTTTCATGCTCACTCAGGGGGAGCACTGATCCCCCTTGTGCAAATATCTTCTGTACCCTTCGGCATATAAGGGATGAAAAGCCATCTTCACCTGCGCTGGTCCAGAAGGTGCGGGAAGTGTCCGATCCACTTGGAACTACTACTACCATATTATGTCCCTCATCGCACTTCACCATCGACCAGCTGCGCCCGCCAAGGGTTATCTCAGTTGAGTTCCTGCTGTTAACGAACCGTGCATCCAGCTTCCCCACCACTTCACCATCGGGAGTTACAGCACGATACTCCCCGCCACCGCTGATCACTGAATAGAGATCCTTCCAGTTTGAACGTCCGAACACCCGCTCGGCCTCGGTTCCCAGCATCAGCATCTCTCCGTCAGGTGTCAGATACCCCTTCTCCACGAGATGGATGACAATCTGATCCAGGATCTTTGGCTCTATATCTCTGAATACCGGCCGGGAAAGTACCGATACTCCCAGCTGTTTGCGACTGACCCTCGAATGGGTATAAAAATACAGGAAAACCTGCTGGAGCAGGACATTGTATGGTTTTTTTGGGGGAACGAGATTTTCAACTTCCTTATGGATCGCACATTCTATGATGGCAAGACTGCAAAGCAGTTCACAAGGGTTCTGGAGCACCCAGGCCACATATGCCGATTTCCCGCGCCGACCACTCCGGCCCATTCGCTGAAGGAATGAGGAGACGGAATTTGGGGGGCCTACCTGTACCACCACATCAAGGTCGCCGATATCAATACCGAGTTCCAGTGTGCTTGTGCAGATGATACAGGCACCATCCTGTGA
>Ga0326726_10004942_pt1 | contig 12131 bp, 12 predicted proteins | sample MHFenrmetagenome_2_FD_207603 | JGI IMG/M metagenome (GOLD analysis project Ga0326726, IMG submission 207603) | Lab enriched peat soil microbial communities from Michigan Hollow, Ithaca, NY, United States - MHF15MN | ecosystem: Environmental > Terrestrial > Soil > Wetlands > Peat | place: USA...
TATCCGTCGCATTCCTCCGGGTGACCCTCTATTATACCGACCACCACTACCGCCCGGTGCAGGAAATTGCCGATGCATCAGAGACCGGACCTGCGACCAACATCATTACCGGTTTCTCGGTTGCCCTTGAGACCACCGCAATTCCGGCAATACTGATCGGTGCTTCCTTACTTCTCTCTTACGGGCTCGGATCCCAGAGTGGTATTACTTTCGGTGGCCTCTACGGAACTGCCGCAGCAACCATCGGTATGCTCATGGTCTGTGCCTACGTGCTTGCCATGGACTCCTTCGGCCCCATTGCCGACAATGCCGGCGGTATCGTGGAGATGAGCCAGGCTCCCGAATCAGTTCGCAAGCGGATGGACCGGCTCGACTCTGCCGGCAACACAACCAAGGCCTTAACCAAAGGATATGCTATTGGCAGTGCATCGCTCGCAGTCTTCCTGCTCTTCAATGCCTACATGTCCGATATCAGCCGCCTTATTGGAAAGTCCTTCGTGGTCGTCAACATTGCAGCAGTCCCGGTATTTGTGGGCGCACTCCTCGGTGCTATGCTGATCTTCATCTTTGCAGGTTTCGCCATCCGTGCTGTCTCCAAAACTGCACAGTATGTGATTGAAGAAGTTCGTGTCCAGTTTAAGGACCCGGCAATCATGGCAGGGACGAAGAAACCTGACTACGCACGTGTGATCGATATCACCACGCTCGGAGCGCTCAAGAACATGGTGCTGCCCGGAGCTGTTGCAATTGCTTTTCCCATCTTCATTGGTATTACCCTGAAATATGAAGCGCTTGCAGGTTTCCTGATGGTCGGCACGATCACCGGTATCCTGATGGCACTGATCCTTAACAACGGGGGTGGTGCATGGGACAATGCCAAGAAATTCATCGAAGCCGGCGCTCATGGCGGTAAAGGCAGCGCAGCGCACAAGGCAGCGGTCATCGGCGACACGCTCGGTGATCCATTCAAGGATACTGCCGGTCCGTCGCTCCACGTGCTCATTAAGCTGCTCGCCACACTCTCACTCGTACTTGCACCGCTGTTTATCTGAAACAAACATTTTTTGGTTTCGGGAGTTTTCTGGGCAATAAAGGATTGTATATTGCCTGAAAAAGATTTTGTCCTTTTTTTCCATCGGTCAGGATGATAATATTATTTAAGCGACGGTATTATGCAAAAGATTCTGGAGTTTGGAGTGGAAGGGATTAAAAACAGGATATTGATGGCGGGAGCAGATTCCCTTATTATTCTGGTTAACAGAGGGAACTATATCGATACCGTGCTGCAAATTGCTGATCTGCTGCTCATCGGAGAGTTTGGCATGCCGCAGAAAGGAGTGTGTGTAGCTTTTAAAAGCCGCCCGCAAACGCCAGGAAGAAGGATTTGATTATATCTGAGAAACAAGAAGCCGATGCCCAGGAAGCGTTGAGTTATGCAATCGAGCTGCTACCCAAAGATCTGAAGGATAAAGATATGAAGAAGAATTGGCAGGCTCAGGAAAATATCCGAGGGTATCGATAGAATGATGCAGAAACCATTCCGGTAAGACTTATTGAGGATTGCCGGAATTTCTCAGGCTTTCCGTTTCTGAATCCGCTGGAGATTTTTTAAGACTGAGAACCACCTCCCGTCTGCTGCCTGCCCGGTAAATGGTAATCCCTTTTAATTTTTGCTGCCAAGCCATCAGGAGTGCTTCTGCACAATCCTCCTTCGTTGCGGTGTTCGGCATGTTTATTGTCTTGCTGATCGAGGCGTGGACATGTTTCTGGAACGAAGACTGCATCAGGATATGATCCTTCCAGTGGATATCAAGTGCGGTCTTGAAAAGGGCACGGAGTTCCATCGGGAGCCATTCCAGATCCTGGATAGTTCCGGTTTCGTGAACATGATGAATAGCTTCTTCTACTCTTTTCATCTGCTCTTTTTCTGAAAAGCCCCGTTCAGAAAGATTTTTTTCAAGCATCGCACGGAAGATCGGATTAACAATAACAAATGTTTTTCCGACGGTATTCATCCTTGTGTAGGCAAAGGAAAAAAGCGGTTCGATACCGCTCGAGCACCCGACTAACAGTGATAATGTCCCGGTGGGGGCTATAGATGTCAGAGTTGCATTCCTCACCGGCAATCTTTTCCAGATGCTGTCTTCCCATGCAGGAAATGGTCCGAGGTGTTCTGCAAGGATGTGCGATTCATCCACTGCAATGTCGGTTACATTCTTCATGATACTTTCGCACCAGGTTCTTCCTTGTAAAGAATCGTATGCCAGACCCATTAAGAGAAGGGCATCGTGGACACCCATAAGTCCCAGACCTATTTTCCGGGTTTTTTTTGTTGTTTTCTCTATCTCTTGGATCGGGTAGATATTTTTTTCAATGACTTTATCAAGAAAACATACTGCAGTTCGAACTGCCTGGTTCAGTTCATGTTCATTAAGAAAACCATTCCTGACGAATGAGGCGAGATTGATGCTGCCAAGGACACAACTTTCGAATGGCAGCAGCGGCTGTTCTCCGCAGGGATTTGTTGTATCGATATCCCCAAGACGGGGTGTTGGGTTGCATCTGTTTATTTCATCATAAAAAAGCAATCCCGGTTCCCCGTTCTTCCAGATCCCCTCCACAATAGCCGACCATATTCGGCCCACCGTTATCTCTTTAGAAGAATAAGGATGGATAATCCAGACTGTATTAAACATCTTCCGATAAACGAGCTTCATGAATTTGTCATTGACCATAACAGAGATATTAAAGTTAGAGAGCGCCCCTTCCCGTGATTTTGCCGTGATAAATGAAAGTATATCAGGATGCCATACATTCAGGATCCCCATGTTGGCTCCTCGCCTTCGACCGCCCTGTTTAATGACGTCGGTTGCTGCATTAAAAATACCCATGAAGGATACCGGACCAGAAGCGACGCCATCTGTAGATTGTACAGGAGATCCTTTGGGTCTGATATGCGAGAAATTATATCCTGTTCCTCCTCCGGTCTTGTGAATGATCGCACCATTTTTCATGGCATCGAAGATCCCGTTAATGGAATCAGGGACTGGCAAAACAAAACATGCAGACAGCTGACCAATATCCGTGCCTGCGTTCATAAGCGTTGGGGAATTCGGGAGGAAACGCAGTGAGACCATGATATCATAGAATTTTGCGGCCTCAGCATTGTTGTCTGCAACTGCATTGGCAACACGATGGCAGATATCCCCAAATGTTTTTTCGCCTTCCCGCAGGTATCGTGCCGATAGGATGCTGTCAACGAACTGTGCTGAATTCATGAATCAGCCTGCGATATTTTTTCAAAGAATCATAATGATACCAAAAGTATTAAACATACTTTGCATCCTCCGTTCCGGAAATCCCATAGAACACAATTTGGAGGAGGCACTTCACGATTAACACAAAGAAAAAAACGATAAATATATTCACACCTTGGCAACAATCGCGTTCTGTGATCAATCTAATATGCAGCGGGTTTTGCAGTTATTGATATCTGACGCTCTTAGATTGAGATAATTTCACGGCTGAATAGGAATTGTCCAATTGCCATCACCCTAAAAATAATTACTGGAATAAGCCGACCCCTTCGGTGGCTTTATTTCTTTTTTTTGAGATGATGATAAAGGATTAAACGGATCCCTGAATATCACGGGTAATAGTAATACGGCGCCATAAATAGCGTTATTATACCAGATTTTTACGTATCTTTAAATCGTTCATAACCCCTGTAACCTTAAAAACCTCTCATGTAAACGGGTATCCCCACCAAGTTCCGGGTGAAATGAAAATGCCATATGTTTTCCCTTCTCTACAGCAACGATGCCCTGATCTATCCGGGCAAGCACTTTTACACCAGCACCAGCAGATGTTGCTACAGGAGCACGGATAAAAACCGCATGGAATGGTCCTCCTTTTACCCCCCTGATAGATATATCCGTTTCAAAGGATTCCCGTTGCCTTCCAAACGCGTTTCGGTCAACAGCCATTTCTATCAATCCAAGTGCGTGGATGCGGGGATCAGCAACATCGGTCGCAATGAGAACCATACCTGCGCAGGTTGCAAAAATACCTCCCGTAAAATTACATAGTGGTTCATGGAGATGGTTTTTTTCAATAAGCCGGGAGATGGTAGTGGACTCTCCACCAGGTATAGCGAGTGCATTACATCCTGCAAGATCCGCGGGGCATCTGACTTCAGAGACTTCAGATGCACCTCTCTTATTCACCCGTTCAATAGCTAGGCAGAATGCGTCTATATGTTCGCTTACATTTCCCTGGAGTGCAAGTACACCGATCCTAGCGTCCACGGGTCTGCAGCACCTCATCTTCCCTGAGAGTGTGTACATCAAGTCCTGGCATCGCATCCCCAAGACCTTTGCTTACCCGGGCAATCACATCTGCATCATTAAAGTGATTGACCGCTTCCACAATTGCTTTGCCCATTAGTTCAGGGTTTGAAGATTTGAAAATGCCGGATCCAACAAAAACACCATCAGCTCCCAACTGCATCATCATCGCTGCATCCGAGGGCGTTGCTATACCCCCGGCTGAGAAGTTTACTACAGGTAACCTTCCGCGTTCAGAACATTCAAAGACCAGTTCTGCAGGAGCTTCAATCTCCCGGGCATAATCGACCATTTCCTGACGATTCATACCTTTTAACATTCGTATCTTTCCCATGATATTGCGCATATGGCGTACTGCCTCGACTACGTTCCCGGTCCCTGCCTCACCTTTGGTCCGGATCATCGCCGCACCCTCGTTGATCCGTCGGAGTGCTTCTCCCAGATCCCGTGCACCGCAGACAAAAGGAACTTTGAATAGTTTCTTATCGATATGGTATTGCTCATCAGCAGGTGTCAGGACCTCACTCTCATCAATCATATCGACGCCAAGGGTTTCAAGGACCTGGGCTTCCACGAAATGGCCGATCCTCACTTTGCCCATAACAGGGATAGAGACTGCATCAATAATCTCTACAACCTTCTCCGGATCCGCCATTCGTGCGACCCCACCCATTTTCCGAATATCAGAGGGAACCCGTTCCAGAGACATTACCGCAACGGCCCCTGCTTCCTCAGCAATCATCGCCTGTTCGGCATTGACAACATCCATGATGACGCCCCCTTTCTGCATGGATGCAAAGCCGCGCTTGAGAAGCTCGGTACCGAACCTCAGTTCCTCGAGTTTCATATGCCGGTACTATTGATCAATGATCCCAATAAAAACAGAGTACCCCCGGCCAGAACTGCAAAGGCAATAATCACAATTCGGATTGCACGGAGTATATCAGGACCGGCTGCATCCAATGATCGTTCACCATCACCAATAGTATAAACTCCTGGCTTTTCGAACCGTATTCCGGTTCCTCCCGCCATAGCTGCCATCACAATGCCCCCATTAAAGCCGGGGCGTTTATGGCCATCACGACATATAACACGCACCGTACTTGAAAACCTCCCCTTGAAGGAAAAATAGAGAAGAAGAAATAGTACTGTCAGCCTCGCAGGAAGGAAATTGAGTACGTCATCCATTCGTGCCGAACACCAGCCTAATTGTACCCGTTCATCTCGATATCCAAGCATAGCATCCATCGTGTTTGCTGCACGATAAATCGCCGCACCAGCAAGCCCGAACAATGAAAAATAAAAAAGCGGTGAGATAATACTATCTGTAATATTTTCCGTCATCGATTCATAACCGGCTGAAAGAATTTGTTCGCGTCCAAGATTTGCCGTTTCTCGTGATACCAGCATTTTTACCTGTGTCCGCCCGTTTTCCACCCCGTCCTTCAACGCATTTACAACAGCAAAAGTATGTTCTTCGAGAGCGCGCCAGGCAAAACAGCTTTTGAGCAGGAATGGCCCTAAGACCATATAGATGTACCACGGTAAAACCGCTGCAAAATAATAAAACGGCAGAGCAAACAGGCCAACTGTGATAAACCAGAAGGCGACTCCGGCAATGCGCTGGATTTTTGGGGAATAATATTCAGGTTTGCCCCACCATCCGATAAAACGTCCAAGAATAGCTACAGGATGCCAAAGAGATTGCGGGTCACCCGTCGTTCGATCAACAACCAGGGAGGCAAATAATACAATAACCGCTCCCACTATGGCTGACGGTACCATGTGTAAAGAGCACCAACGATGAGAACAATGAATGAAGCGGTATTAAGAGATTCAATTTTTGTATAAAGCGACGCGCTAAAGAGGATTAAGGAAATACCCATCATAATCATCAGTGGATGGGGGCGCCCATGAGCAACCGGCAGGAGCGGGGGGTCTTCCCTTGCTGTAGTTTTCTGGTAGGATACTCCTTGTATGACATCAACGTGAAGTGAGGTTTTTACCCCCCCATAGCCTGTAATAATCTCAAGATCAAAAAAACCTTCCCGACCCTCGTTACGCAAGGGAATTGATAGAACTGCTTCATCAACGATATACATGTTTTCATGGAAGAAATCGGTGTACATTCCGGAATTCGGCGATGATATTGTAATATGGGTTGGTGCCCCTCTGTTTTTAAAAATTAATCGCAGAGTGCTTCCAATCTCCCCCCAGATATTTTCTCTCGGACCTTCAATGACATTAATTCCCAGGCGGTTGAGATAAAATTCAAAAGAAGTTTCGTGAGAACCCTGACCCGCGACAGTCAGCACAGTGAATGACAACGGGAAATTCATCATTCTCCTCTCTCTATTTTATTATGGGTGTCTGGGGGAGAAGATTAGGAATACCATCATGAATTGGATACTTTACTTCGCACATGGTGCAGAGCAATTCACCCTCCAGAATCTCGTTTTCATCCTCCTTTTCAACATTGAGTGCAAGATCACCTTTGCATACCGGGCAGCATAGTATATCCATGAGTGCCCGTCTCATACCAGCTCATTCCTCAAATCGATGATCTGGGTCATTTCAGGTCCGGTTGATATCAGTGTGATTGGACTGCCGATGTCATCCTCGGCAATCTTTAAAAAATTTTTTGCTTTCTTCGTCAGCTTCCCATACTCAGTTACCCCAAAACAGGTTTTATCCACATGATCAATACCGGTAATCGCTGCCTGTGTACATCCGTTGATCATTGCCGAGTACCGGGCCATATCTCCGTCCCAGCCACCAATACGTCGTTTCCGGTGGGTGACAGTCCCAAACTCCTGGATACCCATCGAATCTGATTTTTCAGAAGTCATTTCGGTGCTGAATGGACCTTCCCCGACACGGGTTGGATATGCTTTGAAAACTACAATTACATCATCAATTCTGGTTGGTCCAACTCCATTATCAGCTGCAATCTGGGACGCTGATGTATCTTTACTTGTAACGAAGGGGTAAGTACCATAATAGAGAGAGATCCCAAAGCCCTGTGTTCCCTCCAGAAGTACTGTTCTGCCTTGTTTCAGCTCGTCATCAATCGCTTTAGGGACATCAAGCAGGTATTCGGCAAGCTCAGGAACATCTTTTGCCTGTGGAGAGATCCTCATAACCCGGTCTGAGTTTGCGGGTCCGCATCCTGATCCAGTGCTTCCGATCTTCTTCGACAGATGTGCACTTCCTTTATCACGTCTGATGTGATCTTCAGTAATTATGCCGCAGCGTCTATCAACAAATATCCGCCCTTTCACATCAAGCATTTCGACTTCCTGTTTCAGAACGCGGGGATCGACGAGAACACCACTGCCGATACAGAGTTTCGCTTCCTTGTATACAAAACCAGAAGGAACCATCCTGACGCCATACTCCCGCTCTCCGACCTGAACAGTGTGCCCGGCATTTGGCCCCACACCGCCGCGGGAGATGATTACCGGTTTGTCATTGCATGCAATATGGGCGACAATCTTACCTTTTCCCTCATCCCCAAAAAATCCACCAACGATGATCGTGCAGCTCATTGTAATATCAAGTAGTATTGATCGAGGTGGAAAATAAAGTATCCTTAGGTAGGGATTCTGTAATTAAAACGGATACCGGGGTTGATGGATTTTATTAATCAAATGTCAGAGACTGTTGAGGAATATTTCCATTCGGACAAGGGCCTCATTAAGTTGCTTTCTGGAGACCGCATAAGCACAACGGAGATGGAACTCTCCACCGGCACCAAAGACACTCCCAGGTACCACAGCCACCCGCTGCTCTTTTAATAACCGCTCGGCAAACTCCGTATCCGAAAGTCCGGTGCCTTTCACGGAAGGAAATGCATAGAACGCACCCTCCGGAATGTGTGTGGCGAGGCCTATACGATTTAATCCTGCTACAAACATATTACGTCTCAACCGGTACTCATTCACCATATTATTCTTATCTTCTTCTGCAGATCGGATCGCTTCAATTGCACCGACCTGTCCCATAACAGGTGCACAGAGCATCACATACTGATGGATCTTAAGGACTGTTTCGCAGAGCTCCTTTGGAGCACAGAGATACCCAACACGCCACCCCGTCATCGCATATGCCTTGGAAAAACCATTGAGTGTAATTGTCCGTTGCCAGAGATCACTCACCGTACCTGCAGCGATGTGGCTTCCCTCGTACGTAAGTTCAGCATATACTTCATCAGTGACAAGCAGAAGATCGTTATCGATTACAATATCAGCGATTGCTTCAAGATCTTTTCGGTTCATCACCGCTCCCGTTGGATTGTTCGGGAAATTAATCATGAGCGCTTTCGTCTTTTGTGTAATCTTTTCCTGAAGGGTATCGGGATTGAGCTTGAAGTTATCTGCTTCAGTACATTCAACAGGAACCGGCATCCCTCCTGCCAGGGTCACACACGGTGCATAAGAGACATAACTGGGCTGTGCGATAAGCACTTCATCGCCTGGATCCACTATTGCACGGATTGCGATATCAAGACCTTCTGATACCCCACTCGTGATGATAATTTCATTATCGCTGTTGTAAGTAAGACTGTAATGTTGGTTCAGATAACCTGAGAGGACTTCCCGGAGGGCTGGCAGACCCTTGTTGGGAGTGTAGGATGTCATACCCTGTTCAATAGAGTAAATGCTTGATTCACAGATATTCCAGGGAGTACGAAAATCGGGCTCACCTACTCCAAGGGATATAACATTCTCCATCGTGAGAATGAGATCAAAGAATTTCCTGATTCCCGATGGAGGTATGCTCTGTGCACGTTCAGAAATAAAATTACGCATACCCTCACCTTAGAATGAGTAGGGGAGGCGTTCTGCTTCCTTTTGTTCAAAAAGCATATTGCCATTTTCTTTGTACGACTTCATGATGATATGAGTCGCGGTTTCACGGATCCTATCCATCGGTGCCACATGTTCAGATACAAAACGGGAAACTTCCTGCATATTCTTGCCAGTTACTAGAAGCTGGAGATCGTAGGTACCCGTCATGAGACGCAAAGTTTTTACCTGCCTGAACCGGGAAAGCCGTTCTGCTATCCGGTCATAACCATAGTCACGCTCGGGGCTCACCTTGAGTTCGATGATGGAAGAGACCTCACCATTGCCGGTCATCTCCCAGTTGATGACGGTAGTATATTTGCGGATTACCCCCTCGGCCTCAAGGGCATGGATCCGTGCCTCTGTTTCAGCAGGTGTAAGACAGGTCATCATTCCAATTTCCTGTGCGGAAAGCCTGCTGTTATCCTCGAGAATTCTTAGGATTTCGAGATCTTTTTCATCCATGCACCATCACCTGAACCATGTTTTTAACCATTTTGATTCCATCTGCTTCACGTCAAGATCTTTTAACCCGTTTAATCGCGGATCCTTAAGCACAACCTCGCGAATCTTACCCGTATTCGAGTCAAACCACATCTCTTTTGTTCTGCCATACCGGCCACGACTAACCACACGGGTGTTGATCACACCGAGCATGTTCAACTCGGAGATGAGATCGGTAATGCGCCGATGCGTAAGTACGTCAAGTTCAATGCTCGGGGCTATGTCCTGATAAATACGTGATACTTCCCCACTGGTGAAAATATTCTGTCCCAGCTGTTCTAGTATGAGCATGGAGAAGAGAATCAGTTTGCTTTGGGTAGGAAGTGTCGCAATGCATTCAATCATACTATCCGTTTCGATCTTCGCCTGAGCCTGTTTTACATGCTCTTCTGTCACCTGTGTTGATTCGTCACGGTCGGCAAGCTCACCAGAAATTCTCAATAGATCAAGGGCACGTCGGGCATCTCCATGTTCCTGGGCAGCAAGAGCGGAACATAAAGGGATGACACCTTCCGCTATGGCTCCCGCAACGAACGCTGCATCTGATCTTTGTGCAAGAATGTCCACTAGCTGAGGGGCGTTGTAGGGTGGGAAAACAATCTCTTCTTCAGAGAGAGATGAGAGAACCCGGGGATCAAGAAAATCTTTAAAACTCAGATCGTTTGAAATGCCAATAATACTTACCTTGGAGTTTTTAAGGTCAGAATTTATTCGTGTAAGATTATACAGGGTATCGTCACCACTTTTTTTAACGAGCTTATCAATCTCATCAAGTACGATCACCAGCACACCACCGCCAGCTTCCAGTTGATTTTTTAACTCGGCATATACCTGATCAGTTGGCCAGCCGGTCATAGGGATGTGTGTACGGGTTTTATCACTGCCAACATCGTCTAAACCATCAAGATTTTTTGCGATCTGGGCAAGTACCCTATACTGGGTATCGATTACTTCACAATTTAAATGGACAATCCGACAGATAGTTCCCATCTTGCTGCTTGCCTTTTCAAGCTCATAACCAACATATCGTACGCAGGCTGTCTTGCCGGTCCCGGTCTTGCCATAAATCAGAATATTTGACGGGGTTTCGTTGCGCAAAGACGGTGCCAGTATTGAGGCAACATTATCTATCTGAGGCTTGCGATGGGGAAGTATCTGAGGGCGATATGAGTGTCTGAGCACTTCACGGTCGCGAAATATCTTGTTATTTGCAAGGTATTTTTTAAATAACCCAGTTGATGGATCTTCTGTTTCAGGCATAGTTACACTAAGGATCTGAAACTTAGCGACCTAAGACTAAAAAACGATCGGTTTATTCTATTTATAAACCCCTTCTTTTCCAGTGGAGTTCGCCTGATTTATAAATAAATTTATTAAATGAAGCCTAAATATTTAAATTTGATATTAAATATTTTAATACATCACTATTCGTTTAAATAAAATCACTAACTGGTTTTTTAATTATGGAAAAATATTTAATTTTGGGAGGGGGGGCATGATTTCGTGTGGAAAAATCAATATAATCAAATATAATCTAAAATTATTGATAAAATAAGCCCAAATTAATTTGGATTTTATACTATATAAATATTTGTGCTGTAACTAAATTCTTTATTTTTTTTAAAGAAAAGTAAATTAAGGTTTTTAATTAAAATCGACACATTAAACGAATATTTCCAGTAGAAGTAAAGGGGTCCGTAAAGAACAGAATTTCACTAAATTTCATTTGAATGACAGATTATTAATGGTAAAATTTACATTATTATATGATGAAACAAAAGCATATTTTACCAATACAAATATCGGCCGCGATTATTACTGTATCAAGTACAAGAACCAGAGAAAATGACATAAGTGGAAAAACTATCTGTGAAATTTTTAAAAATGCAGGAATTCCAATACATCATTATGTCATTGTACAAGACAGGATCGAATCAATACGTGCCGAAGTTTATTATTCCCTGACAAAATCCAACTGCATTGTAATCCATGGCGGAACCGGTCTTACCTCTGATGATTGTACGATTGAGGCTGTTATGCCTCTTCTTGATAAAAAGATCGATGGGTTTGGAGAGCTTTTCCGGATGAAAAGTTATCAGGAAATTGGTACATCTTCAATGCTTTCCCGAGCGCTCGCAGGGATCTGTCACAGGAAGGCAATTTTTTGCATCCCAGGGGCCACTCCTGCGGTAACTCTTGCTACAAAAGAACTTATCGTTCCCGAGATCGCGCACATCCTTTCGCACGCGAATAAATGACAGAAAACAGGATTTTTTCATCATCCTTTTTGTTGGAAATGAGGGAAGTTTCAATACTATCAAATAATGTGATTTAACCGGACAATACCCTACAAAAAATAATCCTGCTTTTTTAAAAATTTCTTAACGATACAGCAGATTGCATGAAAAGTTATTCTAACGGTTGACTTCAAGCA
>Ga0326726_10004944_pt1 | contig 12125 bp, 12 predicted proteins | sample MHFenrmetagenome_2_FD_207603 | JGI IMG/M metagenome (GOLD analysis project Ga0326726, IMG submission 207603) | Lab enriched peat soil microbial communities from Michigan Hollow, Ithaca, NY, United States - MHF15MN | ecosystem: Environmental > Terrestrial > Soil > Wetlands > Peat | place: USA...
GTAGCAGAAGAATCGCGCGACGCCGGCGCGCGGCTCGTCGTGCATGTACGCCGTCGAGTAGACGTGAATCAGCGTCCCGATGCCGGTGACGACGAGAATCATCATCCCCGACAGCGGATCGAGCCGGAAGCCCCACGGCACCTGAAACATCCCGATGGTGCCGTTGCTCGTGGCCAGCGGGATCGACGGAATCCACTGCGCGACGACGACGTCAAACGCGCGCGACTCAGCGGGCAGGCCGAGCAGCTGCCAGAACGCGTACAGCGACAGCCCCAGCGCGGCGGTCATCGTCGCCACCGCGACCGCGCCAGCGGTCTGGCGCGAGAAGTACCGGATGCCCAGCAGGCCGTTGATCGCGGCGCCGATGCCCGGCAGCAGTGGAATGAGCCAGATGTAGCGCATTACCGTCCTGCCCTTCCCGCCCGTCGTGCCTGTCCTGCCCTTACCATCGCATTAAGTTCATTTCGTCGATGTTGACGCTTTCCTTGTTGCGGTAGAACGCCAGGATGATGCCGAGGCCCACCGCGGCTTCCGCCGCCGCCACCGCGATCACGAAGATCGCGAACACCTGACCAATGAGGTTGTGAAGCTGGAACGAGAACGTCACGAGGTTGATGTTCACGGCGTTCAGGATCAGCTCGATCGACATGAAGATGATGATGATGTTTCGTCGCACCATCACGCCGACCACGCCGATGATGAACAGCGCCGCGGACAACAGCATGTAGTGCGTCGGTGTAATCGGCATCAGAGTTCCCGCTTGGCCAGCACGATTGCGCCAATCATCGCAACCAGCAGCAGCATCGAGGCGATTTCAAATGGAATGAGGTAACTCGTATAGAGCAGCCAGCCGACCTGCTCGGTGTTGCCGCTCACCGGAATGGCCGCCGCAGGCACCGTCGGCGACGCGGCGCGCGCGTAGCCGGAGGCGACGATGATGGCCAGCTCCAGCAGCACGGCAGCCGCCAGCGCCATGCCAAGCTTGCTCCGTCGATGCGGATCGTGATGCGCTTCCGGCGGCCGCTTCAGGTTCACGAGCATGACGACGAACAGGTACAGGACCACGATGCCGCCCGCGTAGACCAGCACCTGGATGACCGCGAGAAACTGCGCGCCGAGCATCACGTACAGCGCCGCGACGAACAGGAAGTCCAGCACCAGAAACAGCACGCTGTGCACGGTGTCCTTCGTCGTCACCACGAGGACGGCGAAGCCGAGGATGAACGCCGCAATCGTGTAGAACGCGATCGCCTCGCCCATCAGCTCAGGATCACTTTCACGATGCCCGTCACGACGAGATTCGCGATCGCAAGAGGAATCAGCACCTTCCACCCCAGCCGCATCAACTGGTCGTAGCGGTACCGCGGCAGCGTCGCCCGCACCCAGATGAAGATGTAGAGGAAGACGAACGACTTGATGAGAAACCACATCCAGCTCGGAACGATGTCGAGGAAGTGCAGCACGGCGACGTTGGGAAATGGCCGCAGCCATCCGCCGAAGAACAGCGTCGTCGCCACCGACGAGACGACGATCATGTTCGCGTATTCGGCGAGGAAGAACAGCGCGAACCGCATGCCGCTGTACTCGGTGTGGAAGCCTCCGGTCAGCTCCTGCTCCGCTTCCGGCAAATCAAACGGCGCACGATTCGTTTCGGCGAGGCCGCCGATGAAGAAAATCACGAACGCCATCGGCTGCACGAACGCGAACCACACACGGGCGTTGTACTGCGAGTTGACGATCCCGATCATGCTGAGCGTGCCGGACATGAGGATCACGCTCACGAGCGTCAGCGTGACGGCGACTTCGTACGAAATGAGCTGCGCCGACGCACGCAGGCTCGACAGCAGCGGGAACTTGCTGTTGCTGGCGTAGCCGGCGAGGATGATGCCGTACACGCCGACCGACGCGACCGACACGATGTAGAGAAGCCCGACGTTGATGTCCGTGACGGACAGCGCGACGTCGTGGCCGAACAGACGAACCGTCGGCCCGAACGGAATCACCGCGTACACGATCAGCGCCGGCACCATCGAGATGATCGGCGCCGCCGTGAAGACCCACCGATCCGCTTTCCTCGGCGTGATGTCTTCCTTGAGCATCAGCTTGATCGCGTCGGCGACCGGCTGCAGCACGCCGTACGGGCCGACGCGCATCGGGCCGAGCCGCGACTGCGCCCACGCGATCACTTTGCGCTCGAGCAGCACCATGTACGTCACGCCGACGAGCGTCGCGTTGAGGACGACGAGAATCTTGAGAAGCGGGATGACGAACCGATCGATCACCGATCCACCTCTCCGAGCACGATGTCGATCGACCCGATGAGCGCGACGACGTCGGCCACGAGATGCCCGCGCACCAGGCGAGGCAGCGCCTGCAGATTACAGAAGGACGGCGGGCGCACGCGGAACCGGTACGGATTCGTCGACTTGCCGTCGGCGACGATGAAGTAACCGAGTTCGCCTTTCGGCGATTCGATGGCGTGATACGTCTCGCCCGCGGGCGGTTTGATGAGCCGCGGCACCTTGCCGACGATCGGCCCCTCGGGAAGTCCTTCCGTCGCCTGCCGGATGATGCGGAGCGACTGGCGGAACTCTTCCATCCGGACCAGGTAGCGGTCGTACGTGTCGCCCGCCGTGCCGATGGGGACGTCGAACTCCATCTCGTCGTAGGCGGCGTACGGCTCGTCCTTCCGGACGTCCCGCGCCACGCCCGACCCGCGCAGCGTCGGACCGCACATCCCAAGCGCCGTCGCCTCCGGGCCGCCGATGACGCCCACGCCCTTCGTCCGCTCGAGCCAGATGCGGTTGTGCGTCAGCAGCGTCTCGTACTCATCGAGCTTGCCGTCCATGATTTTGCAGAACTCGAGGACCTTCTTGTCCCAGCCGGGCGGGATGTCCTGGGGCAGGCCGCCGATGCGCATCGAGTTGTACGTGAGGCGCGCGCCGCAGAACTCTTCGAAGAGATCCAGGATCAGCTCGCGCTCGCGAAACGCGTAGAGGAACACCGTCATCGCGCCGATGTCCATCGCGTGCGTGCCGACCCAGAGGCAGTGACTGGCGATTCGCTGCAGTTCGCAGAGGATCGTCCGGATGTAGCGCGCGCGCCGCGGCACTTCGAGCTGCAGCAGCTTCTCCACCGTCTCGCAGTAGCCGACGTTGCTCGTGGCCGCCGCCACATAATCCATGCGGTCCGTCAGCAGGATGATCTGCGTCCAGTTGCGGTTCTCGCTGAGCTTCTCGATCCCGCGGTGCAGATACCCCATGACGACGTCGGCGTCGACGACCTTCTCGCCGTCGAGGCGCAGCACCACGCGCAGCACGCCGTGCGTGCTGGGATGCTGCGGCCCCATGTTGATCACGAGCTCGTTCGTGTCGAACATCGCGCCGTGGACCGTCTGCGGCTGCAACGTGGTCATTACTCGATGTCCGCTTCCTCCCGCGCCTGGCGCAGCTTCAGCCAGTCGAGCGGGTTTTCCATCAGGAGCTCGCCGGGGCCTTCGAGCGGGTAGTCCTTCCGCTGCGGATAACCTTGCCAATCGTCGGGCATGAGAATCCGGCGCCGATCGGGATGTCCGGTGAAGTTGACACCGAACATGTCGAAGACTTCGCGCTCGAGCCAGTTCGCCGCCGTCCAGACGCCGGTGACCGAGGCGAGCGGCTGATTCTCCGCGACCTTGACCTTCAGCCGCACGCGATGCCGGTGCCGCGTCGAGTACAGGCAGTAGATCACGTCGAACCGCTCGGCGCGCGGAGGCCAGTCGGTCGCGGTGAGATCGGACAGGTAGTCGAATGCCGCCTCGGGCGCGTCCCGCAGATGGTGCGTCGCCTGCACGATGTGCGTCGCCGGCACGATCACGGTCCAGTCGCCGAGGTAGAGGCTCAGCGTGGTGCCCGCAACGACCTTCTGCAGGGACGTGATGAACGCCGGCACGACCGCGTCCGCCGGAGGCGGCGGATCGGGGGGGCCAGTCGGTGCCGCCGCTTTCGGCACGTGTGCTTCGCCGCCAGCGGCGGCAGCGGCGGGTTTCGCCGCCGGCGCAGCGGGCCTGGCCGCAGGCGCCGGTTTTGGCGCGTCCGGACCTGCCGGGACCGGCGGTGTCGGCGGCTTTTCGGGTTCGTCAGCAGCCACTATCTACACCCATTCGAGCGCGCCTTTCTGCCAGGCGTAGTAGTAGCCGACCACCAGGATGAAAATGAACACGATCATCTCGATCAGGCCGAACAGCAGGAGCTTGTCGAAGATGACCGCCCAGGGAAACATGAAGACCGTCTCGACGTCGAAAATCACGAACAGCATCGCGACGAGGTAATACCGGATGCTGTAGCGGTCGCGGGCGTCCGTCAGCGGCTCGATGCCGCACTCGTACGGCTCGAGCTTGACCTTGTTGTAACGCTGCGAGCTGATGAGTCCCGACACCACCAGCGTGAACAACGCAAAACCCGTGGCGATGACCACGAAAAGGGCAATGGGAATGTAAGCTGAAGGCATCCGGCGGCCGTGGAAAAGCCGTTGGTTTATAGCATGCGACCCATGGGGTGTCAAGAAACGCGGCCGCACGAACGCCGCGAGTCTCGATTGGCTGCAACCCACAGATTTCAAACCAGTTTTTGCCGCAAGTCTCCTTGACGCTGCGGAAAACCGGGGCCTATACTCAACGAATGACCAACCGGCGCCTCGCGGCCGCTGCGGCCGTCATTTTTTCCGTCGGGCTTCTGTGGACGGTTGCGCCGTCGGCGCAGGCGCTGCAGCGCTCGATCTACGCGAGCGTGCTGAATAAGGAAGGCGCGCCCGTCCCCGAGCTCGGGCCGTCCGACTTCGTCGTCCGCGAAGACAACCTGGCCCGCGAAGTGCTGCGCGTCGAGCCCGCCACGGCGCCGATGCAGATCGCGCTTCTGGTCGACAACAGCGCCCGATCGAACAACAACATCCGCGACATCCGCGAGGCCACCAACGAATTCATCAAGGGCGTGACCGGGAACGGCCTCAAGAACCAGGTCGCCGTCATAGCCGTCGCCGAACGGCCGACCGTGATGGTGGACTACGCGACCGATCAGGCCAAACTGCTGAGCGGCGCCGGCCGCCTGTTCACGCAGACGAGCAGCGGCGCGTATCTGCTCGACGGCATTTTCGAGACGACGCAGGGATTCAAGAAGCGCGAGGCCTCACGGCCGGTCGTCGTTGCGATCTCGACGAACGGACCGGAGCTCAGCACTCGCTATCACGACCAGATCATCACGGCGCTGCACGGCGTGGGCGCCTCGTTCCATGTCGTGATGGTCGGAGCACCGCCGACCGACGTCATCAGCTCGGAAGGCCGCGAGCGGGCGTTGACGCTCTCGCAGGGCACGGAAGAAACGGGCGGGCGTTACGACAACGTGCTCGCCGCCAGCGCCCTGTCCGATCGCCTGAAACAGGTCGCGAACGAGCTGACGCATCAATATCTGGTGACGTACGCGCGGCCTCAGACGCTCATCCCGCCGGAACATGTCGTCATTACCGGCAGGAATCCGAATTTCGTCGTCCGTGGCACGCCGGTTGCTGAAAAAGGGCAAAGCCGTGGCTCGCGTTAGCCCTCGCACCTCGCTGCTGCTTCTCGCGGCCGTCATCTGCGTCCCGATCGCCGTGCTGACGGCGCAAGCGCCGCTTCAGCCGTCGTTCCGCACCGGTGTCGAGCTCGTCTCGCTGAACGTGACGGTGAGCGAAGGCCAGCACTACGTGACCGACCTCGAGCAGGCCGACTTCAACGTCTACGAAGACGGCGTCCAGCAGAACGTGACCTTCTTCAACAAGACAAACCTGCCAATTGCGCTCGCCGTGCTGCTCGACACGAGCGCGAGCATGGACACCAAACTGCCGACGGCGCAGGAAGCGGCCGTCGGCTTCGCCAAGCGGCTGCGAAAGCAGGACCTGGCCGAGGTCATCGACTTCGACAACCGCGTCAACGTGCTGCAGGCGTTCACGAACTCGGCGCCTGAACTCGAACAGGCGATCCGGCGGACGTCCGCCGGCGGATCCACGTCGCTCTACAATGCGATCTATATCGCGCTCAAGGACCTGAAGAAGGCCGTCGCGAAGAACGTCGACGAAATCCGCCGGCAGGCCATCGTGGTGCTCTCCGACGGCGAAGATACGTCCAGCCTGCTGCCGTTCGAGGAAGTCCTCGACCTCGCGAAGCGCTCCGAGACCGCGATCTACTCGATCGGCCTGCGCGACCCTGAGGCCGGCAGCTCGAAGCTGTTCAAGGAGGCGGAATTCGTCCTGCGCCAGTTCTCGCAGGAAACCGGCGGACGCGCCTTTTTCCCGAACCAACTCAACGAACTCACCAACGTCTACGGCCAGATCTCCGACGAGCTGTCGAGTCAGTACACCGTCGGCTACACGTCGAAAAATCCCAAGCGCGACGGCGCCTGGCGCCGTGTGGTCGTCCGCGTCAATCGCCCGAACAACACCGCGCGCACGAAACTGGGATATTTCGGGCCGACGCGTTGAGCTGGCGGCTGACGACATGAACCTGGTTCCCCTCGCGCTCTACGTCGTCGCGTTTATCGCGTACGCGTGGCACTTCGCGAGGCGAACTCCAGCCATTGGACGGACCGCGACGACCGTCCTCGCGGCCGCCGCGCTGTCCCACACGTTCATCATCGGCATGGAGACGATGGAGGCCGGCCAGGTGCCGGTGGGCGGGGCCACCTCGGCCATCTCGATGTTCGTGTGGCTGCTGGCCGTCGCGTATCTCTACACCGAGGTCACGACCGACGAGCGCGCGATGGGCGTCTTCATCCTGCCGCTCCTCATCGCGCTCCAGGCGATTCCCGCGCTCAAATCCGACACGGAGGTCCGCTCGTCCGTGCTGCGCGGCTGGCTGTTCGGCCTGCACGTCTCGTCGCTGCTGTTCGCGTATGCCAGCTTCGCGCTCGCGTTCGTGATCGGCCTCACCTACGTGCTGCTGTTCAAGGAAATCAAGACGAAACACCTCGGCCTGTTCTACGCGCGGCTCCCGTCGCTCCAGGTCCTCGACCTGATGAACCAGCGCGCGATCATCGTCGGCTGGGTCTTCCTGACGGTCGGCCTTCTCGCCGGCGCCGTCTTCACCGTGCAGGCCCGCGCGTCCAACGCGGGCGTGGCGCAGGTGCAGGCGATGTCGCTTGCGGACCCGAAGATCTTTGTCGCGCTCGTCTGCTGGGGCGTCTACTCGTTCGAGCTGTTCGCCGCGCGGCGCATCGGCTGGGGCGGGCGGCGCACGGCGTACCTGTCGGCGTTCGGCTTTGCGATTGTGCTGTTGAATCTCGGACCGATAAGCTATTTCCTGACGAAGAGTCATAACTTCTAGGTTCCAGAGTTCCAGGTTCCGGGTTCAAGGTTCTGGTTCAGAAGAGCCGCCGCCGAGCTGGAACGCAGGAACCTGGAACCGTGAACCTGGAACTGTGAACCTGAACCTGGAACTGTGAACCTGGAACTGTGGAACCTGGAACTCTGGAACCTGAATGCACCTGCTCGTCGTAGGCATTAGCCATCGGACTGCGCCTGTCGAGCTGCGCGAACGCGTCGATTTCCAGGCGCGCGGGCTCGAGCTGACGCTGCGGTCGCTGGCCTCGAGGCGGCCGGGCGGCGGCAACGAAGTGGCCGTGCTCTCGACGTGCAACCGCGCAGAGCTGTACGCGGCGTGCGAAGACATCGCGGCGGCGAAAGCCGAGCTGGTGTCGTTCGTCGGCGCGTTCCACGATATCGACCCGACGACGATCGAGCCGCACATCTACGGCGTGTCCGACCTCGACGCGGCGCGACATCTGTTTCGAGTGGCCGCGGGACTCGAGTCGCTCGTGGTCGGCGAGCCGCAGATCCTCGGACAGGTCAAGGAAGCGCATCACGCGGCGAGACAGGCCGACACCGCCGGGCCCCTGCTCAACCGGCTGTTTCACTCCTGTTTCGCCGTCGGCAAGCGCGTGCGCACGGAAACAGGGCTCGGTTCGGGCGCCGTGTCGGTCGGTTACGCCGCCGTGGCGCTCGCGCGGAAGATCTTCGGCAACCTCGATGGGCGCAACGTGGTCGTGCTGGGCGCGGGCGAAATGGGCAAGCTCACCGCGCAGCACATGAAGTCGCAGGGCGTACGGAACGTCACGATCGTCAGCCGGACGATGGCGCATGCGGCGAGGACGGCGGAAGCGATCGGCGGCGCGACCGCGGCGCGATGGGACGACCTGGACAGCGCCCTCGAGTCGAGCGACATCGTCATCGCCGCGACGGGCGCCGCGACGCCGGTTCTGACCAAGGCGCACGTCGAATCCATCATGCGGCCGCGGCGCGGGCGCCCGCTCTTCATCATCGACATCGCGGTGCCGCGCGACGTCGAGGCCGCGGCCGGAGAAATCGAGCAGGTGTTTCTCTACAACATCGACGACCTCCAGGCGTCGGTGCGCGAGAACCTGGCGAGACGCGCGAGCGAAGTGGCGCGCGCCGAAGCCATCGTCGACGAAGAGCTGGAGAAATTCGGGACGTGGCTGCGGTCGCGGGGGGTGATCCCGACGGTCGTCGCGCTGCGGCAGTCGTTCGAGGCCATCCGCCGCGCCGAGCTCGACCGGCTCGACTTCAAGCTCTCGGCGCTGCCGCCCGAGGTCCGCGAGGAAGCGCGGACGCGCGTGGACGAAATCACGCACCTGCTGATCGAGAAGCTGCTGCTCACGCCCACCGAGCAGCTCAAGTCGATTGCCGATCCCGAAGCGGCGACCTTGTACGCCGAAGTGATCTCGCGGGTGTTCAGCCTCGCCGACCCCGCCGCGGAGAAAGAAACCGAGTCCCGGTCCGAGAATCGCGTCGAGCCGTTCTCGCGCAGGTCGCGCCCCGGTCCGGGGCGTTCGCGCTGACCGTGGCGCGCGAGCCCCGCGAGCTTCGCATCGGCACGCGCGGCAGCCAGCTCGCGCTGTGGCAGGCGAACGCGGTCGCGGCACGTCTGGCGGAGAGCGGCGCCCCTCCCACCCGCATCGTGGTCATCAGGACGACCGGCGATCAGCTGCAGGATCGACCGCTGTCCGAGGTCGGCGGGAAGCGCCTGTTCGTCAAGGAAATCGAAGACGCGCTGCAGCGAAGCGAGGTCGACCTCGCGGTGCACAGCAGCAAGGACCTGCCGGCCGTGCTGCCCGAAGGGCTGGCGATCGCGGGTGTGCTCCCGCGCGAGGATCCACACGACGCTGTGGTACTGCCGGTCAGGGCAGAGGGCACAGGGCAGAGGGCCCTTGACGATCTGATCGCGCTCCTCGGCCCTTCACCCTCAATCGGCACCGGCAGCATCCGGCGCGTCGCGCAGCTGTCGCGGGTGTTTCCCGGCGCGCATTTCGCGCCCATTCGTGGCAATCTTGATACCCGCTTGCGTAAACTCGACGGCGGCCAGCACGCCGCGCTCGTGCTCGCGGCGGCGGGGCTCCGCCGGCTGGGATTCGCGTCGCGAATATCACTGACTCTGCCGGCCAGCGCGTGCGTGCCGGCGCCGGGACAGGGGATCGTGGCGATAGAAGTCCGGGAGGACGACACCAACGTGCGAGAATTCGTCATGAGGATCAGCGACGCCGATGCCGCGGCCGCGCTCGACGCCGAGCGCGCCCTGGTCGAAGCCCTCGGCGGTGGCTGCCAGACGCCGATCGGGGCGCTGGCGACGCTTCTGCCAGGGGTCGACAACGGCGCGCTCGAGCTCGTCGGCGCCGTCGCGGCGCCCGACGGGAGCCGCGTGATCCGCGCGACGGCGCGGGCATCGCGCGGCGAGGCGGCCGCGCTCGGCGCCCGTGTCGGCCGTGAGTTGATTGCGCAGGGCGCGGATGCGATCCTCGCCGAGGTCCGACTGTCATGAGCATCGTGTATCTGATCGGCGCCGGCCCGGGGGATCCCGGACTCATCACGGTCCGCGGCCTGCAGTGCCTGATGGTGGCCGACGTCGTGCTGTACGACCACCTCGTCAACCCGCGCCTGCTCCGGCACGCGCGGCCCGACGCCGAGAAGATCGACGTCGGCGTCGCCGCGCCCCAGCCGAACGACCAGGACGCCATCTGCTACCTGCTGGCGGAAAAAGCGCGCGAAGGCAAGACGGTCGCGCGGCTGAAGTGGGGCGATCCGTTCGTCTTCGACACCGGAGGCGCCGAGGGCCTCTTTCTCCACGAACAAGGCATCCGCTTCGAGGTCGTGCCCGGCGTGCCGGTCTGCATTGCCGCCCCGTCGTACTCCGGCGTCCCGACCACCTATTCGGGCGGCGGCGACACGATCACCCTGATTCGCGGCTACGAGGACGGCAAGGCTCAGCGGGACCTCGACGTCGACTGGACGAGCCTGTCGCGCCTCGACGGCACCCTCATCTGCTACGCCGGCCCGCAGCAGATTCCAAAGATCGTCAGCCACCTCATCTCGCACGGCCGTCCACCGGACGAGCCGGCCGCGGTCGTGTACGACGGCACGCTGCCGACGCAGGAATCCGTGGTCGGATCCCTGGCCGAGATCGGCGAGCGGACGAAACGATCCACCGACCGCCGGCCGGGCGTGCTGATCGTCGGTCGCGTCGTCGCGCTCCGCGAGCACCTGCGGTGGTTCGACTCGCGCCCGCTGTTCGGGAAGCGGGTCCTCGTCACGCGGCCCCGCGATCAGTCCGCCGACCTCGTCGAGCGGCTGGAGGCGATGGGCGCCGAGGCCATCGAAGCGCCGATGATCCGCATCGAGCCGCCCGACAACTTCGAGGCGCTCGACGCCGCCTGCGCGCGCGCGGACACGTTCGACTGGATCGTGTTCTCGAGCATCAACGGCGTTGACGCGTTCATCGGGCGGCTGCTGCTGTCGCCCTTCGACCTGCGTGCGCTCGGCCACGCGAAGCTGTGCGGCGTCGGCTCGGCCACGGCCGATCGGCTCGCGCGGCACGGCTTGAAGCTCGACGTGATGCCGTCGGAATATCGCGCGGAAGCGCTCATCCACGCGCTGACCCAGACGGGGGACCTCGCGGGCAAGAAGATCCTGCTGCCGCACGCCGACGTCGGCCGGGAAGTCATTGCCGACGAACTGCGCAAGCACGGCGCACAAGTCGTCGAGGTCGTCGCGTATCGCACCGTGGCCACCGATCCCGAGCGCGAAGGCCAGCCGGACGTGTACCGCATGCTGCTCGAGGGCCGCATCGACGTCGTCACGTTCACGAGCCCGTCCGCGGTGCGGAACATGGTGAGCGTGCTTGGAGCGGAGCCGGCGGTCGACCTGCTGCGGAAGACGATCGTCGCCGCGATTGGACCCGTGACGGCCGAAGCGGCGACGCGCTCCGGGATAGAGACAAGCGTGGTGCCGGACAAGTACACGGTGCCGGCCCTTGTAGCCGCGATCGTCAGATATTTCGAATCTGCTCCGGAGAGCTCCGAACCCCGGATCTCGAGTCACCAGACGCGAGCCATGCTATGAGTCCAGCGACTTCTTCACAGACCACGTTGAACCTCACCCGCCGCATGCGGCGGTTGCGGCAGAGCGATGCGATGCGGGCCCTCGTGCGTGAAACGCGCCTGGCCCCCGACATGTTCATGCTGCCGCTCTTCGTCTGCGAGGGCGAAGGCATCCGCCGCGAAATCGGCTCGATGCCGGGCGTGTTCAACCTGTCGGTGGACGAGGCCGTGAAGGAAGTCGAGGGCGCTCGCGGCGACGGCATTCGCAGCGTCCTGCTCTTCGGTTTGCCCGATTACAAGGACGCCGTCGGGTCGGCCGCATACGATCCGGACGCGCCCGTGCAGGCCGCCGTCCGCGCCATCAAGCGCGCGGTGCCCGACGTGCTTGTGGCAACCGACGTCTGCCTGTGCGAGTACACCGACCACGGCCATTGCGGGATCATCGTCGGCGACGACGTCGTGAACGATCCGACGGTCGAGCAGCTCGTGCGGGCCGCCGTCTCCCACGCCGCCGCCGGCGCCGACATCGTCGCGCCCTCGGACATGATGGATGGACGCGTGGGCGCCATCCGAACCGCGCTCGACGAGCGCGGCCACGACCAGACGGCCATCATGGCCTACGCCGCCAAGTACTGGTCGGCCTTCTACGGGCCGTTCCGCGAGGCCGCCGACTCCGCGCCGAAGTTCGGCGATCGGCAGTCGTATCAGATGGATCCCGCCAACGTGGACGAA
>Ga0326726_10004945_pt1 | contig 12123 bp, 13 predicted proteins | sample MHFenrmetagenome_2_FD_207603 | JGI IMG/M metagenome (GOLD analysis project Ga0326726, IMG submission 207603) | Lab enriched peat soil microbial communities from Michigan Hollow, Ithaca, NY, United States - MHF15MN | ecosystem: Environmental > Terrestrial > Soil > Wetlands > Peat | place: USA...
GTCGCTGCGGTCCCCACGGCGTTTCCCTGGCGCGCGCTGGTCGCCGGCATCGCGCTCTGGGCGATTCCCGCGGCGCTGCTGCTTTCGATGGCCGGCCGCGATTCCCTGTATGCAGAGGTGTACGGCTTTTTCACCAGCGCCGCGCTCGTCACCTTCGGCGGGGCCTATTCGGTGCTCGCCTGGGTCAGCCAGCAGGCGGTCGAAGTCCACGGCTGGCTCACGCAGGCGCAGACCGTGACCGGGCTTGCGCTCGCCGAGACGACGCCGGGGCCGCTGATCATCGTGCTGCAGTTCATCGGCTTCATGGCGGGATGGAACGCGCCGGGGCCTGCGGGGGCTGCCGTGACCGCGACAGTCACATCGCTGTTGGCTTCCTGGGCGACCTTTCTGCCATCCTTCATCTTCATCCTGGTCGGTGCGCCCTATGTCGAGCGCCTGACTTCGATCCCGCGGCTCGCCGGGGCGCTCTCCGGCATCACGGCGGCGGCCGTCGGCGTGATCGCGAGTCTCGCGGGAGCCTTCGCCACGACGGTATTTTTCCCGGCGGGACTCGCCGCGGCGCAGTGGCCGGCGATCGCGATCGCGGCGGTCGCGCTCGTCCTCCTGTTGCGCGCGCGCATCGACGTGTTGTGGGTCATCGGCGGCGGTGCGCTCGCGGGATTTCTGGTATTTTTCCCCGCATGAAGTACCTGCACACGATGGTCCGGGTCACCGACCTCGACCGGTCGCTCGATTTCTACTGCAACAAGCTCGGGCTCAGGGAACTCGATCGCCACGTCAACGAACGCGGGCGCTTCACGCTCGTGTTCCTCGCGGCGCCGGGTGACGACGAGGCGCAGGTCGAGTTGACCTGGAACTGGGACCCGGAGCAGTACACGATGGGCCGCGCCTTCGGCCATCTCGCCTATCAGGTGGACGACATCTACGCGCTGTGCGCGAGGCTTGCGGCCTCCGGCGTCACGATCAACCGGCCGCCGCGCGACGGCCACATGGCGTTCGTGCGCTCGCCGGACAATGTGTCGATCGAGTTGCTGCAGAAGGGCAAGGCGCTGGCGCCGGCCGAGCCCTGGGCGTCGATGCCGAACACCGGCAGCTGGTGAAGCTCAGCCGGCGATGTAGCGCCGGAGATCGTCGATCTCGTGCTTCTGCTCGTCGATGACGCACTTGACGCAGTCGCCGATCGAGATCACGCCGATCAGCCGGTCATTCTCGACGACCGGCAGGTGACGGATGCGCTTGTCGGTCATCAGCACCATGCAGTCGTTGACGGAGTTCTGCGGCCCGACGTGGATGACCGGCGCGCTCATGATCGTCGCGACCGTCGTCTCGCTGGAGCTGCGGCCCATCAGCACGACCTTGCGCGCGTAATCGCGCTCCGAGACGATGCCGACCAGTTTGCCGCCGGCGAGCACCGGCAGCGCGCCGACGAAGTGATCGGCCATCAGCTGGATTGCCGTGCGGACCGGGTCCTCGGTATTCACCGTGTGGACGCCCTTCGGCTTGCCATCGAGCAGTTGCCTGACCGTGCGCATGTGAGCCCCCCGGATCCGGCCTGACGGGGCATCTTAACGCCGATCGGGGCCGGTGCGGCCAGCCCCCGTCGTTCAGGCAGGTTTTCGCGCGTGCCAGGCCCCGAGCAGCTTCGCTTCCAGCTCGGCAGTCAGCCCGGAACGCAGCGCCGCCTGCCGCTCGGGCGGGCGGGTCGCGTGCCAGGCGAGGGTGTCGCGCACGGTGTCGTCGAGCGGGCGGCTCGCGAGACCCTGGGCGACCGACAGCTTGATGCCGGTCAGCGAGGCGCCGGCCTCGACGCCGCGCATCGGGCCCCAGGGCGCGAAGTTCATGTCCTCCGGCTGCAGCACGGAAGCGACGAAATCCTCGTCGATCCAGGTCGCCTGCGTGTCTGCGCCGGTGATCCGCTTGCTTGAGTCGATGAGCGCGCCCATCGTGATCGCGCCCGGCGGCGTGACGGCGTTGAAGAATCCGTCCACGCGCCGCTCGACGAGATCCATCATGAAGTGCGACAGGTCGCGCACGTCAATGATCTGGATCGGGTCGGCGGGCGTGCCCGGCACCGCCATCTCTCCGCCGCGCGCGACGCGCACCGGCCAGTAGGTGAAGCGGTCGGTCGGGTCGAGCGGCCCGACGATGTATCCGGGACGCACGATGGAGGAGCGCTTGCCGTAGGCCTGGCGCACGTAGTCTTCGCAGAGCGCCTTCATCGGGCCGTAGGAATCGTTCGTGACCTCCTCTTCCTCGATGTTGGCGAGCACGCCGCGCGGCGAGGATTCGTCATTCGGCTTGTCGAAGGCCGAGTAGGCCGAGATGCTCGAGATGTAGAGGCAGTAGCCGGTGTTCGGCGCAAGCAGGTCCGCCGACATCTTCTCGTATTTCGGGATGTAGCCCGTGTCGTCCACGACCGCGTCCCAGCTGCGGCCCTTCAGCGCATCGAGCTGGCCCTTGCGGTCGCCGTGCAGGGTCTCGACGTTGTCGACGCCGTCCGGATCACGCTTGCCACGGTTGAAATGCGTGACTTTCCAGCCGCGTGCCAGCGCCTGCTCGGTCAGGTGCGGGCCGATGAAGCCGGTGCCGCCGAGGATCAGCAGCGTCTTCGGCTTCTGCTCGCCGGCCGGGAGCCGGCCTGCGGCCATCGCAAGCGCCGTTCCGGCACCGGCCTTGAGAATGCTGCGTCGGGTCATCTTCATGTTGTCTCCGTCTCAATGAGCGCCGGCGGGTGCGTAATGTGCGAGCCAGTCCCGGACTTCCTTGTACCAGTAGATCGAGTTCTGCCGCTTCAGCACCCAGTGGTTCTCGTCGGGGAAGTACACGAGGCGGCTTTCGACGCCGCGGTTCTGCAGCGTGTTGAAGTATTCGATGCCGTTGTTGAGCGGAACGCGCTGGTCGAGCTCCCCGACGACGACGAGCGTCGGCGTCGCGAAATTGGCGGCATAGGTGTTCGGCGAATAGCGCGCGAACTCCTCGGGACGCTCCCAGGCCTCGAAGAAGCGCCGCTTGCCGGCGCCGTAATCGGCGCCGTACTGGGCGTACTCGCTGTACACAGCCGCGTGCGCGACCAGCGCCTTGAACGGATGCGGCTTGCCGTTCAGCGTCGCCGCGAGGAATCCGCCGAAGCTGCCGCCGCCCGCCGTCATCCGGTCGCGGTCGATCCAGGGCTTCGTCGCGAACCAGTCGGCCGCTGCGATCGTGTCCTGATAAGGCTTTGTAATGTGATCTGGATTGATCGAGTCCGTGAAGGCCTGGCCGAAGCCGCTGGAGCCGTGGAAATTGTGCCAGGCGACGACGTACCCCCAGCCCGCGAATACCTGCGCATTCCAGCGGAAGGTCCAGGCGTCGGCGACACCGTTGTGCGGGCCGCCGTGAAGCAACAGATAAAGGGGATATTTCCTGGCAGGATCGAAGCCCGGCGGATAGACGACCCACATCTGGATGTCTTCGCCGCCCGCGCCCTGGTAGGTCACGCTCTCGACCTTGCCGAACGCGACGCCGGCGAGCAGCGCGTCGTTGAGGTCGGAGAGTTTCGTCACGGCGCCGTCGCGCGTACCGATGCGCACGAGGGTCGGCGGCTCGCTGAAGGACTGGCGCAGCCCGACGAGCGTCGCGGGCGAGCCCGCGATGACGAGGCTCGAGAAACTTGATCCCGCCGTCACCGGCGAGTGACGGCCGCTCGCGATGTCGATGCGATGGACGCGTTCCGTGCCCGCATCGTCGATGGCGGCGTAGAGGCTCTTCGAGTCCGGCGCCCAGACCATGCCGTTCAGCGACCGGTCCCAGTCCGCCGCGAGCCGGCGTCGCGCGCCGGTCTTGCGGTCGATCAGCCAGGCCTGGTACGCGTCGCCGTAGAAACCCTTGATCGTCTGGCGCGTATGCAGCAGCCAGCGGCCGTCGGGGCTGTACTGCGGGTTCTCGTCGTCGCAGGAATTGTCGGTCGTGAGATTGCGCGCCTGGCCGCCGGCCGCCGGCACGACGAAGACGTCGAAGTTCTGGTCGATGCCGGTCGGGTCGATGTCGGCGACGAACGCGATCTCATTGCCGTCCGGCGAGATCGCATACGCATGGCCGTCGAGTTCCTGCCGCGTCAGCTCGAATCCGGTGCCGAGCGTGATCGCCGTCGGCGTCCCGCCCTCGAGCGGGATCGAGAAGACGTGCGCCTGCCGGTCGTCGATCCAGTGGTCCCAGTAGGCGATCGGCGGCCTGCTCCAGGCCTGGGCCTTCATCTTGGAATCTTCGCGTTCCTTCATGCGCTCGCCCGCCTTCTGCCAGTCCGGCAGGTCGGGCCAGACGCGCGAGATGAATGCGATGCGCTTCGAGTCCGGAAACCACTTCGGCGCGGACACGCCGGTCGGGATGTCTCCGACCTTGACCGCCTCGCCGCCGTCGGTCGGCAGCACGTAAAGCTGCGACTCCTTGTCGTCGCTGCGCTTCGCGACGAACGCGATCCAGCGACCGTCCGGGCTCCAGGCCGCTTCCGATTCCTTGCCGGGCATGCTGGTCAGGCGGCGCGCCGCGCCCCCCGCGGTCGGGACCTGGTACAGGTCCGCTTCGCCCTTGTCATGCTCATCGTCGTAGACGGTCACCGGGAACACGGCCTGCCGGCCGTCCGGCGACAGCGCGGGATCGCCGACCCGCTGGATCTTCCACATCGTCTCGGCATCGAGCGGTACGGGCGCCGCGTCGGCGGCGAACGCCGCGATCGGCGCAAGGGCCATCAGGGCCGCGATCCAGCGTGCTGCGGGCTGCATTGGCATCGACTCCGGCGCCGCACGGGGCGGCCAGGCATGGGGCGTTGATTCTGCCGGTCGGGACGCGGCACTGGCAAACCGGAAGCGACCAGACGTTGCGCGCGAGCGGCGATTGGCTGACAGTGACGCCATGCGCGACCTCGCGGAACTGAAGGAACGCGTCCGTGCTTTCGTCGCGGAGCGCGACTGGGACCAGTTCCACAGCCCGAAGAACCTCGCCATGGCCCTCTCCGTGGAGGCGTCAGAGCTGGTCGAGATATTCCAGTGGCTGACCGAAGAACAGAGCGCGGCGCTCGACGCCGGCCAGCGCCAGCGCGCAGCCGAAGAGCTGGCGGATATCCTGTGGTTCCTGGTGCGGATCGCCGACCGGCTCGACATCGACCTCTTGCAGGCGGCCGGCGAGAAGCTCGAGCGCAACGCCCTCAAGTACCCGGCCGGGCGTGTGCGCGGACAGGCGCGGAAGTACGACGAGTATTGATCAGCTTGCGGGCGCCGGCGCCGGCGCAGGCTCCGCGGCAGGCGCGGGCGGCGCGACCGGCTCGGGCGGCGTCTCGACCTGACGCTGCAGGAACCAGTGCGTCGAGCCGAGTTCCTTCGGGCCGACGAAATGAAACCAGCGATGCTCGATGCGGTCCGGCGACACGAACCGGATTTCGCCCTGGTGCACGTGCCCGTCCTTTTCCGGATCGAAGCCCGTGCCGCCCGCGAACTCGAGCAGTGCGAGGTCGGCGGTCGATTTTTCATCCAGCTTGTAAGCCGGCTGGTTGCCGGCGCCGCAATAATGCGTCGCCTGCAACTTGCCGTTCGCAAGGTAGTAGACCGTGACCATCTCGAAGGACTTTCCGGGATTCTGGTACTCGACGACGGCCTTTCCGTTGCTGACGACCTCGTAACGCACGGTCACCGGCGGGCCGTCGATCGGGTCCTCCATTTTTCCGGTCCAGGTGCCGGCCAGGGACTTGATCCTTTCATAAGTCGCGGCCTGGTCGGGTCCCGAGGCCCGTGCTGCGGTGACGATGAACAGACCGGCGGCCAGCGCGACGGCCGCGGGCAGGAATGTGCGCGGGTTCTTTGGCATTGCGGGCTCCTTGATGCACCATGATACATGGTGACCAGGATCCGGAAATCGGCGGCGACGGCATCCCTGCGGCGCATGTACGTGGATTGCCGCTATGGCCAGATGCACCTGACAACGGCTTTTCCGCCGAGCGGCGGCTTCGACGAACTCACGGCGCTCCTGTTCCTGCACGACGACAACGGCACGGGCGCGGACTTCAACGCCTGCGCGGCGCTCCTCGGAACCGATCGCTCCGTCTACGCGCCGGACCAGCCGGGCTGCGGCGCATCCGACGGGCCTTCGATGCGCATGTCGGTCGCGAACCTGGCGGAAGCGATGGCCGACCTGATCGACCAGCTACGGCTGCGCCAGGTGGACCTGGTCGGCATCGGACACGGCGCGCTGGTCGCCTTCGAGCTTGCCACGCTGCGCCCGCGCGAAATCCGCCGTCTGGTCTTCGCCGGGAATCAGCAGCCAGCCGTGACGCCGGAGCAGCCGATGCTGCAGGTCGCCGACGGAAAAACGGCGCCATTTGAGGAACCGGTCGCGCCGCTGGTCGCGCGGATCCGCGCTTTTCTGGATCGCTAGATCCGCACCCGGCGCCGCGCAGCCAGCGCCACTGAGATCAGCACCGCCGCCAGCAGGGGCAGCGTCGCAAGATTCAGTCGTTGCCAGCCGATCGTCGCGAGAGCGACGCCGGCCATCAGCGAGGCAGTGGCCTGCGCGCCGAAGACCATGAAGTCGTTGATCGTCTGGACCTGGATGCGCTCCTGCGGGCGGTAGCAGCGGGTCAGGAGCGTCGTCGACGAGATGAACAGCAGGTTCCAGCCGACGCCGAGCAGCGCGAGCGCCCAGCTGTAGTGCAACACGGCATGCCCGCCGAATGCGGCGATGGCGACGCAACCGGCCATCAGCAGCACGCCCATCACGAGGACCGGGCGGATGCCGAGCTTCATGATGATCCAGCCGCTCGCGAGCGAGGGCAGGTACATCGCGAGCAGATGGCCCTGGATGACTCCCTTGGTGGCGAACTCGTCGTACCGGTCGATGACGTGCATGCTGATCGGCGTCGAGGTCATGATGAAGCTCATCACGGCATACGACACGAGTGCCCCGAGCACGGCGATGCGGAAATCCGGTTGCGCCGCGATCTCGGCGAATGGCCGCGGCGGCCGCGGGTCCTCTTCTGCCCTGCGCGTGCCGAACGGGATCAGCGCGAGCAGGATGGCTGCCAGCACGAACAGTCCGCTGGCGACCAGGAACGATCCGGCATAGTGCGCACCGGCGACGATGTCGGCGGCGCGCACGGCGATCTCGGGACCGAGCAGTGCGGCGGCGAGCGCGCCGCTCATGACGATCGCGATGGCCTTGCTGGCGCGTTCGGGCTCCACGTATTCGACCGCCGCGAAACGGTACTGCATGACCATCGCGTTGTTGGCGCCCAGCATCAGGGCGCCGGCGCAGAACATCCAGAAATTGCCGGCGCGGATGCCGAGCCCTGCGATCGCGCAGCCGAGGCCGGCCTGCAGGGCGCTCATCACGAAGGCGGGGCGCCTGCCGAGGCGGCGCATCAACTTTCCGGCCGGCAGCACGCTTGCGGCGAGCCCGACGATGACCAAGGACACCGGCAGTGTCGCGAGCCCGGGCGCCGGCGCCATGCCCGAACCGATGATCCCGCCCAGCAGGAAAAACAGGAAACTGCCTGACATGCACAGGGCCTGGGTCGCCGACAGGAGCCATATCTGCTGCATAATCAACATCCTACACCGACCGGGCAGGGGAACCGGCGGGTGTGACGCGCGTCACAGATTTGGGGGAGGGCGGACGCCGATACTGGCTAACTGGCGGGACGCCGCCCTAAGACATAATGAGACTCGCAGCCGCGGCAGCGCGGCAACCGGGTCGAGGGATCGGGGCCAATGACGAAGCGGGATGAAGAAGGTCCGTCGGACGACGGGATCGTCTCCGAAGACATCACCCAGCTGATGGAGCACATCGAGCTGACCGGCGAACGCCGCCTGGCCAGCGGTCCCGAATGGGAGCCCGCCACCACTGCCGACGAACTCGAAGACGCGCCGATCTTCGTCAATGAGGAAATCGAGCTGGTCTCGGATCTGGAGGCCGCCGAACCCGACGAGGACATCGAGCTTTTCACCGAGACGGAAATCGACCTCAACCGGCGGCTCTCCCAGGTCGAGGATGAGCAGCTCAAGCTCGCCGCGGGCATCGGCGCCGAGCGCGCGCGCTGGCAAAAGCGCGTCGAGAGCCTGCGCGCCGAGATGTCCGAACGCAATCGCGCGCTCGCCGGGCGCGAGCAGGAAATCGAGGACCTGTCGGCCCAGCTCGCCACGCTGGCGGTCGAGCGCGACGGCTTCCTCGAGGAACTGCGCGAGCTGCAGCGCTCCGTGGGGCACGATGAAATCCTCGAGGAACAGCACGCGCCGACACCGTCGGAGAGCGTCATCGCGGGCCTGCACGAACGGCTCAGGGAGCGCAGCAACGCGCTCCTGAATGCGCGCGAGGAAATCGACCGCCTGCGCATCGAACGCGAGCAGCTGCTGGCGGACCTCGCGGACCGCGAGGAATTTATCCGCAACCTGGACGCCACACTGCGCGAATTCGAGCGCGGCACGCGCGGCAGCGGCGGGCTGCGGAAACTGATTCAACACTTCTTCGGGGACGAGCAGAAGGCGGAGACGGTGGCTGCCGTCGTGGAGCAGCCGGAGATCGAGTTTGAAATCGAGGCCGGGACGCCGGCCGTGGCGCCGGCTGAATCTCTGGCTGCGGCGCCGCCGGATGCGACGGCCGAACTGCCGGCCGCCCTTGCGCCGGCGATGCAGACCAGGGAAGTGCCGATCCTGGAGCTCCCGCTCCAGCCGCCGATCGTCGAGGACATGAATCCGCCGGTCGGGGTGAAGGCCGAGCCGCGCGTGCGCCGTTACCTGATCGGCCTCGACTCGGTCGATTCCGTTTACGAAATCACGCTGCCGCGCATCAACATCGGCCGCACGCGTGACAATGACATGCGCATCCTCGACCCGACCGTCAGCCGGCTGCATGCCGTGCTGCACGTGCGCGGCCGCGAGGCCACGGTGATCGATGCCAACAGCCGCAACGGCGTGTTCGTCAACGGCATCCAGTTGCGCTACTCGAAGCTCGAGGACGGCGACACGCTGACCTTCGGCGCGGTGCGGTTCCGCTATCGGATCGGCTCGGGCTCATCCGGCGGGGAATACGGCCCGGCCTGAGCGGGCATCCGCGCGATCGAGCGCAGCGCAAAGAGCGCCACCAGGCACAATCCCATCAGCGTCGCCGCAAGCGGCACGGGCGAGTGATTCGCGAAGAACGCGACCAGCTGCGTCGCGGCTGCCGCGACGAGAAGATGCACGAATCCCAGCATTCCTGACGCTGCTCCCGCGATTTCCGGATGTCGCGTGATCGCGGCCGTCGTGGAATTCGGCGTCGCGAGCGCATTCGCGAAGCCGATCAGCATGCCGGGCACGAACATGGCGAGCGGGTGCCAGACACCCGTGAGCGAGAACGTGACCAGCGCCGCCGTCCCTGCGAATGCGAACAGTGCGCCGGTCTGCATCAGGCGCAGGCCGCCCATCTGGTTTGCGGCGCGCGAGGCGATCAGGAAGCCTGTGAAGGATGCGACCGCCGGGAAGAACAACAGGAATCCCAGGCGCGAGGGCGAAAGGCGAAGCACGTCGATCGCGATGTACGGCGCGCCGGTGATGAACGTGTAGATCATGCTCATCATGCTGGAGCCGAAAGCGAGATAGGTCAGGTAGGCGCGCGATCTGAACAGCTTCCGGTAACTCGACCATGGCCTTGGCGACAGCCCGGCCGCCCGGCTCGCGGGCCTCGTCTCGACCAGCTTGCGCGCCGCGAACAGCATCACGACGCCGCCCAGCAGCCCGGACAGGGCGAACACGGCGCGCCAGTCGGACCACTCGATCACGAGGCCGCCGAGCGTCGGCGCGAGCATCGGTGCGATCAGGATCGCCGTCGCCGTCGCCGCGATGGCGCTCGCCGCGCGCGCCGGCCCGAAGAAATCCATGATGGTCGCCCGCATGACGGCCATCGCCGCGCCGCCGCCGAAAGCCTGGACGATGCGCGCGACCACCAGCAGATGCATGGTCGGCGCCACGATCCCGCCGAGACTGCCGGCGACGAACAGGCCGAGTCCCGCGAGCACGACGGGCCGGCGGCCGTAGCGGTCCGACAGCGGCGCAATGACGAGATTGCCGAAGGCAATGGCGACCAGCGACAGGCTGATCAGGAGTTGCGCGGCGGCGGCCGTCGTGCCCATCGCGGATGCGATCGCCGGCAGCGCCGGCAGCAGCACATGCAGGCCGAAGGTCCCGATCGAGCCGATGATCGCCGAACCGATGATCAGCCGGCGGGCGGGGTCGAATTTCTCCAAGCTTTCCAGTCCTTTGCGACATCTTGCGGCGTGCGGACGCAGCCTGCAACCAAGCGCGTCTCACTCTGCGTTTCCCGGCGCTTGACACTCAATTAAACGTTTGTTGAAATATTGAACCATGAACCGGGCCAGAGCCGTGAAATCGCTCGCCGCGCTGGCGCAGGAAACGCGCCTCGAGGCGTTCCGCCTGCTGGTGCAGGCGGGCCCTGATGGGCTCGCTGCCGGTGATCTCGCCACGCGGCTCGATATCTCGCCGCCGGCGCTGTCATTCCACCTGCGCGGCCTCGCACACGCCGGCCTCGTGCGCTCGCGGCAGGACGGACGGTTCATCTATTACTCGGCCGACTACGACGCGATGCAATCGCTGGTCGGCTTTCTCACCGAAAACTGCTGCGGCGGCGCGAGCTGTGCACCTGCACGGGCGACCGGCCGCAGGGCCAACCAGAGGAGACCGGCATGAAGCGCTTTCACGTCCATGTGGCCGTCGATGACCTCGAGGGAAGCAAGGCCTTCTACTCAAAACTTTTCGGTGCAGCTCCCGCCGTCGCCAGGCACGATTATGCGAAGTGGATGATCGAGGATCCGCGCATCAACTTCGCGATTTCGACCCGCGAGGGCGGTCGCACGGGCATCGAGCACCTCGGCCTGCAGGCCGAAAATGCGGAGGAACTAGCGGAAATCCGCGGCCGTCTCGCTGCGGCGGGAGCCGAGATCGCCGATGAGCCGGACGCCTACTGCTGCTATGCGCATTCGGACAAGCACTGGGCTGTGGATCCGCAGGGCATCGCCTGGGAAGCGTTCCACACGCTCGGCGAAGCGGTGCACTACGGCGACGATTATGGTCCCACGAGAGCACAAGCCCGCGCATGCGGTCCCGCTGGCGGCTGCTGTGCCGGCTGATGGCGGAGCGCACTTACAACATCCTGTTCCTGTGCACCGGCAATTCGGCGCGCAGCATCCTGGCTGAGGCGCTGCTGAATCACTGGGGTGGAGGCAGCTTCAGGGCCTGGAGCGCCGGGAGCTACCCGACGGGACGCATCAATCCGCTGGCGCTGGAATTGCTCGCGCACATGAAAATTCCCGCGGTGGGCGCGCGCAGCAAGAGCTGGGATGAATTCGCCGGGCCGGGCGGCGTCGAGTTCGACTTCGTCATCACGGTCTGCGACAAGGCGGCGGGCGAAACCTGCCCGATCTGGCCGGGCCAGCCGATGACGGCGCATTGGGGCGTGGACGACCCTGCGGCGGTCACCGGCAGCAACGCCGAGAAGATGCTGGCATTCCGCGATGCATTTCGCGCTCTGGAGCATCGCATCCGCATATTTATCAGCCTGCCATTCGCATCGCTCGATCGCCTGCGCCTGCAGAAGAAACTCGACGAGATCGGCCGGCAGCAACCGGCGGCGGACGATGCGACCGCCAGCCGCTGAGCTCGGCTTCTTCGAGCGCTACCTGACTCTCTGGGTGCTGGCCTGCATCGCGGCCGGCATAGGCCTCGGTCAGCTCCTGCCAGCGGTCGTGTCCACGGTCGCGGGCCTCGAGGTCGCGCACGTCAATCTGCCGATCGGGATCCTGATCTGGATCATGATCATCCCGATGCTGCTCAAGGTGGACTTCGGCCGGCTACATGAAGTACGCGGGCATTCGCGCGGCATCGGCGTCACGCTCTTCATCAACTGGGCCATCAAGCCCTTCTCGATGGCATTGCTCGGCTGGATCTTTGTCCGGCATGTGTTTGCGGACTGGCTGCCCGCCGGGCAGCAGGACAGCTACATCGCGGGCCTGATCCTGCTGGCCGCCGCGCCGTGCACCGCCATGGTGTTCGTCTGGAGCAACCTGGCGAAGGGCGAGCCGAATTTCACACTGACACAAGTCGCGCTCAA
>Ga0326726_10004946_pt1 | contig 12121 bp, 7 predicted proteins | sample MHFenrmetagenome_2_FD_207603 | JGI IMG/M metagenome (GOLD analysis project Ga0326726, IMG submission 207603) | Lab enriched peat soil microbial communities from Michigan Hollow, Ithaca, NY, United States - MHF15MN | ecosystem: Environmental > Terrestrial > Soil > Wetlands > Peat | place: USA...
AATATCCCCGATAAAATCTTTCAGTCCGGTAAATTCGTTTTCGATAACATTTCTGATCGTAAGATTTCTGTTTCTTGCTGATGAAATTATTTCCTGGATTCTGTTCTTTCTGGGGAACGCTTTTTCCCTTTTTTCAATTTTAAGTTCAGACCTTATAAGATCGATTGTATCAGCTGAATCCTCTTCATCAATGATTGTAAAATTTGAAGGGATATTGAGCATGTTTGAATATTTCCTCAAAATGAAGTTTGAAAAAGCATGAAAGGTTCCTCCAAATACCTTTTGAGCGGCATTGTCCTTAAGAAGCTTTTGAACTCTTCCCAGCATTTCATTCGCAGCTTTCCTTGTAAATGTCAGCAGAAGGATGTCGCCAGGATTGATCCCGTTCTCCATCATGAATGCAACCCTATGGACTATTACTCTGGTCTTTCCGCTTCCTGCGCCGGCTATCACCAGAACAGGTCCGTTGATTGTTGTGACAGCCTCGAGTTGTGCCCGGTTAAGTTCTTTCTTATAATCTATTTTGAAGGTTTTTTCGAGTATGATTTCTAATGGGGTGAAAGACCTGCTCTCAATCGAGGAAATAATTGACTTCAGTTCATCAATCTTTTTATCTGTCTTTTCGGTCGATTCAACTTCAGGGTAATCATTAACTGTAAGCTTTGACAGTTCGGTACCAACTGTTCCGGCACTATCCTCCAAACTGGCTTTCTGCCGTAAAGCGAGTCCCTCTATGGATTCAAGAAATGATTTCCCGTTTAAATCCTCAGGAAGGTTTTTACTGTCTGACATGAGAAATGCTTATTTTGCATTTTTAACACACCGGAAGCCGACTGCGAAATCGACCCAGCTTGTTGGCAACCCATTGCGATAGTAAGTCTGAACGCACATTGCGCCTGAATGCCAGCTGCCACCCCTTATTACTTTAAATCTTGCTGATTGGGGTCCTTTGGGATTTTCGACCGGAGAAATCTTATAATACCCGCTATCATAAAAGTCTGAGGTCCATTCCCAGACATTTCCGGTTATATCAAATAATCCAAAATTATTTGGAGGGAATGATCCAACCTTAAGAATCCCTTTAAACTTTTTGCCATAATTTACTCTGGCTGAATCAACCTGGTCGCCCCAGGGAAAATTTTTATCGATAAGTCCGCCCCTCGCAGCATATTCCCATTCAGCTTCCGTAGGAAGGCGTTTACCTGCCCATCTGGCATATTGTTCTGCATCATAAGAACTGACACCCACAACAGGAAAATCCGGGTAATCCAGACCTGATTTAAACTGAGCAGATCCCCAGAATTCAGGCAATATATGTTTTGTTTTCATACAGAAATCATAATACTGTCTATTGGTAACCTCATGCTTATCCATATAAAATGCATCAACATGAACTTTATGCTCCGGCTGCCAGTCAGTAGGATTAGTTGTATTTTTTCCCATGTTGAATTCACCGGCCGGGATCGAAACCATTTCCGGATCTATCACCTGAGAATGTCCCGAGATGCAGATCAGAAGAGTCAGTAGGAGGAAACTTGTTTTCATGTTTCTAAAATATATAAAAATAAAAGTTGCAAGTTGCAACTTGCAACCTGCAAGTTAAAAGAATTTGAACAGACCTGGTAGTCTTTTTTAATCGCGTAGTTGTTTTGACGATTGGTCAATAGGATTCAACAATTTTAGGTTAGAAACATAATTTTAGCCATCTTCAAATCAAAATCAACTTTGTGGTAAACATATACTACCTGGATCCTTCAGGATACGGATATTTATAGAAATCTGATTTCTATTTATTTGTCCCGTCCCATACGGGACGAAATGTCATTTATTAGATTCTATTTCTAAAAATATCCGGTGCCTACGGCACATTTTTAATCAACTTATTCTCCCATTCACAGAATGTTCTTTTACTCCATAAACCTTATCCCTGTCTCAAAACCGATTTTACGTATATATTGAGCAGCTAAAAGATAGTCTTCCTGTTTTTCGAGATGTTCCATCATCATCGGAATATCCCTGAGCTTACTCATTTCCTTTAGAAAAACCGAATAATCGAGCGAACCCGATCCTGGTCTGCGTTCCTCAAGGTGAACTGTAAGCTTCGGCATAATTATTATGTCCTTTGCATGGACAGATTTAATAAAAGGACCAAGCTTGGAAAAACACTCCCTGAGAAATGCCGCATTATTAAAATATCTCTGCGGACTGGATATCATATTTACCGGATCGAGATGCACTCCAAACCTTTTACGGTCAATTGCTTTAACAAGATCCAGATAGGTATCGGGCGAATCAGGGAGCATATAAGGCATGGGCTCGAAGCTGAAGAAAGTGTTTTTTGGCTTTACCTGGTCGATGATATTCCTTGCATTCTCAACAATCTGGTCAAATGTCTCTTTTGAATAATTGCCCGGATAAGGTCCATCCCAGATCTCACCTTTTGCCCCGGATATATTGACACAGCAGCAGGCTCCGATCTCATCTGCCAGCTGCAATGAGATAATGTTCTTTTTAATAGCTGCTTCTCTGGCTGTCTTATCCGGATCAAACAGGTTATTCCAGACCCCGACTTCACTTATCAGGATGTTGTTCTTCTCTGCTTCCGATCTGAAAGATCTTATCATTTCAGAAGATGCTCCCAGAGGAACCGGACATACTGCTGCACTGTATCTAAGAGATTTTACGGCTTTTACCCATTCTACCGGGTCATCGAATTTGCCAGGAACCGGACCTCCAAGTCTTACAGGATTCCCTGCAGAATTAGTTTTTCCGTCTGTTAATACTGAAGGAATAATTGTAAATCCAGCTGTTGCAATAGTGGTTTTTCTTATAAAATGGCGCCTGCTTAAATTCTTTTTCATAGTCTGATATTCTGATTAATAATACCTGCCAATAAACCTGCTGTCGACAATCAGCTTTTTCATCTCAGAGGGGTCGATCATATCCTCCTTTTTAATAACTATTTTACCTCCGGGTTCAATAAGAAGAGTAAAAGGAATGCTGCCCTGCCATTCAGCATCAACTGCTTCAATCAGTTTATAGACATCGTCATCATTGAAAATATAGTTCTTATTTGAAGCCTCCTGCTTTTTAAGGAAACTGAGGGCATCATCTTTTCTTGCCTGCTTGTCGAGATTTACGGTAACGAACTCGAATGATCGTCCGCGGTACATCCGGTCTATTATCACGAGATCGGGAAATTCAGCAACGCAGGGACCGCACCAGGTTGCCCAGAAGTTTATAAGCCTTACCTTACCTGAGGAAGAGTTCTTAATAAGATCCTTTACTCCCTGAACATCAATCTCTTCGAGTGTCACTGGTAATTCCGACCATTGCTTGTAAAGCTTCTGAGTATAATCGCTTTTCCATGACCACTTGATTGAACAGCCAAATACTTTTGTGACAGGATTTATCACAGGCTTCCCGGCTAAAACCGCATCAATGGCACTTCTTAAATCTTCTCCTTTACCTGTTCCTGGTTTTTCTGATCCGTCTACTCTCCCGACATACCTCAGGATGCGGCTTTTGTCAAATACGAAGCAATGAGGTGTGGCAGCCGGACCATAAGCCAGTGCGGTTTTTTGTTCATCGCCATCGTAAAGGTAGGGGAATGGGAATTTTTTATCAGCTGCCCGCTGCTGCATCTCTTCAAAACTGTCGCCCATATCGGTATAACCCAATTCCGAATAATTCAATGCTTTCACTGAATTAGGTGATATCATAACAAGATCGACACCTTTTGGTTTATACTCATTCGCGATTGAGATGATGCGGTCCTCGTAAGCCTGTGCAGTGGGACAATGGTTACAACTGAAGATTATCACCAGAATCTTTGCCTTTTCAAAATCTTGCAGAGTGTATTTCTTACCGTCAATACCCGGGAGGTTGAAATCAGGTGCCTTTGAATCTGGCCCGAGTGTTTTAGGTTCGGGATGTGTTATCTGTGAAAATCCCCTTATAGAAAATAAGAGTATCAGAATTATAATAAAAGCCTGTTTTAGGAAGTCTTTCATGGTTTTACGCTGTTTTCCTGAATTAAAGATAAGAAAAAGATCCCTGCTCGATGAAAAATTCTTCGGATATCCTGATAATTAAAAAAGGAGGGTGTTTATAATACCCTCCTTCAATAAACCCAAACAAAGCAAAGTTACTTCTCGTTAATATCAGTTAACGGAATTTTGAAGCTGTGAGTATTAGATATCCCTTCCTTTTTGAAGAACCAGTTATAAAATGTGTAGCAGTCTTTACCATTATATTCATAATAGTAGTTTTTAAGTCCAGCCTGTGAACCTACATAAAGGTAAGATTTCGAAAGCTGCAGCTCATCATCAAGCCAGATATCCACGTTGAGATACTTAATATTGTTTTCTATTGAAGTGAAAACAGTCATAGTTCCCTTTTTAAGGTCAGTTTTACCCCATTTTATAAGGTCATAAACAACCTTGCCCTCCTGGTTTGTGTTAAAGGTGTTAAAGCCGATTCCGAGGCAATTGTCTACTGGAGCCGGACCTTTAGTGACAATCCACCATTCATAACTTTCATTTGCGGGAACATAAGTTTTCGGGTTTACGACATAGGATTTTGAAGCAATTACAAGATCCTTGCCTTCACACTTCTCGGGGCAGTAGTTGATTACCCAACCCCATCTGCTTATTTCAAATGCTTCTTCAAAAGTCGTTTCTCCCTTACCCCAGGCAGTCTCTTCCTGTCCGTCCTTTACAACAACAGCATGCGCAAGGATATAAGGACATTCAGGTAAACTCTTTAACGGGATCTCATAGGTCACCTTTCCGATTGCGGGATTGAAAGACTCTGTGATTGGAAACTGTCCGGGAACCGGGACATTTGCCTCATTTAAAGGTATGTTTTCAAAGGTACCGGCATAAAGATGGATCTCTTTTATTTTCCATCCAAAATCGGACTTATATGTAACATACAGGTTTTCCATATCGTTTGAAACCGTAACATTACCTGCCGGGATTGTTTGTCCACCGATAAGTTCAAAAACAGTCTCCTTGCAAAACAGTCTTGCCAGTGATTCCTCACCAACAACCCCGTTTTTGGCAATTGTCAGCTCAGGCATACCGGCGGGTCCGAGCCGTGAATCGAGAATTGCATAAGAATTGTGTTTTAGAGAGGCTGCGCCATTGAAAACTTTTTCCTGGTTCAGGTTTGCTTTTTCGCATGAACCAAGAACAATAACCATTATAACCAAAAGTGATGTTAATCTTTTCATTTTTTTATAGAATTTAATTAATAAACTGTTCTCTTTTATACTTTTTTTGCAGGATCAGTTTGAACAGAAAGTCTGGTTGTAGGCAAATCCATTTTCACGTAACCACCTGCGAAGTGCTTTTGCAATTTTTCTTCGCTTTAACAGAACCGTTCCTGTCTCTTCTGATGAAATCCGATAAATTATTTTCATAGCTATTGGTATTTATTCGAAGTAAAAGTAATGGCCGTAGATAATCCCTGCAAGTCGCAAATGGCCACTTAGTGGGATAATAAGATCATAACAAGCATCGTTTGTCTGGTAAAAAGAGGTGATAGTGTATAACCGGACCCGGCTTTAGGGGTGAAAAAGATGATTCGTCAAAAAAAGAATGAAATTTATAAGATTCAGGACCCTTGGGCTGACACTGAAAGAATCAACCAACACATATTATTGATTGATTGATCAATACAATATTGTGTGGTTATTAACTTGGGTGCAGGTTAATTTTGACGAACGATTCTCAGTAAATGACAGGAATCGTGACATTCTGAACAAATACGGGGTTTAAGAATTGAAAATCACCTTCAAAAAGGTCAGAATTTTATTTTACCACGGATTACACGGGTTTACACGGAGTTTTGAATCCGTGTTTTTAATCTGTGTTCATCTGTGTTAATCCGTGGTTAAAAAAGAGATGCTCACTAAAAAACTACTCAGCTTCAATGATCGCCACAATTAATGTAAATACAGGAAGCAAAATTGCCCCGTAAACAGGATTATACCATCCACACAAAGCAAATGGTCCGCCAAGGGCAAACACCCATACAATAAAAGAGAGGATTGATATGATATGCTGCTGAACTTTCTTCACTTTCTGTACCCGCCAAAGGTATAAGGGAGTCAGAATGCAGAAGACAATAAACAATGACCATTGAAAAACTCTGATTTCACCGGCATTTGTTAATTGTTTCGCAACTCCAAGGACAAATATGTATCCTGCCACAAGCTCAGCAGGAATATACTTAAAAAGCCTGTCGAAATATCCGTCCCGGGTAACTGTGCCGGCAGGAAATTTTGACTCAGAACCTGGCTGGTTGAATTTCTGAATGTCTCTGGCTGTTATTACTTCTCTTGTCATAGTGTCGTGGTATAATAGTTCAATAGTGGAATGGTTGAATGGTTGAATGGCTGAATGGTTAAATAATCTTATAGTCATGCAGTCTTGCGGTCTTGCGGTCTTTGAATTCAGAGATTGCTTTTGTCCTGGTTTTACTATCGGCTCGTTTTGATTTCAATTCCAGCGCTCTTTTTACTGCTTTTTCGGCATTGATTCTGCCGTATCCGTAAAAAATGCTGTGCCCTTTTGAATCATATTTTCCTCCTGCAGGATCGATCCTGTCGCATGTTTCTTTTATAATCTGTCTGACCTGCAGCCAGGTAAAATCCGGATTAGCTGAAAGGATCAGTGCTGCAGTTCCTGCAACTCCAGGGCAGGAGCTTGATGTTCCTCCGAATTCATCCGTATAATCCCCTTTTGGATTATAGCCGGCTTTGCCGAGACGGTCGGTAGTATAAATCCCGGTGGTAAGTGGATCGGGGTGGTTAAACGGCGGATAACCGAAATCGCTGCTTGGGAAGGAGCACCAGACACTGTTTCCGTAATCGCTGTAAACACTCCTTTTTCCTCTGTCGTTGCAGGCAGCAACCGCAATGACTTTTTCATAACTTGCATAACCATCGAATCTGCAATCCTCATTTCCATTGCCTGCGGCAAATGTAATAATACATCCCTTGCCATTACGTCCGTTTGAAGTTGCAAAATCCATTGCCAGTCTGGTACTGTCAGGCAGATCAATAAGCGTTGCGTGAACGGGATCCTCAGGATCGGACCAATCTCCGTCCTCAGGTCCCCAGCTGCACGAGATAATATCAGCGCCATGGTCGGCAGCCCATTTAAACGCATTTGCTTCTGCTATTGAGCCGAGGTTCGAGCTCAGGCGGACCGGCATAAGAATCGCTCCCGGCGCAACACCCGATGCATTTATCCCTGCAGCAACTGCCACACCGGCACAAGCAGTTCCGTGATTATTGTATGGGTTTTTGGGACGCGGATCATTGCTGTTAGTTGAGATATCCCGGGCATTAACCACTTTACCAGGCTGGTTGAATTCAGGATGATCAATTTCAAAGCCATCATCAATCAAAGCGATAATTATATTATCCCCCAAAGAAAGCTTATGAGCCAGATCGGCTTTTACTCCGGCATTTACCCTGGCACCATTTATCGAAGTGGATTTCAGGTGCCATTGCTTCTGATGGATTTTTTTTAAGCCTCTCTTCCTGATAAGCTCAGGATGGCAAAGCTCCACTTCTTTCATTCCAAGGAGCGATTCAGCGATCTCAAAGATCCTCAGACCAGTATCTTCAGGAGCGCTTACAAAATATGTATTCTTTGCATAATCAGGCTTCTGTTTAATTTTCAGCTCATTCTGAGCCAGGATTTTTTCACATATATCCGTGTCAACTTTGTCATGAAACTTGATGAAGATGTTTTCGGTGTACAGAACCAGAGTTTTTCCATCTGCTTCAACAAGGACCTTTCCGACAAATCTCAGTTCAGGCTCCATCTTTAATGCCGACCTCACCTTATTCCTCGAGACTGCTCTGTCCTTTACTGAATCCCGGGTCTTGAACACGGTGATGTCAGCTTCAGGAAATTCCATTACCACTTCCATATCCTTCAGGGCTTTTTTCCCTTTAACAGATATTACAGCACTTTTAAGGTTTCTTGAATTCCTTGTCCTGACAACAACCATATCACTGCTTTCGTGGAGAACATGCCTGGTGCCGTTCTTGCCACCGAATGTATAGGTAACCATATTGACTGACATTAACTAATTCAAATTTACGAATTATTATGTTTCAGTATTTCACTCTTTCAATAACTTCCATACACATTCTTCCGCTATGATACGGACATATCCAGAATCCAGCTTTGTCGCCTTCCGGCACACCAGTTTCGGAGACAGAGCTGAACCACCCACCGTTCTTTTTATCAATGAAATATTTCTTTGTGTATTCCCAGCACTTCAGTGATCTGTCAAGATAAGATTGATCACCTGTCAGCTCGAAGGCATTAAGATAACCGACAATTGCTTCAGCCTGCTCCCACCACGACCGCTGTGTTCTGATATGTCCGGTGGAGTAGTTTTTCTCGGTAAGCATGCTCCCATCTGATTGGCAGCCCTCTGCAGCGGCATTTGCTATTTTTAATCCTGCTGCTTTCACTCTTTCTATCAATTTTTTATCCTTAAGCAGGGCTGCGGCTTCATCGAGGAGCCATGAGCTTTCAATATCGTGGCCATAGGAATCGACAGTTGAGGTGCCGTTCCAGCTTCTGTCGAGAAAGCATATAAGATGTGAGGTCCTCTTATCAATTATCTTATCAAGGAAAATCTCAATAAGATTCCTGAGCCGGTCCCCGACAAGCTTATCGCCTGATACTCTGTACAAATTGGCAAAAGCTTCCATGACATGAAGACTTGTATTCATCGTTTTTTCATCCTTATCGGAGCTCTCCCCTATTATTCTTTCCCGTATACGTTGCCAGTCCTGACTGAAAACCTCATAATATCCGCCATATTCTTTGTCAGCTGCATACTTTTCAAAAAGCTCAAAGATCTTTTTTGCTTCTGCCTGTGCCTGTTTATCTCCGGTGGCCCTGCTATATTCAGCGAGGGCATAAATGAAAAAGGCATTTGTATAGACCTGTTTTCTGGTATTTGACGGAGAACCATCAGCTTTAAGGCTCATATATGCACCACCATACTGACTGTCGATGAAATGGGCAAGAATATAATCTTTTGCCCTATTTGCCATCCGGAGATAAGAAGTGTCGCCCAGAACCCTGTAAGCAGAGGAATAAGTCCACAGAATCCTGGCATTCAGAATACCTCCTTTTTCCGCCTCCGGATAAACCTTATCATTTCCGTCAATGCGGCCGTAAAATCCACCATTTACATTATCAACCATTTTTGCTGACCAGTAAGGAAGAATATTCCTGGTAAGGTCTTCTGTTACCTCCTTTTTCAGCTGTTCAAGCTTTTGTTTCTGCTCCGGAGTAATTTTCTTATGATCCTGACAATCACCTGAATATGAAATGCTAAAAACCAGGATTAAAAGTGAGATAGTATTTTTCATAAGTTAATTTCTGCTAAAGAATAACACAGTACTTAAATTGAGTTAAAGTTTGGAGTGACTAAAGTTAAAAAAATACTGATTCAATTAAAAATTTTAACTTTAAGCATTCTGGGCACTCCAGGCACTTTAAGCATTTTATAAATATATCCTTATGAAACCTTCCGGCATTAAACAGGTATTAATATCATCGATGATTCTGATTATGTCCCTTATGCTGACATCCAGATTATTTGCTCAGGTAAAGATATCTGAGCAGGAATGGGTATTACCAACCTATGCTGTCGCTCCTGCCGATAAAAATCCAATGTTTTTCAAGGGAGAATCGTATCAGGGAGCTTCAAGATATATTTATCCCTATGGCTTGAATGATGTCATCTCAGATGAAAAGGTCGACAAGGCTTGGAAAACAGTAATCCTTGAAAATGAATACATTAAATTATGTGTAACGCCCGAGATTGGCGGCAAGCTCTATTACGCCACTGACAAATCCAATGGCTATAATTTTATTTATAAGAACAATGTCGTAAAACCATCAAATATAGGCATGCTCGGAGCCTGGGTATCAGGTGGTATTGAATGGTGCGTGCTTCATCATCACAGAGCTTCAACTTTTCAGACTGTTGATTACACAACGTCTGAAAACAGTGACGGAAGCAAAACAATCTGGATAGGCGAAACAGAGCCGAGGCACAGGATGAGGTGGACGATAGGAATTACAGCTTTCCCGGAAAGATCCTATTTCAGGGCAGAAGTAAAAATCCATAATCCGACTTCCCTTACAAATACATTTCTTTACTGGGCGAATGTGGCCGCACATACAAATGAAAACTACCAGGTAATCTTCCCTCCCAGTGTGAATATTGCAACCTATCATGCAAAAAACAGTTTCACAAACTGGCCAATTTCAACTGAAATATATAATGGTCAGGACTTTACAAAAGGCGTTGACATAAGCTGGTGGAAAAATTCCCCCAATTCCAATTCCTTTTTTGCTTATGACCTGAAAGAGGATTTTATGGGCGGTTATGACCATGGAAAAGAGACAGGGACGGTTCATATAGGTGATCATAATATTGTCAAGGGAGCAAAACTATGGGAATGGGGATCAGGAGCGAGAGGACAGGCGACGGAAGCAAGGCTGACAGATAATGACGGGCCTTATGTTGAAATAATGGTAGGTGCATTCTCCGATAACCAGCCCGATTACAGTTGGATAAGGCCTTATGAGGTAAAGACCTTCACTCAGTACTGGTATCCCGTTAAGGATATCCAGGGATTTAAAAATGCAAATCTTAACGGGGCAGTAAATCTTGAATCAAGGGAAAAGAACCAGGTATTTCTCGGGTATTGTGTTACGAGAAAAGTAAACAAGGCAATTGTAATCCTCAAAAACCATGATAAGATTATATTTACAAAGAACCTTGAAATTTCGCCGGAAAAGGCATTCACTCAGCTGATCAGGATTGATGGACCTTATGATTTAACAGAACTCTACACTGAACTAAGTGATTCTGAAACAGGCGAAATTCTGGTCTCTTACAAGCCGGTTGAAAATCAGAAAGCTGATAAGCTTCCTGATATTGTCAGACGGCCTCCACTTCCAAAGGATATCGGAACTGTGGAAGAACTTTACCTGGCAGGCAGCAGGATCGGGCAGTTTTATAACCCTACGCTTAATGCAATGGATTATTATCAGGAAGCACTGAAGCGCGATCCATCGGATATCCGGACCAATACTGCAGTAGGAGATATTTATCTGAAAAATGGAGATTATGTTACTGCAAGAACCTATTTTTCAAGAGCTGTTAAAAGATTAACAAAAGATTTCACCCGGCCCTCCGACTGCGAAGCACTTTACCTTCAGGGTCTTACACTTAAAGCACTTGGTCTTTTTGATGAAGCAGTCGATACACTGTACCGGGCTACATGGGATTATGCCTGGCATTCAGCCGCTTACCTTGAACTTGCAAGGATCTCGGCTTTAAAAGGTGATTTTCATAAAGCACTTCAACAAGTAAATGAATCATTATCAACTAATTCCAGAAATAACAGTGCTATTGGACTAAAATCTTCAGTTTTAAGACAGCTGGGAAACTATAAGATGGCCGCTACAGCCCTTGCTGAACTTCCTGAAAATGATCCCCTGGATTTCAGAGCAGGGAATGAAGCTTACCTTATCCTTAAGCTATCTGGCGATAATCTAAAGGCTGATAAAGCACTTGAGAATCTTATGCTGAAGATGAGGGATTTCGATCAGAATTACCTTGAACTTGGCATCGCATACCTTAATGACGGACTGACTGATGATGCTGAAGATGTTTTAGAACGTTTCAAGGGCAAGAATCCGTTGATCTGCTACTACCTTGGATATATTCAGGATAAGAAAGGGAATAAGACTGAAGCAGCAAAGTTATTCAAAGAGGGTTCTGAGTTGCCTGTCGATTATGTATTTCCCTTCAGGCTCGAAACGATAAATATTCTTAAACTGGCATCAGTATATAATCCCAACGATGCAAAACCATGGTATTACATTGGAAATCTTTTATATGACAAACAGCCTGGAAAGGCAATAGAAGCCTGGGAGAATGCCGTCAGGTTAGATCCGTCGATGGCAATAGCACACCGCAATCTTGGCTGGGGATATTATCATCATCAGGGCGATGGACTAAAAGCCATATCATCGTATGAGAAGGCAATGGCACTGAA